>WNFI01215828.1_pt1 | contig 20653 bp, 23 predicted proteins | sample 5400471 | NCBI WGS metagenome assembly WNFI01 (sample SAMN13153348, study PRJNA577476) | soil metagenome | isolation source: 100 cm saprolite on Douglas fir-dominated hillslope | place: USA:California | collected 2013-09-17
AACGCCCAGCGACTCCGCTCCATTTAATGTGGCTGCGCGAAACACTTCCAGCGGATGAAACCCCGCCTCGCGCAGAAGCTCAAGCTCGCGTATGTAGCCGAACCCGTACAGGCTATAGATGAAGCCGGCATCTTCGCCGGTGGTGACGCGCCCGCCGTGGTTCTTGTAGTCGTTGATAAATTCCATCCAGCGCTGATAATTGTGCCGCCACGCGACTTCGTCTTCGGTGGTCCAGTAATACCAATACGCGCCGTGGTTCGTCCGGCTGGGAGTAAAGAATTTCCAAAGGTCCGGCATGGTGTAGTCCTCATGCCATTCCGCTCGCCGCGTGCGCATGAGATCACGGCTGGCTTCATAAATCGTAAGAGTTGGATCGATGGTAAAGTTGAGCTTGATCAGCTCATCACGCACGCTGTTCCATTTTGTGCTGCCGGGCCTGGCGGCTTGCATCCACAGCCTTCCGGCGTAGCCGAAGCGCTGCGCTTCGTTGGCATAGTTGTAATCCAGAGGAAAATCCTGCACCGTACGGTCGTCAAACAGCGACTCGGGAAGACCATACCAATGCTCCAGAGAAGTCAGGCCCCAGCGGGCCGTATCCAGCGCATTGGCGCGCGCGACATATTGCTGGCTCAAGTGGGCGGCGCTGCGCAAGCCGCGTTTCTTTACTTCGTCCAGCGCCGCCTGGAACTGGTCGGGCGGAAGACCGGTGAACTTGATGCCGTCAACTCCGCGGTCCGCCAGAGCGTCGATCTGTTTTCGCGCCTCGGCGGCGTCAGTGATTGGGCCCTTATGGCCGGACGAGAGATGCCGTGGGCCATCCAGAGTTTGTAAATGTACTCTGCCGGAATGCTGGTCACAGGGCCGATGTGCGTGTGCGCGTTGATGAAGCCGGGAAGAACGTACATTCCCGCGAGATTCATTTCCCGATCGCCGGGCTGGACTTTCGCCGTCGTCCTGGAAGCAGTCGCAGCCTGGATCGCGACAATGCGGTTCTTTTCGATGATGATATCCACCGGCCCAACCGGCGGAGCTCCCGTACCGTCAATCAAAGTGACGTTGCGGAGGGTCAAGTGTGGATAAGGCCCTTCGCCTTCGGAGCGCGATGGCGCCTTTTGCATGGGCGTCGGCGTGTCTTCTTTTTGGGTTTGTTTTTGCGTTTGGCCAAAAGCGGCAACTGTCCCGGATACTGCAAACGCGGCCACCAACACCAGCAGGGAAACGGAGAGTCTCAATTTCATTCCTGGAATAGTAGCAAATTCATTGCGGCCAGACTCCCCAGAGAAGAAGAGAGAAATAAAGCCCAGGATCATCACCTCAGAAGGCGACAATCCTGGGCCTAGAGTGAAGTGCGTTACTTGCCTTCGCGAGCTTCCTGCGTTCTCGCTTTGTGGGCCGCGCTCGCCACTGCCGCCATGAATCCTCTTGCTATGTCGGGAGTGGGAACTCTGCCCTGCAATACGGCTTTGAACGAAGCATCACGTCCATAGACCGATATTGTGGAATCGCTGTCCTGCTCGACCACGGCGCCTTCCAGAGTTAGACCGGCAAATACGCCTTTGGAGCGCGAGTAGGTCAGCATCTGTGTATCCAGTTTCCAGTCGGTGCCCGCGGACGCGTGGCGGCCGACCGGTCCGGCTGCTGCCGAGCCTTCTCCACTGATCTGGAATTTACTGGAGAGCAATTGCTCCATTCCTTTGTTGTTCATGATCAGCATGATCAGGTCTACGCCTTCCACGCCAATCTGCAGGCCCGCGCTGCCGCCGCCGACGGAGATGAAAGCCGGCGCGCTCCAGCCATCTGCCGTCCGGCACGTGGCCACGCCGCGACCATGCTTGCCGCCGACAATGAATCCGCCCTTGACCAGGTGCGGAACTACGGCAATGCACCTGGCGCTTTCCAGGACTTCTTCCGGGATCCCTTTGTCGGGCTGGTTGGTCATCTGGCTTAAGACCTCAGACGCCATCTGCAGGCGCTTGGTTTCATCTTTGACCTGGTCGCCTGCCCAGGCGAAAGTGCTTAGACATCCCATTAACAAGAACACGATAAATCGTTTCATAGATATTGCTCCTTGATTTGATTTACTGGTGAACAAAGATTGAATGTGACTCTGATGGCGCCGGCGAGTGGCCCAGCTTGCGAATGAAGCTGAACTTTCCGGTGTTGTCAAAATCACGCAGTCTGCCCATGCGGCGAATGATCAGCCGCAGTACCAGCGCCGTCAGCCAAACCACAAGCACGACGGGCACGGCGCTTCCGCCAAAAAGAAAAAGCGTTCTTAACGTCCATACGGCAATGAGAAACTTAAAGAGTGTCCAAAGCATCAATCGACCTCCTTGATGCGTTCGTCCGGCTTAATTGCCGGCGAGTGTCGGGACTTTGAAACGCTTACTGTTGGGCAAAAAGCCCGTTCAGCCGTCAGGCGTCCCTACGACTATGGCGCCGGCGCAAGGGGTGAGTCTGTTCGGAATTGACCAGGTACAGTCTGCCCCTTATCACTTCGATGTGCGCGCAGCCATTTGTGTTGGCCGTTCAGTCAGTTAAATGCAGATCGTGCGGTCGGAAAAATTACCGGGTCGCAACCTCGGTTATGTGCAAGGCCCGCAGTTGTTCGAGGTTCTGCAATGTCTTCTGTTGGTCCGACTTCTTGGTATCCCAAGTGGCAGCGGACGGAGACTGATAGAAAGTCAATATGTTCTGCTGCAATGCGCGAGTCGTGGTTGCGAATTTCAAGTCGCTCAGTTTATCCAACAGCTTTGCATAGGCCTCATCGGTCAGTCTGTATTCGCCTGCCGTGGTGCGCCTGCCGGTATCAAAGTCCTTGTTTGCCAGGGACAGCTTGCCCGCTCTCAAGTCCTGGAGATAAATTCGATATTGGTCCACGGTGCGGTTGACGCTCTTCAGGTACTGCGTTTCCGTGGCCGGGTCCGGCACCTTGAAACCGAGTGCCTTGAACGGGCCGACCTTAGGGATGAGCTTGAAAAGAAAAGCCAGAAACCTGGCTCCGCCGCCCGGCTTCTCGTAGCCCGTGCCCCATTCTTTTTCATAATCAGCCCGCTTCAAGTTATAGAGAAACTTCTCCTTGGCAAAGCTGGGGTCTTCTTTGACCATGTCAGCTTTTCTGGTGACAAGAGCCACTCTGGTCATTTCCGGGATAATGCTGCTGACGGACCGGCGAAAACTGCCAATGGACCGATCAAGATCGTGGAAAACATCTTCCAGCTTGATCCCATAGGTCTTGAAGAAGGCCCGCTCCAGCACCGGTTTGGAAACCTGAAACCCGATGAAGTCGTGGTAAGCGTCGGAGGGATAACGATGTTTGGCCACCTGCACCACATCAAAACCAAACTCCGTTTGAATGTGGGCTTTGGGATCCTGGGCGTAGGTGACTTCAGGGCCATATTTGGCTTTCAACTTGGGGAACTCGGTCGCGACAGCGGCATTTACCGTGGGATGGCCGGTGATATCGGAGGCGTAGTGCGAGAGCGCTCCCAGGGCAAAGGCGTATTCATTGATATCGGTCGCTTCAGAAAGCAGCGCCTCAACGAAGTCGCCGCTGCGAACATAATGCGTCAGGTCGCTGAAGAATTTGTTCCCGAACGGATAGTAGCCCATGTCCTGGATGAGGCATCCGCCGTAAGCGAAAGCATGCGCTTTGCGCAAATCGTCTTCGGTTGCGCCAGGATATTTCTTCAGCAAAAGCGGCTTGATCTGGTCGCCCCATAGCAGGTCGACAATTTCTTCGTGCGTGAGAATTGAATATCCGGTACAAGCCTGCGACAGGCCGAAGACAAGCAATAATAATGTCAGCAACGACTTCGTGGCGCTTCGCATGAGCTAATTCCTCCTGGACGCACTGCAGGCCCGTCAAAGTATAAGACTTGGTCAGCGAATAATCTCTACTGCATTGCATGTATGAGGTTTGAGTTCGCTGTGGACATCCTTTCGCAAACCGGTGACATCTCACCAATCAAGAACAGGATGGCCACGAGATCTTCAATGATTCCCCGGGGCCGTCATTCCAGCATCGCCAGGCAAGACACCCAGCTAGTGTCAGTTGATTTTCTTCACGCCGTTTGCGACTGGACTGTTTTTGAATATTGGTGCGAACCTCCTCTGGCAGCGCCCTTCTTCCTTTGGCATGAGCGCCCTGCTTTGTCGTGATTTTATGCATCACCACGTTTCCATTTTGTGAAGTGGTGGTCACGAATTTCTGTGATTCCAGCGAGCAACGCCGAGGGTTCACAGGAAGTCTTCCCGGACCGTGGATGAGAGCGGTGCGGGAAGGAAGCAAGCGAAAAAGGAGGAAAGAACAAATGAAATCCATAAGAACGATCTCAATCGCGTTCTGCTTACTTGCGGTCTGCGCATTCCTAGCGCCTACAGCAGTGGCCGATCAATGGAACCAGCGGACTATCCTGACATTCAGCGCGCCGGTAGAGGTCCCCGGTGTGGGCGAACATATTTTGCCGGCGGGCACGTATATCTTCAAGCTGATGGACTCAACCTCCAACAGACACATCGTACAGATATTCAACCCGTCCCAAACCCATGTGTTCACAACCATTCTGGCGATCCCGAATTACCGTATGAATGTTACGGACCGCACGGTCATCACCTTCTGGGAAAGAGCAGAAGGTCAGCCACAAGCCATCCGGGCCTGGTTTTATCCCGGCGAGAATTGGGGCCAGGAATTTGTTTACCCCAAAGCCGTTGAAGTGGCGCAAGTAGCCGCTCCAGTGGAAATCTCGACTCCTATAGAGGCTACGCCTGCGCCAGCAGAAGAGATGGCGCAAGCCGCACCACCGCAGCCCGAGCCGCAGCAGCCAGCACCAACGCAGGCTGAACCAGCGCCGGCTACACAAACCACGGAAACAGCTCCAGCAGCCCTTCCGCAAACGGCCAGCTATTTGCCGCTCTTTGCACTGACCGGCCTGCTGTCGCTGGGCACGGGATTCGCCCTTTGGTTGTTCAGCAAGAGACGCGCGAGTCATGGGCGAGTAAACTAGAGTGATCAACTGCTTGCGAAAGGGGTGGTACGAGAGTACCACCTCCCTTTCATCGCTTATGAAAGGAGTCAGGCTATGATCAACCTTTTCGCATTTACGTCACGCCGGATTCTGAGTATCGGCTGTTGGGCCGTTCTCTTCTCTTTTGCCGCTGCAACGGGTCTCGCAATATCGCAAGTGCCAGCGGCGCAAGAGCCTACCGTCGATCTCTATAAGATCAAGGTCAATGCAAATCTGGTGGTCCTCCATGGGACCGCCCACGACAACAAAGGAGTCCTTGTTTCCGGGCTCGCCCAGGACAATTTTCAAGTGTATGAAGACGGCGTGCTCCAGAAAATCAAATACTTCAGTCAAAAGGACGTTCCGGTAACGGTCGGCCTGGTTATCGACAACAGCGGCAGTATGATGGCGAAACGCGATGTGGTCATCGCAGCCGCTTTGGCGTTTGCCCGTTCCAGCAATCCGCAAGACCAGATGTTCGTGGTCAACTTTAACGAGCATGTTTCTTTCGGGCTTCCCGCCAACATGCCGTTTACCGACCATATTCCGAAGCTGGAACTTGCGCTCTCCAGAATCAACCCCAACGGGGAGACGGCGCTGTACGATGCCGTGGCTGAGGCGCTGGAGCATCTCAAGCAGGGCAACCGGGACAAGAAAGTCCTGATTGTGATCAGCGACGGCGGCGACAATGCCAGCAAACGCGCCAACCTGGCCCAGGTCATGGCCATGGCCCAGCGCAACGATACGATTATCTACACCCTTGGTCTGTTCGACGAGTCGGATGTCTATCGCAATCCCAAGGTGCTGAAACAGCTTGCCCAGAACACGGGCGGCGATGCCTTTTTGCCCGACACCATCAAGGAGGCGGTCCCGATTTGTGAACGGATCGCTCGCGACATTCGCAATCAATACACCATCGCTTATGTCCCCACCAACACGAAAGAAGATGGGGCCTATCGGACTGTCGTTGTAAAAGCCAGCGCGCCGGATGGCAAACATCTGGTGGTCAGGACCCGCGGCGGTTACCGTGCGCCTTTGGCGGCACGGCCAGCGGAGCCTGCAAAGGGGAATGTGCCATGACGTCCATCACCAATTCGCGTCCGTTGCATCCCAAGCCCAGGCAATTTCTTTTGTGCTGGAGCCGCTTCTTCTTTCTTGCCGGGGTCATTGCGCTCGGTTACGTTGCTTATACACTGATCGATACGCAGCTCTACCAGACCAGGGCCAGAGACCAATTTGAAGAATTGAAGGCCCCATTGAAGGCCACAAACACAAAGACGATCGCCCCCATCGTTGCCGGCGCTCCGCTGGGCCGCATCGAGATAAGCTCGCTCGGTGTGGGAGCGATGATTCTGGAAGGCATTGACGACAAGACTCTGCGACGGGCCGTCGGACACATCCCAGGCACCGCGGTCCCAGGACAATCGGGCAATGTAGCGCTTGCCGGACACCGCGACACATTTTTCAGGGGGCTGCGCAACGTCCATAAAGACGATGAAATTACCCTGGAAACATTAGCCGGGTCCTATCGCTATCGAGTGGACCAAATTCAAATTGTCCTTCCCGGGGACATTGGGCTGCTGAAGAATTCCGGCCAGCCCACTCTCACTTTAGTGACCTGTTATCCTTTCTCGTTTGTGGGCTCCGCGCCGCAGAGATTTGTTGTCCAGGCACATAGACTTTAAGCACCGCACTTCACAATCGTCCGTCGCCTTGCCACTCCTGGATCTTCACCTGTTCCATCTCCGCCAATTCAAAGGTATGCTGGAGGCGGTTGGAAATAGACAGGAGGAGCCAGGCTGATGGCAGATCACGTAATTACCCAGCTTCAAGACCGCGTCTTGACGGTCCGCATGGACCGGCCGGAAAAGAAGAATGCGCTGACTCGCCAGATGTATGCGGCCCTGATTGCGGCGCTCCAGCGAGCCGAAGCCGACCCGGCGGTGCGCGCCATTCTGATTACCGGTACGGCGGACTGCTTCACCGCAGGCAACGACCTCCAGGATTTTGCCAATGCAGGTCCCGGCGAACCGAGCGTAGCCATTGATTATCTGAAGACACTGGCGGCGGCGCAGAAACCGGTACTCGCAGCCGTAGCCGGCGTCGCGGTGGGCATCGGCACAACCATGCTGCTGCATTGTGATCTTGCGTACGCGGCAACAAGTGCTCGATTTCAGCTTCCATTCGTGAACCTCGGACTCTGCCCGGAAGCCGGATCCAGTCTGCTTCTGCCGTCGCTTGTGGGCCATCATCGCGCGGCGGAGTTGCTGTTTTTCGGCGATCCATTTACCGCGGCTGCGGCCTGTGAACTCGGCATCGTTAATCAGGTCTTTCCCGAGCAGGAGTTGCTCACCGCCGCCATAGCCAAAGCACGGCAACTCGCGCAGAAACCGCCGTCTGCGTTACGGACGACCAAAGCGCTGCTGAAGCAGCACGCCGCGGGAGCTGTCACCGAGGCCATGGACAACGAAACGCGGCAGTTTGCTGCATTGCTGCAAGGCCCGGAAGCCAAGGAAGCACTTACGGCATTTTTGCAGCGACGTAACCCGGATTTTTCAAATTTTTAAAAGCAGGTGCGGCTAGACGATCATGACAACAATTCGATTCACATGGTTTTTATTTCTAATGATCATCCTGGGTGTGTCTGCGACAGGCCAGGAGCCGTCCGAACCTACAGTTTTTAGACTCGACGTGCGTTTGGTGACGGTTGACGCCCAGGTACTCAGCAAGAAAACAGGCCGAGCCATCAGCACGCTCCAGCGCGAAGATTTTCAGGTGTACGAGGACGGCGTCGTACAGCCGATCACTTCATTCAGCCAGGATGGTCTTCCTCTTTCGGTCGTGTTCCTGTTCGATCTTACGGACAGCGTGCGTCCGGTGCTGAAATCGCTGGCCAGCGGGGCCTTGCAGGCACTGCAACACTTAAAGCCCGAAGATGAAGTCGCCGTGATGGTCTATTCCGCGTCGGCGCAACTGCTGCAGGATTTCACTTTCGACCGCGAGCTGGCCGCCGCTGCCGTCGAAAAAGCCAGCAAGATGGAAAGCTACGAAGCCGCGTTCTTTAATGAAGGCGTGTTCCAGGCAGCCGTACAATCGGCCAAGTCACGCAATCCCTCGAGCCGCCGCGTCGTCCTTTGGATGACGGACGACGTTCCCAATATCCCTTCTGCTGCGCTGCCGCTGCGCTACCGGCGCAGCATCGCTCTTGACCAGTTGCACACCAGGGCCCAGGCAACCACGGAGTTACTGAAGACCGGCACTGCTGTTTATACGCTGCTGCGATTGAGCGACATATCGTACAGAGAAATGTCCGGCCGCTTCAATGGCATGACAGAGCGAATGCTGCATCCACCCGGCGACGTTTATCAATATTCCGCACAAACCGGCGGTCGTGTAATTGAGGTCAGTCAAAAACAGATGGATGCCAGGCTGGCGGATTGGATTGACGCGTTGCGAGCCCGCTACACGCTGGGGTATCGTCCGCCGCCGGGAACTGCCAAAACCAAGTTCCGTAAAATTGAAGTCAGAGTTTCACCTGAAATTAAAGAACGCGAAGGTAAGATCTTCGTCGAAGCCAAGCGCGGATATTATCGCTGAATTGTTTTGCTCGGCTGCTGTTTTGCTCTGATATAAGATTGGCTGCTGCTTTGTTATGCCGGTTTCCCTGGCCAATTCGCAGATCGTCTATGACGCACTGAAAAAGTGCGGCATTGGCCTGGTTTCTGCGTTGCCGGAAACCTGGCTGGTGCACATGATTCGCATGGCAGAAGACGATCCGCAAATGATCCTGGTGCGGCTGGCCAAAGAAGAAGAAGCCGTCGGCATTTCCGCGGGCGCGCACTTTGCAGGAATCAAATCGGCCATGCTGATGCAGAACCACGGATTTCTCGCCAGCATCAACGGCATCGTTTCGTTTGCCCAGCTCTATCGCATTCCACTGCTCATGCTCATCAGCTATCGCGGACACTTCGGCGAACGCGACCCATGGCAAACGCAGGGAGGCAGCGCCACCGAGCCTCTGCTGCGCGCTCTTGGAATCCCTTATGCGTTTCTTGACGATCCCGCCAAAGTCGCCACTCGGGTTGCGGAAGCGCAGACCTGGGCCAACAGCAGCCTTCATCCTGTCGCACTGCTGCTCACACGCGAGTTGATGTGGGAGGAAAACTAAAAGCCATGATGCAACGAATCGATTGCCTGCGTTCCATCTACAGCCAACTCGAAGACTGTCTGGTGGTGACCATCATGGGCGCTGTCGCAAGTGAGCTTCAGTCGCTCGGACACAAGGCGAACTTTTTTTATCTGCAACACGCCATGGGGCTGGCTTCGTCCACGGGCTTGGGTCTTGCGCTCTGCCTGCCGAAACAGCGTGTGATCGTTTTCGACGGCGATGGCTCCGTCCTGATGAATCTTGGCGGCCTGACCACGCTGGCCCGCTACCAGCCAAAAAATCTTATTCACGTGGTTTTCGATAACGAGAGCCTGCTTTCCGTCGGCGGCTTTCCCACGGCCACGGCCACAGGGAGCGATCTCGCGGCGATTGCCAGCGCTTCCGGCATTCTGCGGACCCAGACCGTACGCACCATGGAAGAATTCACGCGCGCTTTCGATGACGCTCTGCGTTGCAACGATCTGAGCTGTATTGTCGCCAAAGTCGAAGCTACTGGGCCCAAAGGATATGTAACTGAGCTTTCACTGTTAGAAAACCGCTTTCAGTTTAAGCGGCATATTGAGGGACTGAAGGTTATCGCCAAACATTCCAAACAGAGTTAGGGATCTCTCCACATGAAGCGCCTGAAGAAAGGAGATAAAGTTAAGCTAATTGGCATTCCACCAGACGTACGAGATGACGAGCACCTTCAAACTCGAACCTTGTTTGAAAAGTGCCTGGGCCATGTGTTTGTGGTAACGGAAATTGAAAAAACTGAGGACTTCCCCGAGCCGTTTGCAAGGCTTGAAGTGGGGCATGTGGTCGGAGAAAAGCGCTACTCGCATACAATTTGGGTGGAAAGAAAATATCTTGAGTTGCAGCAATCAAGTAGATCTCGTTCATGATCGGGATATGAATGTTGCGAGCGAAAGGAAAGGCCATTGTCCAACCTCTTAACTGAACTCGTCGCCCAACTCAACTCTGGTGGGCTCCGTGTAGTCGACCTCACGCAGCCTCTGAGCGCGGAAACCCCGCTGTTGCCTCTGCCACCGCAGTGGCCGAACACGCCGCAGTTCCGCCTGTGGGAGATTTCCCATTACGACGAGCGGGGCCCGGCATGGTACTGGAACGGTTTTGAAACCGGCGAACATACTGGCACTCATTTTGATGCGCCCATTCACTGGGTCAGTGGTAAGGACCTGCCGGAGAACAGCGTAGACAAAATCAGTCCGAGAAAGTTTGTCGGTCCGGCCTGCGTGATTGACGTAACCGGGGATGTCGCCAAAGATCCTGACTTCCTGCTGACGGTCGATCGCGTGAAGCAGTGGGAAGCGGCGAATGGACAAATCCCCGCTGGCGCGTGGATGCTGTTGCGCACAGGATGGTCCAAACGCACCGACCCGCAGCAATACATCAATCTGCAAAAAGACGGTCCGCACACTCCCGGGTTCGTGAAGGAATGCTCAGAGTACCTGGCCAAAGACCGCAACATTCTTGGCGTGGGAGTGGAAACAGTAGGCACAGACGCGGGACGCGCTGCGACTTTCGATCCCCCGTTTCCCAATCACTACGTGATGCATGGCAGCGGCAAGTTCGGACTCGCAGGCCTGTGCAATCTGGACCAGCTTCCTCCGACGGGCGCGGTAGTGATTGCTGCGCCGTTGAAAATTGTGAACGGGTCGGGGAGTCCGCTGCGGGTGATTGCTATTGCGCCCGTCTCGCGACAATGAACCCGCAAGGCAGAGTGAGCGGGTAATTTCGATCCTCCATACCGCTTGCACAAGCGATACCTTATTTACCCTGTCATCCTGAGCGAAGCGCCGCACTAAATTTCGCTTCACGAAAATCACAGGCGCGGAGTCGAAGGATCCCGAAGGTGATGGCACCACCATGCCGCTTCGAGGCGTTTCAACGAGGATCTCGTGCGACTCCTCGAAACTGTGTGGTTGTGCTACCACCCTAGGGATCCTTCGACTCCGCGCAGGAGGGAATCCTACGAATAATTGTTACGTGGCGCTCCGCTCAGGATGACAACGGTAGCGGATATGGAATCAAGGGCAAGCCCATTTTGCTCCTTCAGCAAAAGTCCAACGGCCCAACCAAGGGCCAGCAGCAAGGTGGCTTTCAATGTGACGCTCACTATGACGTTAAAAAATGTAGGGACATGCATAGCTATCTTCCCTCCTGTTTCGCTTTATGAATAAGTTGCGATAAGTATTGCTTCTCTTTGGCCGAGAGCCGGGTGTCCGACATTTCCAGTAAAGCTGCCACGGCCTGCTCCGGCGAGTCGCCAAAAAAAGTTTTGACCACGTGCTTGAGCGCAGACGAACGCACCTTCTTGGTGTCTTCCGCGGGCAGGTAGACGTACTTCAGCCCCTGCTGCTCGTGACGCAGGTGGCCTTTGTCCTCCAGCAGTCCGAGCATGCCGCGCACCGCGGAATAGCTCGGCGGGTCCGGCAGCTCAGCGCGAACGTCCGCGACGGAAGCCTGGCCCAGCCGATAAACCACGTCCATGATCTGCCGTTCGCGCCTGCCTAGTTGAAGATGGTTCTCGTTTGCCATGGTCCTCCCAAAGTTTGGGCATGTGCTAATGTACTAGCACATGCTAGTACATTAGCAGTTTTGTCAAGAGGAAAATTCATGCCGGTCAGGTCTCCTGGCCCGTAGTGTTGGACGACGACACAGCCATTCCGTTTGCGCCGACCTGTCCGTTTCGCTATTTCTTCATCCCCTGCCCCCCTATTTTGAAATCTTATTGAAAGCAAAGGTTTTAACCTAATTCGACCGTTGGGTGGCCCTTGGGCCACCCAAGGGCCACGCAGGGGCCACCCATGCGTGGCCCCGAATTTTGAATTGCTCTGTCTCAAAATACGAATCGCCACAACCCGGTTCCGGGCTGTGGCGACCTCAAATAGAAACTATAGCAAATAAAAGGCGAAATGTCAAGGGCTTACATGAAGCCGTCAAAATAACCGCGGACCTCAACGCCTCTCCATTTCGTGAAAATCGCTGCGAGTTCTTCTGCGGTAACCGGGATAAATTCAGACCAGTTGTCGCGAAGCCCGTGTGGGTAGCCAAGCAAGTTGTTAAAGGAGTTGTTGATTGCAAGTACAACGGATTCGTTGCTCTCATCGAGGTTGGGCCAGGACTCAAGAATGTCTCGGACCTCACTTCGTGTGAGGCCGAACAGGGTAGAGAACTCCCAATCAGGAAAGAAAGGCCCCTCAACCGCCGCACGCAGGCAGTCCCTTACAACTTCGCATTCGTCCGCGTCTAGATCAGTCAAAGGCATTGTTGAGAATAGTGTATCTCGGACCGCTAGCCTGGCTATTTACACCAGCCTGGTACAGAAAACCGACCAGCCCCGGAGGGCGGTAAAAGACCAGCCCAGCGGCGTAATACCCGTGTCAGACCGGCCCATGCAGTGTAGTTTGTGACACGCAGTCCCACTGGCTGGATTCCTAAACCACTTAGAATTCAACAGGTTAAAGATTTCCACAGGGCTGGCTATAGCCTTGCTTCTTTCTCCGGTGACTGCTGGCTGTGAAACGAATTCGCGGCAAGTGTCACAAGGATATGAGGTGATTATGTGGGTAGTCTATTTTCTGATGGCTGCGGTCTTGCTTATATTCATGATGAGTCTGTTTCCAGCGCCCCCTGCAAGAAGGTGAAGGACAAGAAATGTCCCCCGGAATCAAGCCTTTGCGAAGCCTGTTTGCTCTGATTATTGCAATTGTCATTCTTGCTGGTTCTTCCAGAGCCTTGTGTGGCCGGCCCCAGCCGCGGCTGTTTTGCGCCGAATATTTTCAGGAGCAGGTAGTCGTTACCGCCAAGCTGGCCCGCGCCCGGTACGTGGTTTCCAGAGACGAAGAGAAGGACGACTACGATCTCTATACCATGGATACTGAAGGAAATCCACGAACTGCAAACCCAGACCGGCAGCGACGGCACGATCCAGGGCAATGTGTGGCCGGACTCCACAGTCACAGTGCTGGTTCGGGGCATACATCGGAATTTCAGAACTACGATACAGACAAATCAAGAAGGCAATTTCATGGTCCACGTTCCGGCGGGGCTCTATGCCGTTTGGCCTATCCACAAAGGGACGCAGTACGAAGTGGATTTTCGAAGTTATGAGAATCCCAGAAAGATCAGAATCGAAAGCGGCGGGTGCGCCCAGGTGCAATTTAACGTCCGCGAGAAGTAGCAAGTGATTGATTGCAGCATGGTGAGCTATTCTTCAGGCCATTCAGCCACGGCGGCAGCGCTGCGGTTGGGTGTTCTCGGTTTTCTGGGAGCGGTTACGTAAGCGTAAGGATCTTCAGGCATTTCCGGCTCTTTTCGATTTGTGGCCGGTCGGGAAGGACTTTTATGGAACCTCTATCAGCTTTACTGCTTTCGAATGATGCCGGTGTTCTAGGTCTGACCAACAAGATCTTTGACGACTACGGCTTTGACGTCGATGTGGTTACCACCGCGACCGCAGCGGAGGACTTGATCCACCGCAACTTCTTTGACCTGGCCATTTATGACAACGACGTTCCCGGCGCCATGGCACTGGCCCGCGAGAAGAGCCCAGGGAGTCCGCGCGTGGTGTTCGGCATGGTGCGCCGCGACAAAAGCCTGGAAATCAGAGGGCGGCGCGTGCACTTTGTGATGCAGAAGCCGTTCAGCGCGGATCTCTTCCTGAAGAGCCTGCGGGCTGCGTACGGTGTGATCGCGCAGGAAAAGGGTGCGGCGTTTCGTCACGAAGTCCAGATTGGAGCGACGCAGGTCACGTTGCTGCAGGAGAGCGGCCAGCGTTCACTCTCCAATGTGTCGGTTTTCAATCTCAGCAAAACAGGCTTGGGCCTGCAGACCAGGGAACTGCTGCCGCAAGGAGCCACCCTGCACGTCAGCTTCCAGTTGCCGGAAAGCGCAGACCTGATGAACGTAACTGGGATTATTATGTGGTCCCGCGATAACGGCCAGGTAGGCTTGCAAGTGACTCATATTCCGCCCGCGCAGCAGAAGAGGCTTCAAGACTGGATCGAGTCCAAACTTCCGCCCGATTTCGATTTCATGCCGCGCCCCATTTCTCAAGCGGGTTCACGGGGTACAGAAATTATCATGAGCGCCTCACAGCGAAAGGAAGACCGCATATAGAAATCCTTCCCGTCTTACCGCACATCCGCGATCCCGAAATGGAACTAAGGACGAGCATTGCCAAAATAGGCTTCGGCGATTACTTCCGTGCTCTTGAACATCTCTCAGCAGCCGCATAATGTGTCTTTTACGACGGGGCAATCCAAATACATTATTAAGGTTTGTTAAAAGCATGTGCGTTTTTGTGAGTAACTTGTTTGGGACTCGCGAAACGGAAGTTAATCAAACCGCAGAGCCTGCAGTGTAACATTTGGACGGGAATCATAAGGAGACTTAAAGAAAATGATCCAAAGAGCCAAGTCGATGGTATTTGTCTTTGGGCTGCTGGTACTCCTGGCTTGCCAATCCTTCGGTAAACCCGCACCCCTTGTTCTGGAGGGCACTATTACTGACACGCAATGCGCATTGAATGTCCATTCCAAAGATGGTTCACATGATGTCATGATCAAGGTCGGCCTTGGCGGCGCCAACGGAAAAGAATGTACCCGTCGCTGCGTAAAGGATATGGGCGGCAAGTACGTATTGGTGGTGAAGAACCGTGTTTACCGGCTGGACAACCAGGTTGAGCCGGAAAAATTTGCCGGAGAGAAAGTCAAGGTCACGGCCACCCTGGTGGACGCGAAGACCAACACTTTGCATGTCGTCTCAATGGAGGTCATCCCGTAACTAAGAATCCCAACCGTCCAGAATAAAAAATGGCCTTCACTCTTCCGCACAATGGGAAAATTGTCCTCCTGTGAGGCGTCAATCTCTGCTATTACTATTGTTAGCAACACACCGGAGGCAAATGGAATGATTCCCCGCACTGCGCCCGCTGCCCTGTTTCTCGCTGTCTTGACAGTGAATTCGGCTGGATTGCCGGGCTCCTTCCGCCCGGCGCTCTCAGGCCCTGCGCTTCAGACGTCAAGCGTCCCTAGTACTCAGGACTGGAGCGAGTTCAAGTACCCCGAGCTGGGATTTGCGGTTCGGTTCCCGATCACTCCGAAGCCCGAACAGCAAGTCATGGGAGAACCCGACAACAAGTACACCCAGTACATGTACGTAGCCGACCAGGGAAGCCGCGCTTATATGCTTTGCGTATTTGAATACAAGCCCGGTGTCGTCCCCAGTGCCCCCGATGAAGAGTATTTCACGCGGCTAATCAACGCCTACGCCGACGGCAGCAAGACCACTCTGCGAAAGAAGTATCCCAAGACCATCGCCGGACGTAGTGGGTTCGAAGCAATCACAGATTCTGAGGACGGAAGTCAGACGCACCTGCTTGGGGTGATTGCCGTAGGAAATCGCCTCTATCTCGCAGTTTCAATGGGGCCAAGCGGCCATGAGACCAGCACTGAAGCCGCCCGTTTCCGCGACTCTTTCCGCCTGTTGTAAGCCTCGGCTGCCGGTTGTGCGTTCGAAATCATTACGCCTTGTCATGTTGAGCGGAGCGCATCGACTCTGTTTCTTTTGCGAGGCCCGTGAGCGCGGAGTCGAAAAATCCCGAGAATGCTGATCGCGTGAATGCAGATTCAGGGAGTTTCTACCCAAACCGTGCGCGCTACCCTTTTCCTTTGCCCCAAGATTGTTCCTATTAAGATTCTGTGGTTAGAGTTTTCCAGAACCTGAGGACGAACTGAATTCCCGCCAGCAGGCAAAGCCCGAGAGTTCGCGTAGGAAAATAGAATTCTACGGAACAGCGCATCGGTAGAACTTCCCGAATCAGCATGGCGAGGGAGACATCCACGGGATTTTTCGACTACGCGCCCGACATTCTCGGACATGAAAAATGTTGGCGGCGCTCCACTCAAAATGACAGGGGTTGAAAGTATATCTGTGGCCGAATGACAGAGGATTCGTCCTTACTTTATTCCAACGGGTTACATCAATTATGGAATCGCCTTAGGTTCTATTCGGCGGCAAAATCGATATATCCCTTGTAAGGATTCGTGCTGACGAGCTTCACGCGCAGTTTGTCGCCTACATCGAGTCCTTGCTGGCCGTGCATCAGCAGCCCTTCCACGTGCGGCCCGAGCGCGCGAACGAATGTTCCGTTCGGCGTGACGCCGGTGACAATGGCGTCAAAGGTCTGGCCGATTTTGCTGGTCATGGCCACGGCGGCGATCCGCTTGGACATACCGCGCTCCACTTTGCGCGCCGCATCTTCTTTCAGCGTGCAATTCTGCGCGATCGCGGCCAGGTCGCCATCGGAATAAGGGGGCGGTTGCTTGCCCAGCACGGCCTTGATGAGTCTCTGCGTAATCACGTCCGCGTAGCGCCGGTTGGGTGCTGTAGAGTGCGTGTAATCCTGCACCGCTAGGCCAAAATGGCCGATATCGGGCGCTCCGGCGCGCTGCAGCACATACTCACCCGGCCCCATCAGTTTGATGACCGCCAGAGAGAGGTCAGGAAAATGGTCGGGATCGGCGGTCTGTTGCTTGATCAAAAAATCATTCAGAGCTTTCGAGTCCGGCGTTGCCGGTAGCTTCGTGCCTTTCTGTTGGGCGAGTGCCACGATGCGCTCCCAGCGCTCCGGCGTTTTGACTATGCGCCGGATGGACGAAACTTTTTTTGCTTCCAGCATTTGCGCAACGACTTCATTGGCCGCGACCATGAAGTCTTCAATCAACTCTGTGGCCAGGTTCTTTTCCTGCCGGCTAATGTCCACGATCTTCTCGCCGTCCATGATAGGACGCAGTTCCGTGCTTTCGAGCGTCAAAGCTCCATGGCGAAAACGTTCTGCCCGGAGCGCCTGTGCGGCTTCGTTCTGGAGCTTGAGCTGAGCTTGGAGATCGGCTGAAGCCGCTACTTTGGCGGGCGCCGGACCGGTATTCTCCAGCCATGCGCCCACTCCGTTGTACGCGAGCTGCGCCTTGTTGCGGACCAGCGCTGGATAGACGTCACTGGCGGTTACCTCGCCGCCTGGATTGACCGTGAATTCAACCACGTTGCACAACTTGTCGTCCGCTTCCAGTAGGGAAGTGGCGCCAGTGGAAAGCTGCTCGGGCAGCATCGGGAAGATGATTACGCCGGCATAGACCGTCGTGGTTTCCTTGGCCGCATGACGGTCGAGCGGAGAGCCTTTGGGCACAAACGCGTCCACGTCGGCAACGCCGACCAGAACCTTGATCTGTCCGTCAGGCAGGCGCTCGGCGACTTCAATCTGGTCGAGATCGCGCGAGGTGTCATTATCAATGGACGACCACAGCAACTGGCGCAGATCACGGACACTGCCACCGGACGTAATCTTTGGCGGATTGGACATTATTGTTGCCAGTTGCTGCCTGGCGTCCACTGGGAATTCCGGCTCAAAGCCGTTCTCCAGCATGAGCTGTTTGGCGGCTGCTTGAAGATCAATTTGAGAAGGATGGGAGTTGTTCATGGGCTTCGTGTAGGCGGCCTTCGTGTAAGAAGGAAAAGCTTACCATACTGATGTCCGCGGTTTTGAGAATGACGCTGGTGGTCCGGTGCAGTTAGTGTATGCGGTCTTCCTGCGACAGTCGCTCCACGGATTCGGGAAGCAGAACGTTAAAGAATTGCCCGCATTTGGGGCAGACCACCTGCTGGCTCCCGGGGGAGACGCTGGCTGTCTTGCGCACGGGGAATGAGTCCCCGTAAGGGCATTCGAGAAACGTAATGTCGCCTGCCGCCATAAAAGTCTCCTTGATCACCTTCACAGTAGCTAACCCTGAACCCGCCAACAAGTTACTCCAGTCATCCCAGTATGCAATGAGTAACTAGCTCTAAAGTCCTGCCGAGGATTGCCGATAGCTAATGCAGGCGCAATCATGAATACCATAAGAGTGCTGATCATCGAAGATAACCCGCAGGACGTTGAGCTTCTGCGGCATGCCCTGATCTCGCGGCGGTCCGACGAGACTTTTGAGGTTACGGTCGAGGGCCTTTTGTCCGCCGGAATCAATACACTGACCGGCAGCGATAAATTTGACGTTGTGCTGCTCGACCTTGATTTACCGGACAGCAAAGGACTTGGCACTTTGCGCCGCGTTCTTGCGGCCAGGCCCACGGTTGCCGTCATCATCCTGAGCGAGAGCACGCACGAGCGGCTGGCGTTGCCGGTCCTCCGCATGGGCGCCGACGATTACCTGATGAAATCCGCCATTACCGGCGGAATGTACCCGCGGGCCATCTGTTACGCCGTGGAACGGCGCCGGGTGCAGGCCCAGTTAAGTCGAACACAACATCTCGAAACGCTCAACCATATTGCGAGCGCGGCCCTGCATGAATTCAATAATCTGATCTTCGTGGTTTCCGGGAATATGGATTTGCTGGAACTGACCAGGGAGTCTGGCGACGCGCTTCCGCGAAGAGTGGAGACAATCCAGACGGCGCTCCGCCGGATGGCCGCCCTCACAACCAGCGTTCTGAAGTTTACCCGCGAGCAATCCGCTCAGCCGTTGCCGGGCATGCAACTCGATGCGGCATTCGCCAACATTCAAGAAACCATTGACCAGAATTCAGTAGACGGCAGCCGGCACGTCTAGCATCTCGGTTACCTGTTGCCGCTGCCGGACGAGGTACTGGCCGGCGCTGCCGGAGCGCTGACTTTCTCGCGCACCAGGATCGGCAAACGCGGGAACAGGAATGTTCCACCTGCGTCGTCAATCACACTGATCTGGCAGGTGTAGAGGCCAGGCTTCAACTGCGCCAATGGAACGTCAAACTGGAAGACGACGGCTTTGCGGTCTGGGGCATTGATTTCCCGCGCTTCCACCAGCGGGGTCTCAAACGTTTTCACCTTCCCGTTGAAGAATTGAATACTGGTCAGCAAGTGAATAGGGTTTTTGATCGCGGGTGTCTTGTCTTTGGCGTCAGCCGGAGCGGGCGCCGGCGATTTTTCCTTCGCCGGATCATAGACCTCATAGAAGAAATAAAGATGCTGGTCCTGTGTGAAGACGTGGGCAATGTTGGGGATGACTTCGTTGCCGTCGCGCACCAGTGGGTTGCGCGTCTTCTTGGTGGAAGGCTGGATCTGGCTTGCCAGCACCACGGAACTCATCTTCAGCGGGGCTTTCTTGATTTCCGGCACCGTGAACTCGGTTTCAAACGAACCGATCTTGCCGCTCTGATTTTCGCGCACGATGAATTTGAAGCGATACTTGCCCGGCGTAAGGATGAAGCCGGTGCTGTACTGGACGTTCTTGCGGCGGACTTGCTGCGATGCATCGAGTGATAACTTGACGGTTTCGCGCACGCTGCCTACGGTGCGTTTGAGTTCGTCCAGAACTTCTCCCTTGATGTCGAGCGATGCTTTGTCTTTGTCGGCATTCTGGGTGAAGGGAATCTGAGAACCGGGAACCACCAGCGCCACGGGAATATAAAAACGGTTTTCATCGAGACGGAAGTACGCAGCTTCCATATAAACGGCCACGTCGGTGCTGGAAAGTCCCGTGGACATCTCTTCATCCAATTGCTGCTCTTTGTCTTCCGCGTTGAAATGCTGGAAGTCTTTGGGACCGTAATATCCCTTGCGGAATTCCAAAGTAATTCCCGGCCGGTTGATCTTGACTTGAATGCGGCGGAAGCGGCCGTCTTTCAACGGATTGTTGCTACTGTATCCGAGCACGTAGTAGACGGAAGTATCTTTCTGCACGCGATCGAAGACTGAACCAAGATCATTGGTATCCAGGAACGCCTTGCCTCCAGTGTCGCCGGCGAGCGTGACCAGCGTTTCCTGGCTGGCGAAGTTGGCGTCGAGTGAATTCTGTACCGCTGCGCCCGAGTACATGGCCGTGCCGCGCAGGCTCGCGCTCGAAGCGGAACCTCCGGGCGGCATGGCTTCGAGCCCACGGGAGTCCATGGTGTAGATGGCCACGTTCGCCTTGACTGCGGTGTTGATGGCGGCGCGCAAGGCAGATTCATTCTCGATGCCCGTACGGGTCATACCGCTGCTGAAGTAGATGATGGACTTTCTCTGATTGAACTTGGAGAGCACCTGGCACACCGATTGCAACGCTTGCAGCTTGCGATCGGTGTTGAACTGGTTGTATTCGGTTTCGTCCGGCGTGTAGGCGTTGCCGGTTTCTTCAATGCCATCGGAGTCGCCGGTGGCGCCGTTGTCCATGCCCTGGCCTTCGGAGTGGGTGTAGCGATTCAAAACGCGGAGCAAGCGCGCCTGATCATTGGTGAAGTCCATGTCGAGCCGCAGGGATGACGAAAGCGAGACAATGGCGATCACGTCGGACGCGGTCATCTTCGTCTGTACATACTTCTTGGCTGCGTCCACCGAGCGCTGCGTTTCATCGGGCTGCATGGATGAAAGATCAAAGAACAGCACAATCGCCCGCTTATTGCTGAGTACGTCTTCTGCATCTTTGCGGGTGAAAATCGGTTTGGCCGGAGCTTCGGGCTGACC
>WNFI01356600.1_pt1 | contig 20653 bp, 23 predicted proteins | sample 5400471 | NCBI WGS metagenome assembly WNFI01 (sample SAMN13153348, study PRJNA577476) | soil metagenome | isolation source: 100 cm saprolite on Douglas fir-dominated hillslope | place: USA:California | collected 2013-09-17
GATTTTGTCTCGCCACAGGTCTTTAATCGGCTGTTCACTATGCACGGAACCACGATGATCTTCTTCGTGGTGATGCCCTTGGTGTTTGGGTTCGCCAATTACCTGATCCCTCTTATGATCGGTGCGCGGGACATGGCTTTCCCGCGCCTGAATGCCTTCAGTTTCTGGCTCACCGCATTCGGGGGCCTTCTCCTTTATTTCAGTTTGGTGGGAGCAAACGGCCTATATGGTGCTGGAAACGCGCCTGACGTCGGATGGTTTGCCTACGCGCCGTTGACGTCGCGGACGTTTTCGGTCGGACACAGTACCGACTTCTGGACGCTCAGCCTTTTGGTCTCGGGCTTTGGCAGCATCGGCACAGCAGTCAATATTCTGACCACGATCTTATGTATGCGCTGCCCAGGGATGAGTCTGGCTAAAATGCCCTTGCTGGCATGGCTCAACCTTGTCATGTCGGGCATGGTAGTCCTTGCCATCAGCCCGCTCACGGCAGCACAGCTGATGCTGCTGGTCGATCGTTACCTTGGCGGCCACTTCTTCGACACCCAAGCTGGGGGCTCAGCGGTAATCTGGATGCACTTCTTTTGGGTCTTCGGTCATCCGGAAGTCTATGTTCTGGTTATTCCGGGATTCGCCTTCGCGTCCGAGATCATCCCGGTCTTTTCACGCAAGGCGATCTTCGGCTATCCCGTCATGGTAGCGGCCACAATCTGCATTGGGTTCATTGGGATGAGCGTCTGGGCTCATCACATGTTCACGGTCGGCATGGCGTCGAGCGCGAATACGTTCTTCGTCCTGTCGACGATGGCCATTGCCGTCCCGACGGGAATCAAGATCTTCAACTGGCTGGCGACGATGTGGGGCGGCAAGATCGATTTCAAGGCGCCGATGCTGTTCTGCGTCGCGTTCCTGTTTCAGTTCCTGGTGGCGGGCCTGACCGGCATCATGCTCGGCGCGGCGCCGTTCGACTGGCAGCTCGGCAACTCGTACTTCGTGGTCGCGCATTTCCACTACGTGATCGTCGGTGGCATCCTGTTCACCATTTTTGGCGCTTTTTATTACTGGTTGCCGAAGATGACCGGCCGGATGTACAGCGAGCGGCTCGCGCGCATCCACTTCTGGCTGTTCGTCATCGGGTTCCACCTCACGTTCGATTTCATGCACATTCCCGGGCTGCTCGGCATGCCTCGGCGGATTTATACCTACGAGCCCGGGCGCGGGTGGGATGTGTGGAATCTGATTGTGACCATCGGCGTGTTTTTTCAGGCCGCTGCCGTACTTGTGTTTGTCCTGAACCTAGTGACCTCATGGCTCTCCGGCGAAGAGGCGGCCAACGATCCGTGGGATGCCTGGACGCTCGAGTGGCTCACCTCGTCTCCGCCCCCCGTCTACAACTTTGCTGACGTGCCGGCGGTCAGAAGTCGCCGTCCTCTTTGGGACCTGAAGCACCCAGACGATCCCGACTGGAAGTACGAATGAGCCAGCCAATGATCGACCTTCGCGGTCGCATCGGGATGTTTTGCTTGATCGCCGCCGAATCGGCGATCTTCACGATCTTTGTTGTCGCATATCTCTTCTACATCGGGAAGAGCGTCGCCGGACCGACACCCGCAGATGTCTTGCACGCACCGATCTTTCTGACAATCTGCCTGCTGTCGAGCAGCTTGACGGTTCATCGCGGAGTGAAGGCGCTCATGAAAGGCAACGTTGTGGGCTTTGCCCGCTGGTGGCTCCTAACCCTTGCGCTCGGTGCCGTCTTCCTCGCCGGGACTGGAGTCGAGTGGCACCGTCTGATCTACGTCGACGGTCTGACGATACACACGAATCTCTTTGGCACCACATACTTCTCGCTCGTTGGTCTCCACGCGTTCCACGTGACCGCCGGCCTGGCGGGTCTCGCGCTTGCGTCGACTCTCGCGCTGCGCGGCTACGTGAGGCCAGTCCATGCATCGCGATGCGACGTCTTCTCGCTGTACTGGCATTTCGTCGATGTCGTGTGGGTGGTCGTGTTTTTGGTCGTGTACGTCGCGGGACGTTGAACGAGCAAACGATGGAGCACGACTCCCGCTCAGTTCAGATTCCAGCGCCCACCGCGTGGCCCATCGTTCTCGCGTTCGGCGTCACCCTGATCTTCGCGGGCCTTGTGACGAGCGAAGCCGTGACGGTCTTGGGTGCAGGGCTCTCCGCCCTGGCCGCCGTCGGCTGGTTCAGGGAGGTGTTGCCGGAAGAGGCACACGAGACGGCTCTTGCCGGTATCGTCCTTCCGCCGCCGGCCGCCCGTCGGCCCGTCGCCCACGTGGAGGTCGCGGCGCAACGCCAACGCGCGTGGCTGCCCCTGGAGATTTACCCGGTGACTGCCGGCATCAAGGGAGGCGTGGCTGGGGGTGTGGCCATGGCGCTCCTCGCCATGGCGTACGGGATCGTCAGCGGAACGAGCATCTGGTATCCGATCAATCTTCTCGCGGCCGGATTTTTTCCGAGCGCCGTCCATCTGCCGGCCAGCGAGATCGCAGCGTTCTACCTGTACCCGCTGTTGATCGCGACCGTGATTCACTTGATCACGTCGTTGCTCGTCGGGTTGTTATACGGCGCGATGCTGCCCATGCTGCCGCGCCGGCCGATCCTGCTCGGCGGCTTCGTCGCTCCGATCGCCTGGACCGGGCTTCTGCACAGTGTTCTCGGCGTGGTAAACCCGGTGATGAGTCAACGAATCGATTGGTTCTGGTTCGTGCTGTCGCAGATTGGGTTCGGGATTGTCGCAGGGCTTGTCGTGTCGCGCCAAGAGCAGATCCAAACCTGGCAGCGCCTGCCGTTAGCGGTTAGAGCCGGAATCGAGGCTCCGGGACTGGTCCGCGAGCGCGACCGAGGCGATCAGCCATGAATCGCTCGATCGCGTTCGCGTTGTGCATGTTGACGACTACGCTTCTTGTCGGCTGTGCCAACGCACCGGGGCGGCGTGCGATCGACGAGGAAAATGTCGCGCCTCACAAAATTGTCGCCTTCAACGTCCTCTATCGCACGAACTGCGCTGGCTGCCACGGTGCTGACGGCCAGGGAGGGGCGGCGCTTGCACTCGCGAATCCGATTTACCTTGCGATCGCTGACGCCGATGTCCTGCGTCGAGTGACTGCGGATGGGATTGCGGGAACACCGATGCCGGCATTCGCGCGGCGTTCCGGCGGCATGCTGACCGACCAACAGATCGACGCCATCGTCAATGGCATCCGCACCCGCTGGGCGAACCAAAGCGCGGTGGCGGCGATCGACCTGCCGCTGCCGCCCTACTCCGATCCACTGCCAGGCGACGTGCGCAGGGGTCGGGCCGTGTTTAGGTTTTACTGCGCCTCATGCCACGGCGACGAGGGACGTGGAGCACGCGGAGGCGGTTCGATCGTTGATGGATCGTATCTCGCCCTGGTGAGCGATCAGGGTGTTCGGACAACGGTGATCGCTGGCCGACCGGATCTGGGCGCGCCGGACTGGCGGGGCAACGTCCGCGGTAAAGCCATGACGTCCCAGAACATTTCTGACGTCGTCGCGTGGCTGTCTGCCCAGCGGCCATAGTTTAAGGGACAGCTGTATCAGTGGATGAATCGTCGCGAACTGCTCAGAGGAACTCCATGACCGTACGTGATCGGATCAATCGACGCGAGCTCTTCGTCAAGCTCGGACTGCTGTTCGATGGCGTAATCGCCGTGGTGCTCGGCGTCCCAATTGTCCGCTTTTTGTTCTCGCCGCTTGCGGGGAACAGCCAGGGAAACTACGACTCGTGGCTTTCACTCGGGCCGCTGCAGCAGTACCCCGCTGGCCAGACGCGCCTGGCGACGTATCGCAATCCGGTCGTGACGCCAACGGACGGCGAGACCGCGAACGTCGCCTGCTGGGTTCGCCGCATCGACAATGATCGTTTTCAGGTCTTTGCGATCAACTGCGCGCATCTCGGCTGTCCTGTTCGATGGTTTCCTCAATCGGGCCTGTTCATGTGCCCATGTCATGGCGGGGCGTACTACGCCGACGGCGCTCGCGCGTCAGGCCCGCCGGAGCGCGGACTGTTCGAGCATGAATACAAGGTCGAAGCCGGAGAGTTGCTGATCCGAGCCGGCGAGATGCCGACACCGGGGCGCATAGCCACGGTCGGGCTGAATCCCAACACTACGACAGACGAGCGGCCGTCATGCGCATGATGTCGAAGATTGGCAACTGGTTCGACCAGCGGCTGCAGTTGAGCGTGCCGATTCGCCAAACGATGGCGCATCCGGTGCCTCGTCGCACCGCAAGCTGGGCCTACGTGTTCGGAAGCGCGGCGATGACCGCGTTCGGCCTTCAACTGGTCACCGGCATTCTGCTGGCGATGATTTACGTTCCTTCAGCCGGACAAGCGTGGAGCAGCCTTCAGTCTCTCAATCACGACGTGGCACTCGGGTGGTTCATCCGCGCCCTGCACGGGTGGGGGTCGAACTTCATGCTGGCGATCGTGTTGATCCACATGGGCCAGGTGTTCTTGTTCGGCGCGCACAAGTATCCCCGCGAGCTGACATGGATCGTCGGCGTGTTCCTCTTACTTGTAACGCTGGGGATGGCGTTCACCGGTCAGGTGCTCAGGTTCGATCAGGACGCGTACTGGGGCCTGGGCATCGGCGCCTCCATTGCGAGCCGGGTACCGCTCGCTGGTCCATGGCTGGTGTCGCTGCTGCTCGGCGGGCCGATCATTGCGGGCGCGACGCTATCTCGATTCTTTGCGCTTCACGTCTTCGTCGTTCCAGGTCTCCTCATTGGCTTCATTGGCGTCCACGTCTTGCTCGTGCTGAACCTCGGCGTCAACGAATGGCCGATGCCCGGCCGTGTCGTTCGCCGAGATACGTACCTTCGTGAGTATCACGAACTGACGCACCAGGACGGCGTGCCGTTTACTCCGGACGCGATCTGGAAGGACATCGTGTTCTCAGGATTCGTCCTCCTGGCAATCGCTGGTTGCGCGTACTTGTTCGGACCCTTTGGCCCGGGGGGAGAGCCGGATCCGACCATTATTCAGACCGCGCCTCGACCCGACTTCTTCTTCCTCTGGTTGTATGCGCTGTTGTCCTTCTTGCCGCCGTCCGCTGAAACCCCTCTCCTATTGATCGTTCCGCCACTGATCATCGCGGCGCTCCTGGCGCTGCCGTTCGTTGCGGGCGAAGGCGAGAAGAGCTGGAGACGCAGGCCGGTCGCAGTGATGATGATCCTGCTCGTCGCGGTGTCCCTCGGCGCGCTCACCCAACTCGGAACCTATACGCCGTGGAGCCCGGTGATGGACGCGTGGAGCGGCGCGCCAGTGCCGAGTGCGCACTTGATCGGTCGCACCGCGCTCGAACGGCGCGGCGCTTTGGTCTTTCAAGCAAAGCAGTGTCGCAACTGTCACTCCCTCGGTGAGAGCGGAGGGCAACGTGGGCCGGCGCTCGACCAAGTAGCGGTGCGGCTGACCGAGGATCAGCTCGTCCGACAGGTGATCCAGGGCGACGGCAATATGCCGGCGTATGGCAAGAACCTGACACCCGCCGAGACGACCGCTCTCGTCGCATTCCTCGAGACGCTGCATCCGTCTGCACAGCAGCCCGCGCGCGACGCCTCGCGCGCGAGGGTGCGTGCGGCAGAAGATGGCCACCGTTGACCGCCGCTCTGTGCGTTCTGGCTCTGATCTACTACCGAGGCTGGGTCCGACTGCGTCAGGTCCTGCCAATCGTTGCTGCGCGATGGTGGCCGTATGCCTTCGTCGGTGGGCTGTTCGCGTTGTGGGTCGCCATTGGATCTCCTCTCGCCGCGCTGGACGAGGAGCTGCTCACGGTCCACATGGCGCAGCACATTCTGCTGTCGGTCGTCGCCCCGCCTCTGATCCTGCTCGGCGCACCCGCGTTGCCGCTCCTGTACGGCGTCCCGCGGCGCTTCATGTTGCATGTTGCAGTGGTCCGGCTGCTCCGATCGGTGTCGGCGCGCGCATTAGGACGAGTCCTCGCGCGGCCCGCGGTCTGCTGGAGCGTGGCGATCGGTGTTTTCATCGGTTGGCATATACCGCCGCTGTTTCAATTGGGTCTGGGCTCGGAGGGGTGGCATGCCATCGAACATACGAGCTTTCTTGGAAGCGGCCTGCTATTTTGGTGGCCCGTCGTCCAGCCGTGGCCGAGTACGCCGAAATGGCCGCGGTGGTCGGTTCCACTGTACCTGTTCGCAGCGATCTTGCCGTGCGATGGACTCTCGGCCTTTCTCGCGTTCTCCGATCGTGTGGTCTACCCCGCGTACTTAACCGCGCCGCGGCACTTCGGCTTGTCCGTGCTCCAGGACCAGGAGTGTGCGGGCGCCTTGATGTGGCTTTGCGTCACGATCGCATACGTGATTCCGGCGGCAATCGTGACGACCAAGCTCCTGTCACCTTGCACCGAGGCTGTGGCAACGCCGTTGCGAACCGATCTCTTCTCGAACTTCACTCATCCACGTGATGGGGAGAACGTGCCGGTGATTTGAATATGGCAAGCTCCTCGCGGTCCGCCGACTACTGGTCGTTGACGAAGCCGGAAGTCAACCTGTTGATCGGGCTCACGACTGCCGCGGGCTTTTGTCTGGCTCGTCCCCAGAGTCTTGACGCGTTTCCTTTTATCAGACTTGGCAACACTATCGTCGGAACCTTGCTGGTCGCCAGCGGTACCGGCACGCTGAACCAATTTATCGAACGGCGCTTCGATGCGCTGATGCGAGGGACGGCGAGGCGGCCTGTCGCGGCCGGTCGCATCCAACCGTCGCACGCGCTCGCGTTTGGGCTTGTGCTGTCGGCTGCAGGCGCGATCTATCTCGGCGCAGCAGTGAATGCGCTTTCGAGCCTGCTTGCGGTGGTGACGATGTTGAGTTACCTGTTGGTGTACACACCGCTCAAACGAAGAACACCTCTCTGCACGGTCATTGGCGCACTACCGGGTGCGGCACCGCCGCTGATCGGATGGGCGGCGTCGAGCGGCTCGTTGAGCCTGGAAGCAGGGGTGCTCTATGCACTCGTCTTTCTGTGGCAATTCCCGCATTTCATGGCCATCGCTTGGATGTATCGAGAGGATTACTACCGAGCGGGATATATGGTTCTCCCTCGCGGGGAATCGAGTGCGTCGTTCATGGCGTGTCAGGCGACGGCACCGCTGCTCGTGCTCGTTCCGCTCAGTGTCATCCCGGTGCTGGTGGGTCGCGCGGGATTGGGGTACCTCGCCACGGCTCTGGTGCTTGGCGGGATGTTCATCTATCGAGCAGATCAGCTGGTCGCCCATCGAACCAATGCGATGGCGCGACGATTGTTATTCGCCTCGATTGCCTACCTTCCGCTGCTCTTCACGGCGATGGTCGTCGACCGAGTGTGATTGCGCGGTCGCGCAGCGGCGTCTCCTGACCAGGGAACACTCCGTACGAAGCGTGAGGTAAACCATCGAAGAACCAATACGATAGACAATCTGCATTAAGCTGGTTAACCGGAGGGTTGCTGGTTCGAATCCCTGAGCGGACTGTTTTGATCTAGAAGGCGTTCCACTTGGAATGGCTGACGATCGCTTGGATGGCGATCGAGGCTCTTGTCGCTATCGTGTCAGGCGTGGTCGCCGGCAGCTTGACGCTCACGGCGCTCGGATTCGACAGCGTGATCGAACTGGTCTCGGCGGGCGTCCTCATCTGGCGTCTGACGGATGAGTTACGCCGCGGCGAGGAATTCTCCAGCCGCGGCTAGAACGCGACCTTCAACTGCACCGCAATCATTCGAGGCGAGTTATCACCGCCGAGCCCGACACCAAGTAACCCCGTTGGCGGTGACGTCACGGAGACGAGCGCGCCAAAGCCGGTCTGGGTGCTGGGCTGACCGGGAATGCCGGCGGTCGACGTCGGGAGGGCAAAATTCGGGCGATTGAAGAGATTGAACACCTGGAGCTCCGCCCGCACTGTCGTGCGTTTCAACGTGGCGATCCGTTTGGTGAGGTACAGATCACTCCAGACGAACTGCGGCCCGCGGACCGTATTGCGGCCGAGATTCCCAAACTGACAGGTCGCGGGTGAGTCGCCGCCTCGACACGCACCGGTACTCGGATCCACGCTCGACCCAAACGCGTCGGGATTCAGCCACTGGAGCGCGCCCGGAGGCGTCACGCCAGGAATCGCCGTCTTCGTGTACGGCGGCACGCCGGAGACGAGACTTGCGAATTGCGGGCCGCCGCCGTTGATGATCCCATTGCCGTCCGCCGTGTACGGCGCGCTCTGCACGGTGAACGGCACACCCGTATGCCAGAAGAACGTCTCCGAGATTTGCCAGCCGTTCGTCAGCGCGGCCAGCCACGGACGGGCCGCGTGGACGGGCACCTCGTAGGTATACGACGCCGTGAGATTGTGCCGAATGTCGTAATCCGCGCTGCCTATATTTCTGGCGAGTTCGCCTGGCAGCGGTGACAGCAACGCGCCGGCCGCGAACGGCAGGAACCCGCCGTTCGAGACCTCATCCCGCGTGTGACTCCAGGTGTAGTTGAGGATCCACGACAGCCCGGCACTCGGGCGGCGCTCCAGCGTCATTTGCAGGCCATTGTAGCGGCTGGTGGCATTCGACATGAACTGCGTCACATCGCCGAAGCGCGGATCGGGCGGCTTCAAATACGGATAGGGCGCGAAACAGCCGTCGCAGACGGTTTGATAGCCGTTGACGTGCATCTGATAGGTGAGGTCGTAGCCGCGCGTGCCAACATACTGCGCCCGAAGCGTCATCCGGGCGGGCAACTCGCGTTCGACGCCGGCGCTCCACTGCAGGTAATAGGGAACGGCGAGCCCACCGGGCGGCAGCGCGGTCACCGACACCGGGGGCAGGCATGTGCTCGGACTTGCGAGCGCCGAGGCGCACGACAGCGTGCCGCTTCGGAAGCCGGCGAGGAACGCCTGGTTCGCGGCGGCGGTGGCATCCACCGCGCTGTTCGGCACGCCGGGTGCGATGGCCAATCCGCCAGCCGGTCCCAACAAGCCGCCTTGAAACGTGTTCACAAACGGCGGGTTCGGGGCGAGCGCGTCGATGAGACTGCCGGCCGGCAGGAGATCGCCAAAGATGCCGAATCCGGCGCGCAGCAGCGTGCGCGGCTGCACTTGCCACGCGATGCTGGTGCGCGGCTGCCAGATCGCGCCGGGCCGCGCGTTGAGCACCTGCGACTGATTCGTCGCCATGACGGCCCTGATCGGCTGATTGACATCGTGCGCGATCCGATCGAATGGCGTATTCAAACGCGTCAGCGCGGACGAAGGGCTCGACGGATTCGAGATCCAGGCCGCCCGCAGACCGATCGTCCACGTGGCGCGGTCCGACAGTTTGATCGCGTCCTGAGCGAACACATCGACGTTGCTGACGCGGAACGCCGTGATCGGGGCGCACATGGAAGCGGGTGGCTATGCGGCCTTGCGGCCATAAGTAGTCGAGTCCGCCCAGCGTGGTAAACGGCACGTTCGGCCCCTGGCCCTGGAGCACGATCGGCAGCGCGGCCAGGGTCGCCTTGTGATCGGAGGGGGCGAAGACGCTCGAGTACCAGGAGAACGCCGGGTTGAAGCGGTTCACCAGATGGTCGTTGAACACGTGCGTGAACCCTGAGACGAGCGAGTACAGCGGCTGCGGCGAGATCGCGTTGAAGAGCGGATTGATCGGATCGGTGTAGGCGGCCTGCAGGCCGGTGTCGGCTTGAAACCGATACCATACGAGATTATTCGGGTTGATGTTCTGATCGATCCGCAGCGTGAACACCTGCTCGTGGTCCGGACTGCTCAACGTGACGTTCTGCCGGTTCGCGCAGCCGTCACCGTTGGGGACGGTGCCCGTCGCGAGGGCACCATCGACCATCAGCGGACATCCCAGGACCCGGAACGGCTGCCCCGCCGTGCTGCGATACAGCGAAAAGAGCTGCCGGTAAAACGGCACGAGCTGCGGCGCAGCGGGGTACGTCGTCCCCGATAGCGCATCGGTGCCACTCCGCGGGAGCTGGTCGAGTACGTATTGTTGAAACGCCGCGGTCGGGACGGTCGCGGTGGTCGCGATCGGCACGCGGATTCGCACCTGTTCGACGTCCGCAAAAAAGAACGACTTGTTGTGGCGGACCGGTCCGCCAAGGCTGCCGCCGTAGTGCACCACTTGAGTATCCGGCTTCCGACCGCCGGCCAGGGTCGTGAAGAAGTTCGCCGCGTCTAATGCGGATCCGTTCCAGAGGCCGTAGGCGTTGCCGCGGACGGTGTTCGTTCCCGATTTCGTCACGTAGTTAACCTGCGACGCCGCGTACCGTCCCTGGTCGACCCGATACGACGTGGTATTGACGGTGACTTCTTCCATCGAGTTCAGCCCGAGCACGAGGTTGGTCGACAAGCCGCTGTTGAGATTTGTCAAAGGGTCGTTGGTCTCCAGGCCGTCGACGATGAATCCATTGGAGGTGCCGGGCATCCCGTTGACCTGAAAGTTGCCGAACCCGCTCGGGCCGCCGACGAAGTCGTTGCCGGACCCTGCCGTGTTCATCAGCGCGCCGGCCGCGAGTTGCGCGGGAAATGTGAGATCGCCGCCCGGGTTCGGCAGGCGCTCGATCGCGGCCACGTTGAACGTGGCCGTCGTGTTGGGATTGCGCGTGTTCAGCACCGGCGGTTCCGCCGATACACTGACGGATGCCGTGAGACCCGCAATCGGCAGCGTCAACGTGGCGGTTTCCGTCCGGCCCAGGGCCACGGTGACGGATTGCTGCACACGCTCAAAGGTAGGAGCCTCGGCTTCAACGCGGTAGCGCCCCGGCTGCACCTGCGGAAACGAATAGCGGCCTTCGGTGTCCGATTGCACGGTACGGCGAAAGCCGGTCTCCACGCGGACAATTGCGATCGTCGCATGAGCAATGGCCCCCCCGCTCTGATCGACGATCTGCCCGCTGAGGCCCCCCGTCGTCTCGCTCTGCGCCACCAGCAGCGGGTGCAGATTGAGTGCCGCAATCACGAGCACGAACCCGATCGCCGATCGTAATGTCCGCACGCCTGTCCTCCTGTCTATACCAAGATTTCCAACTATATATTAACTATGGTTAACGAGCCAGTTTTATCGCATGTTGGTGGTACACTTCTGGAGGCGTGAAGCTCACAATTTCCAAGGAAGACTATTTGAAGGGGGTCGCTGAAGCCGAGGAGGAGGGCGACCAGGCCGTGTCGTCAGCGGTTCTTCGCCGGCGCCTTGGTGTGTCCGCCCCGGCCGTGACCGCCGCGCTCCGACGGCTCAAACGCGACGGTCTGCTGAGGGTCGGTGCCACCGGCATAATCCGCCTGACGGCGAGCGGGCGGGAGATTACCGCGAAGTTGCTGCGGCGGCACTACCTGATCGAGCGAATGCTGACCGAAGTATTTGCGATGGAATGGTACAAGGTCCACGAAGAAGCTGAGCGCCTTGAACACGCCGTGTCCGACGACTTTGAGGGGCGGCTCGTGGAGCACCTGGGGACCGACGCGCCCTGTCCGCATGGACACTATGTGGAGAGCCGTAGTGCAACCGATCACCGGCGACGCGGGTGGCGGCTGCTCGGTGAGCTGACTGCGGCGCAGGGCGGGAAAGTACGCGCGGTGTACGAACGAGATCGTGGCCTTCTCGAATACCTCGATCGGGTGGGGCTGCGTCCAGGCGTCCGTGTCGAGTTGACGAGCCGGAACGTCGACGAGACGTTGGCACTGCGCGTCGGCGGGGCGCCGGTCAAAGTAGGCGCGTCGATCGGCGTAAAGGTTTGGGTATCCCCCGAGGTGGAGACCGCCGGCACACGGCGGCGCGGCCGACGTCGTTAGACCATATGGAGGCGAACTCCTCGACGGCGCCGCAGTCGCCGCTCAGGAGCTTGGCCGGTCCGATTGTCCAGGCGGCTGGAAGCCGCGTGGCGCGCCGCTCCCACGATGACTCGATTACTGCGCTGGCTCGCCGTCGACGGTGACGAGCACGAGCGTATCCGATCGACAGCCGCGAGGTCCTTGGCTCGTTGTCCCAAGACGGCCACGCGCCAGATCGGACTGTTGCGTGTGCTCGTCGGCGACGTAACCGGAGCCGCCGCGGTGCTGGCGAAGTCGCCCGGTCTGGGCTGGTCCAATCCCGACCATCCCGGACACACCCTGTTCCCGTTGCTGGCCATGCTGTTGTCGAACGGGACAATCGGCGGCGCGTTGGCGACGGAACTCGAGGCGACGGGCCGAGATCCGCTGGAGTCCTTTGCGGTGCCGGACGAGGAGCACAAGCCAAGACTGAGGACACCATCCATCGTGGTGCTGATCCAGAGCGTGCGCCCCGGCATCGCGCTGACCGACCCGGATCGCGACGCGGCGATCGACGCGATGCGCATCGCAGCGGAGAAGCGACTTAACGGGATCCTCGGCAACTCCAGGCGACAGCACTACGGTCACGCGGCGCTGCTCGTCGCGTCGTGCGTCGCCTGTGCGCCCAACAGGCGCGCGTCCGAGCTCCTGAGATGGGCTACGGATCGCCGCCAGCAGTACTGGCGTCGCCACGCGTTCAGAGAGGAGCTGGCGCGAGCGTGTGAGAGCGTGGGTGTGCTATAGCCAGCCTGAACTCAGCGTCGCGTGAGGCTCTATCGGTTCCCTTCTTGTTGCGTAAGCTGGTGTACGCGCTGATGCGACAGCCCCAGGAGACGGGCTGCATCGCGCGCGCTCATCTTTAGTGTTCCGGTTCGCAAGACCCGGACGGCGCGTCGAGCCGCTCGGGCTGCACGTCGGTCTTCTTCATCGGCCTTCTTGCGAAGACTCGCGTAAGCCCGAATTGCCCTTGTCGCGGCAGTCGGCAGCTTCACGTCGTCCACAATAGTGGCCGTGCGGGCATCGTCGACGAACAGCCCCAGCGCCTCTCGAATGCGGCGCCGAGCCTCGTCAACGGTGCGGCCCTGCGTGTGGCAGCCGCGTACACCGCGCACGGTGGCGACCCACCAGCCCGACTCGTCTCGCTCGTAGGCCACGCGATAAGACTTCACGGCTTTTTCAACCATCCCTTTCCGAGGCACGGCTCCAAGTCGCGCTCGATACGGCGCAGCAGACCGGGCCCGATGTCTTCACCCGCATGAACCGGTACGGTCGTCACACACTGGCCGCATTCGACGCGTAGATGCGAGCCTCGCTGCCGGCTCTCGACGCAACCGAAGGACCTCAGGATGCGCCGAAGGTCCTTCGCGGTCACGGAATCAGGATAGCCGATGGCTGCAGGATATGTCTAGGGCGATAGACAGATGCAGGCCCAGCGCGTCAGTAGCGGCTCGCGGAAGGCTTGCCGTATCAGACGCTTATCGCGAGCCTGCTGCACAAGTACGCGTCCGGTCGCCTCAAAGAGGTCTGAGCAGCGGCAGTCGCGTACCGCTGACACGCATATCACCGACTGGCTCCAGCTCATACGCGCCGAGTGTCTGGAGACTCCCCATCTGTCTTCTGGTCCGGCCGTTTCAGCTCGTCGAGGCGCGACAGGAACAATTTGAGAATCGACGAGGTGTTCGACGTGCTGTAGCCCACCGCGACATCGATCGTCGGCGCCTCGCCTTCCAACGGCCGGCTGACCACGGACGCGGGCAGCAGGTTCCTGGCATAGGCGGGCATCAACGCCAGCCCGCGCGTTGAGACGACCAAGGACATGGCCATCGCCATGTTGTCCACGCCGTGATCGAGCTTGATGTCCATTCCCGATCGCCGCAGGTAATCCTCAGTGACGCCGCGCAACACTCCGGCCTTGTTGGCGCCGCCGATGAAGATCTCGCCCACGAATTCACGCGGATGAATGGCTGGCTTGGCGGTGAGGCGATGGTCGCTCGGCATCAGGACGATCAGCGGCTCCCGATCCACCACTTGATATCCCAGGTCGTAGCCCGGCTCCACCCGTAAGAATGCTACGTCCAGCCGGCCGCGAACGAGCGCTTCGGCGAGGTCCGGCGAATAGTCGCTCGAGACTGTGACTTGGATGTTCTTCAGCTCGTCCCGCAGCACCTGCATGGCCCGCGGCAGCCAGGTCATCTCGTGACCAGTTTGGAAGCCGATGGCGAACGTCTTTCTTGCGGGCTGTGTGGCCCGGCGCGCCGCTTCCACGGCGGCGTCGACCTGCGCCAGCGCGAGGCGGGCATGGTCGAGAAAGGCCTTACCTGCCGCGGTCAGCTCGACGCCATGAACACTGCGAGACAGCAAGTCAGCCCCGACCTCGTCCTCCAGGTCGCGAATCTGTCGGCTGAGCGAAGGTTGGGAGGTGTGTAACCTTTTCTCGGCGGCGGTGGTCAGACTCCCTTCCTCGACCACGGCTACGAAATAACGCAGGTGCCTCAACTCCATCGCCGTTCCATGCCTGAATAGTATGCCCCCCAGCTTACAAAGTCTTATTCAGGCGCGCCATCGAAGCCTACAGTGAGGCCGATGAGCAGCACCGTTGTTTACGATCGCCAACGGTCGCCTTCCCGGCCGCCCGCTCCGGTTGATGAAACACCCGCGAGCCACCTCCACCTGAAGAACAGCTCGTCGATCCCGTCCGTGGTCCGGGCAGATTCATTTGCCATTACGCGCTTGGAGTCTTCGAATGGCTTGGCGGACAGAATCACGAAAGTCTCGAGCGTTCCCGCGTTGCTCGTCTCGGTATCCATCAAGTCCTTGGCGATCGGCGATTATCAACTGTGGGTGGACGACAAGCACGTACCCACGCCCTACATTCCAGCATTCCGGTCCAACGTCATCGACCTTGATGCGCAACCCAGCTGCTGGGTGGGCAGTGCCTTCGACTACGTACTGTTTCATGTTCCTCGCACAGGCTTGGACGATATCGCGGCAGATCTTGGGATTGGCCCCGTGGAAACCTACCGTCTCTCCCTTGACGAAGAAGATCTCGTCCTCACCCAACTGACCAAGAGCATTCTTCCCCACATTGGGCAACCAGGCTGGCCGGGCCCCTTGGCACTGGACCATCTCAATCTGATCCTCGGCGCTCATCTGCTTCAAAAATATGGAGGATTGCGAAAACCGACCGTGACTTCGGTCGGCGGCTTGGGGCCTTGGCAGAAACGCCGTGCGACAGAGTTGCTGAGCCAGAATCTCGCAGGGCGAATACGCCTCTCGCAGTTGGCGCAGGAGTGCGGCCTTTCGATCAGCCACTTCGCCAGGTCATTCAAGGTGAGCTTCGGTGTGTCGACTCACCGATGGCTCGTGCAGCGCCGGATTGAGCGGTCCCAAGAGCTCTTGATGGAGACGTACGAATCACTGGCTGATATTGCCGAACAGGCAGGCTTTTCAGATCAAGCGGCGTTCACCCGGGCCTTCCATCAGATCGTGGGCATCAGCCCAGGTCGATGGCGCCGAGATCATCAGCGCAGATCCTCCCGTTCCTTGCTTACATAGTGTTCGCGTCGCAGAGTGCGCGCGAACCTTACTTCATCCTGATCCCCCAGAAAGCCCGAAGATCAGCTCGTTCAATCGGAACGGTCCCGAATCCTTCATAGCGCCGATTCGGTGCTGTCCACCGACGCAGTCGGAAGCAACAACGGACAAAACTAGCCAATTCCTGCAAGAACGATTCGACCGGTCCTCGTAGGCTGACGTCTAGGAGGATTTCTTATGACCAAGTACACGCATCAGACAGCACCCACGCAGTTTCTCGAAGCGAACGGGATCCGCTTTGCCTATCGCCGGTTTGGCAAGGCCAACGGCGTGCCGCTCGTCTTCAACCAGCACTACCTGGGCACGATGGATTACTGGGATCCGACGGTGACGGATGGCTTGGCGCGCGACCGTGAGGTGATCTTGTTCAACAACGCCGGCGTCTCCAGCAGCTCCGGCGAGGTCCCGACGACGTTCGAGCAGATGGGCGCCAACGCGGTGGCCTTCAGCCGAGCCCTCGGCTTGAAGAAGGCGGACCTGCTCGGCTTCTCGATCGGCGGCATGGTGGCGCAGGAAATCGCATTGCAGGCGCCCGATCTCGTCCGCAAATTGATCCTCCTGGGCACCGGTCCGCGCGGTGGTCAGGGCATGGAGTCGCTGACCCAGGCTGCAGGGCGGCTCTTCGGCGCCACCTACGATCCGCCCGAGTACGTCTGGCTCGCGGTCCAATTCAGTCCGTCCGAGGCAGGCCAGGCGGCGGGGCGGGAGTTCCTGAGGCGCACGCATCTTCGTCAGGAGGGGCGCGATCCCGAAGTGAACGACAAGGTGTCGCCCGCCCAGGTCGAAGCGATGAGCAAGTGGGGTGTCCAGCGCGAGGGGGCCTACGACTATCTGAAGACGATCACGCAGCCAACACTCGTCGTGAACGGCAGTCACGACGTGATCATGCCCACGATCAACTCTTTCATCATGGAGCAGAACATCCCGAATGCGCAGCTGATCATTTACCCCGACGCCAATCACGGATCGCAGCACCAGTACCCGGAGCTCTTCGTCGAACACGCGACGCTGTTCTTGAACGCGTGATGCGATGTCTGGCCTGCAGGGTTCTTCGATCGAGGGAGGTAGAGCGATGAGTTCACCAGTTGTGTTGATTACCGGCGCCCTGACCGGCATTGGTCGGGCTGTCGCATTCATCTTTGCGCAAGACGGCGCACAGGTCGTCGTCGCCGGCCGTCGAGACGATCAAGGCCAGGCGCTGGTTTCCGAGCTCTTGGAGTTCGGCGCCGACGCCATGTTCGTTCACGCGGACGTCCGCCATGAGGACGACGTGCGGAATCTTGTGGATGAAACAGTCAAGCGGTTCGGACGCTTGGATATTGCCGTCAATAACGCGGGGACGGAAGGATTGCGCGGTCTCGTCACAGAACAGACCGCGGAGAGCTATGCGGCGACGTTCGACAGCAACGTCCTGGGTGTGCTGTTGAGCATGAAGCACGAACTGAGGGTGATGTTGCCACAGAGGAGCGGCAGCATCGTCAATGTCTCGTCGACGTACGGAAGGGTGGGCGCTGCCGGCGCGTCCGTATACGTCGCCAGCAAGCATGCCGTGGAAGGACTGACAAAATCCGCCGCACTCGAAGTCGCGGGGACCGGCGTGCGGGTCAACGTCGTCGCTCCGGGGACCACCGATACGGGCATGCTCACACGCTTCACCAACACCGATGACAACAAGGCGGCACTCGTCTCGACCGTGCCCCTCAAACGTCTCGCGACCCCCGAGGAGATCGCACGTGTGATCGCCTTTGTGGCTTCAGCAGATGCGTCATACATGACCGGCGCGTCGGTCCCCGTGGACGGAGCGATGAGCGCTGACTGAATCGTTGCGTTCACGATTCCATCGCAACGCAGGGTGTTTGAGGGAGGGAATGATGACCACGATTCAACAACGCGATCTCCATGGGCTGAAAGCCCTCGTCACGGGAGCCACGTCCGGCCTCGGACGCGCGATCGCCTTTCAACTGGCGCGGGACGGCGCCGACGTCATCGTGCATGGCCGGGACGCGACGCGCGGTGTGCAGACAGTGGAAGAAATCCAGTTGCAAGGTGGCCGCGCCCGCTTTGTCGCAGCCGACCTCGCCGACGCCGCGAGCATCGCCCGCTTCGCCAAGGAGGTCGGCGACATCGACATCCTGGTCAACAACGCCGGGTTCTCGGTGTGGGGATCCACGGAGACGTTCAAGATCGGGTCCTTCGACGCGATGTTCGCCGCCAACGTCAGAGCGCCGTTCTTCCTCGTCTCGGCATTCGCGCCAGGCATGGCGGCCCGTGGAGTTGGCAGCATCATCAACATCAGCAGCATGGCCGGCCGCCTCGGTCTCGCCGGCGGCGCGGCGTATGGGGCCACCAAAGCGGCGCTGGCTTCATTCACGCAGGCATGGGCGGCGGAGTATAGCCCACGCGGCGTCAGGGTCAATGCGGTCGCGCCGGGCCCGATCTACACGCGGCCCGAGGCGCGAGAACTGTTCGACTCGCTCGGGGCGACCACCGCGATGAAGCGTGCGGCCGACCCTCCGGAGATCGCCGAGGTCGTGGCATTCCTCGCTTCGCCGCGAGCCAGCTATATGACCGGCGCGATCGTCGCCGTCGACGGCGGCCGAACCGCGATTTAGCAGTCAGGGAGGAATCGTGGCCATGACAGACAAGCGGGGGAGGGTTCCGGGATCCGACCATCCCATCACGATTGAGCGGAACCTGTCCCGAGTTGTCGCCGCCAACGTTCAAGCACGAGCACGAGCAGATTGTGGCGGACGGCGAGTTCGTGTTCGTGCACAGCCGCTATTCAGGCTTCGGCCAGGCGAAGAACTGGATCGTTGCCGACTTCGTTCGTGTCGTCGACGGAATCCTGGTCGAGCATTGGGATGTGGTTGAGGACGAAGCGTCGCAGGCCGAATCCAAGAGCGGTCGGCCGATGTTCGGCGATCGGTTTCCGGTGTAGCAGACCCGAGTGGATGGGTGGAAGCGGTATGGCCCGCACGCGCACCAGGTTCAACGCGTAAGAAACGAAGGAGATGATCCAATGGCTAACGTGGTCAAGAAACACACTATCTCTTCTGAGCTGGCACAAAAGATGGTGGATGAAGCCGTGACGAAGGCAAGAGCGATGGGGGTTTCCGAGAACGTCGCGGTCCTCGATGACGGCGGCAATCTCAAGGCCTTTCGCCGCATGGATGGAGCGCCGATTCTGAGCATCGAGATTGCACAGAACAAAGCGTACACGGCTCTATTCGGACTACCGACGCAGGATTTCTTCGACTTCATCCAGCACGACCCGTCGCTGCTGGCCGGCATCCCCACGCTAGCGCGTGTAGCAGCGTATGGGGGAGGCCTTCCGATCAAGGTGGATGGGGAACTTGTCGGGGCGATCGGAGTGAGCGGGGCGCCTACGGTGCAGGACGACATCGACTGCGCGAGAGCCGCGCTGACACTCGTAACTGACGAGGTGCTGTCCGACTAATTTGTCGGGGCAGCGGCGGCAAGCGCGAGCGAACTCGGTACTCCCGCTACGCCAAGGCCACGTTCCGCAAGGACCGGCGGCTGAACATCCGGCTGCTTGCTGGCGCATAACCTTAATCACGTCCGGCCGCGCGACGAAACGGGCACCTGGAAATCGCTCCAGAACTGTACTGGTCCCAAAGAAATGGTCGCCGTGCTCATGGGTGGCGTAGATCGTCGTCAGATTCTTGCCCCTCGCCACCACCCAATTCACGAAGGCGCGCGCCTGCTCGACCGTAATAGGAGTGTCGACCAGGACAGCGTCCCGCGCCCCAGAAATAAGGGGTGACGAAATCGGCGGCCGCGGCCGCTCTGTTTCGCCTGGAGGCACATCGCTCGTGATAGCGGGGATGCTGGGCGCCAGGAACAGATCCCACGTCAGGGACAACATCCCAATCTCCCGCCCTTTCGATCAGATCTGGGCTCTGCCGCCGTCAACGAATAGTTCGATACCGGTGACGAAACTGGAGTCATCCGAAGCCAGAAACAACGCCACCTTCGCGACTTCCTCGGGTGTCCCCATGCGTCCCATCGGGATGGTGGACACCATCCGCGCAATCACCTCTGCAGATTGCCGACTTGCCAGCGGCGTATTGATCGGACCAGGACTCACAACGTTTGAGCGAATACCACGGTCCTTCAGATCTGTCGTCCAGGTGCGCACGAACGAGCGGAGCGCAGCCTTACTCGCGGCGTAGACGCCGAAGGCGGCCGTACCCTTCACACTCGCGACAGAGCCGTTGAGGATGATTGAGCCACCATCATTCAGTAGCGGTAAGGCCTTTTGCACCGTGAACAGCGTTCCCCTCACATTGATGTTGAAGAGTCTGTCGAAGTGTTCTTCGGTGACGGCCCCAAAGGGAGGCAATGTCTCCCTGAACTCCAGAAACGTTGGCGCCGATTGCCTTCACGGCCTCATTGAGTTCCTTCTGGCGGCGGCCCGTGATGAAGACGTAGGCACCCTCTTCGACGAACCGTTTTGCAGTAGCCAACCCAATCCCTTCTGTCCCGCCGGTGATGACGGCGGTCTTACCTTCGAGCTTTTTGGTCACTGTCTTTCTCCGTCATTGCCGAGCGGGAACTCTCCAGCTCCGATGCTTCACGCTCGATCACTTAAGTGCGAGCACCGCCTGGCCGAGGTGGTAGGACAGGTGGTTCGTGCGGCTCAGCAGGACGGCGAAGCGATTCCGCGAAGCATCCTTCGCGAAGTCTTCTTCCGATACGGCAGAGTGCCGCTGGACCCAATCGGACCACGACATTCTTTCAAACCCCTTCCACAATTCGGCATTGACCACGTTCCATGCCCGGCGAACCTGTTCGTGCGAAGGAATGTCGGCCCGCGACCTGTCGGAATTCGAGACGAAGGCGACATCAAACTCAGGATGAACTCGTTCTCTCAGACCCAGCAGCGGCAGCATGGCGTCGTGGATGGCAGTCAGATGTCCCCACAGGTAAAGCACTCTATTCCTGCCGGGTGCTATTTCCCGCAGGACGTCCTCGGACGAGAGGCTTTCAAAAAGCTTGTCCGCCCGATCGATTTGCGTCTTCCATACTTTCAGCCCGAGAGCTACGCAAGAGGAGTCGTTTCCCATGCCTCCATCTCCTGTCAACACTAATGGGTGTCGAGCCACTGCCGAATATTCGAGACGGTATCCTCGTAAAACGTCTTGTACAGACCATCCGATACGTAGCCGATATGCGGCGTTGCCAGTACGTTGTCCAGCGTGCGGAA
>WNFI01096092.1_pt2 | contig 20645 bp, 14 predicted proteins | sample 5400471 | NCBI WGS metagenome assembly WNFI01 (sample SAMN13153348, study PRJNA577476) | soil metagenome | isolation source: 100 cm saprolite on Douglas fir-dominated hillslope | place: USA:California | collected 2013-09-17
CCGGCCACCACAAGGTGAACGCCACCCCGTTCGCGCTCTCCGAAAAATTGCCGATCCTCAGATCGTTTTTCTCACCTGTTCCTACGCGCACCACACGTGTCCAGGGAAACGCCCCCAGCGCACGCAAGTTGTCATCATCGCCGTTCATCACGATCCAGCCCTTGCTCGGCACGATGCGCGCCAGGTGTGAAAACGTCCGCTGCACATCCGTGAGATCGCGGAAAATATCGGCATGATCAAATTCGAGGTTATTCAACACGGCGATGTATGGCGCATAGTGGATAAACTTGCTGCGCTTGTCGAAAAACGCGCTGTCGTACTCGTCGCCCTCAATCACAAAAGCGTCTTCGAGTTTGCCCAACCAGTTCCCCACGGGAGGATCTTGCGGCACACCGCCGATCAGGAAACCCGGATCAGCTCCGTTGGCCCGCAAGAGAAACGCTGCCAGTGAGGTCGTCGTGGTTTTCCCATGCGTTCCACATACGACGATGTTGCGACGCTTTTTCAGCACGAACTCGCAGAGCATGGCCGGGAGCGAGGTAAATGTCAGGGCCCGCGTATCGAGCAGCCACTCCACTTCAGGATTTCCGCGCGTCTGAGCATTGCCGATCACCACGAGATCGGGGGCTAATTTCTGCAACCGGCTGGGATCGTACCCTTCGTGCAAGGTGATCCCGGCCTCGGCGAGCACCGTACTCATCGGGGGGTAAACACTCGTATCCGATCCCAAGACTTCATGCCCGCCCGCCCGCGCCAAAAGCGCCGCATTGCCCATGGCCGTTCCACAGATTCCCATGAAGTAGATTCGCATAATGCCTGTTCACCACACAGGCACAGAGGCCCCAGAGATAAAGCTAATTTTACAAATGAAAGCCGCAGAAAGGAAGGTGGGCCGACGCGTCCCCGCGGCGGCATTTCACGGTTTTGACGTCCGTATTCCAAGCAGCCGTCGCAGGACGCGGCGGCCCACCTCTTATTTCAAACACACACACGAAAGGCAGGAGATGCGGAGGGACGCGGCGGTCGCAGCGAACATAGGCCAGTTTTGGGGCCGAAATAGCGCAAGCACTCGCTTGCTAGTTCGATGTCGCGAGATACCTGCCTTGCTCTTTATGGAACGGACAAAACTTGAAAATTGGTACTTATTTCATGTCACAGCCGTTCAAATTCACGCCCTTAGCACCCTCTGCGTGAGGCCCATTTTCCGGGCATTGGCCACGAAAATGACCGTGAAGATGGTTCTTGGAAATTTAGCCCGCATCGTCTTTGCCCGACCCTAAATTCCATAGTTGTTTTGAACAGGGAGTTCACAGAGAGCGCACGGAGACAGAGGCGCTGGGACTACCGGATTAATGCCTATTTTCCTCTGTGTTTTCTGTGCGCTCCGTGTTTACTTACGTTTTTTGAGAGCACCGGCTCGCTACGTGGTTCATTTCCGTCTTCCCCCTTGACTCAGATAGTGAACATCTGTTCACCTGTTCAATCGTTCACTCCTACCTATGACAGAAAAACAGGAAGCAGTTTTGGATTTTATTCGGCAAACTCAGGTGGCGCGTGGAATCCCTCCCTCCACCCGTGAGATTCAGCGCCATTTTGGATTCGCCAGCACGAACGCTGTTTTCGGCCACCTCCGTTCCTTGTCATCCAAAGGCAAAATTGAGCAGCTCGATGGACGCACGTGGGGACTGCGAGTAAAGGAAGTCCAAGGCCATCTCGCGGAGGTCAATATCTACGGCTCCATTCCCGCCGGACTCCCCGCGATGCAGGAGCAGCAGCCCGAAGAAACGATTACGATCGACCCCGCGATCTTCGGTATTCGGCCAGCTCGCGAAAATCACGTTTGGGCTTTGCGCGTGCAGGGTGATTCCATGGTCGATGCCGGCATCTTGGACGGCGATCTCGTGATCCTGGAAAGGCGCGAACCGAAAGAGGGCGACATCATTGCCGCGTTGGTCGACGAAACCTCCACCACGCTCAAGCGCTTGGTCTATGTGAACGGCAAGCCGGTGCTTCGTCCGGAAAATAAGCGGTACACCGATATCGTACCCGAGCAACGCTTGGAACCTCAGGGCGTTTTGGTCGGCGTCATTCGGCGAAATATTGAAAGGAAATGAGCACGCGTGTCGGGCGACCCTTCTTCTCTTTCGGCGCTTCGGCAGCTTTTGACCGAGCGATTTCCCCAGGCGACTCGCCTGGGCGGCGGCGTATTACCGACGGGGATACCGTCGGTCGATGAGCAAACCGGCGGGCTTCCTCGCCAAGCTCTGACCGAGCTGGTCTGTTCCGCGCCGAGTTGCGGCAGCCAGCTTTTCCTTGGTCAACTGTTGCATCTCACGCGGCTCAACGGCAGCCGCGTGGCCTTGATCGATGGTTCCGATAGTTTCGACCCCAACTCATGGTCCGCCGAAGACTTGGAGCATTTGGTGTGGGTTCGCTGCCGCGCAATCACAGATGCTTTGCCCGTCGCCGACTTATTCGCCCGCGATGCAAATTTGGAATTAATCATCCTCGATCTGCGCTGGGCATCTAAAAACGAACTGCGCCGCACGCCCGCTGCAACGTGGTACCGATTGCAACGCGCGGTCGAACAAACCGACCTCGCCTTGCTCGCCGTCACGCCGCTGCCGGTGGTACCCAGCGCTCATTTGCGGCTCATGCTTGGGCACAGTCATACCTTGTCCGACCTGTGCGAAAAACGTCCGGACCTCACCGCAACCCTGCCCGCCACACTCCACCGACAGCGACTCGTCACACGGCTAGAAATGACGAGAAAATCTGCATGAACCTTAAATCTATTTGAACCACAGAGCGACAGAGGATTAGCCACGAAAGAACACAAAGAATCCTTGTGAATTTGCAGGTTAATTTTGGCGGATCACACATTTTCCCGAGGATTTTTTAAACACAGAGGGCATGGAGGAGAAAAGAGGTCACAGAGGCGAAATCTCTCAAAAATTCTCTGTGGCCTCCCTTCCCCTCCGCAGCCTCTGCGTTCCACTTCCGCGGTTTTCACTCGTCACATGTTACACGCCACGCCACATGCTTTGGTTGCGGCCAACCTCGCTCTTGAATTTTCAGCCATGTTCGCGGTCCTCCATGTTTCGGATTTTGCGCTGCAGGCCCTCCTTCGTTTGGAATGGGAATCGCATCGACTGCCCGTCGCCTTGCTCGATGCCGACCGGCGCAATGCGATCGTGATTGCGTGCACCGAAAAAGCCCTCGCCGCTGGTGTTGAACTTGGACAATCCGCCCCGCAGGCCATGGCACGCTGCCCTGACCTGCTTGTGCGCACACCCCGTGCGGAGGCCGAAGCGGAGGCTCGCTCGAGTCTGCTCTCAGCCGCCTTTTCCATCTCGCCTTTGGTTGAAGCCACTTCGCCCGGCATCTGCACCATTCAGATTTCAGGTCTGGCCAAAAAACGCCGCGAGCCGGCGGTGCGCACGGCGCTCTTCTGCCTCGAAGATTTAGGATTAAACGCGACGGCCGGTCTCGGTTCCACTCCTCTCCTCGCCCTCTACGCGGCGCGGCGCGCAGCGCCTTTGCTGGCCGTGCAAGATAATCACGCGTTTCTGCGACCGCTTCCGCTCGCCGCGGCGGAACCGACACCCGAACTCGCTGACATTTTATGCGAATGGGGCATTCACACCCTCGGCGATTTCACCGCTTTGTCCAAAGCCGAGATCACTCATCGACTGGGGCCCGAGGGTTTGGCTTTGTGGGAACGCGCGGCAGGAGAAACATCCCGTCCCCTTCACGTGCTTGCGCCTGCGCAAACGTTTTCGGTCAACCTCGACTGCGAACACGCCATGGAAACGCTCGAACCCTTGCTGTTTATTTTTCGCCGCTTCGTGGATCGTCTCGCGCTCGATCTCGTCAACGCCGGCATGGCCGCTGGGGAACTCACCTTGCGTCTCGGGTTGGAAAATGAAACCGCGCATGAGCACACGATTCGCCTACCCGAACCCACCACCGATCCCGACGTGGTTTTCCGCACGTTGCACACCTACCTCGACCCACTGCGCACCGAAGCGGCGATCGTTGCGGTGCGACTGAGCATTGCTCCGACCCGGATCACGGTGCGTCAACAGGGATTTTTCGATCACGCTCTGCGCGATCCGCATGGTCTGGCCGAAACACTCGCACGCGCCACGGCCTTTTTGGGATCCGATCGCATAGGCACGCCTCAACTGGAAAACGCGCATCGTCCCGATGCATTTAAATTGTCTCCGCCTACCCCTACTTTGCCCAATCGGTCTACTCGCTTTGCCCATCCCGCTCACGGCTTGGCTTTGCGCCGCTACCGTCCCCCGCTGGGCGCCAATGTTGAATTGACCGGACGCATGCCTGCCTATGTGTGGACCGCGCAGACTCAAGGCCCCGTGTGCGCTCTGCAAGGTCCCTGGTATGGCGAAGGCGATTGGTGGGAAACCGGCAAATATTGGCGGCGCGAAGAGTGGGATATCGAATTGGAAAACGGCGGTCTCTACCGACTGCTACGCACACCCGAAGGATGGCTCCTCGAGGGAGAATATGACTGGTTCTAAATTTTCGAGCCGAACCATGAACGATTACATCGAATTGCATGCCGCCAGTGCGTTCAGTTTTTTGCGCGGCGCTTCTTTGCCTGAACAACTGGCCGACGAAGCGGCCCGCCTGGAACTGCCTGCGATGGCCGTGCTCGACCGCGACGGTGTCTATGCGGCGCCACGTTTTTACTCGGCCGCTAACGAAAAAAAAATCAAACCGCTCGTGGGCGCCGAAATCACCTTGGAGGACGGCAGCGTGCTTCCACTCTTGGTGAAAAATCGCATCGGCTATCAGAACCTCTGCCAGCTCATCACCACGGCAAAACTCGTGCCTCGTCCCGCACACGTGGATCCCGAGGGATTTCGCCCCGAGCAAGGTCCCCGCGCACGGAAACGGCCTTGTTTCGCACTGTGGCAGGAACTGGCCATGCATTCCGAAGGCTTGATCGCACTTACCGGCGACGAGGAAGGCCCCGTGTTGCGCGCGTGGAATCGCGGAGGTGCTAACGCCGTAGCCGAATCGGTGGCGAAATTAAAAACCATTTTCGGGCCAGACCATTTGTACGTGGAAATGCAGCGTCGCCGCGTGCGGAGCGAAGAGCCCACCTTGCGCATGCTGGCCGACCTGGCCGCCGCCGAACAGCTGCCTCCTCTCGCCACCGGAGGCGTGCTCCACGCCACGCGCGAAGGCCGCGCAGTTTCGGATATGTTCTGCTGCCTGCGCAATCACGTCACCCTCGATCAAGCAGGCAAGCTGCTCGCACCCAATGCCGAGCGACAGCTGCGCTCGAGCGCATTTATGCACGAGTTGTTTCGCGATCATTTAGAGGCCGTGCAAAACACGGTCCGCGTCGCCGAACGACTCGAGTTCACCCTGTCCGATCTCGGCTATCGGTTTCCAGATTACCCGGTGGGAGAAGGCGAAACGATGGAATCGTTTCTGCGCGATCGAACTTACGAAGGTGCGCGAAATCGCTTGGGAACCATCAACGAAAAAATCCGCAAGCAAATCGAAATCGAACTCGCACTGATCAACAAACTTGGTTTCGCCGGTTATTTTTTAATCGTGTGGAACATCTGCAAATGGTGCGACGAACGTGGTATCTTGATCCAAGGCCGGGGCTCAGCCGCCAATAGCACCGTGTGCTATGCGTTGGGAATCACGGCGGTTGATCCGCTTAAACACGAACTTCTCTTCGAACGTTTCTTGAGCGAAGGCCGCAAAGGTAAGGACGGCAAGCCCTCCTGGCCTGACATCGATTTGGATCTGCCCAGCGGGGATCTGCGTGAATCGGCAATTCAAGAAATCTATAACCGCTACAAAGAGCGCGGTGCGGCCATGGTAGCCAATGTCATCACGTATCGAGGCCGCAGCACCAACCGCGAAGTTGGCAAGGTATTGGGAATTCCGGACGATGTGCTGGATCGATTTTCCTCATTGTATGCCAACGGCGATTTTCCCCACACACTGGACCTGCAAAAGCAATTGAAGATTGCCGGCCTTCCCACCGCGCATCCCCGGTTGCCCGCCATGCTGTCTCTCTGTCGACAGCTACGTTCCCTCCCCCGCCATTTGGGACAGCATTCGGGTGGAATGATTTTATGTCCGGACCGACTCGATCACGTTGTTCCGATCGAAAATAGTTCGATGGAAAACCGCACCGTCGTGCAGTGGGATAAAGACGACTCCGAAGACCTCGGTTTGGTTAAAATCGATTTTCTCGGGCTCGGCATGATGGCCGTGCTGCAAGAGTGCGCACATCTTTGTAAGAGCCGTGGCCGCTTCTTTGCGCTCCATGGCATACCGTATGATGACGAGCCCACCTACGAAATGATGCGCAGAGCCGATACGATCGGCGTGTTTCAAATCGAATCGCGCGCCCAGATGGCGACACTCCCCCGAATCCAACCTAAAAATTTTTATGACGTCGCTATTGAGGTTTCGATCGTGCGCCCCGGACCGATCGTGGGAGGGCTCACCTCTCCTTTGATCCGACGCCGAGCCGGCTTGGAAAAAATAGTCTGCATCGATCCGAGCATTCACGATGATCTCATACCAATTCTTCACCGGACCTACGGTGTCGTGCTTTTTCAGGAACAGATGCTGGCCATTGCGATGAAGCTCGCCGATTTCACCGGTGCCGAAGCGGAGGAGTTGAGACGAGCCCTGGGTTTTCATCGCAGCAACGAACGTTTACTGAAAATAACCGAGAAACTGCGTGATGCCTTACGCAAAAAAAATCTCAGAGAGGACGTCATCGCCAAAGTTGTGGAATCAGCTGCCTCGTTTGCCTTGTACGGATTTCCCGAGAGCCATGCGATCTCCTTTGCCCTGCTCGCTTATGCAAGCACGTGGCTGAAAGTTCACCGCGTCGCCGAGTTTTATGCGAGTTTGCTGAACAACCAACCCATGGGATTTTACTCCGCTGCCACACTTATTCAGGACGGCCGTCGCCATGGGTTGAAAGTGAAGTCCGTGTGCGTTCAGACCTCCGAATGGAAATGCACCGTGATCGCAGACGATACCATCCGCATCGGGCTCAGCTACGTCAAAGGGCTCAAGGAAGCTCACGCGCAATCCATGATTGCCGTCCGACAAGGGCGACCGTTTGCCACGCTGGAGGATTTTTTGTGTCGCACTGAATTTACCGCCGCGGAGCGCCGCGCGCTTGCCGCGGTCGGAGCGCTCAATGCCTTGGCGGGCCATCGTAGGGCGGCGCTTTGGCAAGTCGAAGCCGCTTGGTCGACCGAAGAAAGTTTATTTTACTCAGCCGAATCGCTTATCAACAACTCTCAACCCGCACCGCTTTTGCCGATGAGTTTGACCGAACGGTTGAAAGCCGACTTTCGTGGATTGGACCTTACGGCAGGCGAACATCCCATGCGACTCGTACGCGACCGCTTGCCGAAGGTGTGGCGAGCATCGGACCTTCCCCTCGGCCGCGACGGTGAACGTGTCACCATTGGAGGAAGCGTCATTTGCCGCCAACGCCCCGGCACCGCCAAAGGGGTGGTATTCATATCGCTGGAAGACGAAACGGGGATTTCAAATTCAATCGTGAGTCCCGAACTCTTCGAACGGTACCGGATGACCATCAACGAAGAGTCCGCCTTGTGCATCACCGGCAAACTCCAAAACCGCGCCGGCGTCATTCACATCAAAGCCGAAGAGTTTGCTGCTCTCAGTTTTGCAGAAATCCCCACGCAAGCGTCTCATGATTTTCATTAACAATGATTCTTTCTGACGTAGGACGAACCGGGTGGGCCCCCGCGTCCCTGCGGCGGCATTGAATCTCGGACGGACATTGAAAGCGCGAAAAGCCGCCGCAGGGACGCGGCGGCCCACCCGTTCGCCATGACTGTTAGACCATCGTCGTCTGTCGTTTCGAACCCCATCATCCAATCATCATAAATTATTCCGCCTAAGATCATAATTGCCTCACGCGTATCAGGCCTGCTATTTCTCACCGTTCTATGCCGACGCTTAAATTCGCTGTTCTTGCCGGAGACTATATCGGACCTGAGGTCATGACCGAGGCTTTACGTGTCCTTGAATACGTGGCTAAAGCCGAAGGTTTTACCCTCGACTACAAAGCGGCCGATGTCGGCGGCGCCGGCATCGACAATCACGGCAGCGCCCTCCCCGCTTCTACGCTCAAACTTTGCGAGCAATCGGACGCGATCCTGTTCGGCTCCGTCGGTGGACCTAAGTGGGAAAAGCTTCCTCCCAAGGATCAACCGGAGCGGGCGGCGCTTTTGCCGCTGCGCAAACATTTTACGCTGTTCGCCAATATTCGCCCCGGCTTGCTCTATCGCGAACTGACCGATGCTTCGCCGCTCAAGACCGATCGCATTCCGGATGGGATCGATATCGTCTGCATCCGCGAACTCACCGGCGGCCTCTATTTCGGTAAGCCCAAGGAAACCACGACTCTCCCTGACGGAGACATCCAGGGCGTCGACACTATGGTTTACCGCAAAAGCGAGATCGAGCGGATCACTGAAACAGCGATCGCGGCCGCGCGCGCGCGCAAAAAGAAACTTTGCTCGGTTGATAAAGCCAACGTTCTCGAGACGTCCGTTCTCTGGCGGAAAACGGTCACCGAGTACGTCGCGAAACACGCGCCAGAAATCGAATTGAGCCATATGTACGTGGACAACGCCGCGATGCAGCTCGTCCGCAATCCGAACCAGTTCGATGTGTTTGTGACCGAAAATATGTTCGGCGATATCCTTTCGGATGAAATGGCCGTCATCTGTGGATCACTCGGCATGCTCTCCTCCGCTTCGCTCGGCTCGGGTAAGAATTCGCTCGATCTGCCCTTCGGTCTCTACGAGCCCGCGGGTGGCACAGCCCCGGATATCGCAGGCAAAGGCATCGCCAATCCCTGCGCCCAGATTCTGTCGGTCGCCCTCATGCTGCGTTTCAGTTTCGGTTTGGAAAAGATCGCTTCGCGCATTGAGGCCGCGGTAAAGAAAGCCGTCACCAGCGGCACCCGCACGGGCGACATCGCTTTCGGTGGAAAATCCGTCGGCACCAAGCAAATGACCGATGCGATTATCGCTAATTTTTAATTAACCACAAAGACAGGAAGCGCACTGACAACCAAAGCAAGTGACGAGTGATGAGTGACAAGTGGCAGAAAAAACCTTCAAAACGCCCCTGCGCACTCTTTGCTCCCCGAGCCCTCTTCGTTCAAAAAATCCTTTTACCAATTTCAATCTACCGCTCTTGCGCAACAGGATCAAACAAGTGATCCGCTGAGATTTTGAATTCTTCGTGCCTTTGTGGTGAAACTATTTTCCTCCATGACTTCTGCTGAAATCCGTCAGAGCTTTTTAGATTTCTTTGCCAAACACGGTCACACGATTGTGCCTTCTTCGTCGTTGCTGCCCGATTCACCCGGACTGTTGTTCACGAATGCCGGCATGAATCAGTTCGTGCCAATTTTTTTGGGCGATCGTCAACCGGATGTATCCAAGTGGGCGGGAGCACGTCCAGGAAAAGACACGCGCGCCGCCGATACGCAGAAGTGCATCCGGGCCGGTGGTAAGCACAACGACCTCGAGGATGTGGGTTTCGATACCTACCACCACACGATGTTTGAGATGCTCGGCAACTGGTCTTTCGGCGATTACTTCAAAAAAGAGTCGCTCACCTGGGGCTGGGAATTGCTGACGAAGGTCTGGGGCATTCCGGCCAAGCGCCTGTTCACTACGGTGTACAAGCCGCAAACCGGAGACCCGTCTGAATTCGACCAGGAAGCCTACGACATCTGGGCCGGCATTTTCAAAAAGGAAGGCCTCGATCCCGCCGTGCACATCGTCTACGGCAACAAGAAGGACAATTTCTGGATGATGGGCGACACCGGTCCCTGCGGTCCGTGCTCGGAAATCCACTTCAATCTTCTCCAGAGCGACGACGAAGCGGCCGGTCGCAAGTTGGTCAACTCCAGCTCTCCTCGCTGTATCGAAATCTGGAATCACGTTTTCATTCAGTTCAATGCGAACGCGGACGGCACGTTTTCTCCGCTAGCGGCGAAGCATGTCGACACGGGCATGGGTTTCGAACGCGTGGCTGGCATCCAGGCCACGACCAAAGGTTTCACGGATTTCTCCGCCGAGCCTTCAAACTACAACGCGGACGTCTTCGCGCCGCTCTTCAAGAAAGTCACCGAGCTTTCCGGCAAGACATTTGCCGGAACCGTTCCAACCAAGCGTGAAGGGCTGAGCGATCAGGAAAAGACGGACATCGCGTTTCGCGTGTTAGCTGACCATGCGCGCACCATTTCTTGCGCGATCTCCGATGGCATTCTGCCCGGCAACGAGGGTCGCAACTACGTTATCCGCCGGATTCTTCGTCGCGGCATTCTCTATGGGAAGAAACTCGGTTTGCAGACCGGTTTTTTCGAGCAACTCGTTACACCGGTGGTTGAATCACTCGGCCCAGTGTTTCCCGAGCTCTCACAGCAACAGGAAATCGTTCGCCGCGTAATCCGCGGCGAAGAGGAAAGTTTTGGACGGACACTTGATCGCGGTCTCGAAATTTTCGAGAAATCCTACCTAGAACTTGCAACGATCGGAGCAAATGCAGCGATTCCGAATTCGAAACAACCTTCGATTTCCGGCGATCTCGCATTTCTGCTTTATGATACCTATGGGTTTCCGCTCGATATGACTCAGCTTTTAGCGGCTGAACGCGGATTAACCGTCGATACCGGTAAATTTGAAAATCTGATGGAGCAGCAACGCGAGCGCGGCCGCGCCTCGCAGAAAAAAGAAATCATCGTTGCTGCCAAAGAGGGCGACGCTGCCACCGACCAAAAACTGACGACCTTCGTCGGCTACGCCATCGACTCTACTCACAGCGTTCACGCCAAGGTGATCGATGTCGTAAAGTCCGAGAAAGACACGTTCCTCGTATTCGACCAGACTCCGTTCTACGCCGAGATGGGTGGCCAAACCGGTGACACCGGTACGGTGCTCATCGATGGTTCGCTCCTCGAAATCGTCGACACAGTGAAGGACAAATCAGGCCACCATCTCCACAAACTGTCCGACTCCTTCGCATTTCAGCCGGTCACCTTGAACTCGACGGCGGTCCTCGCCGTCGATCTACCTCGCCGTCGAGCCATCAGCCGTCATCACTCGGCCACCCACCTGCTCCACTGGGCGCTGCGCAAGGTCCTTGGCACGCACGTGCGCCAGGCGGGCACGCATAAGACACCGGATCGGTTGCGCTTCGATTTCTCGCACTTTGAGGCAGTCACGGCCGCACAGCTTCGCGAAGTCGAGCACTTGGTTAACGAGAAGGTCATCGACAATGCCAAGGTGGAAACCTACGAAACTGACTTCGACAAAAAACCCGAAGGCACGCTCGCGTTCTTCGGCGAGAAATACGGCAAGGTGGTTCGCGTAGTGGATATGGGAGGCTACAGCCGCGAACTCTGCGGTGGCACCCATGTTTCCACGACAGGCGAAATCGGGCTGATCAAAATCGCGGCAGAAATGGCGATCGCTGCGGGCACTCGCCGGATCGAAGCCGTCGCCGGCCAGGCTGCTTATGACTTCGTCGCGCAACGCGATGCCGTACTTGCGGCAGTCAGCGCACACCTTTCCGCGGGTCCGCAGGACGTCAACAAGAAGCTGGAAAGCTTCCTCACCCAAAAAGCCGAACTCGAGAAAAAGCTCAAAGTGTTCGAGCAAAAAGCGGCGGCAGGACTGGCCGACGATCTCGCGGCAAAAGCGACGATCAAAGATAATCTGAAGTTTGTGTCCGCGGTCGTGACCGCCGAAGCGCCCGATGCCCTGCGCAGCCTCGGCAGCCAGGTCTTGGCCAAAGTTGGCGAAGGCGTTGTCACGCTCGGTGCGGCCTTTGGCGATAAAGCGACGGTCGTCGCGTTCTGTTCGCCAGCGGCGATCAAAGCGGGTTTCCAAGCCGGCAAGATCGTCGGAGAACTGAGCGCCAAGCTCGGAGGCAAGGGCGGCGGCAAACCGGACTTCGCCATGGGCGGCGGCAAAGAGGTCGCTAAGCTTAAAGAGGTTGTGTCTGCGTAGCACTGTATTTGAACCACAGAGGCACAGAGCAATGATTTAGTTGCCCACGGAACTACACGGAAACAGCAGCAGATCGGTTGGCAGCAAAAAGGCGCAAAAGATATCCTTACGAATGAAGCTCACAAGGCGCCTATGGGCGCTCGGATAATTTCCGTCTGTAGAACAGACTATTTTGCGCTTCTTTGCGGCCACTCATTCTGTCCGAAATAGATTTCGGTCTTCCAACCTAAGGACTCTTCCGATCTGACCTCCGTGTCTCTGTGCCTCTGCGGTAAAAACCCGAGTCACGAACGAGCGAAAAGGGCGGCGCTTTGGAAAGTCTTGCTTATCTGAATTCAGGACCGATTCGTGCGAATTTGTGTACAAATTTCTGTCGTTTGGGCCTTAAACCGGCTCTCGGTACTCGTCTGAACGTTTTTCTTTGGATTTATCGGAATCCTGTTTTTTAGTTTTTGGCGCCAAGCGTTTGAGTTCGTCCAAAGCCAGGCCGTACTCGACGAAATTGGAAATTCCTGTTCCCACACAGCTGCGAAAATTTCTCTCCGCTTCAAAGGGATCGCCTTTGATCATGGCTTCCTGGCCCAGCGCGAAGAACCATTCGCATTCCTGCATCGAACGCTCGAACGTTCCCGGCGTAGCCATAGCCGCATAGACCGCGGTCTGATCGATTTTCCCCGCGAGATAGCGCAGAAGTGTCGTACCCCAGGGCTCTTCCTTTTCGGCGTGACGAATATCCGCAGCCTCGATCTTATCCGGCAGCTTCAAACGCAACCGCTCGTAGTGGCGGAGAATGACCGGGTAAGGTGTTTTTGGATCGGCCTTTGCGGCCGCAGTTAAAATTCCATCGGCTTCGGTAAAGCGCGAACGATTGAAGAGGAATATCCCATAGGAAAAAGACGGCCAAAATTTATCCGCTTTGCTGATCAGGGCTTGCTTGAAACACTTCTCGGCGTCGGCATCGCGTCCCGTTTTCGTCAGGATGTCTGCCAGCGCAAGAACGGCTTCGTTGTCCTGCGGATTAAGCTCGATCGCCTTGCGCAGATCTTTTTCCGCGTCGTCGTACTGAAACAATTCGCCCTCGCTGACTCCTCGTTGGCGGTAGTTCTCGGCCAAACGGTCGGGCGGCAACACGTCGGCTTCGATCCACGTGGATGTCTCCGCGATACTTACCTGCGCCTGTTCGGCAATCTTTGGATGAATGGGCGCGTCCTCCGTGCCCACTTCCGGCGGTTCCGTAATTGGAACCAAGATCGCGAACGGCAATGGTTGATGAAAAATACGATCGCTCGTTTTGTCGGATAAATCAGTCGAGATCAGCCGCGCTAAACTTGTCTTAAGAAACCCCTCGTCGCGCGATGAGTAGCGTCCGCGACGTCCGGCGAAAACTGCATGGGCGACCAAGGCAGCTTCGTCGTCCTGTGCCTTTTGCGCGGTCGCAGCAAAACGCTCCAGAAGCGTTTCGTCTCCTACGGCCTTGAGTTCGCGGGTTTGATCGGTCACTCGCGTAAACTCGGCTAACGGCGTTTTATTATCCGCCATAAATTGATCTTCGAAGGGCCCGTGTTGGATCGCCTGCTCGCGTGCGTTGGCCAATTCCTCCGCGATGTTTTGATCTTTCTGTTTCACCAAAACTTCGTCCGCGCGAGCGAGAAGATCCCACGAAACCGCATCTTGCGGCCATGTCTTCAACGCGGCCAGGGCCATCTGTCGAACCTCGGCCGCCTTGCCATGCTTGAGACGATCGAGGCCGACCAGGCGCAATTCATACGTGGGCCAAATCACACGAATGCAAAGAAGCGACGCCCGAAACAAATTTTGCCGCTGCCCCATATCCATCGCTCCAAATTGATAACCCAATGTCAGCACCAGCAACGCTCGATGCACATCGCCGCCGGCGGCGAGTAGACAGCCATGCAGCATCAGCATCGCGGGATCGCCTGGCGCGGTTTCCAAATAGGCCTGCCAAAAATGCGGATTTTTTCTGATTAGTTTGTCGAGATCGATGCGCTCATAGCGGATCCAGTTTCCATCCCGAATGGCCAGCGTGGTGGCCTGCATGTCTTCGACGAACGCATGGATCCCCGGAAAATCCTCGGCGGGATAGCGCTCCAAAAGCGGCATGATCTGGGCCACCGTTTCCCAAGTCCAGTGACGCAGCAAGCTAAGGCTATCACTGGTTTGTTTATTAACGGCTGCACTATCGATCTTGGGAACCTGCGTCGTTGCACAACCGGCAAGAATTAGGATTCCGAGCAGGAGTGCCCGTTGCAACTGACGTAAATTCAACATAAGGGACGAGTTTGTGCAAGGTGCAGCGCAATGGTGGATTTTCAAATGAATAAGGGAACGCGATAGGAACGGAGCTTCTTGCTCAAGTTCCACAGTCAGTTCTTCTACAAGTATTAAGGTGGGCCGTCGCGTCCCTGTGGCGGCATGGAAAAGAGATTGAGTGTCTCAATCGTGAAATACGCCACAGGACACGACGGCCCACCTTCAGAGCTGCACACCGACATAAGGTGTGGGATCGACACGGATATTCGGTCTGACACTGACCAACCACTTTAATGTCGGTAGGAATCTAAACTGAGCCGAATATAATACAAATAGACTGTATATTCGCCAATTACGCAGCTTAAACCAATGAGTATAGACTGTGGTTGAAAATGACAGAACCACAGATGGGTACGGATTTAAGCTCTTCATTGATCGTAAAAAGCGAGCTCAACCAAAGCTGCCTTTTACAAACTGCTAAAGTCATCCCACTCCATCCGATCCCGGCAGAATTGGCGGAGATCCTCCGGAAAAGGAGCTTGGTAAACCGCGTCAAACCCTGACGGTCTCATGTCTATCTCGGCGCAATGAAGCGCTTGACGAGGAAGCGGCAGAGCGGCGGCCAACCGCGGATTCCAGCCGTTCTCAACAAAATCAATGTAGTGTCGTGAATCGGGACCGTAAATTTTGTCCGCCACCACCCGATAGCCCATCCATTCGGCGTGGGCTCGGATCTGGTGTTTTCTGCCTGTTTCCGGCCGAACTTCGGCCACCGTAAAACCGTTTTTGGCGACGAGTGGAGTGAAGAGCGTCTTTGCCGACTTGGAGTCAACTTGCGTGACGACATCTTTGGTCCAAACCGGGCTCGCAACGTCCTTGCCCAAAGGCTGGTCTACAAGGACGGGGGCCTTGAGCTCGCCATCGAGGATCACAAAGTAGCGCTTCTTGACCAAGCGGTTCATGAGCGCTTTCTGGAGCCGACTGGCCATGGCAGCGTCTTTTGCCATCACGACGACTCCGCTTGTTTCTCGATCAAGCCGAAAAATCAGATGAACGGTCGGTAGCCCGGTGTACTCGCGCGCTGCACCGACAAGACTCGACCACGGGCCGTTTTTCGATGGATGACAGACAACGTCGCCCGGTTTATTGACGACCAACAGCCGGTCGTCCTCGATCAGAATCCAAGAGCGCAGGGCATCGAGTGCGATCAGCGGATTTCGTTCAGGTCTCTGTTCGTGGAAATCTGCGCTCACGAGGCGGCCTGCTTTAAACGAAACCTCGCGAGGACAAAAGCACCCACGCGCGCAGCCAAGGCTTTCGGGAGTTTCGAACTGAAGAAGGAGAGAATTTTATTCTTCCAACCGGAAACGACCATTCCCTTTTCAGCCGCCAGGGCGGCAAGCGAAACATTCACCACTTGTTCGGGCGTCTCGCCAAATGCGTCGGGTACCGAGCCCTTGGTCAAACCGGCGCGCTTGAAAAATTGAGTCGATGTGGGCCCTGGGCACACCGCGATAACGTGGACTCCGCTGCCGCGAAGCTCTTCGCGCAACGCGAGACTCCAGTGAAGTACGAACGTTTTGGTCGCTCCATAAGTAGCCATGTACGCAGTGGGTTGGAACGCGGCAGTTGAGGCGATATTCATCACAGCACCTCCGCGCTCTTTCATCAGCGGCAGCAATAAACCGGTGAAATGAACCATGGCGCGAACGTTCAAATCGATCATCTGTGTTTGATGCTCAAGATTCGGTGTCGGAAAAAAACCGTAGGACCCGAACCCGCTGTTGTTGATCAATAAAATCTTAAGTTTCAACTGATCGCTCCGAAGGTAATTTAATACCTCGTCAGCTCCCCGCTCCACGTCCGAGCTTTTACTCAAATCGCAACTCAGGTGGCGCAACTTAAGCTGATCTATTTCTATGTCCGGCTTATTGCGAGAAAGGTTGCAAAACCACAAATCCGGATTCAGTTTAGATAAGAGTTCAATGAATGATTTTCCAATACCGGAAGATCCGCCGGTCACAACGACGGCGTCAAAGCCTTGGAGCATTTCGCGAAGAGAAGGCATAGGTTTTCAATTTTGGGGCGAGAGCCCCTTTTTGTCAGTTAAACCGAAAGGAAAAACCATGAACAGACAAAGTAATAACCACGACCTGATCGTGTCCGGCATCCACCTCGAGCTCACCCCATCTCTTAAAACCTTTGTACGTGAAAAAGCAGACCGACTATTTCGACATGAGGAGAGAATTATTCGAATTCGAGTCGAGCTGGAGTATGACGCTAAACAGGCCGTGGGCACCCGATTCATTGCGAAAGGTCATATCGAAATAAATGGACCCGACATGAACGTCAGTGTCGCTTCGGAAGAAGCACACAAATCCGTCTGCCTTGTCATCGATAAACTCGATCGCATGCTGCGCCGCCGTTCGCGCTACTTTAAGGTTCAGCGCAAACATCTTCATGCCATTGAACTCGACACGATACTACCCAAGGCAATCTGACCGAAATCCTCATTTTTAGCCATAGGCCAACCCGTCCCGCACAAGTGGGGCGGGTTTTTTGTTTTTCGTGCAAAGATAAAAGCAAAGTCAGACGACTCATTTCTTAACTTTGCGCTTTTGCGCGAATTTTCGCCATCAAGTTTATCTCGTTTCGCAGGCAGCTCTTTATAGAGTCCGCGATTAATCGTAAACCGCATGATTCATCTCATCGATTGTCTCCACTTGGGAAAACCTGGCGCGATTAGCACCGCGTTAATTGAGACCAGCACAGAAGAGCTTATCCTGGTCGATTCCGGTCCCGAAACCGTTTTCGAAACAACGGTTCAATCGATCCGCGACTTGGGCTTCGATCCCAAGAATGTGCGCCACCTGCTTATCACCCACATTCATCTCGACCACAGTGGCGGAGCGTGGCGATGGGCGCGTGAATACGGCACCACGCTCTACGTGCATCCGAGAGGCGCGCCGCATCTAATTAAGCCGGAGAAATTAGTCGCAAGCGCGGCAAAAATTTTCGGAGACAAGATGAAGTCTCTTTGGGGCACAATCGAGGGAACACCTGCAGAAAAGGTCAGCGCCGTAAATGATAGGGACGTGCTAAATCTCGGCGGAGTTTCCATCGAGGTCGTGGAAGCACTCGGACATGCCCAGCACCACCACGCCTACTGGCTCCCGCAGCAAAAAGCGCTTTTTGCCGGCGATGTTGCGGGCGTATCCATCGGACACGGACCACTCATTCCACCCTGTCCCCCTCCCGATCTACATCTGGAAGCCTGGAAGTTATCCTTGGAAAAAATTCGTGCGCTGGCGCCGAACCAACTCTACGTAACACATTTTGGGGAAGTGACCGATTATCGTCGACGACTGGACGAGCTCGAGACCCGCTTGAACGCATGGGCGAACTGGATGAAAGATCAGCTGATTGCCCATGTTCCCGAAGACCAGCTTGTGCCGCGCTTCGAACAATACGTCATTCAGGATCTGCTGTCATCTGGCGTACAACGCGCCGACATCGATGTCTACGAGCAGGTAGATCCTGCCTCTATGAGCGTCACCGGACTCGTGCGTTACTGGCGCAAATACCACCCCGAACTTGTCGGCAAATTATCCTAAAAATGGGAGAACACAGTGCGCGACACGCTGAGGCGTATTTTTGAAATAAATACGTCTGCCGATAATGTCCGAGCCAGTATAAAGATTCTGAAACGTTCGCGCAAAAGCGCAGAAGACGCAAAGCAGAGAAAAGATCGAAGGCAGGGTGGAGGAGGCAGACTCAGTCGTTGATCGACGTAATCTGCTTACGTAAAATCCGACTTTTCTGTCGTGATAGCTCCAACGGCGGGCCTAGCGGAGACTGTCTCAAAATTCGGAGGCGAAAAAAACGTCCTCTCAAAAACATGCCTAGAAACGATTTTCTCGCTGCGATCCATAGCGCGACATTCCCCAAAAAGCATCGAATCTTCGTTTTTGCTGAGTTTTGAAACAGTCTCAGCGGTCCCGCCCTACCCCCGGACTCTTCGCTCTGTTTCCGCTTCAGCAGCTACGGCATCTATTTCAAAACACACGCTATGCCACTCCACCGTGCATCGCTTGCACAACCCACATCAAGCGAGCGGCCTTTCAGACGCACGGTCGTTATTCGCCAGCTACAAAGTAGCCTCAGCGAGTGCTTGCCTCAACTGCTCCAAGCTCACCGGTTTTTCCAAAACCTTCACGATGCCCAGTTGCCGGCGCATCTCAGTCGTGAGCCGATCGGTGTACGCCGACATGACCATGACTCGCAGCCCGGGGCGAATAACTTTTAACGCTTCAATAAACTCAATGCCGCTCATCCCTGGCATCATGAGATCGCTCAACACGAGGTCCAGTTTGTCGGTGCTGGCTGCAATCGCTGCGATGGCCTGGCGTGCGTCTGTAAATGCGTCGACACGATATCCGCTGTATTGCAGCAAATTTTTGACGGCGGAAACAATCAAGGGTTCATCATCGATTACCACAATCTTCTTTCCGTCTCCGTCGATTTTTTTGTCGATGAGTTTAGGAGATAATTGCAACGGGTTATCGGCCACCGGCAGATAAACAATGAACGTGGTTCCTTTCCCCATTTTGGTATCGACTTCGATTTTTCCGCCATGCCGTTGGACCACACCGTGCACAACGGCGAGCCCCAGCCCAGATCCTTCACCCACCGCCTTCGTCGTGAAGAAGGGCTCGAATAGATGCTCCATCACATGGCTATCCATGCCGGACCCCGTATCCGCTACGGTCAATCGAAGATAATGGCCTGGGCGCAAAGCCGGATCCTGTCCTTCTAAAATGGTTTTTTCCGAAAGAGCGACGCGAACCTCGCCTGCCTTTGCGCCAATCGCCTGGCCTGCGTTGGTACAAAGATTCAAAATCAGTCGATGCATCTGAGCCGCATCCGCACAAACGGGAGGAAGTCCAGAAGGAATCTCGTCGATCAACCGGATATTTTTCGGAAATGAGACTTGAATGAGACGCAAAACTTCGCGCACAAGTTTATCCAGGTGCACCGCTTCGGTCGACGTGTCTTGACGCCGGCTGAAGAGCAAGATCTGACGCACGACGTCAGCCGCCCGATGGCTCAACAACTTGATCTGAACAATCATGTCACTCACCGGGTCGGTGTCCGGAATCTGAAGTAAACAGAGCTCCGCGTTTCCAATAATTCCGGTGAGGATGTTATTGAAGTCGTGCGCAATTCCGGCTGCCAGCGTGCCAACCGCTTCAAGCTTTTGGGATTGGCGAAGCTGAGCTTCCAACCAGACCAGCACGACAAGAGACCGACTGATACAGCAAAGTCCTTGTACTTTGCCCAGCGCAGATCGGTTCGGATATCCTCCGCCAACACAAATTTTCCCGTGTACGCAGCTGTTCCACAGGATCCTTCTTCGGGTCCCACCTGCCGCCCATCAATTGCGTCTAAATATTGCTGTGGCAGGCTCGGTGCCGCGCCGTGATGGAGCGTGCCTTTAGCCTCGTTATAAAGCAGGATAGAGCCTTTTAGTCCGGGCAACAGTTGCTCGATCCCGAGGACGATTTGCTTCAAGACTTCAGGCAGAGGCGTATCTGTCACCACGATTTCGAGAATGCGGTTTTCCAGTTCAAGCCGTTGTTCCGCCTGCATTTGCGCGGTGATAGCTTCCTGTAGAAGACGCTCTTTCCTTTTTAGATCGGAGACATCCGTAAATACTCGAATCAGGCCAACAGCGTTACCACGAGTGTCATACACAGGCTTGCAAGAAAGAATCGTCGGAAAGACCGTTCCGTCGCTGCGCTTCACCGGCAATTCGCCCACCCACATTTCCCCGGACACAACCCGCTCCCGAATCGCGCGGACATCCTCTTTGAGATCGTCGGCAACGAATTGATCCGGGTGGGTCATGGGGGCATCCGGCGCTATCCCTAATTGTTCGCGCGCCGCGTCATTGAAGAATGTAGGCTTACCTGTCAGATCGCTTGCGATAACAGACTGGCCCACTTGCTTGAGCATTTCTGCCTGTAGGTGAAGCTTCGCCTCCGTATTCTTTTGATCAGTGATATCGAGTCCAAACGCGATCGTTCCGTTGACCGCACCGTTTTCGTCCAATGTTCGCGTAGCATTCCATGACACCACTCGCATTCCCAAAGGGCCGCTGAATGTCGTGACCTCTAAATTCCGGGCGGGATTTCCGGCCCACACTTTAGCAAGCCCCGCCTTCACCAGCTCCACGTTTTCGGGACGAGAAAAGTTCGCTACAAAATCCCTCCCGAGCACCTCGGCCCGGCT
>WNFI01133044.1_pt1 | contig 20644 bp, 19 predicted proteins | sample 5400471 | NCBI WGS metagenome assembly WNFI01 (sample SAMN13153348, study PRJNA577476) | soil metagenome | isolation source: 100 cm saprolite on Douglas fir-dominated hillslope | place: USA:California | collected 2013-09-17
CGCCGGGGGCCCTTCCTCGACCAAAGTCACCAGCACCTTCGGGCGGCAGGATGAATCATGAGCTTTTCAAGACTACCCAACAGGCAGACTTTACGACTGGCGGTAGGCGCGCTCCGCGGAAATCCAAATCTGATGCGTTGGCCGCCTTGATGCGTGCCTCCTCACCTCCACTCTCAACCTCAAGCACTCCCGCTCAAGCAGGTGCATCCAAACCGGAAATAGCGAACAAGCAACAAGTAATAAGCCCACCGCTTGACTTTACGACAGTCAGAACGACGCCACTGGTCGATTCGGCCAAACCTGGACCACCTCGGGCTTTTGGGTTGGAAGATGCCCCATCCTATTTCCCATCCCTCGAGGAGTTCAGAGATCCGATGGCATACATATCTTCCATTCTCGAGGGAGCTCAAAAGTATGGTATTGTGAAGATTGTCCCTCCTAGTGACTGGAAGATGCCTTTTGTCACCGATACGACCGTGAGGCTCATTTTTTTCGGCCATCTTCCAGCCAATATGGCTGAAAATTTGATCATCGTATATTTAGACCTTCCGCTTCAAGACGCGGGTGCAGCGTTTGAACTCGATTGAAGCCTCTTCTCGCGCGAAGATCAATTTCCTAGAGCAGTTGTATCGGTATCACGAACGAACCAGCAATCGCCCTACTGTTCCCACTATTTCTCATAAGCCACTTGACCTCTGGGTCTTACGAAAGGAAGTACATAAACGTGGTGGATTTGAGCATGTGGGTTTTTACGGCGCTTATGGCGGTCGGTTGCCTTGCCTGACAACCTCCGATATCCTCTTGATTTAAGGTCAATCGAAACCGGGATATGATGGGCTCGTGGGCGTCACAACTCAGCTAAAAAATGCTTTCTCAAGGATCATTCACCCTTTCGATACTTTCGTCGCTCAAGTTCGCGGCACCACTCTTCCTGGATCAAATGGACATCAAGGAAATCCTAAATACCCCACTAGAAGTGCACGTAATGGCTCCCACCCTCATGTAGCATCCCGAATGGGCGGGAAGCCTGCTAGCTCATCCACCAATTCCTTGCGAGGTTCGGATGCTCCACTCAATAGAGCGGTGAATGGTGGTTCCAAATCGCTCAGTCCCACTCCCTCGGAGGGCTCTCCGTTTCCTAGGGCCCAGGCGAATGGCCAAAAGAGCGAGACGCCACCGCTTGCGCCACAACAATCATGGTCTTCCGATCTGTCGAGTGTATCCTCTTCCGCGTCGGTGGCCTCGAAATTAGGTACGATCCATGAGTTATTGCCAAGGGGTTTGAAGTACTGACCGGAATCTTGCTGTCACAACTACCACAGAAGACATGGTTGAACTGCCTTTCGGCGACGTATGTATAATTCCATTGTTTTATGCCAATCTTGCTTATCTGTTATCAGTATTGTGAAATATGCAAGGGGTTGGACAATGATGATAAGATGCTCCTTTGCGACGGTTGCGAGCGTGGTATGCCTTTTATTGTTGGTATTGCCTCATACACTCATTTTCGTTTCTTAAACCGTAGGCTTCCATACATACTGCCTGGATCCCCCTTTGGCGGCTATTCCAAAGGGCCAATGGTATTGCCACTCGTGCGTTTTCGACACTGACTATGGGTTTGACGAAGGAGAGGATCACAGTCTTCAGAGTTTCCAAGCTCGTGCGAATGGCTTTCGCAAGAAATGGTTTGAAAAGCACAGATCAGCGGTTTCTGGGAATTCAGAGGGAATCAAGGCCGAGGATGGCGTCTCCGAAGGTGATGTGGAGCGCGAATTTTGGAGATTGGTTGAGTCGCCGAAGCATACAGTTGAGGTCGAATATGGCGCAGACGTTCACTCGACAACCCATGGGAGGTGAGTCCATACCATCGTTTCGCTGGTGTTGTTAAGTGTAATCATATTATTTCATAGCGCGATGCCGACAATGGAGACTCATCCGCTGAACCCTTATAGTCGCGACCCATGGAATTTGAACAACATTCCTATACTTCCCGACTCCCTTCTTCGTTACATTAAGTCGGACATTTCCGGTATGACAGTCCCATGGACTTATGTGGGAATGCTGTTCTCGACCTTCTGCTGGCATAATGAGGTATGGTAACGGGACGAAGTTCGAGTTTGGGATAGTCAATAACATACTCTGCTAGGATCACTACACGTACAGCATCAACTATAGTATGACTTTCCTGCCAATGTCAAGCGATGATTACTGATTTCGTTCCCTTTAGTGCATTGGGGTGAAACGAAGACTTGGTATGGCATACCTGCAGAGGATGCAGAGAAATTCGAAGCTGCTATCAAAAAGGAGGCACCCGATCTCTTCGAAGCGCAACCAGACTTGTTGTTCCAGCTAGTTACACTCATGCACCCGGAGCGTATACGAGAGGCTGGGGTTCGGGTGCATGCTGTCAATCAGAGGCCGGGAGAGTTCGTCATCACTTTCCCTCAGGCCTATCATGCAGGATTTAACCACGGCGTGAGTTTTCATCATTCCTTGACATTGACCCGCCTCGAACGTCTTGGCAGTTCAACTTCAACGAAGCTGTCAATTTTTCTCTCCCGAACTGGCTTCCATTCGGCTATGCTTGTGCGCTCCGCTATCAAGAGCATCAGAAAGTTCCTGTTTTCTCTCATGACGAGTTACTGCTGACTATCACGCAATATTCGGATACTGTGAAGAGTGCGACCTGGTAGGTACACTTATGGGCACGGCTTTGTCATTTCTCACTCGAATACTCCTCAAGGGTCCATGACAGTTTACAGGAAATGACGAATCGCGAACTTGATCTTCGGAAAGAAGTTCGAGAAACAGTGGTCAATTCTGATGAAGTTTATGACCCTCACGATAAGCCCGAAGAGCAGTGCCAGTGCTCGATCTGTAAAGCCTTCTGTTATCTCTCGCAGGTCACTTGCACGTGTTCGACCCTGGTGTCATGCTTGGACCACGCAAAATCATTTTGCATATGCATTGATCCGGCAACTCGGAAAACTGTTCTGCGGACTCGTTTCACGGATGAGGAGCTGCTTGAAACCTTCGCTCAGATAAAGAGGAAGCGGGATCTTCCTCAAAGCTGGGTCGGGAGGCTTCAGCTCACGCTTGAAGAAACGCCACAGCCGTCACTGCGTACTCTTAAGGCTCTACTTCAAGAAGCTGAAGCTACTGGTCTCCCTCAGCAAGAATTGCATAATCTGCATAACTTTATCAACAGAGCAAATGCGTGGGTCTCGCTTGCTTCGCAGTTCATCACCAAGAAGACCATACCACGGAAGCGAGCCAGGAAGAGCCGCGGGGTTGAACCCTCTGTTCCTGAACATTCATCGGAAGCCGAATTCGAGATATCCGACGCGTATGATCTACTGAAAGAAGCGGACATGCTTGGATTTGATTGTCAGGAGCGCATTCAGTTAGCTAACACTATCCAGGCAGTTGAGGATCTTCGGGCGAGGGTCACTACTGCTCTGGCGCTTCCCGAGAAGGACCGAAAGATTGCGGAGTTCGAGGTGTTGCTGAGCGATTGTAAGGCCGTGCCTGTCAAAGTTATGGAGCTGGCAGATTTGGAGTCCGCCGTTTCGTTCCTGCAGCTCCTCCGGGAACTCGACGAGGTCGACGATAACACACTCACTCTCGATTATGTCGAAGAGTTATTGGAGCGGGCTCGCGCTAATAACATGGAGTCTCACCATGATTACTATGTTGAGCTCGAGAAAAAGCAGAACCTCGGCCGTCAGTGGAAGCAAGATGCGACTGATCTCCTAGCACGGAGACCCATGCCGATTCAAGAGCTCGCGAAGATCGCTGTGCCCCCGGCTGGCACTCCGACGGTGACCAAAACGTCCAGAACGATGACAGCCATATGGTCCCGTGCGAAGGAGTACGAACGACAGGCGAAGTCAATGTTGTCCACTGTCCGTGATCGCAAGACCTTACCAGAAGAAGCACTTGCTCTCATTGAAAAATCTGCGGACTTCGCTATCCCTGCGATCGATGAGCTCCGCGTCATTGCCAATCGCGCTAAGGCCTTTTCCCAACTCTATGAGGCGATATCACAAGGAATCTATGCTGGCAGTGAGGAGCATTCGCTGGAGGACTTGTTCGAAGATTTGAGGGATTGGCGTATTGAGATGCTCAATGAACTCCCGACGATGAATGTCAAGGCTTTCAACGTTGTGGATGAATGTCTTGATGAGCATGAGTCGTGGTTACGTTCGCATCCCTGGTACAAACCTGTCTCGGCCTTCCCCTCAAATTCTATTGAAACCTTCAGAGAGGCATTCCAAGTCCTCCAGGATGTCATTTCTGAGACGCGGACATTCGACGAAGATGTACCTGGGCCCGACTGTACATGCATCTGTACTGAACCTGTTCGAATTACTTCCGGATCTGATGGTCCCGGTGCTGTCCAATGCGATTCGTGCGGGGCGAAGGTTAGTAAGTGCTGTTGGGTGTATGATTCTTGATGCTGATGCATTAGTTTAGTTTCATTCAGTTTGCATGACAGGGTCATGCCCCTTCTGTGATGTTCAACACTGGGAAGGCCAGGTTGCTAAGAATCGTAACTTCTCTCTGCAAGATCTTCTTGTCATCGCGAAGGCAGCACCAGATTTATCAAAGAATTATTCCGCTTATTATCAGCTCCTGAATGCAATCATCACAAGCTGCACGCGGTTCATCAAAAACATTGATTCACTCATGCGACAAGTTCGATCTGGCCCTGACGGTGCAAAAGCCATCCCTCAAATACGTCATATTATGCGGAAACTGTACATAGTCCGATTTCGGTTCAACTTCAACAAGCAAAAATCTAACTACGGCACCGAACTTGCAATACTTCACCGCTCCTTAGCTGGGAAACCAGCTCCAGATAGCCATGCATCATCTAGACCTACCACGCATTCCTCCTACACCTCACCCCGCGACTCGCCGTATGGTGGCCCTCCGCCTGATACAGCACCTCCTGCACCCTTGCCTGCCAGTACCTCGCATCGGATGAGACATGACAAAAACAGGTACCAAGTAGTGCGCCCGACCAAAGTTGAACCAAGACAGCCGCTGCTCTCGTTCAGGTAAGTCGAGCAGTTTTATACAGTAATATCTCAAACAGCCAAATTATTCCCAGGTGCGAGATCGCAACACGAGGCCCAGATGGTTGTCAATGCGTGTGTGAAGGAGAATACGAAGCAAACCCAACAAACTCAATATTGGAATGTCATTCTTGTCATCGAAGATATCATCACGGATGTGTCGTATATTCGGGGGCAGTCATCAACGTTTTCCCGTTCATCTGTCCTGTATGCTGTGTTTCGAAAGGGTCTGAGTACCCTGAACGAGAGGTGCGGATCCGGTATGATGGTGAGTTCAGGGGTTGGTAGTTTTGTGTAATGATGTTGATACATCCTTGCTGCAGGCCTGCAGCCGGATGAATACGTCGACTTTGTTAGCTGGTTCATGCTTCGTAGGCCGACCATGCCCACCCAAATCCTCCTTCCTCCAAGACCATTGCGACCTGTCATAATTCTTCATTTGATGTCCTACTCATATCAGCCAGATGATAACGTAGATCTACCCCAGGTGAAGGCTTCCAGGCCAGGCCGACCACCGCTAAAAAAACCCGCGATAACCAAGAACCGACCCGTTGACTTGGGTTCGCCAATCGATTCCCCAACCGGCAGCCCGAATACTATCAACGGGACGCATAGCCAGATAGACGCAGCTGATGCACCGTTGTCAAGATCCCCGCATCGCATCGGTCCGCCTTCTCCGACTTCAAGATTTATCCCCGATGCTTTCCGAAACGGCCATCCTTCTCAATCGAGTCATAGTGTTGATCGTTCGCCAGCTATGCGGAGCGCTTCGCGCGTGATCACCGTGACTCCCGAGCAGGAGCGAGAGCATTCGGATGAACTTGGGACAAGGGAGAGCGATGCGTCCACTCCTGTGTATTTCAGCCGAAAGCGGAAAGTAGCGAACGATGTTGGCGCACCTTCCAACTCTCCCCTCATGAACGGGCAACTCCCCACCTGATAGATCTAAGTAGGCCTTCTTTCAAACTAGATACCCACTTATTCCTTGTTTCTTCCACGTTCCTTGGTCTGATTCTTCCAAGGTCTCTTATGTGCCGCCGAACCTTTGGATTCATTGTACCAGTGTCATCTATGTATGTATCATGCCATATGCCTAATACCATAAAATGTTGTTGACTCAAATGAATGACACAAATGACAAATACCCAATTGAGAAAGAGGTAGAGAAAATGGTTGAGACTTGCAATGATTACCGCGAAACCAGCAACTTGGACGCTGCAAAAAATCCAATGATTCCAAAGCCTACCAAAGCCCCTATGATACTATCCATGCACGTGGAAGTATGAGTTGAGAAGCGGTGAGGGTTGGGATGGTCACATACGATAAGAACCAGGTATAGCCCACAGTCACATCCTGACCAGGAACGTGAACATTCATACCCCACAAACCTTCCCAGGCATGAGAATCTGAGCAGGTGTAACGGCATGGACCATCACTGACCTGTGACAAGGTTCATTGGAACGAGAACTGTACCAAGGGCCGTCAGCTTCGACAACACATCATTGATTTGATTATTGGCATCCGTCATTTCGATGGAAATTTGGGCCAAGTAGTTGGAGTGTGAGCGCGATAGGATCTTCTCGTAGTGATTCAGGTTTTGTGTCATCAGACTTCGGTGCCACACTCCAGTTTTCATTACACCTCTTGGCAAGCCCTTTGACGACGTCCGCCTTGTTGCCCATGAGCCGTAACAAACCCATAACCTTCTTTCTGCACGTTCCGATACGTCGTAACATATCTGTTTGTTCTGCGTCCTTTAGGATAAGAACAAGTTCGTCAATGCTATCCACTTCGTATTCGATGTTCTGAATGAGTGGCCCGTAAGCATCTGTGATGTCATCAATGAGCGCGTACGAGATCCAGTCGGCTGTAACATTGATGTAATCTCGTAACTGCTTTATCCGGCGACGGACGTTTTGAGGATGAGGTGAAGGTCTAAAATGGAACTATTCGTACATCTGAGGTGAATTAGCGTATTCTTGGGAGAAGGAATCCACCCACAGAAAGTATGCCCTCCCGAAACACAATGACATACATATTGAGTGGTTCTAGATGAGTTGGGCTATAGACATCCTGGTCGAACCCACGGAAGCACACCTGTTGAACAAACCTGTGTGAACACCAGCCATGTGAGACTGGATAAAGTACATACGAAATAATAGTTACGGAAGAGTTCGATTTTCTCGCGGGCTTCCTCCATGAGGATGTCCTCAGTCGTCAATGGATGAATATTGAAGACCTGGAAATCAGTATGTTAGATTCAGCTGGAGCATGGTTCAGAGTCTCGAAACCCACTTTACTGAGCATCTTCATCTCATCATCGGTGGGAGAGAGGATATCTAACCACCAAGTGGCAAAGTCAGGATCGTCCTCAATTACATTGGCAGGGACAGGCCCCCCATTCCCATCAATACGATTAGAATGTCTAGAGAATAATCCTTCTTTCGGTTTTAGCTGTCCTATATCCGTTGCGTTCGCTGGCATCCCGGCACGAAGAGTCCGTCCATTCGTAGAGCTTGATTGTGCAGTGATGGGAGTGCTCGAACCGTTCGCCACACCGTTGTGAGGCGGGGCAGCGACAGAGGCACCCGATGAAGTTGTTTCTTGTCGAACATTCGTGGTCGTCTTTGGGGGCCTCCCAAGGAAGAGGTCCTCAAACGTTTGCCCTTCAGCTGGGATCTCACCAAAGCTTCGAGCATGGATGGTTTGTGTCATTGAACTGGAGTAAAACGAAAATCTGTATGGACGTTCCTGATCGGGATCAGTAGTACCGGGGCGATTGGGGTGACCGAAGTAAACCGAGCGCGCACTAGAAACGCCAAACGCGCTGGGCCCGGTGCCACTTGGAGAGAAAGTTTGGGATGGCATAGACTGAGCAGCAGGTGGAAGCCCCACGCCCCCTTCAAACATTGCCAGTTTTGCCTGTCGGCGAGGATTCGGGTTCGAATGGCTTAGCTTCCGCTGTCGCTTGTGAGCAAACCGCTCCTCAAGAGTTGGGGGCGAATCAACCAAAAAACCGTCAGCGGTCTCCCGGCCAACATCATCCCCGGCCCCACCAATGAGATCATTCCCAGTGACGTTTGCCTTTTGAACTCTGAAGGCGTCATCACCAGACTCTTTGGGGACTGTAACTCCTGACTGAGCTAATCGGCGTCGTATCTCGGCGCCCATAACGCTACCATTCATGCCACTCCACACATCAGGACCCCTCTGGGCGCGCTCATCGGCCGCAAAGCTTTCCATAAGCAAATAATCAAAATTAGACCGATAGGAAACAGGCTGGTAAACAGGTGGATTGGTGCTAGGCAGTTGCTGGTGTGCTGCAGAGGGGTCGGAATAGTGGATCTCTGGTCCCGACATCATCTCTGGAGACCCTACAATAGGGCGCTCATATGGTTGGTCCTGCGACAGTCGATTAGTATGCCCTACGATGACAGGGTCATGGGTTCCTAAACTTCCTATAACGGGATCATTTGGACTATAGGGAACATTCAACGTATTACGCCGCCTGATTGGAGGCATATCTAACATTGGATCATGGAAATTGATGCGTAGATCAGGATGCAAGGTGGATGTTGGGACACCGAGGCGCGAAGGAGGCTCAGCATCGAGCACAACAGGATGGAGAGTATCCTGATGGAGATCCGATGTCTGGGGCCCATCGCGACAAGGGTAGTCTGTGAGTGAAGGGCCCATATCTGGACCTTCGCCTCGAGCCAGCTGCATGTCTCTCTCTTCCGCAGCCGAAAGATTAGGGAAATCATGGTCCATTAAATCCATACTATTCCTTCTGGGAGAGTCTGTAGATGGGAAGGAGGACCGGCTATGAGAGAAACCAGGATGGCGCTGTTGCGAAGTGTGTTGACCGGGAACGGGGAGGGTCGTGCTACGGGATCGTGCTAGTAAAGGGGGGGATACGTGTGAAGCGCCCGTAAACCGTACGCAAAATACTTGAACATACAGAGCTGAAGAGCCGAGTCGACATCCATTTGCCTCTGTCTCTCTCGGGCATCCTCATCATCGAAGGATCTCAGGATCGTTGGTGACCTCCTTGGGGCGCCCTCTTCTCGCCTGAGAGAGTGAGGATCCATGTCAATTCGGACGGAGGGAGGCGACGACGACATCATCTGAGATTGGTGTCACGTGAATGCAACTTCGACTTTGTCGCAAAATTCATTTTAACAGCGTTACAGTTCTAGTAACGCGCTTTCTCAATCTGTTCTAACATTTGGTCAACATGCATTGATTGATATTCCAAGCGAATGGGGTCCCTATGTTGTTGTTGTGACGGTGCCTTGTATGAGAGATGATAATTGTTGGAAGACTACCCATGAAATCTCTAGAAACTATCATAATTTCTTGACGTAATATGGGAATATGCGGTCTTAATAAGGCAAACCTCAGCAGTCAATAACACGGAGGCTCTTTTCTTCTCAGTTCTCGCTCGAGGCTGAGGTTAGCCCATTACAAATCATTTATCCTTATCCGTTTTCTCACACAACTCCTGTACCTTGATAAAATCAGAATTTGTTTCTCGATGTAACCTGATGTAACCGCGCGGCTATCTCACCGTGTGAAGGATCGTCAATACAAATAGCTATCGTCTTGTACGCGCTAAGGTGAGTCAGTCTTTCAGTTCAGATCTCATCGCTCGAGACTAATCTATGCTAGACCGCCAGGTACAAAAGAGTTTGCCTGCAGACCTCAAAGTCGTTTCGTACCAATGCAGAGCGTATAATCCCAATGTTAGCGTTTCCGTCACACTCAGAACGCCATGAACTCAACGTCTCTCTTCCATTTGAACCTGATTGGTAGTTAAGGACTACAGGTGATCATACATTACAACTGATATGCATACTTCGTCGCCTTGGGGCTATTTTCCGCGAAGCAGGTAGTAGTACGTGTTCAGATAACAGCGGAACATCCGCTTAGCATGAATAATGAACTAACCCACCACCTACGATCGCAGCAGGAGGACTCCATGACCTTAGGATACCATGGGGAGCATTATGCCCCCGCTTTACAGATGAAAAACGATTTTCAGGATGCAGTTATCGCGTGCGGGCCCTCGAGGCCAAGTCATTGCGTCAGGCCCGCCTTTTGATGTCAAGACCAATAATCCTTTTCCCAAAATGCAGATGGGGATGAATAATTGTTCCATGCTGGATCATTGTCAAGAGCATCGAAATCCTGCTGTGTCTGTCCAACAAAAGATTGTTCCAGACTGGTAGAGATCGATCCCTGGTCTAAGGATCCGGTTGTCTGAGGCATATGGATAGACTCCGAAGTGGCAGGGCTGCCTTCATTCTGATCCTTCGGGAAATATGTAGCGGGCTTATTATCTGAAGCCATCCAGGAGTTAGCGACGCCCCTCAACAATGCGGGATTAAGTACGTCACACACCAGAAACCACGCGACAACCATTCCAGAAGTGCTTCGGAATTACAGTGGCACTTCCCGAGGCGAAGGCGGCCATCGGAGTGGTTGAACCAGCTTCGAGAAGATTATTATTGATCGGCGATGGCTGGGAGGTAATGACGTTAACATCTACGACGGAGTTCTTTGGGATGTTCATGCTATCATCGTCCTTAGCAGTGTCCAGGGGCGTCATATAGTCGCAGGATGATTCCAGAAACTCCAGGCTTTCCAGAGCTTGTTCGGGAGCTTCAAGTTGTTCGGGTACGCCAAGGAAAGGGTCCAGAGGAGCGCCCAATAGATTTCTACCCCCGCTGTTACGGATCCATGGCCTGGTCATCGCAGTTATTTCCTTCAATTGGAACGCCTTTCCCTAAGGCTCCTAAGTGGAAGTCAACCGATATCATTCGGAGAGCAACTCACTGCTGGTCTGGGCAGGCCGCGACCCCTACAACGGATGTTAAATTTGTTGCAGTCGAAACATGGCTGGCTCCGATCTTCCATGTCCTTCACCTGGCACTGCTTCTTTCGAAAGCGGCAAATCCAGCATCCTTCGAGATCTTTCAAGGTAACCAACGGGATTGAAGACGATGTCATATTGGCAGTTTATTAATAAGAGAGGAGTGTGCAATACAGGGATTTTAAAGAAGACTCGTCGCAGAATTTATCAGGGAACGGTCAACGAGCGCTAGGTGCCGCCCAGATTCCCAAAGAAGGGGACGAGAAAGATGTGGGGACACGTCAAGTGTCGTTCCTGTGACTGACGCTCGTTCCTGTCGGAGAGCCACGTCAGCTGTCGGTGCTAGCGCCAACAGCATCATGGGATCAGCATAAACTTTAAGGGCCGAAATAGCCTCCAGTCAAACCAGGTAGAAATGGGCAAGATTTTCCGTTCCATGAAACTTAGTTCCTGGTCGAAATGGCAATTACCTCATGATGTGTAATCAGGATAACGGGAATGATCTGCTCATCCCCAATATTTTACGACGCGCGCAAACCGGAGTTCGTGTGATGGTCAACCTCATTTTTCACGTGTCTTGACGTTCGTCAACAAGCGGAGCATACCATATCAAGAGAGGGAAGGCGCGCAGATAGGGACGTGTAATAAGGCACTCGTCGGATACACACCTACACCCAAAACAACACTTGCTTGGCGAGAGGAAACCCAAGTTGGTTAACAACAGATGAAAATGTCGACAGAGTGGACTTTTGCCAGTGCTTCTGCTAGAAAAAACGAGTAAGGTATGAGAGGGAGGAATCGTTTGGCTTCCGTGCGATATAGAACTTACATCAGCAGAAAGGGTCCATACAGTCCCATCTTGTATATCCCCAATGATCAGGATTTCGGATAGAACTTCTTGTGGCAGGGCATCACCCCTAACGACATCATCCAGCGGTCCATCGGAGTCATCTGAATCACCGGATAGAGAAGGACATGGCGGCGGTACATCACGAAACCTTGATGGGTCGGAGAAAGACACGTATGGATGTTCTTCTAGCTCAGGAACACATTGGGCTATTGGGTGCCATGTGTAGGTTTCCTGGCCGGCGGTCATTAGTTTCAGGAAGACCCGGGACAGCGAGCGATGAATCTCACGGGATCCAGCAGGTAAGATGGTTGATAATCCCCTTTATACCTCATCTTGGGGCAGGTATGAATGTAGAATCCTAAATTCTCCGTTGGCAATAAGCAATGACTAATAGCAGGCCTGTGGACACATACCCAAATACAAGTACTGCATCAAACTGACGCCGTAAGCATGCATCTCCTTCACAAGAGCAATCTCACGCAAAGCACTCAGCTAAAGGCTTGGGCATCACTAAAAAGGAAAACTACATTGAAATGCAGGGCGTACCTTTCCGAGAGATGCCCATGCCCACGGTGGAGAGTATATGAAATATACGGATGATATACAACACGGAAGTATGTCAATGACGTCTATTGCCACGAGTTCACCATCAACTCGGTATAGTTGATGGTATGCACCGTAGTGAGAAGGGAGATATCCAGGCGGCTCACGCGCATACTTGATTGGTTCGCGCTACGACCAGTTGAGCCCGCGCGGTATGTAACGAGCTATGATGGGTACAACTCACCACTAAAGGGTTATCTACCAGGAACCGTTTAAACCCTGATGGTTTGTTGTCCAGATCTTTGTGAATCTGTTCTTGGTATTGACGGTATAGAGCGAACTTCTCCGCAGTATACGATGAAGGTTCCAATTCGACCTGTTGCACAGTGACGCATAGTTTCTATATTCATAAGAACGCTCACTCACTGTGAACTCCCGGTGGCTACCCTTGGTCTCCGAGACAAGAGAAGATTCCGAAGTGTGCAGCAATTCCTCGAGCGAGGGTATTTCTAATGGATCTTTGGGCCTAACCTTGATTGAGCTTATATCTATGTTCCTTCAGAATAAAATCTGCGTACTTGGCTTTTGAGGGTGCTTTACTACCTGGAGGATCAAGGATGAACCTGTCCCACTTGGAAATTAGTTTTCTATGCTTCTTTGAAGGCTTGAAGTCAAGGGCAGAGAGCCTAGGCATAACCATGAGATTATCGCCTTTATAATGACGTCACAGAGAAACCACGAACCTGATAGTGTAAGGTGAGCAACATGAGTGGTACTGATCTGGTCTGTATATATATATCCCACTTCGCCTCCAGCACCTGTAGTATATTCGGTAAGTGGACAGTGGGAAGCAAACTCCGAAATCTGTACTACCGGTCGATCATCTCTTGATATACCTGAGAGACAAAGGCATGAGTTGGCAGGGTGTTGGAATTTGTGCATTCCCACTCAAGCTGACTTGGCACGATAGCTGCGAGGAAAGGACACCAGTGTTTATGGTAGACTTGATGCTTCTTTCCCCAGGTTCGGAGCAGTAACCACATGTACCTTGTTGACGTCCAACCGGCTCAACGATTGAGAGTATGGGCTGCATTGAATACTTCACAATAGTCTGCCGACCTCGGCTGACGAAGGACGAACAAATCTCAGGCACACTATTCCGGCAAGCCCCTATGTGGCTATGCAGTCCAAAAAAATCCCAATTTCCCTCTTGGGACTACCCCATGTCTCATTCGATGTGCTGCTCGTTGCAACGTCTGTTTCGATGGAGCGGAGGCATCTTTGAGACATCCCTACAACCTGGAATTACTCTTCAAAATGCAGCCGCACTTTAGTGGAATTGCCCTTCCCATCATCTCTCTACTTTGCCACCGCCCTAGCCGGCCTGGTGAGTGAGAATTAGCGTGGTCAGCCATCCCAACTTGTAATACCCCAGAGTCTGTATACGTTTGCCGCCGCCTTGGGACACTTTTCGTCCTTACAACGTAAATTGCACGTCTCATTTACGTGTCAATTAATTGTTGCAATCGGCAGCAATCCCAACTTGGAATTAAGTTAATGTCGTGCCTGTGATATCTTTTCACAACTTGTGAACCATCATCCATCAATGTGCCAGATTGGTTTGCCAATCTTCAAGATGGAGTGAAGAATGGATTGGAGATGCATTGCGGAAGTGAACCAACAGTACTTGGTGTTGGCAAAAGATAGATTCCGCTTTGCTGTCCACAGAATCGCCACGCTCTCTTAGGATCTGCTATAAAAATTCGCCAGCGATGATCAGGGAAGTGATAGGCTTGTCGATTGTTACTTTGAGGGAACCCGACATGCATGTGACCACTCCCAACGGAGCAATAGTACTGACACCTGCCATAGCCTATGCTCATTGCCCCCGACTACTCGGTCAACGCTCGGGTCGTCCCATCCCATCAATTATTCATAAAGTAACTCGTACATTCTCTTGTTCCGCTCCTCACTTTAAAAGGCCTCTCATGCCGACCTCTTGCGCGTTATCCAACCCACACGATATCGCGTGCCCGCCCCCTCACGTCCTAAGTAGGGGATTTTCACGAAAACTCCCCTCCTCATACCTCCTTGCTCCTCCCAACCAACATCCAGAACGATTCCTGTAAACCTCTACCCAGGCCACATCATTCGACGCGGCGCAGGCCATCCCTTGTTTGCGAAAGATCTCTTATATTGTATCTGCTACCCCCCTCTCGAACCCCAACGACCCCGTCATTCAAAAAGTCTAGATAGACAATGACACCCGTGGAAAATTTACTCGCAGGCTACTTGGTTGGGACCATACTCGTCGCGATGTGAGACATGATTTCCTTCCAGGGTGGTCCATCTGCTGATCCAGATGTTCCTCCTCTCGCCGCACATCATCATTGTCGTTGATAGATTTTTTGGCGCAACTACACTTCAAGCATGGTCGTACTTTATCAGATTCCGTGACGATGAGTTGTGGATAAAGGCTATAGTACGTAAACCTAAGCTGAACACTCTCTGGCATCCCACGATTCAAGATTACTGTCTCATAGGTTCTATTTCTGATGTAAGGCTCAACAACTTGCTTGTGCGAATTCAGTTTCTCCTGACGCTTTCCCAGGGGGATACAGCCTTTCAATCTGTGGGCTGCCCGATTCATTGCTACACTCGCATTCTCTCAATTCGATCTTCTTCAGAGGTTGCCTCCTATCTATGTTCTGGTATATAGCAACATTTAAGATGGGTGTCCTCGTCCGTAATCCATGGTACCTGAGCATCTCCAGCTCGTAAGACCAGGCTGACACCATCTCGCAGGTTCGGTAATTCTTTCCAATATTCAACCGTAAGAGTTCGCTTGGCTAGAGCCTCGCTGTATCTCCATCTAATGCCACCCTACCAAGATCGTATCCGCGGTGTTCGTCCACTTCTTTTTCATTGGCCGAATCAGAAAAAGTACCAGTCTTAGCGCCTCAGGCTGCTTCTCGAGTTAACCAACTTTTGCTAGTGACCAAATGGCCCTGGCTTGCCTCGATCATCGTAAGCATGAATAACATATGTCTGTATCCCACTCAGTCCCCTTGCATTTTTTTTTCTCAACTAGACGGTCACTGCGTTATGTACATTTGGTGCGTTTTTCATGAATTGTGAAATGAACCGTGCTAGGAATCTTAGTGATAACCGATGTATCTCCAGGTTTCGGTTTGAGTAAGACAATTCAGCTATCCTTCATCTAGTAAAGTTATTGAGGAAGCTATATTTATGATCCAGGTATAGCAATCGTTGCGTGAGTCGCCTCTGAAGACAGGAGTTGACTATTTGTCTAAGTCGTAACCGGTACCTTGCGGACAGACAGCGCATAAAAGCCCCTGCTCCACTGATTCACACCAACCACGACTCTCGCATCATTGGATGGTGTACATCCCAGGTAAGTTGCTAGTCGGATGTCTATTCATCTTCGCACTCAAAGTTACTACGTAAATTCAGGCAATGACAGATGTGCTGATAGCAGTTAGTATGATCGTATATCTAAGGAGTATGCGCACTGGGTTTCCGTGGTTCGTCGGCATCATATCTGATGTTGTAGTTCTCGATTTCACCATCGCGATGCGTTTAGGACGGATAAGGCACTCAGATTGCTGACCATGTACGCAGTCAATTCGGGTCTGGTGACTAGGTATATATATTCCTCGGCTTCCTTTTCTCTCCCCGTACGCTTAATGCTCCCCCCTGGCCCAGCTTACTGGCACTCGGCGCTCTATTTTCGGTTGGTGCCAAGTTCTGTTCCTTTGCCTCCCCCCTTGACCAGTCCGGTGCCTGGTACAGTACACCTTATATACTCATGCCATTCATTGCTTCTACCTATCCGTATCCCTTGTAAGGATTATTCTTTCTCTCTCAACTTTTTCTACGAGGAATGCTGATACACACGTAACGTACAGTCTTTAGGAGGAGTTTACACAGGCACTCTACTGGCAAAGTGGGTATATAACTACTACTCACCCGAACACCAGAAAAAAAAAATTCACTTTCTTTTCGTCCGGTCCGTTTGATTTTCTCCAGCCTTCATGCTCGAACAAGCGTGCGATCCCGCCTTGGTCATTCGACGGGGTCAGATGCTTTCCACTCCATCCGCCTATCTCAACTCCCGAAAAGGGTACGAAGTCATCACACTCGTGAATTCATCGCACCTCTAATAATCATCCCCCCTTCCGAATTTTTTTTTTCAGGTCAAACGGAATTTGTTCGCAGGCTTAAACGAGTCCCGGCCTGATAGTAATAATAAATACAGCGGTGCGGATCGGCGTTTCCTCTAGACCCTTTTCTTATGTCTGAAAGACTGTTCTCAATTTCTTGTTGGTTTTTTATACAGCAGGGACCTCCTCAGACAGAGATACATTAGATCGAAGGGCCGAGTCCCAACCGTAGTAGTCCCTTCGCTCCAACGTGCATCTGGATACGAGCTAGGGTCATATAAGATCGCTGAAGGTATTAAGTATGGTCGTTATTTTCAGGTTAATTGGGCGCATTATGGGGCAGCAAAAAATGGTCGGGGTGATATGATATTTCACGCGCGAGGTCATCCGCTTAATGTACAAAAAGGTTTGAATAACAATTGCGAGGGTTAGGAGTTCAATGAAGATAACGAAGTGAGAAACGGCGAGTGAGGCAAGAGAAGCAAAGAGTTAAGGTGGTGATATGAGGGAGTGGGATCTGACTATTAAGGACGCAGGTACATGTTGAACCTACATGTGCCAATGTAGCAATTGATGTCGAGGCGGCGGTAAGACAAGCGTATGTATTGGTCATGGCTTGTGGCTGTCGCGTAGTTTGTCAACCCGTCAGTCAATACCCAACCCTTCTCCTTCGATCCTCTTCGTGATTCTCTCCTCTAGCCAAGGCGCTATAGCCCACAGATCAGCCCATCCAAAACTTGCCCAACGGCTAGACTGGGTATATAGTATGTCGTTCTCGAACAATTGCGGATCAGTGGCATCTGACACGTTCTGAGCCGGAACAGAATTTGGATATAGTTGCGCGGCGATACTGAAACAAAAAAAATATCTCATTTACAAAGATACATGAATAACCGAACTCAGACACATACAGCATAGGGCCGACCCAGACCCTGTCATCATCACTTGGGTGTATAAAAACAGTCTCCTGTTCTCCGATGAGCGAGAATCGAACAACGTCACCGCCTTTTTGCCACCTCCAATCCCTCCCGCCTGGCGTATGGTTGGGATAGGAGGCATGAGTTGGGTGCGGGGTAGGGTAGCGCAACGGATTATGCTCATGATGACCATCTTGTGTGTGATTTGTTCTTTGATATCTACGGTTCTCGGGTCTTATCATAGGAGAAGATGGCTGCGATGCAGGTGGGGAGTCAGCAATGGGTGGGAGAGGCTCAGTCATCGCACCCAGCGATGGCTCTGAAGAAGGCGATGACATTGACGATGCGGAAACACCAGCCCCGACCGAGGTACCGCGAGCATGATCAGAAGCTCCAGCCCCGCGACCGAGAAAACGCATGAGGGACATTCTTCTGGCTCTTTGGCCTTCAGAACTTGTAATTGTCGCCTCAGCCTCTTGTGAGTTTTTGGGTACGCCATCCTTTGACCGCGTTCGGAAAAGCGCTGCCAAGGTGCTGCTTCGCTGCGGATGACTCACAGAAGCGGAGCGAGTACGATTTGCTAGCTCTAGAAGGGGTGAACGTGGTGGATTCACTGATTGGGTTGACGGCCCTGGATCATTCACTTCTGCGGATCTCCTATCCTCTGTAGGTGAATGGTCAGGCTGAGAATCGTCATCAGACGAAGAGGGAATTTCGGGTGAGTGTATAGCTTCCTCATGTGGGCCCCGAACACCCGGAGGATTGAGTAGTAGTTGTGCATTACGGTTCACAAAAAGGGATTTCGGTCGATGCAGCACGCCGAACACAATGACACGCACGTCAGCGAGCCTGACTAGCAGCTGACGATAAATCTACTATCAGTCAAGTTAATGATGAAGCTCAAAGACAGTAACTCACTCTTACACGCGTAGGAAGGTGCGCTAGATTCGCATTAACCCTGTACCAGCCTAATCAACAAAGCATCCATATCATGGGCGAGGGTCAATTTACTTCATATCATGGAATACAGCCACTGGGTTGAATGTTCGGGAGAAGGTGTGGCATGAATTAGCAGAACCAGTTCTATTCAATGTCATGTAGTTCGTCCATGCTTCCAAAGTCGTGCAGGAGGTATTGGAGCGGTGATAGACGGTGAACAGCATCCTTACCGCGGTGATATGCATAAGCGCACAGTTCAATAGCACATCAACTTACTTTATGAATGCCTCTTTCCATTTCCCATCCCTTCTGATCTTACCCCACGATGGGAGAAACCTTCTTCTGAAACTTTCTTCATACTGAGACTCTGTTATATTTGGCAAGGTCGCTTGGAACAACAAGAAGAGCGGCGAAGCATAGCACAGAATCTCAAGCCAATTATGCCGTGGAACCGTAGACAGAACACTGATGTTACTCAGCTCCTCAGGTGAAGGCGAGGCCAAAGACCGCATGATTGCTGCCCTCCACGGGTTCAGGACGGGGTCTGATGCAACGGCTCGTAGCCTCGATGACACGTTACAAATCTGCTTCAGGGAATAGATATCAAGTAAACTGAATATTGTTGCTATCAGCTCAACAGGAAGACTCTCCAAGGTCGACGGCACCATTTCGTGGAAGTGTCGAGGGTCTTGTTGCCCTAATTTCTTGAATCAGGATTCCGATGATGCAATAGTTCGGTCGTCCCCGTTTATATTAAGTTCTACATCAGTTGGCAATTCCATTCAGAGTTCAACAACCTTTCGACTGAAGTGAGCTAGGTGGCCAACCGCATTCATTGGATCGGCAGTGAAATGGGTACGAGTGGTCGGGCAGCCTGAGGGAAGAGTCAATAGTGTGGTGTTCACTTGATGCGGTACTCACTGTTCGATTTGATTTACTGTAAGCGCTCAGCAAATGATGTGCTGAAGTTATGATTTGCTACCCATTCACATTCAACTCAGGAGTACAAAAGGTGCGACCCCCCTTAGAGATCCTTTCCTCAACCCCGTCATCGTTTACGACCCAACAACTTCAGAGCACTTGTTGTCATCCCATTCGACATGAAGTTCTTCAATCATCTCTTCCTCATCGCCGCCATCACAGCTACCCCTGCGTTGGCCGGTCCATTCACGTACGGCGCCTGTCAAACCGGGTGTAATATCGTCGCGGTAGCATGTTATTCAGCAGCAGGTTTTACATTTGGAACTGTGGCTGCCCCTGCCGCGCCAGCAGCGATCGTGGGGTGCAATTCAGCGCTTGGAACGTGTTCCGCCGGCTGTGCAATGCTCCTCCTCACTCCAACGCCCTAATCAAGGTGAGTCTTCCATGTCCTCCCTCGAAACATACTGGTCATCGACACTCTACTTACACTTCACAGGAAGCTAGAACATTCAGTGCGGCGAGGTTTGAACGGAAACCCAACAGGGGTGTCGAGCCGCAGTCACTTCTCTTGTTTCGCTGTATTGTGTACTACTGTATTCTTAAATGTTGACGTTGGGTTACGTAAGGAATCAAGCGGATGAGGCAGCTCGTGGGAAAGCCAATACTAATTTGGAACTCAATCACATTGTTGAACCTTGACACAATTCAGAACGGTAGTGGGAACGGCCGTCATGGCCAAATGTAAGTTAGTTTTCGCGTGATCCGTACCAATACAGGGCAGTAGGGGCAATAGAAAACAATCGTGCAGAAAAACGAGCGGAACAGATAAAGCGGAAAAGCGCTACATAATTATAATACAGTAACAGGCGGCCCAGGGAATGTACTGGAATGTACGGTTACAATTCAAAGTCAAGAAGCGACGGTGGAGAAACGCGGATCGCGGATCGCGGTGAGAGTAGGGTGAAATTTGAAGGCAAAAGCATTGTTCTCTTGTATGCGAGGGTAAGGGCGAGTGAGTGTGACAAGAAAGCAGCTTTATACGTGATGGACAATGTGCGTGGCGTGGCATATAAGCAATCGGGTGACCGTATTGGCTCGAACCTATCAGTAGAGGCGGGCGGGAAAAAAAGGGGATATCTCCCCCCCCATGTGTAAAGGACACGGCATCTCCGCTAATACCGACTTCTATGCGACCTTAATTCCAGAAAGCGTGGCACCTACGCGTTGTGATTAGAAGTGTCGGCAGTTCAGTCCGGTAGCCTCCGACGCTTGAGGACAAAGCGTCGCTGGAAAAGTTGTGCTACAGCACGAGGCACCAATTGTCCCTTTGTACC
>WNFI01679927.1_pt1 | contig 20639 bp, 23 predicted proteins | sample 5400471 | NCBI WGS metagenome assembly WNFI01 (sample SAMN13153348, study PRJNA577476) | soil metagenome | isolation source: 100 cm saprolite on Douglas fir-dominated hillslope | place: USA:California | collected 2013-09-17
ACGGCGTGGTTTGGACCGTCGACAGCGGCGCCAACCTGGACGCGGTCGACGCCACCAATGGCCAGCCGCTGGTGCACCGGCCGCTCAGCGTGGACGCGGGCGCGCCCGTCACCAACCTCACGAGCGCAGGCGTCGCGATCGCCGAGCACGAGCTGTTCGTGGCGGCCGGCGGGCTCTCCTACGCGACGGCGCCCGGATACGTGATCGCTTACAGCGCGGGCTGAGCACGCGGCTACCGACCAAGTCACACCGTCCCCTGGCGGGATGCGAGCGCTGTGCGCTATGGCGCGGTCGCGTTCACTCCGACACGGCCGCCGCTGAGGGTGCGTTGGCGGTGCGGGCCGTAGAGGGTCTATTGGCGAGTTGAATCTGAGCGACTCCGCCGGCGGTCCGGGTTATCGGTGCACGGAGGTGAGCCGCCCGGGCTTGGCGGGCGGCTCACCTGTGGCATGTTCAGGGCCTCAGGCGCCCGGGCGGCCGGAAGCCGGCCGCCCGGGCCGTCGGCGCCCGACCGTCAGCGACGGTCTTCGTCGCCGCCCTGATCGCCGTCCCGAGAGTGCACTCTGTCGACCACGAAGGCCGCCACCCGGCCACCTAGTTCCTGACCGGCGGTCTCGTCGAAGCGGAAGTGCTGTCCGGCGAAGATGCGGCTGTCCGAAGCCTCCTGGGAGGCTCCCGCGAAGCTGCCGAACGTCCGTGTGATTCCCGTCGTCGCGTTCGTCAGCGAGAACGTGAACGCGTCAGTGCCGAACGACTCCCCCAGGACCGTAGCTGCGGCCTGGCTGAACTCAGCGTGGGCGCCCGGGTAGCTCGGGTCGTTCGCCGTGTTCGCGAGGGGCAGCCACGCGGGGTCTGCGACCGTATTCGGATTGCCCTGGTCTGCGGCGGTTATCGCAGTGACCGGCCGCCAACGGTGGTAGGTGTACTTGGCGTCGTAGAGCGCTATCGCGCTGTCGGCGAGCGTCGTGTTGAGCAGGGCGAAGACGCGGGCGTTCTGCTCGAGGCTGTTCCCGAGATGCAGTGCTGCCTTATCGGCAATCTGGTTCCAGACGACCCACACGGGGGCTGCGCCCCAGAACCTGCCGATCGCCGTCTGGTCAGCCGTACGCGTCATGCTGCCGGCCTGACCGAGCGAGTGGACCTCTGCGAAGTCCGTCGCGTAGCGGGTGCTCGTGAGGGCGGGGGGCGGCCCGGGCCGGAACTGCCCTGCGCTGTCAAGCACGAACGGCTTCACGTGGCCAACCTGCGTGAATCCGGCCGGCGCGAACGCCGGGGGGGTCAGCTGGTATTCACCGGGGCCGACCCCGGGAGTGAAGACCGGCGCGATCGCGCCGGCGCCGTCTCCGTCCCGGGCGGCGAGCACGGCTTCCGCGACCTCGCTACCGAACCGCACGCCACGGTCGACCTTCTCCCCCGAGCCGATCTGGAGGAGCTGGCTCTGGAAGAACGAATCGACCGCGGGCTGCTGGCTGGGGAGCAGGCTGTCCAGCGCGGTCCGCGCGGCACCGGCCACGGCCGCGTCGAGGGAGAGGCCCCGCCCGGCATGGTCGTGGACAAGGAAAGTCGGGCCGCCGAGGACACCGGCGACCGCGTCGTAGACGGCGATCTGCGTGATCGCCAGGGTGCGGGTTGGGTGGATGGAAGCGGGTTGAGCGCCAGGCGCCACCAGGACCTGCTGTAGCTCCTGGTTCCACAGGATGACCTGGTCCGGCGTGCTGGGAGTGGTGGGCGCCATCCGCCGGGATGCGTGCGCGTGCGCGTAGGCAGCGGTCGTCATAACGAGGCTGGCAAGCACGGCTGCGGCCGTTACGGCAGTTCGCTTGATCATGCGGTTCTCCGATCTGGGTTGTCCGGTACTTACTACGCCCCATAGGACTACCGGATGTAGTAGAACCTTCCCGAACTGGCTGCGCCCCCAGCTTCTGGCCTCGCGCCCACCGCCGGGAAGGTTCTGCCGATGGGGGCGTCCAGCTACTACGAATGGTAGTAGCATCGAGGTCGGCGCAAGCATCGGGGTGCGCCGCGTCAACCGACAACCACGACTTGGGGTCAGGCATGCAGCTGCTCCGCAGGATCGCCGCGCCCGAACCACCGGTCAAAAGGGATGTCATGACCTCCCCCAATCCGGCCAGACCCGAGCCGCCCCTCCTCGCCTCGGCGAAGCTGAGCCGGGAGGCACGGCGCCGGCCTTCCAGCTCGTGTTCGGCGAGTGGCTTCCGAAGCATTCGCGCCTGCGGATGGGCTTGGCGGTGTGCGCCGCCACGATCCTGGTTCCGGCCGGTGGGCTTCTCGCCATCGCCGCCGGAGCGAGAACCCTGCGCGGGCGGGGGATGCCGGCCGCCAAGACACGATCTCGCGCGATCGCCTTCCTGTTGATCACCAACGCTCCAAACGTGCTGGTGCTCGGGTTGGTCGGCATCGCGTTGGGCGCCGGGCTGCTCGACGGACCGCACGCGCCGAGCCTGACCATCGTTCCCGCCGCGATCGCGTTGAGCACGACCGGCCTGATAGCGCTCCTGCCGTTGGTCTCCCACCAACGCATGGCGCGTGCGCGCCGGGGAACTGCGCGCCGGTGGGTGTCCGCCGCGGCCGCGCAACTCGAGCTGGGTGTCATCGAGGCACTCGCGCTGGTGAGCGAGCGGAACTGGAAGCTGCTCGGCGCGGTCGCGTATTACGCGTTCGACAACGCCGTGCTGTGGGCCACATTCAAAGCCTTCGGCCATACCGACCCGCCGATCGCAACGCTTGTCATCGCCTATCTCATCGGCTCAGCCGCCGCCTCGCTCCCGGTTCCAGCGGGAATCGGCGTAGTCGAGGGAGGGATGCTCGCGCTGCTGGTGCTTTTCGGAGTACCGGCGATCTGCGCCGGGATCGCTGTTCTCGCCTACCGTGCCGTCTCGACCGGTCTGACGTTGGCGCTCGGCGGGCTCGCCTTCCTCACAATCCGCCGGCAGGCGCCCCGCACCTCGCCGTTCTCGACCCATCGAGCTCGCGGACTTCCCCGCACCGTCGTCGAGTGAGACGCCTCTCCGGCGGTCGCGTCGGGAAGGTTTCGAACCGTCCCGCGTCTATCTACTACAGAGCGTAGGAGTCATGGCCGGGGCTTCCGGCGATGTGCAGTGACTCACCAACAGCAACGAGCGGAGTGCCAATCATGCAACGTGTTTGCCGAATCACCGTTTCAGGCCTATCGATCAAGCAGGATTTCAAGGCCGCACGCAGGCGCCTGATGGACGACTTCCCGACGGTCGAGGAGGTAATCGCGACCACCGCGCCCGAGACGGTGCTGATCATCGCCTCGGACCCCGTTGACATCGACGGATGGTGTGAGGCGCTGCACTCGGTCAGCACCGCCGAAGCACGCGCCGGCCGTTTTCGACTTTCCCCTCGGATCAGACATCAAGGCGACCACGCGGCCTAGCGGGCCTGCGTGTGCAAGCGCTTCTGACCACTTGAAGCAACTTTCAAAGACAAGGAGCCACCCATGACACCCCGACGTCTTCTCAGCTCGAGCATCGCCGTCGCACTGTTGGTAGCGATCATCCTCGTTGTCGCCCTGAGCGGCGGGAGCGCCGCGACCACACCCTCGTCCGCCTCACATGCCGCCAACCAGCTCACGACCCGGCACACAGCCGTCGGCCAGGTCCTCGTCGACGGACACGGCCGCTCGCTGTACCTGTTCGAGGCCGACAAGCCGAACCGGAGCACGCTCTCACGCGCGGGGCTGAAGGTCTGGCCGGCGTTCACCGCGGCGCGTCTGCCGCCGGCGGCAGGCGGCGTGAGCGCCGCGCACATCTCACTGATCCACGCCAACGGGGGGAGGCAGTTGGCGTACTTCGGCCACCCGCTCTACCGCTTCGTCGGCGACGAAACGCCCGGCGCGACGACTGGGCAGGGGCTGCGCGAGTTCGGAGCGCTCTGGTACACCGTGTCGGCGAGCGGGAAGGCCGACCTGCACGCGCAGGCCACCGCGCCGTCCGCCGCCCCGGCACCGTCGGGCTACGCCTACTGAGCAAGTTGGCGTAGCGGAGTGCCGGCGCGACGGCGCCGGCACTCCCGGGCCCTACTTGAGCGCCGAGAGGAAGTTGACGACGGCCTGGAACTTCTTCGGCGGCAGGCTCTTGAACGAAGGCATCGGCGCGGTCGGGTTGACCAGCGTGCGCGCGATCTCTCCGCTTGGTAGCCGCCCGCCGACGTGCGTCAGGACCGGACCCGGCCCGGCATTGCCGTTCTCGCCGATCACGTGGCAAGCCTCGCACCCCGACTCCGCGACGACCAGCCGCCCTTCGTTGAAGCGCGCCACGGCTTCGGGCCCGTTCCTCGTCACCGCCGCGGGAGTCGCGATTTCGGCCGCATCGGGGGTGCCCGCGTGGGCGCCCCGCCACGTGAGGTACCCCATCGCGAGCACAACCGCGATGCCGGTGATCGTGGCGATCGGCCGCCGCTCGGGCCGGCGCTCAGCGCCGCGGTCGTAGAACGGCAGCAGGAACAGCAGGATCATGCACAGCGTCGGGATGCCGATCGTCGCCAGCGGCGTCAGACTCGGGGGCTTGATGATCCGCAGCAGCTCGAAGAGGAAGAAGAAGTACCACTCCGGCCGCGGGTCATAGCTCGTGGAGGCGGGGTTGGCCTTGTCTGCCAGGCCGACGCCGAAGGCAAGGGTCAAGCCGATGATGATCGCCATCACCACGCACGCCATCGCTGCGTCCTTGGCGACGGCGTAGGGGAAGAACGGCTTTCCTTTCGCCTTCAGCCGACCGTACTCGCGGAGATATTCCTCCTTCTCGCGCCTGTTCATCGGAGCGCCCCCCGGTCGGGAGTCGCTGCCCCCGCGAGCCTGCGACGGGACCTCGAGCAGCCGTCACCCCCGGCTCCCTCGGCGCAGCGCGTCTCCTCTTTCTGATGGCTCACAGAACCCACCGGCCTCACCTCCTGTCGGCGCCGTCGCCTCCGGAGTGTGCTTTCCGAGCCGGCTGGAGCGCGGCCCGCCCTGCGCAACGTCACGATACTCGCGCGGCGATGGCTGTGCCCGCTGACGCGGAGGTCTGCACCTTCGCGGTGTTGCCCTCGGTCAGGGTCTCCACCTCCCTCAGCTCTTCAGCGACGCTTCGATCGCGCGGTCGAACGGCGCCGGTTCGGTGAAGGAGCCGGGTTCGAGCTGCTGAGGCGTGCGCCCGCCGCGTCCGATCAGAAACGCCGGAGTGCCGCCAAGCCCGTCACTCGCGGCGGCCTGCGCGTCGGAGAGGACGGTCTGCCCAAGCCCGGTGTCCGCGCGCGCCGCCGACCAGCGTGCGAGGTCGAGGCCGGGCACCTGCTTGGCGATGCCCTGAATGAAGCTTTCGGTTACGTAGCCGCTGTCCTCTTCTCCCTGCTCGGCGTAGAACGTCTCGAGGAAGTTCCACATCCGGCTCTGCTGCCCGGCTGCGAGCGCTGCGACCTGCTGGCTGGCGAACACTTCCGGTTCGCGGGTCGCAGTCTCCAGCGAGCGGTATTCGATCTTCAGCTGGCCGCCGCGCACCCAGCGGTGGATGAGCGACGGCAGCGCTTGCGTGGTGAAGGTCCTGCAGACGGGGCACTCCAGGTCGCCGAAGTACTGAATGGTGACCGGCGCGGTGGGGCGCCCGAGCACGTTGCCGCGCTGAGGGACACCCGTGAGCAGCGCCGTGACGGTGGCCGTCACCGCCCGCGCCTGGGCGCTCTGCGGCGTGACCTTCGCGGGCTTGGTGCTCTGCCCGGTCGCAATCAGCACTGCGATGGCGGCGCTCACGACCACGGCCAAGACAGCACCCAGCCACCTGATCCGGCGTCGGCGAAGGTCTCTCTCGACACGCGCCTGCTCGAGTGCCAGCCGCGTGGCTCTGGCTTCGTTGCGGCGCTCAGCTCTGGTCAGGACCGGCTGATCGTGATCTACCTGCAGCGGCCTCATCGGACACCTCCGCGGCGGCTCGGGGGAAGCGGGACACTAATGTCCGATGCACCGTAGTACTAGGCCGCATAATAGTCAACTGCCAAGCGACGATACGCGGCACCGGCCGGACGGCGTTGTGCCCCCGCTAAGCCTGGACCGGCCTCGGCGCCGAGCGACCGCGCACACGTCCGGCGGTGGCCGCGAGCGCTGCGGCTGGAACAAGCGCGAGGACCACCACGCACGGCTGCGAGGAGAGGAACGGCGGCGCGAGTGTGGCGGAGCCGCTCGCGGCCTGCCCGGCAAGTACCGCCAGCGCGAGCATCGAGCCCAGCACGGCGGCCGCGACCAGGCACCAAAGCAGCGGGAAGCGCCACTGCGGCGGCTCGCCGAGGAGGCTGTCGATTCGCTGCGGGTCGATGCCGACCGGGGCTGCTCCGGAGGCATCGGAGAAGCTGAGCATGGCGCTGGCCAGGGCCGCGCGCTCGATCCCTTCCGCTCGTGCGGCGTCGTCGGCGCTTATCTCCGTCAGCGCGTGTTGGCGGCGCAGGAGACGACGAACGGGCGGCAGGAACAGCATGCCTGCGACGAAGGCGCGTCCGCAGGCCAGCCGTAGCGGGTCGCGGTTTCGCGCATGGTGGCGCTCGTGAGCCAGAACCGCAGCGAGGGCGTGCTCGTCGAGGAGCTCCAGCGCCGCGGTCGAGACGTAAACCCGTGGTCGAAGCAGTCCCGCGCAGAACGCCTGCGGGCGCTCGTCCTCGAGGATCCAGGCGCCGTGCAGCTGTCGGCGCGCGCGTCTACGCAGGCTCTGGCGAAAGCGTCTGTCCCGAACGAGCTCGCGCCCGAATCGCGAGAACGCGGCGGCGGACATCGCGAGCCCGAGCGCGGCAAGGGCTACGACGACGATCGCTGCCGTGTTGGCGGCCGGGTAGCTCAGGTGCTGCCCGGCGATGGAGATCGTCCGTGACGAGGACACGGTCCCCACGTGCCAGGACTCGACTACGCCCAGGACGGCGACGCCGGCCGACAATGCGGCGAGCACGGCGAGCGCAAGCGTCGCGCCGGCTATCCGCCTGGCCGCGACCGTCGCCGGCGACCGTTCCGAGCGGAGACGCGCACCGCCGGCGCCGCGAACCGCGATCACTGCTGCGGCCCCCCTTGCCCGGCAACCACAGCTGCGGCGAGCCCCCGCACCACCATCGCGTCCTTCGCGCCCATTCGCCCGAAGCAGCAAGACTCGGTCGGTGGCAAGCGCGGCGGTCGGCCGTCGATCAACGTGCGGAGCCGGTCGCGGAGCGCGGTGCCTTGCAGCCGCCGCGGCGTCGCGTTCAGTGGGATCGCGATCTCGACCATCGTCGATCCATGCTACTACACCGTGTCAGAGATTGCGCGACGTCACGATTGCCTGCTACCTTGTGTCGTAGATGGCGTCCAGGAAACCAAAGAAGCGTGCCGAGCCGGCAGCGCCACCTCGTCTTCATGAGCTCGAGTCCGAGGTGATGGAGGAGGTCTGGTCGGTCGGGGAGGTCAACGTCCGGTCCGTGATGGATGCGCTCAACGAGCGGGCCGACAAGCCACGCGCCTACACCACCTACATGACGATCATGGCGCGGCTGCACCGCAAGGGCGTTCTCGACCGCCGGCGCGAGGGCAACACCGACGTCTACTCCCCGGTGCTCGACCGCGACGAGTACATGACTGCCAGGGCGCGCGCTGAAGTCGAGGGTCTCGTCGCGGAGTACGGCGACGTCGCGCTGACACATTTCGCCCAGCAGGTGGCGCAGCTCGACCCTGAGCGCCGTCGGGCCCTTCAGCGCCTCGCTCGCGGGAGCTAGCGGCCAAACGCGAGGGCTTCCGCAGCGGCGGTGCCGACCGTCGACTACTACATGATGTAGTAGTATGGGGGGATGGCATCTCAGCCCGCGGCAAAGCTCACTCTCCTGACAGGCGCGTCTGGCTACATCGGCGGAGAGCTGCTCAGCGAGCTGCAGCGCCGCGGCGAAAGGGTGCGCTGTCTCGCACGGCATCCGGAGAGCTTGCGAGCTCGCATACAGGCGGGAACCGAGGTGGTGCGCGGCGATGTTCTCGACCCCAGCTCGCTGGATCGCGGCTTAGCGGGGGTCCACACGGCCTGTTATCTGGTCCACTCGATGGGGGCCGGCGCCGACTTCCAGCGGCGTGACCGCGCGGCCGCCCTCAACTTCGCCGAGGCCGCCCGCCGCGCGGGCGTCTCGCAGATCGTGTATCTCGGCGGTCTCGGCCACGACCGCCACCTCTCCGCCCACCTCGCCAGCCGCCAGGAGGTAGGAAGGCTGCTGCACGGCAGTGGAGTGCCGACAGTCGAGCTGCGTGCATCGATCGTGATCGGGCGGGGCAGCGCGTCGTTCGAGACAGTGCGCGCGCTCGTGGAGCGCGTGCCGTTGATCGTCGCTCCTACAACGCTCGACACGCTCGCGCAGCCGATCGCGATTGATGACGTGCTCCGCTACCTGCTGGCGGCGATCGCGCTCGAGGAGCCGACAGACGGTGTCTACGAGATCGGTGGCCCCGATCGCGTCAGCTATGCGGAGCTGATGCGGGAGTATGCCCGGCAACGAGGTCTGCGCAGGCGGCTGGTCACGACCCGGTTGCTCACGCCACGGATGTCGCGGGGCTTGGTGGCGGTGCTCGCACCAGAGCATGGGCAGGTCGCGGCGGAGATGGTCGAGAGCATGCATAACGAGACGACCGTCGACGGTCACGGCGCCATCGAGAGATTCGGAGTCGACGCCGAGGGAGTGTCAGCGGCGATCGAGCGGGCTCTGACCCGAGAGGACCTGGAGTTCTCCCAGCGAAGCTGGTCGGACTCCCAGGAACACTGCGAGCGGTTGCGCTGGGGTGGCATCGCCGCCGGCACGAGGCGCGTCTCCTCGGCCGCGGTCCGCGTCGAGCGGCGGGCGGATGAGGCCTTCGAGCCGATCCAGCGGATCGGGGGTGATGTCGGCTGGTATTCGACCAACTGGTTCTGGCGCCTGCGGGGGCTGCTCGACACCATGCGTGGTGGGATCGGCTTGCGGCGCGGACGGCGCGACCCGCTGAACCTGCGCGTCGGCGACCAGGTCGACTTCTGGCGCGTGGAGCGGATCGAGCCGGGGCGGTTGCTGCGTCTCGTCGCGGAGATGAAAATCCCCGGCCGCCTGTGGCTTCAGTTCGAGGTCTCCGGCGAACAGGGCTGCTCAACCCTGTGTCAGACCACGCTGTTCGATCCCTACGGTCTTGCTGGCCTGGCCTACTGGTATCTGCTCTACCCGATCCACCGGCGAGTCTTTCGCAGCATGTTGCGAGGCATCAGTACCGGCATCACGACACCCGCAGCGACCGCCCGCGCCGCCTCTCGTGACGCACTACCGGCACAACCACAGCCCGGATGACGCCTTGGGCAGTCGTCCCATGCAATCGCTATTCGCTGATGTACATCGTCGAGTTGCTGGCTGCGGACCGAGGAGGCACTCGCGACCGCCTCACCCGCGAGACTGATCGTCGTCTGTCGGGGACGCGAGGACGTCGACGCCTGGATCGAATCTGTGGATGAGCTATTGGACTCGCGCCCATGCGGCGCCCGCGCCGCGCTCTCCGGCACGCCTGCCGCGGTCAGACGAGCGCCCGCTCCGATCGCGCGGCGGGGCCGCCTTCGGCTCGAGCTCGTCTCCGAGCAAGGCGACATCGTCGGGCGCGGCGAGGCCACGGCCGAGATCCTCGCGCCCGAGCCGCCACGCGCACCGCGACCAGCCGGTGCTAACCCTAATGACGATGACGATCCCCAGCTACCGGGCGATTGAGAACCTCATCGCAAGCTACGCGGAACTCGTGGACCACGGAGAGTTCGCAGCAGTCGGCGTCCTGCTCGCGGACGCCACGTTCACAGGCGCCGCCGGGTCGGTGACCGGCCGAGGCGCCGTCGAGAAGATGCTCCGTGACAACGTGATCGTCTACGACGACGGCACACCGCGAACCAAGCACGTCACCACCAACATCGCCATCGAGGTCGACGAAGAGGCTGGCACGGCGGTCGCGGACCTCGTCGGTGATGTGAGCCGCCATCTGCGCCGCTCGACGGCCAGCGATGAAGGCTGACGTCGCCGACTCGACACTGTCTCGCCGCGCGACCTCGCCGGACTTCCCCGACAATCGCCGCTAAGGCGCATGCATCGCGAAGCCGTCCTAGTCGTCGGTGCACCTGGGCATACGATGCGTGCGCAATGGAGGTTGTCACGGGGTATGCGCGTAGTGGTGATCTGCAGATCGCCTATCAGGTGGCCGGTGAAGGGCCACTCGATGTGTTGCTCGTCCCGAGGTGGTTCTCGAACATCGAGCTCGACTGGGAGCTGCCGCCGTCGGCGCGCTTTCTGACACGACTGGCCTCGTTCGCGCGGGTGATCCATTTCGATCGACGTGGAGCGGGGATGTCCGGCGGGATCGCTGGGGCCACGCCGCTGGAGGAGCAGATCGATGATGTTCGTGCGGTGCTCGAGGCGGCGGGCTCTGTCCAGCCGGCGGTGATCTCGATTGCCGAGGGCTGCGGCCTCGCCGTGCTCTTTGCCGGCTCGCATCCGGACCTCGCTCGCGCGCTGGTGCTGATCACGCCGACGCCGCGCGTAGTCCGCGGGCCCGGCTATGAGTGGGCGCAGAGCGGCGACGAGCGTGCTGCCATGGTTCGGGCGGTCGTGGAGCACTGGGGTACTACTTCGACGGAGCACCCGTGGGCTGGGTTCGCCGGCCAGGACGAGCAGCGACGGCGCCTCCTCGCGCGCCACCAGCGTCTGTCCATGACCCCCGATGCCGCCGCTGCATCGCTTGCCGTGGTCGGCAACCTGGATGTACGTGACGCGCTTGCCAGCGTGCAGTGTCCGACGCTGGTGCTGCACCGAGCGAACGACGCGTTCGTCGACGAGCGCCACTCGCGCTATGCCGCAGCCCACATCCCGGACGCGCGATATCTCGAGGTCGCGGCACGTGGCCAGGCCGCGGATGAGATCGAGCAGTTCCTGACAGGCGTGCGCCGGCCGGTTCCCACGGATCGCGTGCTCGCAACCGTGCTCTTTACCGACATCGTCGGCTCCACCGACCGCGCCTCTGAGCTGGGCGACAGCGCTTGGCGCGCGCTGCTCGAACGGCATGACGCACTCGTACGCGAGCAGGTCGACCGCTATCGGGGGCATTTCATCAAGTCGCTCGGTGACGGGATGCTCGCCACGTTCGACGGCCCAAGCCGAGCGATCAGCAGCGCGATCGCCATTCGTGACGGTGTCCGTCCGCTCGGGCTCGAGATTCGCGCCGGTCTGCACACGGGCGAGTGCGAGATTCTCGCCGATGACGACATCGGGGGCCTCGCTGTTCACGTCGGTGCGCGCATCAGCAGCCTCTCAGGCCCGGGCGAGGTGCTGGTTAGCAGCACTGTGCGGGACCTGATCGTCGGCTCCGATCAGATCCTCCTCGACCGAGGCGAGCACCAGCTCAAAGGCCTCCCTGGATCGTGGCGGATCTTCGAGGTCCAGACGTAGCATCGCACCCCGTATTCGGCAGAAGCTGAGCCGAAGGTGGGACCCGCCATTGCGCCGCGGAGAAGCCTGCGCCCGTGCACGGCACGGAGCCAGCCGCCGCCGCCCGGTGGGATTCCATACCGGCCGGTCGGGAATTCCGGCGGCAATTGTCTGGCAGTCCCCCATGTTCAGTCCCGTGAGCGGGTGGCACGCTCCTAGGGCGTGGCGACAGCCGGGATCTCAGACCGTCGATCCACGGCTCACCGACCCTGACTTGTGCGTGCAGATCACCCAACAGAGGAGAACCACAATGAACAGGCGAAGAACCCTCACCCTGCTGTTCGGCGGAGCAGCCGCACCACTCGCCGCCGTGACGCTCGCCGCCTGCGGAGGGGGCGGCGCTACGGCGGCCAGTCCTGCGCCGAGCTCGACCGGCTCGTCCTCGACGTCGACGACGACCGCGCCGGCTGCGAGTGCGCCCCCGGCCGGCAAAGCGGAACCTCCCGCGCAGGCCGCATCTCCCGCCAGCGAAGGCATCCCTCAGAACAACGGTGGCGACGGCGACTCGGACAACAACGGCGGGCCGAGCGACGGCGACGGGCAGATCTAGTGGCATCCGACGAGGGCGCGATCTCAGCCGTCGTCGCCGTGACCGTCGTGGGGGCGGGTATTGCCGCCCTCGCGGTCGGCCAAACCTCGAAGCGGGCCGTCACGACCCTCGCGACCTGACCAGCCCGCATATCAGGAGAAGGAGTCAAGGTGACAACCAAGCCAAGAACAGCGCCGTTCGGCACGACCGAGTGGCCCAAGCCGCCAACCCGCTCGACGATCGCCGTCGGCGCACGCTATCTCGGTGCGCTTGCCGTTTTGGGCATCGGCATTGACCACATCGAGCAATATTCGGTAGACAAGTACTCCACTGTGCCCACAATCGGCACTCTGTTCCTACTCAACTTCATAGCTGCGGTCGTCGTGTCTATCGGGTTGATCAGCCCGCTCGGCCGGGTGGGGCATGGGTACGCAGACGTGGTCCGAGCCTTGTTCGCACTCGGCGGCATCGCTCTGGCCGCGCTGTCGCTTGCCGGGTTGTTCGTATCTGAGACGGCCGGACTGTTCGGCTTCGTAGAGCACGGCTACAGGACGACGATCGTCGTAGCCATCGCGGTCGAGTGCGCCGCGGTCGTCTTCCTCGCCACCTATCTGAAGCTGAACGGGACTGGTCTTGAGAGCAGGCAAGGCCGCGCGTCCTCGACCCACCCCGTGATAAGGGATAACGCCTCTCAGACCAGCCAGACCGAATCGTAGGGATCTGACTAGAGCCGCGGGCGCCGGCACAGTCCTGAATCTGAAGTTTGTCGATGTGCGTGGACCGCGCCCATCGGAGCCCTGATGGCCTCGATCTCGGTGCGCCCTGCACGGGACAATCGCACCCGACGGCGACGTGGCCCGGCGCGCGCGGATAGGGCGCCCCGAGCGGAGCGGGAGGAGGCGGACTTGCACTTGCTCCGGTGCGGGCCACGCCTGGGAGGTCGGTGCCCTCGGCCTCGCGTTGGGGCGGGATGGTCAGCCCGTACTTGCGGCAGGTGCGAGAGGTCGGGATAATGTCCCGATCGACGAAAGGAGGCGTGAAATGGAGTCGGTGATCACGCGTGTAGTCGTCAACGAGGGCGCTGAGTCCGATTGGGAAGCCGTGATGCGCGACCGCATGACGGCCGCCGAATCATTTCCCGGATGGATTGGCGGGTCGATCCTCGCGCCCGAGGAGGACCGCAACGCGCGCCTCATCTTCGGCCTGTGGGAGACACGTGCCGACTGGGAGCGATGGCACGACGCCCCGGCCTTCCGGGAGACCGCCGAGCCGCTGCAGAGCCTCGAGAGCGACGCCGGAACGCCAACCTGGTCTGAGGTCGCCTACGCCGGCGGTCGTCTGCAGGCCTGAGGGGTCGCGGGCATCGAGGCGGGCGCGTACGTGGCAGCGAGGGAATCGCGCCGCCGGCGGTCAGCCAGCGTGTTCGGCCCATGGAAAGGGCGCGGCGGAGCCGCCAATCAGTGGTCTGCTGCATTTCCTAGTTCCTTACTAGGGTGTTACGTGTTGTGGCGCGCTAACACGGCGAGCCCGGCGCGCGTATCGACGTCTACTGGGCTGCCAAGGCCGTCGTAGGTCACCTCCTTCACGGGGACATGGCGCAGGACTGCTGCGGCACCCTGATCGCCCGCAAGCGCCCGCAGGCGCTCGAACAGCGCGCGATGGAACAGCACCGGGTGACCCGGGACTCCCTCGTAGGTCGCACGTGCTGCGTCTGCCCCGCCGCGCGCCTGCACCACGCGCGCGATGGCACCCGGCGATAGAAGCGGCTGGTCGGCCAGCGTGACGACGACCGCCTCACAATCCGCGAGTGCCTCGATGCCCGCGCGCAGCGACGCTGACATCCCCTCGCGCCAGTCGGCCGCGACGACCGACTCGGCGCCGTGCATCGGCACCGCCGCCTCGACCTCGTCCGCATGTGCGCCCAGGACCACCACCACGCGATCGACCGGCGCCGCCTCCATAGCCGCTAGCGCGTGCTCGAGCAGCGGCCGGCCGCGGAACGGCGCGAGCTGCTTGACGCCGCCGAAGCGCTTGCCGGCTCCCGCGGCTAGCACCAGACCTCCGATCACGCGCCCACCTCGTGGATCCTCCCGCGTCCCGTCGACAGCCGGCCTCCTTCGCGGCCGTTCCGTACCGCCACCACCTCGGCCATGATCGAAAGCGCAGTCTCCTCCGAGGTGACGCTGCCCAGGTCGAGCCCGATCGGAGCGGCGATACGCGCCAGGTCCTCGTCGCTGAAGCCGAGCTCGATTAGTCGCTCGCGGCGGCTGGCCTGGGCGCGCCGGCTGCCCATCGCGCCGATGTACGGCGCCTCGGATCTCAGCGCGATCGACAGTGCGGCGTCGTCGAGCTTGGGGTCGTGCGTGAGCACGGCGATGTAGGTGGCGCGGTCGATGCCGCCGAGTCGCGCGAAAGCCTGCTCTGGCCACGCGACGACGACGGCTTCGGCGTCGGGGAAGCGCCCCGGCGTAGCGAAGCGGCCGCGCGGGTCGATTACGAACGGACGCCAGCCTGCGGCGCACGCCATCCGGCACAGCGCGGCTGCGTAATCCACCGCGCCGAATACGATCAGCCGCGGCGCCGGATAGGTCACATCCACGAAGAGCTCGCCGCGGAGCTCTGATCGCTCGGCCCACATCAGCTCCTCGCCTGCCGCGACGGCGCGCGCGTTGAGTTTCGTGTCGCCGATTGAGCCCTGGCTGCGGCCGTCGGCACGCACGAGGAGCTTCTTGCCCAGGTCCGGCCCCGACACCACGGTCACGAGCGCGGCGCGGTCGGCATGCGCAAACTCGGACTGCAGGCTCACGGCTCGTAGCGCTCCACAAATACGTCGATCTCGCCACCACACGGCAGGCCGAGGTCCCACGCGTCCGAGTCGGCTATGCCGAAGTGCAGCAGCTGAGGATCCTTGCCCCGCAGCACCTGATCAGCCACCTCGACCACCGCGCCCTCGACGCAGCCGCCGGAGACGGCGCCGGACACCTCGCCGCTGCCGTTCACCGCCATCTTCGCGCCAGGCGGCCGCGGCGCTGAGCGCTTGACGGCGACGACCGTGGCGATCGCGACATCCTCGCCCGCGGCCAGCCAGCGCTCCACGTCCTCGAGCACTTCCTTCATGCGAGTGTCCTTCGATCCGGTCGGCCAGTTCCCCGAGCTACGCGATCGAGTTTCGCACATGGTGGGAGTTCACAAGCGGCCTCGACAGACACGGCGTCCGCGTCGAATGATGCGAGCGATCCGAGGTGACGCATCAGAGCTCGGCCGCCTGCGTGCGTCCAGGCCTGGCGAACGGCCAGCGGCGGCCAATCGTGACGTGGAGGATCGTTGAGACGGCGATCGCGTTGAGGGTGGCCTGCTCGACCCACGCATCCGGGGTCGCGCGGGTGAAGTGGAAGCCCGTGCCAATCGCATGCAGGCCTAGCTCAAAGCCCGCGCCAAGAGCGAGCACCGCCGCGAGCAGCGCAGCGCGCTCACCGCCGGCTCCGAAGGTCGGGCTGAATGCACCGTCGAACAGCATCCCAGCGATAAGGCCCGCGGCAACAAAGCAGCCCGCCGCCGCGCCGAGCCAATGCGTATCGATCCCAAGCCCGCCCTGACAAATCAGGAAGGTGCCGATTCCCGCGCCGATCACGACCACATGCGCGAGACCGAGGCGAAGACCGGCCGGCGACAGCACGGACAACGGCCATCCGCGCCACACAACGTAGAACAGCACCTGCCAGGCGCCCACCAGGACGAGCGCGGCTCCCAAGTCCTCGCTTGGGACCGGCCCACCGCGGGGCGTTACCCCCGAATGCGGCCGTGGGGTGACTTTCGCGAGCGTGAAATAGACGATCAGAGCCACGATCAAAGCAGCGACGACAGCTACCAGGCCGGCGCTCAGCCCCGGCAGCCGCCGCAGTGGCCAGCCCTCGCCGACGAGCGTGATCTCGAGCATCGCAACGAAGGCAGCGCCGCCGNGAGATGAAAGCCTCCTGCTATTGCCTGACCGGCCGCGGCCAGCACCACGCCACCGGCAACAATAAGGACTGTGTTTGCCCAGCCGGAGAGGCTGTCGCGGAGGCGCGTCCCCGGCCAGTCCTCCCACCAGAACGCGATCATCACGACGACTGGCAATGCGTAGGTCACAGTCGGGCCGAGTACGACGACTGAGCCCTCCGCGCCACCCCACCCGAGCGCCAACAGGGCGGCTATCGGCACGACCAACGAGAGCCCGACCAGGCCAAGGCGTGGCTGCCCGGCGCCACGGCCTTCAACCTCGGACCCCATGGCCTCAGGGTCTGAGATGGGCGGGCGCTCCGACAGATCGACCGGCTCAATGCGGCGTCCCGCCCTTGTCTCCAGGATCATGCCCGGTGTTCGGGCGGGTCCATCACCAGCTCGGGCGCGATCGGCACCTCACTGACCCGCCTGCCCGTTGCGTGGAAGACGGCGTTCGCGATCGCGGCAGCGACGCCCACCTGGCCAATCTCCCCGACGCCCTTTGCACCAAGCGGTCCCACTACGTCGTCCTCGACCGGGACGAACTCGATCTCGACGTCCGGGGCATCGGCGTTTACGGGTACGAGATACTCGGCCAGGTTGCCGGCGGCCCAACGCCCGTGGCGAGGATCCATGTGGTTGCCCTCGAGCAGGGCCTGGCTCATCCCCCACAGCATTCCTCCCATCAGCTGGCTCCTCGCCAGCAACGGGTTGAGGACCCTGCCAGGCGCGAATGCGCCTACCAGCCGTCGCACGCGAACCAGGCCGATGTCCGGGTCGACGGCGACCTCCGCGAACTGGGCGCCGAAACTGAGCAAACCGCGCGGCAGATCCAACGGTGGCGGACGCCAAGAGCCCATAGCCTCCGCATCCGCCATGTGGTTACGGTTCATCAACTCGCCGTAGGTCTCGGCGGCTCCATCGCGTCCAGCCGAGACCATCCTGCCGCCGGCGACCGTAACCGAGCCGGGATCGACTCCGCGCAAGGGCGAGCCTTCGTCGGCGATCGCAATCTGGACGAGCTGGTCGCGCAACGCGGTCCCGGCCGCGTGCACGGCCGAGGAAACCATTCCCGCTCCGGCCGAACCGACTTGTGCGGTGCTGTTAGGAAGGTCGGTGTCGCCAGCCTCGAAGGTGACCGCGTCGAGGTCGACACCGAGCGCGTCGGCGGCGACCTGGGTTGCCATCGTCAGGACGCCGGTGCCGAATTCCTGCGTCGAGGTCTGCGCGACCGCGCTCCCGTCGGCGAAGAGCCGCGCGCGCGCTCGTTGCTCGGGCATGAAGAAGGCGATCGGATATCCGGCAGCGGCCATACCGGTACCGATCAGCCAGTCGCCGTCACGCGATGAGCGCGGTGCCGGATCGCGTTTCGCCCACCCGAATCGCTCGGCGCCCAACCGCAGGCACTCGGGCAGCCCGTCACTCGACCACGCGTTGCCGCGCGCGTCCGTCGACGTGTGGTTGAGCAGCCGCAGCGCGACGGGGTCCATACCCAGCTCGTAGGCGAGCTGGTCCATCGCCGTCTCGAGTACGAACACCCCGAACGCCTCTCCCGGGCCGCGGGTGAAGGTCGGGGTCATCGTGTTGCCCTTGATTAGTCTGTGCACGCCCCGGTAGTTGTCGAAGCCGTAGAGCTGCGAGGAGACGCCCGTTGCGGGCTCTGCCCAGTCGTCGAATTCCGACGTGATCGAAAGCTTCTCGTGGCGGATTGCGGTCACGCGGCCCTCTGCGGTCGCGGCGATCGAGAGCTGCTGCTCCTGCTCCTCACGGTGCCCGTTCGAGGCGAACATCTGAGGCCGCGTCAGCGTCGTCTTCACCGGGCGGCCGATGATCCTTGCCGCCATCGCGGTCAACGTCACGGTCGGCCAGACCATCGCGGTTGAGCCGAAGCTACCCCCGACGAAATGCGTGATCACGCGGACGTGGGCGAGCGGCACGCCGAGCAGGTACGCCACGGTCATCTGCGTGGCGCGGACGCCCATCGTCGTCTCGTAGAGCGTCAACCGCCCGTCGTGCCAGACCGCGATCGTCGATGGCGGCCCGAGCGGGTTGTGGTGGTTGGCACCCATCCGGTAGGAGACATCGACACGCACGTCAGCTTCGTTCAGCGCCGTCTCGACGTCGCCGCGTTCATCGCGACCCGGCATCAGACCGCCGAAGAGACGCTCCGCCTCGTACGCATCCGCACGGCCCTGGTCAATCGTCGTGACCGACGCTCGGGTCTCGTAGTCGACCCGGATCAGCGACGCGGCGTACTGCGCACCCTCGTTCGAGTCGGCGACGAGGAGCACCACGGGCTGTCCGGCGTAATGGACTACATCATCCTGCATCGGGAAGAAGCTCATCCCCGGCGCCGGCTGCCCCGCCAAAGAGGGCAGGAGATGGGGCGGAGCGGCGATCTTGGGCAGATCCGTATGGGTGATCACGCCGAGCACTCCGTCGGCCGCGAGCGCGGCCGACGCGTCTATCCCGATGATCCTGCCGCTCGCGATGGTGGCCCCCACGATGGCCATGTAGGTGACCCCGGGGACCTGTACCTCGGCGGTGTAACGAGCACCGCCGGTTACCTTGTGTCGACCGTCGAGGCGCGGCACGGGTGTCCCGACTGCAGTCATGATGCGGCTCCGTTCATGCTCGTGTTCAGACCACGTACCAGCGCTCGCTGGGCCAACTCCGCCTTGAAAGCGTTGTGCTCGCGCAAGTCGGCGTCCTCGAACTCGGTCGCGGCCGCGGCCCTGAACGACTCCTCGGTCGCCGGTTGGCCGCGTAGGGCGTGCTCGACTCGGCGCGCGCGCCACGGCTTCGTCGCGACGCCTCCCAACGCCAGCCGAACGTCTGAGACTGTTCCGTCGTCGATCGCGACCGCAGCAGCGACGGAGACCAGAGCGAACTCATATGACTGACGGTCGCGGAACTTCAGGTACACAGACCGCCTACCGATGGGTGCGGGAGGCACGTCGATGCCGACGATCAGCTCGCCGTGCTCCAACGGGTGCTCCAACTCGGGATGGTCGCCTGGAAGCAGGAAGAAGTCGTCGAACCCGATCACTCGGGGGCCATCGGGCGTGACGGTCCGCACGACCGCGTCGAACGCGACCAGCGCGACGGCGACGTCCGAGGGGTGAGTGGCGATGCAGTGCGCGCTGGTGCCGAGGATCGCATGCCCGCGGTTGAAGCCCTCGAGCGCGGCACATCCGCTGCCGGGGGTCCGCTTGTTGCAAGGTGAGATGCCGTCCCTCAGGTACGCGCAGCGCGTGCGCTGGCGGAGATTCCCTCCGATCGATGCCATGTTGCGCAGCTGTTCGGAGGCGCCAAGCAACAGCGACTGCGAGATCGCGGGAAAACGGGTGACGACCGATGGGGTCCGGGCGACGTCGCTCATGCGCGCGAGAGCGCCGATCCGCAGGCCGCCGTCAGCGGTGTCCTCCACGTCGGCGAGGTCGAGGCCATTGATGTCAATCACTCGGTCGGCGTCGTTGATACCGGCCCGTATCAGGTCGACCTCGGTGGTGCCGCCCGCGAGGAAGGAGCTTGAAGGATCGCCACTCACGAGCTCGATCGCTTCTGCGACTGACGCCGCTCGGCAGTAGCTGAGCGGCCTCATTTTCTCGCCTCCGAGTTCCGCACTTCGCGGATCGCAGCGCGGATGTTCGGGTATGCCGCGCACCGGCAGATGTTGCCGCTCATGAACTCGGCGATGTCCTCGTCGCTGCCGGCGCTGCCCTCCTCGATCAGCTTGATCGCCGACATGATTTGCCCGGGTGTGCAGTAGCCGCACTGGAAAGCATCGTGCTTGATAAAGGCCTCCTGCATCGGGTGAAGCTCTCCCCCCGGTCCCGCGATGCCCTCGATCGTCGTCACCTCTCTGCCCTCGCAGCTCGCGGCCAGCGTGAGGCAGGCGAGCACCCGACGCCCGTCGACCCAGACCGTGCAGGCGCCGCAGGTGCCCTGGTCACAGCCCTTCTTGCTGCCGGTCAAGTCGAGGTGCTCGCGCAGGGCGTCCAACAGACTGACTCGGGGCTCGAGCGCGAGCTGGTGAGAGTCGCCATTTACGCTCAATGTCAGCGGCGCCGCGCCCGGCCCGGCGTCCCCAGGGGGGCGCTCGGTCGTTACGTCATTTACCGTAGCCATGAGCGAATCGGTCTCCTCATCTGTCTTGGGACCGTGGGCAACGGCGGTGCCCGTCGGCCCATCTTGCTTGTCATGTTTCGCCCCGCGAGCTCAGTTGGGGGTAGTGGGGGGAGTGGGTGACGGGAGCGTAGGTGCGCTGCGGGTTGCTCGAATCATTGAACGCGTAGTCCGCGACCCGGCGAGCTCGTAGTCGACGCGGGCCGCGGGCGCGGTATGGTCCTTGTTGCATGGTCAGCGAGGCGCCGGGGGAGGTGCTGCACGACCGGCGCACCGAGCTCGAGGCGCTGGGTCGGCTGTTCGAGGGAGTGCGCGGTGGGCAGAGCCGGGTGCTGGTAGTGAGCGGCGAGGCAGGGGTTGGCAAGACGGCCCTGCTGGAGTCCGCGATCGAGTCCGCGTCGGGGTTCCGGGTCGCCAGGGCTGCCGGCGTGGAGTCGGAGATGGAGCTCGCCTTCGCGGCCCTGCAGCAGTTGTGCGCGCCGATGCTGGACCGGCTCGACCGGCTCCCTGGCCCTCA
>WNFI01671420.1_pt1 | contig 20636 bp, 16 predicted proteins | sample 5400471 | NCBI WGS metagenome assembly WNFI01 (sample SAMN13153348, study PRJNA577476) | soil metagenome | isolation source: 100 cm saprolite on Douglas fir-dominated hillslope | place: USA:California | collected 2013-09-17
TGCTACGCTGCAGGAGATTACTAACGGACCGGAGGGGAAGGAAAACGAATCAATTCGAGCTCAGCTCGAAACGATCATTAACAACTTCAAAACAAGTAGCGAAAGCATCAAGAGACTGGCCAACGTACAAGGCAGTGAACAAGGGAGCATTGGTCAGATGCTGCAACTGTTTGAAGACGCGACAAAGAAGATAACTGAGGACGCTCAGACGGCGCAGAAACTCATTAACAAGATGGGACGCTCGAGCGATGCTGTAACCAAGGCCAGCGAGCAAGTGAACCAGTTGGCTTCGAAAGCCACCGACGCGGTAGAACAATTCAACAGTCGGCCTCTCCACTACCTCACGACCACGAGAGCGCCAGCCGAGCAGAACCGCGCCCCGAAGCCCACTCCCAAACAGTAACATGGCGGAGGAATCATCGCGGAAAGAAGTCGCCTACCGATGTCTCATTGACGCTGCTAGATCTCTGAGCAGCGCAGCGGACGTCGATGAATTGGTGGGCCGCATCTTATCGTCCTCGCGAGAGGTGATGCAGTGCCGCGCATGCTCTATTTGTCTGCCGGATCCGGCAACCGACGGTTTGCTTATCCGCGCTACACAGGAAGAGCTGCGGAACATCATACTTCGGGTGCCAGCCGGGAAAGGCATCGCGGGACGGGTATTCAAGACGCGTCGAGCTGAGAATACACCCGATGTGCAGAGCGATTCTGACCATTATTCGGGAATTGGTATTGAGACAAAAACGCCTGCTCAGGCAATGTTGACGATCCCGCTGGAGGACGGAGATGTCTGCCATGGCGTCATGCAGGCCTTGAACCCGACGGGTCGCGCCAGTTTCGACACATTTGATGAGGAGGTATTCTTTGCTTTTGGTTCGCTGATTGCAGCGACGCTAACCCGGATGCGAGTGCAGGAGGCAGCGAAGGCAAAGGCGATTGAGGAGGCTTATCGGCGCGCCGAGTTGTCGATCGCAAGAAACGCACAGTTTTCGTTTATGCCTCCTGCCTTCTTTGGGGCCGAAGGTTTGGCTATCCGTGTATTCCAGGAGCAGGCCGCAGATATTGGCGGAGATTTTTACGCTTATCATGAACTCACCGACGGGTGTTTGTTGGTGGCGGTAGGCGATGCCAGCGGCAAAGGTATCCCGGCCGCCTTAGAATCTGCCCGGGTATGTACTTTGATCTCGCTGAAAGCTCGATCCTGTACAGCCGACCGGCTCTCGGAATGGTTGGCGGACCTGAACAATGTGCTTTACGAAACGGCGGAACGAGCAGCTAGTTTGACTACGCTGGCGATTCTGGTTTTCGATCGGAAACGCCGTCGGGTTTCCGCGTGCAGCTTCGGCCAAGCTCGCCCTCGGTATCTGTCCTATGCAAACCAATGGGAAGAATTAAGCTGTGAAGTTCATTCGCCGCTAGGTCTCTTGGTTAGCCAGAGCTTCGCGGCTACTTCCGTTCCGCTCGCTCTCGGAAGCCAATGGCTCCTGCTGACAGACGGCTTCGTTGAGGCACGAAATAGCTTTGGGACGCAATTCGGTGAAAAGGCCCTGGAGGAAAGCTTATCCGAGAGTGCACGCGACCAGAACAATCCCCTCACGATCCTGGAGAAGCACTGGCGCGAATTTAGCAAGAACGGTCCGGAGGCTGACGACGCAACGGCAATGCTCGTGACCGATACCTCCCCTCGACCCCCTGCCAGCTGTGAGTGTGAGATTACCCCGGAAAGTATCTCACAACTTCGATTCTTTTGCCGGCAATGGGTTGAATTTGTTGGCTTCGTCGAGGCCGAGACGTACAACATCGTCCTGGCGTGCGACGAGATATTCACCAACGTGTACAAGCACGCTTATCGTGGTAGGTCCGGTCCAGTACGTTGCGACGCTTCCGCTAATCAAAACTCTCTGACCTTTATTGTGACTCATCAAGGGCATGGATTAAATTCGGACGCGGGTTTACCGCGATCTCCAGCACCGGGCAAGACCGGAGGTTATGGGCTTCCGTTCATTCACCACGTTTTTGACGATGTTAAGTTCGAAACGGCCGGCGGATGCTCGAAAGTCACGCTGGCAAAGAGTATTCGCGGGCAGGATCTTTGAGCCGGGAGCAAGAAGCGATTCAATTTGCTTCTTCCGAGCCAGCGATCAGATCCACGTCGGCCCAGTCACCTTGGCCTTTGGCGTTAGTTCCTTCTTTTACACTTGACCGCTGCGGATCGGATTCGCATGTTCGCAGCACAGCGAAACGTGGCTCCCGGCAGTTTCACTCTGCGTTGGGTCGATCTGCGGCCATCCAGGAGTCGAGCTCAACCATGCCAACCGTTCCCCCATTGATAATCGATTGCGACGGCTGGAGTGCCGTCGCCGCGAGTACCCAATCGCTAACGAATAATCCAACCGGCATCGTCATTCATCATATGGCCAATGCTAATTCGAATGATTTTTCGTTCGCGCTCATACTGTCGGACGAAACAATGATGCCAACGGTATCGAAAACGAAGGACTTTACACAACCGAGACGCCACCATTTCGACTCTGGAACAGCCTTGTGGCTCTGTGCGCATACGTTTGCAACCAGTACGGACTAGGCACTGACAGCATCCAAGGGCATCGCACATACAATGGTACTGAATGCCCTGGTACGAATTTTTTCCATTTGTTGGGCACGCTCCGGGACGACATCGACACCGTTCGAGCCGGGGGATTTCTACCGCCACGCGGACGATGGCTTATTTCCTATCCCGGTAGCAACGAAGATAACTACTATTATGTATTCATGCCCGACAGCCAGACGGTCAAGTGGGCCCATCTAACGGAACCATCCAATTTCAGAGCGGAAGCGCCGTACACCATCCAAGGCTCCGTCTTGCGGATTCAGTGGGACGATTCACACGACGAATGGTACATGCCAATGGACGAGAACTCCTCAGGTTCAACTTTTTACAACGATGGCAGCGTTTCCTTAGTCGTCGCAAGGCGTCAGTCGTGAGCCGTGCCTGAATGAAACCCGAGTCAATCGGCCAGAGGAAGAACCGATTTCAATCTGCTTTCTCCGAGCCGGCAATGGCCAAATATTTTTTGATCAATAGGGCTCTTTCTCGGGTTAGTCGCAGGCGCCAGCAGGCACGGATCAACCGGTTTTCTTGAGAAGGTAGGGTCTCGTAGATCGAATCGATCAACGGATATTCAGCATCGCGGAACACGAGCCAGGTGCGTTGCGCTTCCACAAGTTTGGACTTCGCCGGCAGCCGGTCGGTGAGTTGCTGGTAAACTGCGTTCATGGCCTCGTCCCACCTGCTCGAAGCCTCCTCCACACATGAGGCCTGCTCGCTCGGCGTCGGGTTTTGTTCAATGCAATGATTCAGGGAATCATCGGTCGGATAATCGACCTCCGGGCTTCCAGAATTTTCCGGATCTTCCTTCTCTTTGCCCGCTAGCGGAAGACCTTGGCGAGCTTTTGGGTTGGTCAACACGGTAAAATAGCTTTTGAGCACCAAGCTCCGTTCGCGAATGGGGCGCAGATGGGAGTAAGCTTGCATCGGTGCATACATCGTGCCCTTAGTCAGTTCGTAAACTGCGTCGACCAACAGTTGGTCCGCGTCGCGATACTGTAACCACCGACGCTGTGCATCTCGTAACGACGCTTGTGTTTTTGGCGTAAGGTGATCTGCGAGCCGGCGATAGCCCTGGTTCATCTCGTCGTCCCATCGTTGCTTCGCTTGGTCGGTACATTCAATTTGACCCGCGGTTGAACCGTGGTTCGATTGGGTGAGACACTGATCTAAGAATTCATCGACCGGATAAACAACATCTGGTGCACCGGAATTTTCTGCATTTTCCTTTGGTTTATCAGTGCCGGACACAGCGGAGTTAGCCGTAAAAGCAGCTGCTGAAAGTAGCAGACCAAACAAAAGACGGGAGCTTGTTGTCCGGAATGAGGAGCGATTTCGGGTTTGCCAAGAACTCATGCGTTACCAACAGTTGGTGAGAGTCGCGAACCTGGCCATTATCTGACAATCAGCCCGCGATCAACCATCAACCGCAGCATGGCAGCAACTCCAGGCTGCTGACTCTTGGCCGCTGCACTCCAAACACGATCTCGCACGTATTTGCCGCCCCGGTACAGATTGGTATAGCTCCAAAGATACGCCGTTGGTCCGGAAGCAGCGTGGAATCTGCGAACACCCCAGCCATTATATTCTTCCGCCTTATAAAGCGCTCCGGCGACCGACCAATCACGCCATCCATGGAAACCATGCATTTTCAAAGCATCCGTAGCCGAAACCTCCCAGGTAAAAGGAGGATTGCCTTGTTTCGGACGACCTGACGGCACTTGGACAGTACGTTGAGTCAAGGGATCACCATTGTGCAAATGCGTGTGGAAGTTTAGGTCCGATTCCATCGCGTGAATAACGCCGATAATCCACCAAGGCGTGCCCAAAGGTTTGCCGACGGCTTCATAGCGCAGTCGACTCGCCAGGATGCGATCGATGAGCCCCAGGACTTTGGATCGGTGCTGGTCGAGCAACTTACACTTTGCGAAGAGACGCTCATACTCCGGTTTGAGCGTCGGGTAACAGGTTGAACCAAGAACCGGCTCGTCTTTCGACGGCGTGACGATACGACTATGTGCTCCACAGTGGAAATTGTTGTAAGCAGCGTTGGTGCGAGGTCCCCAGATGCCATCGACCGGTCCGGGGTCATAACCTGCTTGTTTAAGTTCCTGCTGAATCGAGCGGATCTTCGCGGAGCTAAGCTCACTCGGATGAATGGTGTCTGGGATCATATGTCCCCGGCTTGAACAGCTCTCACTACTTAAAAAAAGGGTGCTGAGAGAAGGTTAAGATCCCTCAACGGATTGTCAACGTCCGTGGAACCCCTGAGCCCAATGCTTCCGCATGAGATTTGTTTGATTGCCGTTTACGGAGTCTTTAGGCTTTCTCTTTCCACTTCCCTTGGGTAGAGTTTGATTTACAAACAACGGTGTCGAAGTAACTTCCTTATGCCTCCAGCCGCACGAGTCACGGACCCTGTCGTTCACCCGCTACCGCCGGTCTTGAGTCCCGGGCCAGGGAGCGTGAATGTACTAGTTGGATTCCTACCACAATGGCGAGGTGTTCCCGCCGCCGCGGCAGCAGCTCTCCAAGCGGCCAAGCAGGTTTCCGATACGGCCATACAGGTTGCTGAAGCAGCGACTCTCGCTGCCGCGGGCACACCGGGCGCCCCTGCCGCAAAGGCGGCTGAAGAGACGACCAAAGCGACCGCTGCCGCGACCATGGGTTCCACGATTACTTCCGCAGCGGGAGGAGCCGACATTCACGCCTGCATGACGCCACTACCACTTCCGCCCCACGGACCGGGAGTAGTGATTGACGCTTGCCCTACCGTCCTGATCAATAACCTCCCGGCGGCTCGTATGGGTGATACAGTTTTGGAAGCCGTCGGTCCGCCTAACAAGATCGCCATGGGATGTCCAACCGTGATGATTGGTTAACTGCCGTGCCTTCGGTGGAACAGCTTTGATCCGCCGGGTTGACTCATCCGACCAGGAATCCCTCCCTCGCCAGGGCTCGCAAAACTTCCGGAAACCGGCGTTCCACCGCATCTGAGATCAGGTCTGGATCGGTCAGAACCGCCCCGTTTTCGTAGAGTTCCACCTGACCTGACCTGATCGATGCTAGTAACGCGTCGATGATGGCTTCGTGATTGCGAGTTCCGTCGAGCAACTGTACCAGCTGCCGGCTGAGTGGATCTTCAAGTCTGACAAATTTGTGAAGTTGACTGGTCGCAAGTTCGGCACGTTTCACCTGGAATCGGGCCAGCGTGCTGCTGACTGGACGCTCGCCCGCCCTGTTTACAACCGGCCGAGGTCCTACGTGTAATTGCAAGAAACCGCTTTCGTAAGCTCTCAATAGCGCCTCCGCGAGCGCTGCAGTATCGCCATCAAACGACGTTGTTCTTGTGTTGCCAGAGACCAAGGATGTCGCGCGATCGAGAACCGCGGCAAACGGGATTGTACACGGCCATTCTGAACAGATATATTTTAAAGCTGCGACGACCAGCGGATATGCTGTTTCAATCTCTGTGCCCTCGGGCCGGCGAAAAACTGTCGTATCAGATGTCGGCTCTCCATCGGACTGGACTGGCGAAGCGTCGCACGAAACGTAGAGCTCCGTGACTCTTTCAGGTATCGGACGGGGCGATAACTGTACATCCTGATGGCACAAGAGAGTCCTCCGAAAGCCGCAGCCGCGAACAAAGTCCTTGTATTGTTCGCGGACAATCTCGCTGCTCCCTTGCAGTTCATTCAGTTTGCTCAACACTTCCGCGGTTACTTTTTCGGGGTCCACTTCGTTGGGGCTGGACTCGCCGACGAACTGCAGACCATGACGTTCAGCGTCCCTGATGAATTCGTGGAAATAGAACGACTGATTGGTTTCACTTAGGTCGTCATGAAAGAACGCTTCGTCCCTATATTTAACTGCCCGCTCCGATTCCGACCGCAAGGCTGTAATGTAAGCATCTGGGGTAAAGGTGGATTCGGCCAGGAATTTCAGGATTCCGCGGGCCTGCTGAATTTTCTCAGCCGGCCGCTTTAAATGCGCGCACCCATGAGTAGAGGCCGTGCGCGATCATGTAATCGAAAGATCCGAATCGCTCCTGATTTGCTTTGCAAAGATCAAGCTGTTGCAGGCTGATGTTTTTCAATCCGAGTTCCGCAATCGATTCCTGACCGGCTGCCACCGGACCGTCTGCCAGATCTATGCCCAGGAAGGTACTTTGTGGGTAATTGAAGGCCATGGCGATCAGATTGCTGCCAATACCGCAGCCAAACTCCATTACACGGCAGTGGTCAACCGGCGTTGGGCGCATCCCCCGCAGTACGGCGACGGTAGCGAGCCGATCCGGGTGGGTGTGCACGTGAACCGCCTCCGGATATAACACCTCATCATACGGGTTCGTTGAACTGTCCGCGGTGTTCATAGATGCACAAGCTGGCTACCAACCCTCTGGTCCTATCTTTGCCCGTCAAGATTGCAATTCCGAGACAAATTCAAAGAAAACTAACCAACGCCGTTCAGGCAATGAGCATCGCGCCCTTGGCCAGCGTTTTGAGTGATTCTTCGACCTTACGCCTTGCGCTAGAAGTAAATTCATCCGGATCTGCGACGGACGCGCTGCCAGGAGTCTCACCGTGGGCCGCGTTGACAAATTCTGTCAATTCATGCGCGATCGTTTCCCTGTCACGAATGCCATCGAGCAAAAGCACCAACTGGCGACTCAGTGAATCGGAAAATTTCACCGGTTGATGGAGCTGATTTGCCGTGGATTCACCGACCTGTAACTGAAACCGTGCCAACCTGCTGCTGGTTGGCCGCTCGCTAACGCTATTAACAAGTCGAGGGGGCACGACGTGCAACTCCACAAAACCTGCCTTATAAGCGGTTGTTAACGCGTTAGCGAGGGAAGTGCTTTCAGGCTCGCCGGTAGACGCTCGATTGTTAACGGCGATCGCGGTTCCGACGTTTTCGAGCACCGTGTCGAACGCGACAGCGCACGGCCACTGCGTGCTGAGATATTTCAGTGCGGCGGCGATAAGCGGATGTCGGGTCTCAAGCTCCGATCCTTCATGTCTGCGGAAAAGCGCAGAGTTGCTCTCTTGCTGTTCGATCAGGATGGCGTCACAGGAAACGTAGAGCTTCGGGACCTTTTCTGGCAGAAAATCCGACGCCAACTGAAGCTCGCCGTGACAGAGGAGAGTTTCTCGAAAAGCGCGTCCGAGAAAGAAATCTTTGTACTGTTCTCGTATAAGTTCATCGCCGGCTTCGAGTTCCTTGATTTTGGTCATCACTTCAGGAGCGAAAGTTCGCGGGCCCAGTTCGTTGGGGCTAGCCTCCCCGAGAAACTGCAGACCATGACGTCGAGCATCTCCTATAAATTCATGGAAGTAGAATGGTTGGTTAATCTCACTTAAGTCATCGTGGAAGAAAACCTCGTCCGTGTATTTCAACACGCGCTCGGACTCAGCCTTCAGTCCGGTGACATAAGGGTTGGGGATAGTTCTGGATTCAGCCAGGAATTTGAGGATGCCGCGCGCCTGTCGAATCTTCTCTTGTGCCTCTTCGAAGTTTGCCACGTGATATCGCATGATACCCCGGGAAAGCTCATGCAGATGGTTGCCAGGCTGCGCATTATAACTGATGTACGCTATCCCTTGCGGGTTCAGCAATTCGCGGCAGGTCGCGAGGATACGCTCTCGAACTGGTTCTGGAACCCAAGAGTACAGGCCGTGCGCAACAATGTAATCAAATTGGCCGAATCGTTCCCGGCTTATCTCAGAGACGTCGAACTGTTGCAGATGAACATTCTCCAATCCCAGTCCATCGACTAAGGCTTGACCGGAAGCGATCGGACGTTGGGCCAAGTCTAGACCGATGAATTCGCTATTGGGTAAGTTAAAAGCCATCGTGATCAGGTTATTGCCGGCGCCGCAGGCTAATTCCAACACCCGGCAGCAATCAACCGAGGCAGGAAACATCCCGCGGAGCGTGCCGATCGTGGCAAGTCTGTCCGGATGCGTCTGGGGAAAAATGCCCGATGGATACAAGACCGCTTCATACGCGCTCGTTGTCTTTCCAAGAGCATTCATCGGAGAACTCTCGGCGTTTAGATGACCTGCCACAATCCGAATCACGATTAAGTGCTCGATCAAGGCAAGGTACGGGGGTACCGCAACCGGAAATTCAACGTTTTGATTCTCCTTAACTCTTACCCATCCCAGGATCGTCTGCCTTCATGCTAACTGCACCGTTTACCCCCGGATCTGGCGAATCTGTGCCCCCGAGGTTCTAGCCACGGCTAACCTCCGGGCTTGAAAAACTTCCGGCCAAAGAGCTTCCCTGTGCCTCCAGCCGCACAAGTAACTGACCCCGTCATTCACCCGCTCCCGCCGTCATTTAGACCGCAGGCAACGTGAATGCTGATTGGATTCCTCCCGGGATGGCTGGGTGTCCCTGCGGCCGCCGTCGCATCTTCCGAGCGGCAAAGCAGTTTTCCGATACAGCCATCCATGTTACCGAAGGAGGCGCTCTCGCTGCCGCAGGCATACTGGGAGCGCCCGATTGTTTTTTGGCATCAGCCGCCGCGTTGACCGGTCACCACTTTCAGGTAAGCTTCCCGGGGGGCGGAAGAATGAATGTATTTGTCTACGACCGGCTCTTTAACTGGTTATACGCGAGCGAAGGCCCTGTGCGCTTTATGTACTTGGATAAGCTGGGCTTGGTAACGGTGGGCATCGGGTTTATGATCGACCCGATCGACAAGTATATCGGAGAATGGGGGAACTCCTTCAAGAAGAAGGACGGCACCCCAGCAAGCCCGGACGAAGTTACGGCTGAATTCAATCGGGTTAAAAGCATGCAGACGCAGAAGGGCGCTTGGAAAAACTTCGAGCCGGACGCAGAACTATTCTTACCTGCACCCGCAATGAAACCGACGGTGCTCAAGATCCTTCGTCAGAAGGAGAATGCGTTACAAACGGATTGGAGGAAACAGTTCTTCGAGAAATTCGACTCCTTCCCTCCGGATGCGCAAATGGGCGTTCTCAGTACAGCATATGGTGGGATGTATAATAGCACGCCGGCGCAAATAGCCTTTAACACGGCTTGCAAGAACCAGGAATGGGCCACAGCCGCGGAGAGCGGCCGGTGGGACGGTTTGGGAGCCGCCAAAAATCGCGGGCCACAAATTGATGTTTAGAAACGCACAAGTGGCTAAGGACACAGGTGATGACAATCCACAGCCGGCCTTCCCCGGCACACTAACCCCCGACAGTTACGAAATTGATGACACGACAAGGCCTTACGGCCAGGATATTTGGAAAGCAGGCACGGGGTGAAAAGCCTCGGTCTCTTCGGCTGTCCTAACCCAAAGCAGCCTTAGGGGCAATCCTTTACAGCGTATTGCCTAAAAAGACGCCAAATTCCGTAGCTATTTAAGTTACATATCTGATAGAATCTAGTTCCCATGATGAGAGTGCGAGATCGGCAAGCGCCGATGTGGAGCTACCGGGTCAATCTAGATAGACGGGTACGCAGCGATCATCTGTTGCGGCGGATTAATGACGTATTGGACTTGAGTTTCGTGCTGGACAGGTGACGCACACCCATGGGCCGCAATGCAACAAATCAGTGCCTTCAAAGGTCATTCTGCGTATGATGCCGTTGTTATTTTTGGACGACATCAAGAGCGAACAGGAGCAGATGCGGATCACCCCAGAGCGGCTGGATTACTTAGGGTTCCTTGGTTACGGGCTAGACGATGAGATCCTCGATCATAGTGTGTTGAGCAAAGCATGGGAGCGCTGGGGTGGAGAAGTATTTCTATCGCTCTTTAGCCGAGTCGTGCACCAATGCGCGGAGGCCGGGTCGGTCGCCAGTTGCCGACGATCCAGAGCTGGCGTCTTACGGACCTTTGTGGGGAAGATTCTCAGGATTAAGAAAGCGCCTGGTAACGGACACACTATCGCGAGCTAGACCTCTGAGCGACAGAATGTTACCGTGCACCGGTATCGTGACCGAGACCCCTAATTAGTTGGTCGACGAATATCCGAGCAAAGACACTAGGCATTAATTCATATGAGTGAACCCAATGAGGTAATGCCCGTGGGGAGGTTCTCCCCATCTCCGGGGCTGTACGTTGATCGGACCGAGAATGCGGTCGACATCAGCGGGGTGATGGAACTGTATGGTCCGGAGGCGACCGGCGTCCGTGCGGGGTCGATCCAGCACTCGATCAACACCACTTGGACCAGCGCCTTCCCAGACGGCTATTCGGTGAAGTGCAACATCACTGTGAGGTATCGCGGCCCCGGGTCCAGTGCCGACGGGAACGCGACCCAGATTGAGGCGGATAAGATTTCCGGCCCCTCGCACGTCTCACTCGGACTGCGCAGCCGCTCCATGACCTTGAACGCGAACGAGCCGAATGCCTTCACGTGGACTCCGGCGCACGAGTTCGGCCATATTATCGGCTTGAAGGATCGCTACTCCGAAGGAATTATCAGCAGTATTAAATCGACTTGGGGTGGAGAGCGCACTACCACGGTAGAGCCCGGCTATCAGGGCAACCTGATGGCAGAAGACCGCGGGACGCTCGGAAGCCAGAACATAGCGGATGTGGCTAGTGAAAATCAGCCCAGTCCGTACTGGATCAACGATGATGACCATGTGCGAGATTGGGTCAACGCGCATTCGCTCCACGATATCGGCATACTCTCGACCAGCAATAAGCTTAAGGCGATCAAGACCCTGATGGGCGGCTGGATTTCTGATGATGACGTGGCCGCTATAGCCCGGATTTGCAGCGCCGAGACATCCAGGACCGAAGCCGACGCAATCCGCCGCGGGGTGGACCTTTTGAACTTTACCAGTATTGGCCAGAGGACTGCGGTGCGAGTGGCTTTTGCCAAGATGCCGAATTAACAGCGACCACCGCTCGGCCTTATGATTGAGTCCAATGGAATGGGCGAAAGGTTTTGGAAGCGTCCAGTGGAGGTCGTATCCAAAAAATTGCCGTTTAATTCCGCTGAAAAATCAAGATTTCAAAAAGTTATGATCGGCGATTCCGTGAGGTTTAATAAGCTCGCGAGCAACAAGGATGAGTTTACCACGGTTCGATGTGCAGGGATCATTGTTCGAGAGCCTCGGAGCGATTGCGCCCGATTTATTCGCCGACAACGATAAGTACAAGCTCTTCGCCAAGAAGATCTGGCCCGTTTTGGCCAGCTGTCGAGAGCAGTTGCTAGACTGATACAATACCAAGAACGGACGACCTGGAGTAGAGCCGGCAGTCCTGTTAGAGGTACTGATCTTCCAGTTTTTGGAAAGGGTGCCCGACCGCCAAGCGGTGGAGTTAGTAAAGTATCGTTTGGATTGGAAATTGGCGTTGAACTTGAAGCTCAACGAAAAGGGGCTTTCAGACCACAACGCCGCTTAGATGCGATCCCCCTCCTTCTCACAAACACAAGACTGTCGAGAAGCAAGTGGAACAGCTCCTTGCGTGTCAGATTCTGAGGAATTCCGCTAGAAACTGCATCCGACTGGTTATCACAGTCGGAAGTGCTCGATTCATCTCGTTCCGGCCATAGACAAACCGGCGCCTCGTGCTAGCGTGAGCCAGCCGCGACGGTGAACGCCGTGCTAGCCCGACCGCGAGAAGGAGCACTCATGGCGCATTTTGTTCGAGTCCCGGAAGGAACTAAGATCGACGCCGATGCTGGCGAAGCGTTGTACGTCCCTGAGGGCGAGAGCGTTGACGTCGGAATATGGGGTCCGTATGACTCTGAGACTAAGACGGAGTATCAAGCGGCGTTTTCGGACGGATCCCAAAATGTGGCGGAGGTCAGCCGCTATGAAAATTGGCTTGATCAGATCACGAGTTTGTGGCGGGTCGATGGAAAGCAAAAGGGCGAGACCGATCTTATCATCAAGCACGGCAAATGGTATACCGAGTGCTACAGGATCAAGCTCGTCGTTATGGCGAAGCCAAGCGCGGCGCGAATCGCGATGACGTTTGACGACGGCCCGAATCCCCTCACTACCCCGAAGTTGCTCGACCTATTGGATCGACTCGACCTGAAGGTTACATTCTTTGTCCTTGGTCAACAGGTGAAGGCCAACGGGGCGATTGCAAAGAGGATCGCGGCCAAACACGAAATAGGTAATCACACGTGGGATCATAAAGGCTTTTGTGGTTTGAATGATGGGCAAATTCGTGAAGAACTCAACAAAACTCATAAGATGATTGCGGATACCGTGGGGGTAGAACCGAAATTGATGCGACCACCCTTCGGTGATATCTCCGCGCGCCAGCAATCATTGATCGCCAAGGAGTTCTCTTACGAGATTATCGGATGGAACGTCGATCCGGAGGATTGGAAGCAGAGTAATTCCCCGGACGCGATAACAAGGCACATCACGACCAAAGCGATGGATGGATTCACGATTCTGGCTCATGACATCCACGCACGCACGATCGAAGCCATGCCGGCTACCCTTGCAGCTCTCAAGTCCAAGTTTACTTTGGTCACCGTTTCTAGACTGGGTAATTTCACTCACGCCGCCCTTGCACCCGCCAAGTGCCATCCCTGACGAAGGTAACGCGATCGGGCAAATGGCTAAAAGCGAGGGGCCACTTTGCGATTTTGCTTAGCAATAGCCCAGTGCGAAGCGTAGTGCCCGTCCTCTGTGATTACGCACCTCCAGGTGATTCCGTTCAAATTAAAGGTCACATCTTGAGCGTTAGATCGGCTTATAGCACTTACCCCTGACGCGCAATTTCTGCGTCAGTCTTCGCACCTGATATGGCCAACGATTCGATTTAAATGCCAACAAGTATTCGTCTGAACGTTAGTTCATGAAATCACTCACGTATGGCAGGGCAAGAACAGTGTTTTCGTGCTTACTTATGTTTTAAGTTCAGCGCTTGCCCAGTGTCGAGGAGTGATTGCGGCCAACGGCTCGCTTGCAGGACGTGACGCGGCTTACAACCTGGATCTAAGCGGTTCCTTGGGAGATTTCAACGCCGATCAGCAACCTAGTATCGTTGAGCAATCGTATGTTAACGGAATGCCACCCGAACTTTTGGAGAAGCTTTTGAGCCCTTCGATGACTGTAAGGAGAAGTTCGATTAAGCTCCGGTTCTTGGGTTCGTTCACAGCTCAGGGCCAGAACTCGGCTCCTCGCCCTGCGCAACCCAAAGACCCAACACGTGCTTTGTTCCATCGCGTTGGTTACCCGAGGCTTAGTAAATCGTTTTGTTCCTGACTGCACCCTCTTCTCGGATTTTAGTCTTCAGCGTATCCAAGAACGCTACCGGATAAAACGGCCCCGTTGGGCGATTCTGGCATGCCACAAAGTCTTCCATCGATAAGGGGTCTCGACCGGTTCGGAGCTTGTCAGATAGCACCGCAATATCACGGGAGAGGTTCGTCCGAAGAGAAGCTAGAGCGATGATCTGCGCCTTTCGGTCAAAGAGACCAAGTCTTCGCTGGACTCGTTCTTCCGGACTGGGGTGTCCACTTCTTAGGTCTTTTGGCCGTCGGGTCGGAGGAGCTGCACCTTGCGGTGCTAGCCTCCGCCCGCCTCTCAAAACTGGAAGTGCAGATTTTCCCGCATCCAGGTTTCCTGCTGCCAGTGCTGGCTTCACATCGTATGAGTGCTTGGCCGCCCTCCTCTTTAGCTTTTTCAGGCTTCAAGTGTCGCTTCGCCTGTGCTACGGCTCGCACCTCCGCTTCCCGAGGCTTCGGTTATTCGGTTATGCAACTGACTGCTCGGGTGACTTCATCCTCATGACTCAAATGGTTAATTTCTTTCAATTGACGAGAAAACACAGGCTTTTCTTGGTGCACCAGAGAAGGATCCTCTTAAACGCTTACCTCCAACGCTCAGTTTTAAGAACGCTTCGCGGCGTATCATAACAGTATTTTGCGAAGCGTTTGTCTCAAAATTGGTTCGTTTTTTTGATCAGTGCTCCATGCAAAGGTGATGAGATCCGGGATCCCGTTCGTACGTGTTTCCCGGACTAACCGCTCCTTAATATGGCGAGCGGTCAGAAATTTTCCGTCCCGACCAGCCAACGGTGAATCGTTGACCACAAAATTCATCTGGATGGTAGGCGGACATTTTGTTGACGTAGCGGCTTCTTTCGCGCATTGCCAGAATTTCTCCGCCGCGGGGCTGAGTCGCCCTTTGCGCGCGGCGATGCCGAAAAAAATGGGCGTTGGCTCAGGCGTGAGTCGCACTAGTTTCACTCGACTGCCGAAACTGTAACCAAGCCCGTCCACATACGCACCTACTCCGGTGCCGGCTTCGATCGCTGAGATGACACTCGTCATGCTATCATGCTCCTCTATCACTCGAGGCTTGTTTTTTACAGAAGCAAAGATCGCGGCGAGGTAGGCGTTGTATTCGGGAAAGTCTTCGCGCGTTAAACCTACGAAAGGTTCCTCTGCTGCGGCAGCAACTGAGACGGAGCGGCGTTGCGCAAATCGATGGTTCGGCGAGACCGCAAGACGGACTTGCCGGCGAAGTAATTCTTCGAAGCGGAGATCGTGAAACGCACCGCGCTTTGCCGGACGGACAGTGAGTGCCAGCTGCAATTGACCATCACGCAGACCAGTAAGAATCTTCTCCTGACTCCAATCGTGCAGCTTCACGTGAACGTTAGGCATTACCTGCTGAAACGCGTGTATGGTTGGCGACACGATCTGTGCCCTGAGTACCGGCAAATACCCAACGTGCAGTTCCGCTTCTCCGGCCTGCGCGAACGCGCGAACGTTGGCCACTGCTTCGTCTGTTCGCTCGAGGACAGCGCGCGCTTCTTTTAAGAAAAGACGGCCTGCGTCAGTCAGGTTGACCGCTTTGCCGGTGCGCTCGAATAGTTGCACGCCGAGTTCGTCTTCCAAGTCGCGGATCTGCCGGCTCACGGCCGGTTGCGAAACGTGAAGTTTCTGCGTTGCGGCGCGCAGAACGTTCTCAGCTTCTGCCACAGCGACGAAATAGCGAAGATGCCGTAGTTCCACGGTCAATCGTAGTATGCCGGCTCGGCATAAGGAGACAAGAAACATCGTCTTTCACATCTGCACACGGCCAGGTGGATTGTTGTGCATAATGAAAACGGAAGTTCCAACCAACGGCGAATCGCAGGTTTTTGAAGGGAGAGAACATCGTCGCACCGACGACGCAACCAGCGATTCAACGAGCGAATCTGTGGCGACGAAGAGATCGGAGGCCACGTCGTCAAATCGGCCGGGTCCAGAAACGTCGCCACAAAAGAGCTCATCTTCCATTCTTAAGAAACTTCGATCGCGCCGCACACTCATTGTTATCGGCGTGTTGCTGGTTGTCTTCGTCATCATTCCCCGGGTTTTTCACACATGGCATACCGTTTCGACTGACGATGCTTACGTGAACAGCTATGTCACTTTCGTCGCCCCGCGCGTGAGCGGACAGGTCGCGCAGGTTCTGGTTGATGATAACAACCGGGTAAAAAAAGGCGATGTCCTGGTTCGGCTGGATCCGGAGCCGTTTCAGGTGCAGGTCGCAATCAACCAAGCCGCAGTTGATACTGCGCAGGCAAACGTGGTCGTAGCCGAGGCGACGGTGCGCAGTCAGCTTGGCCAGACGCGAGGTCTGCGTTTCAAACTTCAGCACGCGATTGAAGATGTGGATAACCAGATCGCGTTGATTCGCGCACGGGTGGCGACCTGGGAACAAAGCAAAGCAACGCAAGTGCTGGCGGAACAAGAGTTTGAACGCGCGAAGAAACTGATCGCGGGCAAAGTTACAAGCAAGGAAGAATTCGACAAAAGCCGCGAGCAGCTCGACACCGCGGTCGCGCGGACGAAGCAAGCATTAGAAGATGTCTATCAGGCACGCGCCGTTCTCGGTTTACCAGCGCAGCCACCCGAAGGAAAAGACTTGACTGATGTTCCCAAAAATCTCGATCAAACGTTTTCGTCGGTCCGTGAAGCGCTCGGCAACCTCATGCAAGCCGCAGCCCAACTGGGCGTGGTTTCTTCGTCCTGGGATCTGACGCCAAAGCAGGTGGTCGAGGAATTTTACCGACGCGATCCCGGCGGCGACATCAACAAGATCTATGCCGACATTATTAACAATGCGCCCGGATTAAAGCAGGCCAAAGCCCAACTGGAGCGCGCGCAGCGCGATCTCGATCAGGCAAAGCTGAACCTCCGCTATTGCACCGTCGTTTCAGAAATTGATGGAGTGGTGACGCGACGAAACGTCAATCCGGGGAACAACGTCCAAGTCGGGCAAAGCCTGATGGCGGTTCGCTCGCTGCACGACATCTGGGTGGACGCGAATTTCAAAGAGACACAGCTTCGGAATCTCCGCATCGGTCAACAGGTCGATCTTGAAGTCGACATATACGGCGGCAAACATCGTTTTGAAGGGCGTATCTCCGGTTTCACCAATGGCACCGGTTCGACCCTGGCGCTTTTGCCGCCGCAGAATGCGACGGGTAATTTCGTTAAAGTTGTACAGCGTTTGCCGGTCAGGATCGACATTCTGAATTACGATCCGGACAAGGTGCCGCTCTTTGTCGGATTGTCCGTTACCCCTTCAGTCAATCTTCACAGCAAACCGACCGGTCCAAATGCGGGAAAATTCTTGCAGGTAACGACGCCACCGGTTTCGGACACTGCCAGCGCAACAACCGCGAAATAATGAGTGCTTCATCCTTTGCCGCTTCAACTTACCCGGCAACAGCTATCCCGCGCGCGGTCAATCCGTGGATCATCGCGCTTGCCGTCGTCATCCCTACGTTCATGGAAGTGCTGGACACGACCATCGCGAATGTGGCGTTGCGTTATATCGCCGGCGGATTATCGGCTGCGGGGATCGATAGTGAATGGGTCATCACCAGTTACCTTGTGGCTAACGCCATCGTTTTGCCAATTTCCGGTTGGCTTTCGGTTCGTCTCGGCCGCCGCAATTATTTTCTGTTGTCGATCCTAGTCTTTACGGTCGCGTCCGCGTTATGCGGAATGGCCACGAGCCTTGGAATGCTCATCTTCTCGCGCGTACTGCAGGGTCTTGCTGGTGGCGGATTGCAACCGTCTAGTCAAGGCGTCTTGCTCGACGCTTTTCCAAAGGAAAAACAGGGCGCGGCTCAGACTGCCTTTGGTATAGCCACGCTGCTTGCACCTGTCGTTGGGCCGACTCTCGGCGGCTACATCACGGACAATTACGGCTGGCGCTGGTGTTTCTACATCAACCTACCGGTTGGAATTCTGGCGCTGATCATGGCCAACGCGGTCATCTTCGACCCCGACTATCTGAAAGCACAAACCGCCGAAGCGCGAAAAGAGCATCGACCCTTCGACACGCCGGGGCTTTGCCTGCTGGCCGTTACCATGAGTTCGTGGGAGGTTTTGCTGACCAAAGGCCAGGAATGGGATTGGTTCGGTGATCCATTCCTGCGCGTGCAAACGCTTGCTCTGTTGTTCGTCCTTGGTCTCGGCGGACTTATTTTTCGCGAGCTGCGCTTCGCCAATCCGCTCGTCAATTTTCGCACGTTGAAGGACCGTAACTTTTCTGCCTGTTGCATCATCATTTTCTGTGCGTTCGCCACCCTCTACGCCAACACGGTTAGTCTCCCTGCCTTGCTACAATCACTTTTGGGATACGATGCGACCACCTCTGGACTGGTTCTGTCGCCGTCCGGCATTTTTTCCATCGTCATGCTGGCGATTGTTGGCCGGCTGCTTGGTCGCGGCGTCGATGCACGTTATCTCATAGCGGCGGGCCTGTTGGTTATGGCCGTGGCAGGGTATTGGTTCTCGCTGTTGAACCTCGATATCAGTCCCTGGCACATCGTCTGGCCGCGGGTCGTTTTCATTATCGGTTTGTCCACGCTTTTTGCGCCGCTCAATGTCGCGGCATTCCTGAATATTCCACCTCAACTCCGCGGCGCCGCGGTTGGTCTGTTAGCGCTTTTACGCAATGAAGGCGGCAGTGTCGGGACATCAGTCGCACAAACGATTCAGGAACGCCGCGATCAATTCCACAGCCTACGGCTTAACGAGAATCTCGACACCCTGAATCCAGCCGTAAATTCCTTTTTCCAACAAGCCCAGCCAGGCTTCCTCCACCAAAACGGCGACCCGGTCGCTGCCAAACAAATGGCACTGCAAACCCTCGCAAACCTGCGCGAGCAACAATCATCGTCTTTCGCCTATTTCGATACATTCTTCATTTTTGCCGTAATTGCGCTCGCCGTGGTCGGCCTGGTCTTGCTGATGAAGCGATCGGTTGCCGCAAAAGGGGCGCACGTTGGTGCGGAATAACTCGAACGCCATGACCACGACTGAAGATCCCCCTGCCAGAAAGGACCTGCATCATGAACGATCATTCCCTTCCCACCCGACAAAAAGCGCTGACTTTAAACCTCGATGCGAAAAACTACGGCACATTCGCTGAGATTGGCGGCGGCCAGGAAGTGTCACGCTGGTTTTTTTCTGTGGGCGGCGCAGCCGGAACAGTAGCGGAAACCGTTTCGGCGTACGACAAGGCGGTGAGCGATCGTCTTTATGGGCACGCCACTCGATACGTTAGCCGAGAGCGCCTCCGCGCCATGCTCGAACAGGAGTTCAATAAACTGCGCGAAGGACTCGACGCGAGCCAAGGCAACACAAAGTGTTTCTTCGCATTTGCCGACACGGTTGCCACCCGCAGTTTTCAGACTGGGGGTAACGGACGCAGCTGGCTTGGCATCCGCTTCCAAACCCGACCTCGTGAGGAACCATCGGAGATCATTATTCATGCCCATCTGTTAGACTCGACCGCGACAGGAGAACAGGCGGCGTTAGGCATTCTGGGCGTCAACTTGATTTACGCAGCATTCTTTCTGCGAGACGAACCTGCAAAGCTGATCGCTTCGCTAATGGATGACCTCTCGCGCGACCGCATCGAGATCGACATGATCGAGCTGACTGGCCCCGGTTTTCCAAACGTGGACCATCGCCTGATGAGTCTGCAGCTGGTCGAAGGCGCATTGACTGATGCCGCCATGTTCACGCCGGGTGGTAAAGTGGTGCAGCCGGCGGACGTACTATATAAGAAGCCAATCCTGGTTGAGCGAGGTAGCTTCCGCCCCGCGACCAATCTCACGCTCGACCTTCTCCAACGTGCGCTCGAACAATTTGTCGAGGAACCGGAAGTGCGCGGGAAAACACCAGTCGTGCTGGCCGAGATGACCTTGCGCAGCCTGACTCCCGGGCAGGAGGATGCAGGGCACGACGACTTTCTTGCCCGCGCGGACATTTTGTGCGCGCTCGGTTTTAACGTGTTGATCTCCAGGTTCGGACCCTATTACCAATTGGCCGATTATCTTAGCGCTTACACCGATGGCCTGATCGGAATTGCAGTCGGCCTGCCCACAGTTCGCCAGCAACTGGCCGATGAAAAATATTATACCGACCTGCCCGGTGGCGTGCTCGAATCAGTCGGGCGGCTCTACAAACGTTCAGTGAAAATGTTCGTTTATCCAACTCGCGATCCGGTCACTAATCAGATCCAAACTTTGGAAACCGTAAGGTTGTTCCCATTCGCTCTTACAACGAATCGTATCTGTCCATTCGGACACCGGACGTCCTGGCGCGGATCCAGCGAGAAGATCCCTCATGGGGGACGATGGTTCCGGCAGCGATTGTGGAGACCATCAAAAGCAAGCGGCTTTTTCGATCGCAGCATTAAACGCCGCTTTTGACGAGCTATCCGAAATAAGTCATTCGAAACAACTGGAAGGCCTATCCAAAGACTCAATTCTTTGAAATGTCGGCTCGAAAAGGCTTGAGAAAGAAATAGCTATGAATCAGCCGCCTAAGGTTAGGATTTCGCTGAGGCACGGACGACAGCACTTATGGAGAGCAGACGAGTCCTAACGAATTCTTGCTTCGCGCTGGTTCTATTTGGCTCTTGCGGTTGTGCTGCTCATAGGAAAAGGAGCGGGGTCGTATTTGACACCTAAAGCGAGAATTTCAGAGAGCGATAACCATGGCGGCCGTCCCAGTCGATTTGGAAGCGGCGATCTATCATGTCTGCGCTTGCTGCGGCG
>WNFI01681529.1_pt1 | contig 20636 bp, 38 predicted proteins | sample 5400471 | NCBI WGS metagenome assembly WNFI01 (sample SAMN13153348, study PRJNA577476) | soil metagenome | isolation source: 100 cm saprolite on Douglas fir-dominated hillslope | place: USA:California | collected 2013-09-17
GTGGGACCATTTTACCATTACCACAACTGTCACACGAGTCACACCGAGACCCATTACGAGGCACAAAAAGACCCCCCTCCCGAAACCAATACGGGAAAGGGGTCATAAACCGGAGGCCATTCAATTACGCTACCCTAGGATGTATCCGATAACGACCAGAATAAACAACCATACAATGGCCCACCACATCACTCGCTACACTTCTTACAGTACTTCGCAGTAGTCATATGCTTGCACATCCTAAGCACTGTCCCAGACTTCTTAGCCGTGCCCGGAATTGGTACCTTAGGCAGCTTCTTCGGCAGCTTCTCTATCATGCCCTACCCTTTGCTATGGTCGCTGTAACCCAATTCATTTCGCGCGTCTCCGGCGCCTTAACCACGGCAGTCCACATCGCATGCTTGATAACCCTATGGTCCCGCCAAAGGATTGCGAGCTCCCTTGACTCGAATTCCCGCGACGATATCTTAGTGTCGCTGCGCCAAATCAGGTTCCATTTAGCCTCCATTACTTACCGCCTTTCTTGAATGAGCGCTTGCAGATGTGCGTAAGAAAGTTGTTATAACTCCCGCCGCACCTACCGCAGGTGAAGAATTGACGTTTCTTTACGCACGAATGCGCACGTTTCGCGGTAACGGTCTTACCGCAGTTAGGGCATTTAGAGGCCATTACGCCTACGCTCCATTCTATCCGTTACCGGCTCGTACCTAATTTGGCGGGCGCATTTACACCCTACCGTTGAGCATAGGCAATATGGACACTTATGAGTAGTACCCATAGCGCACGGGTGACCGCCTATGCACTTCTTCTTACAGTTACAATGATGCATCTCTTTAAAGCCTATCCCGCAGGTCTTACAGCGTTCCATCGCACTTATGATATTCGCATCCATGCAGAACGCACGAGGCGTTCCACTTGCCTTTCACTACGGACTCCAAAGCCGTTTCCAGCGCTACGAAAGCGTGCTTAGTGCAATACGTAGAATGCACCTTCATAAAGCCCGCTAGGTCTGTGTAGAGGATGAACGGATTCTCGGAGGCGTCCAATACTACAATCTCTACAGCGTCGGGGTTAGGGTCATGCTGCTTATCACTCATGTCGTTTTCACCCAATCGGGTTGATCGTCGAAGTCTAGCCGGGCCATTTCTCGTCTGATAAGCCCGCCGATATCGCGGGAATAAGGAATGGTTTGGATCGGTCGGTCATCTATTCTTTCGTCTACCGTACCGAGGTAAGGCAGTGTACGGAATCCCATAGCAGCCGTGAACTTACCGAAGCCTGCCAGCGGATTCTCAATAGGTTGGGGGCGCCTTTTGGTCGACCATTCAAAGCTGGTTTTTCTCCCTGGTATCCCTGTTTCCGGGTCTACGTATGGGACGAATTGCCCGGCTTGTTTCATGTTATGCCGGTGGAGAGCTTGCCTTATCCCAACGAATAGATTGAACGGAAGGTGCACGATTCCCTCTTTTACACTGTGGGTACTCACCATTTTCTCGTAGGCGTCTAGGAACTCTTGACGGTGTTCCATAATGACGGTCTTCGGTACGCCTCGGGTCTTATAGACCGTCTTCTTATCCTCCCCAGTAGGGTCGAAATACATACCAGGCTGTATTAGAAACAGTCCATTAGGATGTACGACTTTATCCCATTGCCCTAGGTTTTCACCGCACTCTAGACCGATGTCGCTATCCGGATAACCCTTAGTAAAGATAGCGTCGGTAGCGACCATATAGACATCCCAGCCACACGGCACCTTATCGTCAGGATGCTTACAATTCGGAAGGCTATGAATTGCATCCATCATCTCGGAGCGGACCCAAGCGGTAATGAAGCTACCCCAAATCGGATTACTATACTGGGGATTCCCGACCGACTGTACTAGCTTACCGTAGATGCTGTTCATAATCAGTTTAAGGACCAGTCCTTTAGCCGCCTTACCGAGCTTCTTACGGGCTGCGTAAATGTCCTTAAGGAATGCGAACGGTTGACAGTCGCATTTCCTTTCGTACACCCATGAATCGTATATAGTGAAGTCCTGGTGAATAGCGCTAGCTATCTCCATAGACCAATACCACCCCTTACCGGATAGTGGCCTACGGATTGATCCCCCCTTGTCACGTACCGGGAAGCCTCCGAACGCCATACGCTTACCAGGCTTAGGCCGGAACGCCCCGAAGCACAGTGACCGCTCCGAGGCTCTGAGAGTGCGCCTGCCAGTCTCGCGGGACCATGCCCCATGAACGAGGCAGGGTACGTGCTGCAAGGCGTGAGGGTAGGCGGAGTTTTTGTCGTATTGCACACATGGTGCAGGCGTCCGACCGACTAGCGAGGTTTCAAACCATCCCCCGTAATAGGCATACCTCCCGAAAGATGCGACGCTATGCGCTGATACGTCATCGAAGATTGGAAGGTCTACCGTCTTAGGGATACCGTGTTTCTCTAGTACTGCCTCAGCTACTACCCCCGGACCCTGCCATTTGCGGGGGACGTAACCGACTTCTTCACATACAGCCCGGAACTTCTCCATTAGCTCAGCGAGTAGCTTGCATTCCAGCGCGTTATACTCGTCAATGTATTCGTCGGTCACCTCCGCAAAGTTAGCGCGTAGGGCTTTACCCTCAGCGATTTTCTCTTTCTCTTCATCGGTGCCCATATCCCAGAGCTCTAGTACCTCCGTAAATTTGGACTGGAAAAAGGACCCCGTGTCATTGATTACAACCCAAGGCCCTTTATTCTCCCGCACCTTGAATTCTTTGTGCGGCATGTAGTCGAACTCAAACCCATCCCATCGGACAGGCCAGAACCCGCCCCGCTTATTCTTCCGAGACTCCCTATCCATTAGCCTTTCTAGCTTGCGCCATGGGACGTCTTCGAGGATCTTTGTTACATCGTAGTCAAAGAAGAATGATGCATACGTATCGTTCGACGGCAATTCGGACAGAAAGTGGAGAATATCACGCGTGCGCAACCGTCGTTCACCGTCACGGCAGGCGAGCATTCGATCTCCTGCCCGCAACATGAAATATGCATGATAACCGTTGGCAAGATTCCTACCTTCCCCGTCCACTCCAACGAAACGTGATACTCGCTTACCTTTGGAGGCGTAGTACGCTTGGTGGTAATCTTTCCGCTGCCCATTTCTAACCCTATCTTTCTCGCGCAATTCTGTGGTGTGAGTGTCGCGGTACCTTTTAGCTTTAGCTAGTTCATCAGGCGTTGACGCCATGATAACCCCAAAACCAATCCGGGAAATCTTCATCGCGATCTTCCCATATTTCATGGGCTAGATCAGGGTCCCCGTCCCAATAAGCGTCTTGAGCCGCTTCTTTGATACGGAGGTTACGGGTTAGTCTGTCGTATCCGAATTCTTCACCTAGGTCTAGGACGTCCCTAGCGTCGACCCCGTAAAGCAGTTCCCATTTACCGCTATCGGCATCAATGAGTTCTTCGGCTTTGGGTTTCCAGTAAGCGCGCTTGGGGTCATAGGCCATTTAAAACTCTGGTATGTCGTTGTCTACCAAAGACAGTTGACCTGTAATAAACCCTTTCGGCGCTTCTTCAACCCAATCATCTTCTACGTCACAGATGATGTACTTTTTTCCGTTCCGAGTGATGAGCGGCCATGCATCGCACACATGGCCGCACATCCCTTTACTCAGACCGGAATAGTCCTCACTTCTCCGTACCACGGGAGGGCTTAGTCGTGGTCTTCGGGAAGTGATACTTGTTGAGGAGTAGAACGGTACCCTTAGCCGTGGGCTTACCGACCAGGACTAGAGGCATGCCGTCTGCGTAGTTATCGAGAATGCCGAGCTGACGCAGGCGCCAGTACGTTGTCATGTAGGAGAAGCCTCCGCAGGATAGAGGGGTCACTTCACCTGTCACGAGGTTAGTCACGTGCGCCAGCATGTAGAACGGGAATGCGCCTTGCTCTCGGAACATCGCAGCCGACCGCTTGATTTCGGCCTTTTCCGCGTGCAAAAGAAAAGGCACCCCGATGAAGTCTTTGCCCTTCAGAGTGCCTCCGTTTGCGGCTGCGAAAACCGCGTCTTCACCCTCAGCCTCCAAAATACGGGCCATGATGTCCAGCGTCGCCGGATTGACTGCGGAATCGTCTAGTGTTGATTCCACATCGAGAGCCCGCGCCATTGCGAGAACGGGGGCGGGAATGGTGCCACTAGTAGCGGCCTCCCATTCCTGTAGTTCCTGACTAGGCATTCTTTGCCCTTTCGAGAGTGGGGCTTTAAGTCCCATTGACCCTGCCCTTTGAGCCTCCATTATGCATGATCACCCGTTATTGGCATAGCGCCAGCAAGCATTATTTAATGGTATACTGTTAATTGTGAGGGGTCCTTTCCGGGGGTCGGAATTGGGAACGCGTGCGATAGGTTTTGCCCTTACCTGTCGCCGCGTTCCCTTTTCTTTTACCCCAATTACTAAGGGAGGTTAGGAAACAGGTGCCAACACGACGCATTTTTGAACTAGCGGTCGTGGTTGCTATCCTTGTACGTCCCACATTTGGCATGGTCCATTTGTGGGCGGCAAAGACTCTAGGTCAGCAGCAGCCAGGCTCGCTAATGCACGGCGTAGCCGAAGTGATTACGGTGGTTATCTAAATGGCGGATTACGCAAATACAGACTCAGCGACTACCGGAGTAGCGGCGGGACGGGCGCAACCCCAGACAACGGTAGAGCCCGCAGGCGGTCCGTTTGTACGGCATACCCAAGAGGGTCGCCGTTCAATGTACGTCGCAACGCCCGGATTCGGTGGAGTCGTTTCGAACCCTATGGTCGCTAGCCCCGGATATAATCGCGGCTACCGGATTAAAACAACTGCGACTACCGCAGGTGGTACTACGGGAGTCATTGCCGCTACCGCAGGCGGTCAGGATGCCCCGTACTCGCTTTATCAGCTAGTACAGGTGAAAGACGCATTCGGTACCCCTATCCTTACCGGGCCCGGATACGAGATCCTCAAGCTAGTACCGGAATTCTCTGGTCAGTTTGGTACCGACGAAACACAGGACGTAGCGAACCTTCCGTCTTGGACTGGCATCACTGCCGCATCTGGGGCATTCAAGTTTTCGAGCTATCTACCGTTTGAGTTTGCGAAAGCCTACGGAGTCATCTCCGGCGCTAACGCGTCGCTACTGCCGACGCTACAGTTCAACCTTGCGACCGCTTCTACGCTGTTCTCAACGGCTCCCACGGTACTGCCTACGCTTACTACGCAAGTAGACTCCGATTTCTACTGGCTTCCGGAAGGGGTAGCGGTAGAGCCGCCTGGTATCGGTACCACGTGCCAGTACATTTATCAGCCATGCAACCCTGTCATCCCGTCTAACGGCTCGCTTATCGTGCAGTTGCCGCGATTGGGAGGATACCTCACCTGCATCATTCTCGAATTGCGGGACGCTAACGGGGCCCGTGTAGACGCGTGGCCAGCGCGACCTCGTATCTACGTCGACGGAGTACCGCTTATCGACTCCGATCTCGATACCATCATTGACGATATGGCCATTCAATCGATGGTCGGTGGCGGTAGCGCAGGCTCGCAAACAACGGCTAGTACACCACAAACGCCTCGACCGCCAGGCGTTATCTGCATCACCCGTAAAACCGGACTGGCGCAACGACACTTCGGGCTATTCGATACGGGTGAGGAATTCCTTTCCACTAACCCCGGTACCCAAATCGAGATCTCTGGAATGCCGTGGGGTGCTATCGGTTCTGGACCTGCGACTCTTAATGCCATCGTCGGTCAGGTTGTCCCATCTGGCGCACTTATCCAAGGATTGCCCGAGGTCTGATAATGGCCGGTCTTTCACTACGTACAGGCATGAACGCCGGGGGTACGTATACGCCTATGACTCCGGCATCTGCGCAGGCGTCAACGTCGCTCGGCAGTGTCGGACAAAAGGCGTACGGTATTTCCGGTACAGGCGCATCTACCGGGCCTAAAACGGCTGGCGTCGGTAGCGTTTCTACGGGAGTCCTAGCGCTTGCAGCGCTGGTATTTCTGTGGTGGTCACTTCCAAGGTAAGGAGTCGAAATGAACAAGTCCTTTTGGTGGGGCGTAGTTATCGGTGTAGGCGGAATGTGGGCATGGCACGCATTCGTCAAGCCTATGCCCCGACCGCAGGGTTGAAATCATGAGAGTAACGTCACTACTAGGACTCGCAGGTGCAGTAGTTGTCGGGGTAATCATCGCTGATTTCCTCATTCATCCGGCAGGCACCCAAGCGGCAGCTAATGGACTGGTCAATGTTGAGAAGCCCGGACTTAATGCCCTACTAGGGAAAACTAGCTAAAGGCGACTCGGATGAGATTCTTTGTGCACGCCCCAACGGAGGGAGTACCGCCACTAGGGTCGGTACTAACGCCGCCATTGACCCGTACATCTGTAGGGTACGGGTCGCGAGGTAGAGTTTACGGTCAGCCCGGCACCCAAGCCGTACCTATCGTTTCCCGGGAGGGTCTGCATTTCGGGACCGCAAGCCTCGCTAACGTTGGCACGTCATTCTCCAAATGTGCACCCGACGTCGTCTATCCTCCGCTTTATTGGGAGGCTGGAAACGCATACGGCGACCATGAACACGCCCCGGTAGCCAGGGTATCCGATAACCAAATGCCTGCCCCTGCGATTCGGGCGCCTAACGTGCTCGTATTCAAGCCCTATAAGGCACGCCAGGGCGGGCAACGACAGGTGTATCAGCCACAAGTCGTACAGTCATGGCGAGGAATGAAGGGTACGCCTAATGGCTGACGACTTGGTCGGAACTCCCCCACCTAAGACAGGTGGGGGAGCCGGTAAGAAAGGCGTGGGCGGTATCCCTATGTGGGGATGGGCCGCTATCGCAGGTGCAGGCGCTATCGTCGTTTACATCTGGTATCGGAATAGGCAGACTACTAAAGCTGCCTCGACCAGTACTAACTCCGGTAGTAATCCGACCACGTATGACCTTTCGCAGGGTTTGGCCACCGATCAGTATGAAGCGCTACTAGCGCTTATGCGGGACGTACAAGGGTCGGAATCCTCAGAACATAAGGGTAGGTACATCAAACGTAAAATCAAGCCTGGCGATGACGACATCGAAGATAGCGATGATGGAGACATCGAAGTTCATTCGGGTAATAAAGAGTCTTTGAACTCTATAGCTGCGAAACATCACACATCAGCATCGCAGATCATTTCAACTACCCGTAAGCATCATCAGCTAACCTCGCGACTATCCGCATACATTAAACGTCACCACTTCAGTACCCATCTCCCTAGCGGTACTACATTGTGGATTCCGCAGGCGGAGGATGAATGAGCCTTAAACACCGCATAGCCAACGTCCAATCCTCTAATCCGGACTTGCGGATTATCGGTACCAACCTAGGCCCTACCGAGATTCCGCTTTCGCACGTCCTAATCTTCCCGGGCATTATCGCCTACGAGGATACGACTCCGTTGATTGCGTCAGATGGGGCGCCGATTACCGCGACGGGTAAAGGTACGTGGGGTCAACTGTACGCCGTGGGGAGAATGTTCTAATGTTCACCCGAGGCTATCTAGCGCCTGCATATTCGGCAGTGAAGCCTACGCGAGTTACTCACCGTGGATTCGTTAAGGTGCAAGAGAAAGACAACATACAGCAGACGTGGGCGATTGTTAGACCTTGTTCGGGTTGGGCAGCAGATGGAGCGCCTTACTATCTCGGTACTCCGAAGAATCAAAAGGCTCCCCGTAACAAGCTCATTCGGGGCGGTCACACTGTCTTGCAGTTTAAGAAACCGAATGTCGAAATGGATCCGTCCGACGCTACTACGTGGCGTCGCCCTTATCGGTTCACATAAAAGAGGTTAGGTTATGACAGAACAGCCTGTAACATCTCCGCTAGCGGAGGAATTGGTAGCGGTAGGCGCGCAACCTACTACAGTAGACGCGAATGAACTACTCCGGCAAATGGCAGCTTTGCAGGACCGCATTAAAGCGATGGAGGCTGACAGGGGCATTCCGTCGGATCCAATCGAAGCCGGTAAAGTCAACCTACTCGCCCACGTACAGGCTCACGCCAACGCTAATCCGTCATTCGACTTTAGCTCGGTTCTCAAGAGTCTTGAAGGAGAAGTAACTAAGGATGGAGCGGATCTAATCCGTCTATTGGTCGAAGACCTCGCAGCACAGTTCACACATCTTGACCTAGTCTATGTGCTGCAACTTGCCAGAGACCTCCAAAAGGCGTACCTAACACAGAAGTAGGGATGTCACGGTGGCAGATTTCAGCAGGGATGAAGCTACCATTATCATCCTGCTTATTGGGGAGGCTTCTGGGGTATTCGCGGGGTTCTGCCCATCATGGTTTACCGTGTCTTCCCCATTCTTCCATGACCAGGATGCAAAGGATGGGAACGTTAAGCGGATTAGGTGGGGCGAGGTAGCGGCCAGTCTAATCGTGGTCGCTACCGGGGCTGCTGTTTCAATGAGGTCTACCTCCAATCTGCCGCTTTATGCGTCTATAGGTATCTGCGCTATTTTCGTGGGCGGGTACGAGTATATGATTGCGCACCCGTCCAAAGATGGAGCCTTGCCGCAACATCTGCGTACGGCTATAGAATGGAAGGGTGCTAGGTAGTGGCAGCTATCGGAATCGGAATGGTCTACCTAGGCTACAGTTTGGGACTATGGGGATTTTGTCTCGTCAAAGGGTACGACGTTTCCCTAAAGGAACTATTCTCACCTACATGGCCGCCACCGAAAGGTAAAGCTCCAACCCAAAAGACCCCAGCGACACCCAAGAAAAAGAAGTGACATGGGACCTTTCGTTATGGCATGGCTAGTAGGTGAGGGTATTATCATCTACCGCTCGGTTAAGCAGCAAAAGGCGCCCCCCGGGCCCGGACAGTTACTCATATCGTCGGGAGTATTTGTGCTACTAGGGCTGCTAGCAGAAGCGGAGAAAGCACGTTTCTTGGCAACGTCGCTCGCTTGGGGATTTGATGCGGCCGCATTTATGAACCTGTTCGGTACAGGCGCCCCAAAGGCTTCTAATGGAACGTGGCCGCCTGCGGTAGCGCCTAACACAGTCATTATTCCGAGCGGTCAGACTGGCGCTAGTACACCAGCGACTTCTAATACCCCGGCAACTGCTATTCCAGCGTAATGCCTATAGCGCCTAATGGGCAGGGTCAAGGTATCGGGTTGCAAGCGGTTGCATATGCTTCCCGATTCCTAGGCGTCCGTTATCTGTGGGGAGGTACTACCCCCAACGGGTTCGACTGTTCTGGCCTAGTCCAATTTGTGTATAAACACTTCGGTGTTAACCTACCTCGTACCTCGGAGGAACAAGCGCTAGTAGGCCAGCCTGTACCTCGGAACAAATTGCAACCTGGCGATATCCTTTTCTACGATACGTCGGGAAAGAATAGTCACGAGGCTATGTACGTCGGTAACGGGATGCAAATCGTTGCAAGGCATACCGGAACTAACGTTCAATATCAGCATGTAGGGAACTTCACTCACGCAATGCGAGTTAGCGGAGGCGCTGGCGCGCCGGTAGCCGGGTCGCCTGGAATTCCGGGCAGTTCCCCCATGATGCCTATCGGGAGTAATACAGCCGCGCCAGCTAAATACGACGCGGCGACTTGCGCAATGGGAGTAGGCAGCATCTGTTTCCTAAGCAAGTCCCAAGCTAGGGCACTAATAGGCGGACTTATCCTTGTAGGTGCAGGACTCATAATTCTATCGGGTACGATTGCGCTACTCGCATATGGCCTCACGAATGTGAAAGCGCCTAAGGGTGTACCGGAAGCGTCGAAAGTAGCGAGCGATGCCAACCTATAGTTACGCTCAATTGCAGCAGATTTGGATTAGTAACGGGGGTAGTGCCACTACCGCCCCAGTAGCGGCAGCGGTTGCGCTAGCCGAATCGTCGGGACGTTCCGACGCTACTAACCACAACACAAACGGCACTTGGGATATGGGCCTATGGCAGATCAACGGTGGATATAACACTAAGTGGTTTGACGTGAACGCGGCAGCACGCGAGGCTATCCGGCAATCTAATAACGGTAAAAACTGGCGACCATGGTGCACGGCTTACACCGATGGAGCATGCGGTACTAAAGGCGGGTCCTTTTCAGTCACGGGCAGTCCGGCGGGTAAAATACTAGCGGCGAATGGTGGCAAGTTTGCGACTGCGTCACCAGGTCAGGCTACTTCGGGCGGTAGCGGCACTAATGCGACCGCGACGCAAGCGTCATACAATCCTAAGACTTGCGCATTCGGTATCGATCTGCCGCAAGTGAAGACTCCCAGTATCGGCCCCATTCCGAGCATACCGCTAGGCGGCAGCATAGGCTTTTGCGTCATTAGCAGAACCCAAGCGAGAGCTCTCATCGGAGGTCTCTTGATTGCAGCAGGCGGATTCATCATCGTAAGTGGGGCGTTCCTACTCATCGCCTACGGGTTGAGCCGTAGCAAGTCTCTCAAAGCCGTAGCGGGCACGGCTGCGGTAGTCACACCAGGTGGTAAGGCTGTCAAGGTCGCTTCTGCGGTAGCGGCGAATAAGAGTAGTGATGAGAACTGACTACCTGCATAGGACTGCCGCAATACAGTTTGATAGTTCTGGGAATGGTACAGCGGTCATTAGTCCAGACGTTGGGCAATACTGGCAGCTAGGTTTGATCAGAGTGTCCACTGTCAATCAAGGTACGCCATTTCCGTATTGTGCCGTTTACGTGGGGCCCCAAGCTAACATTTCGTATTTCTTGGACGATACCTATACCGGGCAAAGCGACGCGACATCGTTGTGTAGTTCGTTGGTTATCCAACACGGAGAGTCCGTTTTCGCAGTATGGGCTAATGGACACACTTTCGATACTGCCGTACTCACATTGTGGGGAGTGGTGACAAGTGGCGGATAGTAGTTTCTCCCCGATTACCGGGCCGCCTGCGGGACCAGGTTCCCATTTCTTCGGTAGACGAGGCGCTGTCATATTGCAGGGTGATAGCCCGGTACTGGCGTTTACTGGCAACCTTGCCCCATCTAATACAGCTTTCACAATTTTCGATAAACGGGGTAATTCGTCAGGCCGCCCGGTAGGCGATGATTTCCTAGGGTGGTATGGAGTATTCCATTACACGGAGACTGTACGTAGCGGAACTAATTTCGCTCAAGTAGACATCGAATACTTTACAACTACAGGTCTCCGAGTAGCGGGACATACCATAGAACTCAATTGTAAAGGTAGCGGGGTTACTACTGACGACACATGGGCGTCGGACCGTATGCGCGGCTCAATCATGAAAATTACCCCTACCTTTCCGACCGCGACGTTCGACTGTACTATCTACGGCACTAACCGGCCTTTTGAACGGTTGTCGGCATGGGACGATACGCAAGATAACGCGTCAAGAGTTCTCACTTCCCACAATACCCAAACGATAGCCGCTGGCGTGACCAGTGGTAATACATATTTGGGGATGGGTTACGGTCCGGGGACCATTAATACCTACATGAACGGGGCTAGTACCGATACCGCACTCCTACAAGTCCAATTCGGTATCCTGCCCGCCCCGGCATTTAACATAGCTATGACCGGTAACGGCTCTACTCATAATGATGTGAACTTCCCTCCGAGGCCAGTACGGTACTCAATTTGGAATCAAGCATCTACTAGCAAAAACTTTAACGTTACGATGACGTGGCGGGACTGGTAATGGCTACGTGGATAAAGGCTCTAGACGGGTCGACTTACTACCATACAAATAATCTTCTGTCTGTGACGGTCCAACAGAATATCCCGCCCAGCAACGGGCCCGGAAATGGGGATAATCAGTGGTACATCACGGGCGTATTCAATTCGACTATATCAGTAGTGTGGATTAGAGGGCCCTATGCCACTCAAGCAGCCGCGCAAACTGCGCTTGATTCGGCTGTCACTAACCTAGGCGGGAACGTATAATGGACAGTATGGGCGAGAAAATGGAAGATCAACCGTGCGCATGGTGTGAACGGGGTTGGGCGCTTATTGGGGTGGTTATGGGCACAGTAATTATCCTACTGTCCATTGACCTCGCTACTAATGGCATGTTGGCAGGACTCATATCTAAGCCTATCGCCGCACGGGAAAGCGAGGATGAATGACCACCCCAGACGATGAACTACATTCTCCCGGTAGTCTCGATTTGTTCGCTAAATTCCACCTGTCAGTTAAAGACCTCACGGCAGCGGTTAACAGATCTAATCGCCTAGAACAGCAGCGTCTAGCGAGCCTGCCTATCAACTACCCGTTTAGTAAGATGTCAAGTCCTGGCGCTGCCGTTACCGACCTAGTAGATTTCGCAGGACCGCAGGCAGGCAGGCAATGGGTAGTGCGATTGCTTACAGCTTTCGCATCGCCCCTAGCGGCTAATGCTGCCGTAGTCACCTGGTATGTGGGGCAGATAGTGCCAGGTCCAAGCGCTGGAATGCTACCCGCGACTATGGCACGCTGGCAGTTCCCGAGTGTTCCAGGGTTCCAGAACTTCACTACAGATATCATCAAAGTGCAGGCGGGAGAACATCTGATAGCGGGACTGACAGGCATTCCCGCTAGCTCGAATATCGGGCTTACCGCTATCGTGAATGATCAGCCGCTTTACGGTCAGACTTCCGCAGTGGCGGTAGAATAAATGGATCTGTGGGGGACAGTGGCGTCTATTCTGACTGTGCTGACGATAGTGATACCGGTCTTTATGCGGTATGTAGTGGGACCGCTACGAGATCACCACAAACGGCTAGTTGCGTTGGAACGCCGTTTGAATAACCACATTCAACGGGCACACACTCGTACCCCACCGCGAGGAAACTAATGGACGATGACGAGAAAGAAACAGTAGCTGATATCGTAAAGAATGAAACGGCACGGCAAGCTATCATCCTGATATTTAGTATCGCTAGCTCCGTTGCGATGGTATGGGTTATGCGTAGCGTGTCCAGTCCCGACGCATTCCGTACCGTCAAAATGAAAGCTGCATTGAGAGCTAAACGTTTCGCTATCCGGCAAGCGGATTGGTGGCAGGCACGTGCGGACGATTGCGCAACTCTCTACAATAGGGAGCGTTACTAATGGACTGGGGTAATGTCTACTGGCCGCTATGGATTATCGCGGTAGTGGCGACACTCGCAGGCCCCGAGCTATACGCGCTATTTAGCGTAGGCCATAACACGCTAAGCGAATGGGTATGGAGCGCTCTACAGGTATCCAAAGACCAGCAAAGACCGTGGACCTACGCACATACAATAACGTTTATTGGATGGGTGACTCTGACGTTGTGGTCGACGTACCATTTCTTCTTTCGGAGGTTTCTCTAATGACAAAACGTATGTGGGATGCCGTCTCGCCTAATGCAGGCCCGGCATCTTGGGAGGTAGCCGCCGGTTATATTCCGGGAGGCGACGCCTACCATGGTTGGACAGACGCAGAGTGGCACGTAGAGCGCGCTAGATATCGCCTCCCCATTTTTGTGCGCAGTAACCCTAACGGAGCGTCGGAGGGCCAAACGGAGGGTTCGCAGGCGGTAGCGTGGGCTAAACGTCACGGGCAGCCTAGAGGGACGAGCATCGTTCTAGATCTAGAAACCGCTATCGATACAGCATATGTAAATGCGTTCAATACGACGCTATTCAATAGCGGGTATCTGTGTATCGCCTACGGATCCGGTTCGACACTTTTCCATAACCCCAAGTGTCACGGGGGATATTGGCTTGCTAATCCGGGTACATCTCCACATATAGATACTCGTTCGGTAGCGACACAGTACGCCTTTTACGGCTCATACGATGCGTCGCTAATTCTCGATAGTGTCCCGTTGTGGGATACTCACGTAGCACCTACGCCAGGAAAGGTAATCGATATGGCATCGGGACAGTTGAAGAATGGGCTTAACGCTGAGGATGTAGTGACGTTCCCCGCGGGAAGTGGGCACGGCGTCCAACTAGGGGCAGACAATGGAGCACAGGGCAAACCTGCTGCAATTGTACGGGTCGCTGTATGGGATAAAAATCGCTGGCATGTAACTGGGACAGAGAAAGTTGTGGTCGATTCTACTAAGGGTCCGACACAGGTACCTTTTGCAGACCCGTCTACCACGACTCTCGTATCTTTCTTCCGGCAGGATGCAGGCGACGTAAACGTGGGATGGAGTCTGTACTAATATGTCTTCCCCGGATAAGGGTCTTGACCCTACAGAGCTAATCTTTGAACAGCTTTCACGTATTGAAGGTCGACAAAAAGAGCTACTCGAAATAGTACGCCGTATCGATGGCGCGCAACTGTACCACGATGCATCGCTTATCGTCATAAAGGAACACGTACTACGCATCGATCAATTGGTAACCGAAATGATGCCGTTCGCTCGTAGGGCCGCAAAACTATTGGATAATAAAGTAGTCAAACTACGCGAGGCTTTGCAACGGACTAGCCGAAATGGGGTCTAATGAGCTATCCCACGAATCAAGGATGGAGGCAGCCTCGAAAGGTGAGGCGCTCCCCGACGGGTCATATCCTACAAGGGATTGTGATGAGCTACAGAAAGCGATTCAAGCCTACGGTCGGGAGACTGGTAACAAAACTGTCCTCCGCAGGTACCTCATTCGCAGATCGATTGCACTCGGCTGCACAGAACATATCCCAGAAGAATGGGAGATCGAAGTAAGTCATGGGCGAGCAACCGGAACAGAAAACAGACAGTCCGCCGGACAGTCAGGCGCCGCTGAGTCTAGGTGAATTGAAAGCGCTTATCGTCGATACCGTTAAAGGAGTAGTCGGAGCTGGGAAGCAAACAGAGCATGACGCTCACGAGGCAGCCTCGCAGCATACGGAAAAGAAATTTGAGCGTAAGTCCGATGCAGCAGATTCGATACAGAATGAAGTTGCGGCAGCGCTCAAAGAGATACAGGACCGCGAGGCACGTACTAAAGAGCAGTCATCGCTAACTGAAAAGGTTAGTGAGATAGAGAAGCGTCTCACTGAAAAAGTGCCGGTAGAGCGTCGCCGTATTCATAAGTTTATGGGTTGGGGCGATTGACTTGGCAACGCTACTCTCAGAATGGTGCAATGTTTACGGGGCAGAATCCGGTGGAGCACGTAACATGGGAGGCTTGGGGCAATCTCCAATTAAACACCAATGGTATTGTCCTACAGTCGCGGTGGCTCGATACAGGATGGAATGCGTTCACGGTCACCGTGGGCAAATCATGCCTTTGTGCGGTAGTCATAAAAGGCAGTACGCTAACACTGTTTCGTTCTGCCCCAGATGCAATCAAGACCCGTCAACCGACGGGCACAAATGTAAGCTGGTATTGATAGAGGTTTCGTAATGTCACAGGATATCCACGAATGGGCAAAGCGACGTAATTATCGACTCCCACTAAAGCCGATAAATTGGAGGGCCTGGCGTAGCCTGCCTTTCATGATTACGTGGTTGATACTGGAAAACATCCTGGCGTTCCGGGTCGGTCTAACTCACGCGACCTTTAAAGTGTGGTTGCTTATCTCCGGAATCCTCGCAGTGATTGTAGGAATCGCTTATGCACGTATTGAGCTAGACAGGGTGTTTAGCCGATACCTGTACGAGCCTCCCACTCTCGCAGATGAAGTTCAGTATCACGTAGATCAGATGCAAGACGATGACCCGTACGTGCCAGGATTGGGCCGCAATTCCGAACGTCCCCCGGATCTAGTAGAGGATTTCGCAGCAGATGAGTAACCTACAGGACATCAGAGAATGGGGACGCCAGAACGGTTACGACGTCCCTGATAAGGGTCGCCTCCCGACGGGCCTTAGGACCGCGTACGAGAGTCAACCGATCGATGCGGTACCGACTACGGACTCAGACGGAAACGTGGTAGAGCGGACTCCAGAGACCCCACCACGGGTAGACATAGAGCCTCCGATTACTAGCAAGGCCCGTAAGCTTTTCCAGTCCGGGAGTGTTAAGAAGACTGGGCCAAAGAAGCGCCAGCCGCGCGTAGCCGTTGACAGGCTTATTGAACGCGGCTGGGAAATGATGGCGCGTATGGTACAGCCCGTTAATCTCCCGGTAGCTCGGGTACTCGCTATGCAAGCGCCGGTAGCGGGTCTTCTTTTGGAAGATGAGATTAAAGGGACGGTAGTTGATCGATTCTTGCAACCTATCGCTCGGACTGAAAAGAAAGGTGAGGTAGCTTTCGCGCTTATCGGGCCTCCGCTATTGGTCGGACTTCTCACGGGTAAACCGGAATTGGCGCCTGTAGTCGTACCGGTACTAAGGGAATCGCTGGCAGTGTGGATTACCGTCGCCGGGCCTAAGCTCGAAGTCCAAGCGAAACGTAACGCTGAATTCGAGGCTAAGTTTGGCGTCCAAATCGACATGTTGCTACAGCAATTCCTAGGACCGATTTACGATGAAGAGTCAACGGATACTGAAACGCAGAATGCAGCCTAACTACCCTAGTTACAAATCGTCTCGTCCCCCACAATCCTCGAATGAGGGTGTGGGAGGCAGAGTAGTTGGCGTTACTTGGGAAGTGTTCCTAGAGTACTTCAATGATGTTTGGGAGCCTGGTCAGCACGTTGCCTTGATTGGGCCTACTGGTGAAGGTAAAACGACTTTCGCAGTCGGTATCCTTAAAAATCGTAAATGGGTAATGGCGCTTGACCCCAAGGGTGAAGACGACACACTTACAGCTAGCGGGTTCGTCAGAGTGACTAGCCTCCCATTGCCGCGCCAGATGCGTAACGACATTGCAGAAGCTAAGCCCGCACGCGTCATTATCGGAGGGTCTTCCCGTAGTAGCGCCGAGCAAGAACGGCTAAAGCATCTCATGAAGGACGCTATCGAGATGGTACGTGGTCAGGGCGGGTGGACTATCTACGCTGACGAATTCCAGATCTTGGCTGACCGTCGAATGTTCGGGCTAGACAAACCGATTGAGCAACTACTTATTTCCGCACGTAAGAATCGTACGTCGGTCGTTACGGCGTTCCAGGCAGCGGCGTGGGTTCCTAAGGCGAGTACGAGGCAGGCGACTTTTGTGGTCATCTGGCCTACCCGTGATCGCGGGATGATTAAAGCGGTGTGTGAGGCGATGGGCCGCGAGTGGCAAGAGGTTTCGCGCGCCATCGATATGTTGCCTAGATTTTTCGTACTCGTGATCCCCAAGCAAGTCCGAGCGCCCCTGATCTTGGTGCATCCTCCTAAGCTGTAATTGGAGGTCACTTAAAGTCACTAGGCCCTGTACGGCTCTCAGAAGCCCGTACAGGGCCTAGGCCACGTATTAAGGCATTCCTACCAACCCCAAGATCCTAAGAGTTTCCGCAGGTCAAAGGGTTTTAAGAAAGGTACAAGAAAGTTAGAGAACCTAGTTCAAAAGACGCCTGCGGAGGGTATGTTTGTAAGTGCAAGGCAAGGCGCTAGGCGGTCGGGTTTCAGAGCTAGATCAAAGTGGCTCATACCGATCTACCGGCGGAGGATCCCCGAAATCCTTGTCAACGGGGGAGGTCACGAAAGTGATCTAAAATTAGGATTCGCGCTAACTGCTCTGGTCATACGCAAACAGACGCGATCGAATCCGCCATCGAATGGGATCGCCTGCCAACGCGGGGGAGATACAAGGTTCGAATCCTTACCCGTTCACGTCACCTCACTATCTCTCAGAAAGGCATGGGCCATGGCATTCGGTGCCTCCAAACCCGACAACCCTGTCAGACCGGTAACGCCTGTTAAGCCGGTACACACCCCGGCAGCCCCTAAGCCGGTAACACCCGACGCTCCCAAAGCGGAGGCGTCCGACCCGTGGGCCGCTGTCCTAGATGCCCCTATCGCGCCAACATTCGTCCGGGGGTCACGCGTTGACGTGGAAAAAGACATCCCCGCGTCGATCCGTAAGGCGCTCGAAATCTCTCTCCAGAACTATGGGGAAGAGATGAAAGTCGTCCGTGACGGGAAAGCTCAGACTCTCAAAGCGCGTACCCCGAAGTACCGTGACTTCAACTGCGGGACGGTCGAGAACGCTAAGAAGTTCGTAGTACTCGCCCGGAAGTACGCCAAATACCGCACTCCGCAGCAAGTGAGCGTTCGGGCGTTCCCACTGAAGGATAAAGCCGGTAAGGACACTGCCGTTGTCCACTACGCTGCAATGCCGTTGCAGACGCGCGACACGGCACGTCTCCCGGGTACGACTGCCAAGTAATGGCAGGGTGGGGCGCGCATACCTTTCACGCGCAAGGCTTCACCCCCTCGAATGGAGACCTCCCATGCTTCTCTTCCCTGCCGGTACCCGTATCCGTAAAATCGTCGGCACCGAGAACCGCGAATGCAAAGGGACTGTCATCGGGTCCCACATCTCGGAATGGTCCGGATTCGCGCTCAACATCGTAGTGTTCGACAATGGCCACCTAGACATGACGGCACTCCCCGAGACGCTGAAAGAACTCCCCGTCGTTCACGGCACGGAAAGGGTATGGAGGCTTTTCCCGACCGACCGACCGGACCCACTCGGACCCATCACCAAGTAGAAAGGGTCGCATGATCCCCCAACCTTTCGAGCGCACTTTCACAGTGCGTCAAATCACGCGCATCGAATGGGCGCTGTCCCGGGAAATCACCCGTCTGACAGACGCTCTCTCGCACGCTGAGAAGCGTACAGACGGCACCTACGTCAGCAGCCTTGACCAGTACTACGCTGACGAATTGCAAGACGACCTAGACCTTATGCACGTCCTGCGCACAGGGTCGCAACCTTCAGACAGGCAGGGATGAAGGACATACGGCTAGTCGTCAGTGCGGAAGACCTCCGCACTGACGTAATCGCGCAAATCAAAGCGTCCGTCCAATTGGTCGCTAACCGCGAATGGCTCATAAGCGAGCTACTCAACCCCGAAGTCCATGACCCTGCGAAATGGCGGTACCCGCTACTGGAGTCCATGGCGGAAACGCTAATGGAAACCATCGAAGAAAATGGCAACCACCTAGACGTTCGCTTGGTCGAAGCGTTCGCCGAAATGGTCTTTTTCGCAGGCGTTGTGCATGCTCTGAGCGATGACCGGAAGATACTCGCCATTGACGTCAGTGGCGAGATCTCAGACGTTCCCCCGTGCGACCACGACAACGTGCAGCACTTCCCCGAACCTGGCGGATATCTGTAGGGCCGTAGAAAGACCTGATAATGGTGGGCCGCGCATACCCGGCGCAAGCCGAATCACGCGGAATACCCTCGTACGACACAACCCCAGAAAGGTTCGAAATGGCCACATCCGAGACGGTTGCAAACATTAACGAGGTTCGGAAGTACTTCGGAATCGCGACCGCAGCCGAGTTTTCCAAGGAATGGCGGGCGCTGTCCGCTGACGACAAAGCGCAGATCAAAGCCGGTATCGGGGACGGTACCCTCACCTACTGATAGACATCCCGTTTAGCCTTACGGGCCCGCTGAAAGCGAGTGCCGCCAAAGGGCCCTACCCCTTTGTGACTGGCGGGTAAAAAGGTATCCGGAATGGCCCGCCCCGTCTGGGGGGTCGGGACGGGCCATTTCCGTAACTCTCAAAGAAAGGGTCTACGATGCGGCAAGACGATTGGGATTACGCAATGGAACACGGCGAATTCCCCGATGACTCACTACCACCGGCCGATAAGTGGGAATCGGAAATGGACGCGGACGAGCTACAGGCGTACCGGCGCTTCAATACGTCCCAGGACTCGCCATTCTGAAAGGGTAATGCAATGCATATCAGTGATCGCGCATTCCACGAAAGGTACTGCCAGGACTGCCGTAAGGGTACCCGTTGGGGTCGCTTCAACTGCCGTTACCAGACCATGAAAAACCGGATCGGTATCCGCTTCGGCAGGGTGCCATTCTGAAAGGGCGGTCAAAATGCTCGGATATCGCAAGTCGGATTTCCGACCGTGGGAAGTCCGGTATGTATGGTACCTCGGAAGACTGCATGTTTCCTACAGGCATCCGAATGCTAGTAAGCGGTACCTCGCGTCGTCCTACTACTACACGGAGTACCAGTGAATGACCGCGAGAAACTCGACGCCATTCAAAAGCGCATCGATGAAGCTTTCTCGGCGGATGCTGACAAGTGGCAGCGGGATAAGCACCTAGCGCTAGAGGACATCGAGAAACTAGCGCAAAGGAAACGGGATGAGGATTAGCGGCACAAAGGTTGCTCAACTGATAGAGAGCAATCCCCCAACCCTCGTTATCATCGACGAATCGAATGGTGACGAGATCTCGCTTAACGCGGACGAATTGGAAGGCGTCGTTAAGGCGTCGCTTTACTTCTCTCGCGAGATGCACGCTCGAAGATTGGGATAGACTCCCTTTAGGTAATGGTCGGATGCTAAGACGAATCCGGGATTGCCTTAAGGGTATGATAGGCCCGGAGACGCCTTTAAGATCTGTCCAGGTTAGCCGTTCCACTAAAACGGCAGTGAATGGGGCTCGATAATGGTACCCGGTTAGGGGGCGCCATTGTCGGGCCCTTTTTGCGTTGGGGCTCTAAGGATGGGCGGAATGGTAGCTATGGAATGGCGGGTTCGGGTTATGACTCGGAATCATAGGCCGTTTGTGGTAATGCCTCGTAATGGGTCTCGGTGTGACTCGTGTGACAGTTGTGGTAA
>WNFI01704862.1_pt1 | contig 20635 bp, 20 predicted proteins | sample 5400471 | NCBI WGS metagenome assembly WNFI01 (sample SAMN13153348, study PRJNA577476) | soil metagenome | isolation source: 100 cm saprolite on Douglas fir-dominated hillslope | place: USA:California | collected 2013-09-17
TGCCAGGATGGCGGCGAAGGCTCCCTGCAGGGCCCGTGCTGCTACGAGCATCGTGAACGAGACGGAGGCGCCGCCGATGGCCGAGGCGACGGCGAATCCAATCAAGCCGGTAATAAACACCCGCTTGCGGCTGAACATGTCCCCGAGGCGGCCGCCTACCAGAAGCAGGCTGCCGAAGGCAAGTGCATATGCCGTCACCACCCACTGCCGGTCGCTGTTCGGGAACCCCAGCGCGCGCTGCGCCGACGGCAGCGCAATGTTCACGATCGTGGCATCCAGGACCACCATGAGCTGAGCGATGGCGACCGCGATCAGGATTAGCCAGCGCCGGTCGTCGGTCGCAGCAAGGCGGTCTCCGGTTACCGGGGATATCGCTGAGGACATGAGCCTAATACTCCTCGTCCGGCCGGTGACGACTTCAGGCCAGGGTTAAGCCGTCACGCGGAGCAACCAGTGGAAGGCCGCGCTGCTGCAGACCCGCGGCCGGATGAGACTGCCATGTCAACACTGGTCCCGATGATGGAAGACCAGGTGACGCAGCTGAGGCAGCCGGCACCGGTGTGGATGTTATCGCGACTGAACAAAGACATACCGCGGTCAAGCGGGTCGGCTGAGCGCCGGCCTCCCCGTTGCCAGGGCCTTCGTGGGAGGTCGGCGCGCCGGGCGCTACTCCTGCGCGGCCTCGTCGCTGGTGAGTCCGGCCTCGGCGTCCTGCTGGTAGACGTAGTTCTGCACCCAGACCTCCCAGGGCAGCAGGTAGTAGGCCAGGCCGCCGACGCAGCTCAGGGTGAGCAGGATGCCCAGCCAGATCGCGCCGACGCTGAACGCGACCAGCCCGAACGGCAGCATCATCACGCACCAGCCCGAGCGGATGATGTTGGTGGCACTCGGCCTCAGCCGCGGTCTCGTCGCAGCCCGGGCCTGGGCGGGAGCGGCCGGGGGCGTCAGTACGGTGCGGTCGTTCGCGATGCCCGACGCGGCGCGGCGCTGGGGCTTGTAGCCCTGCGCCGTGAGCTGGTCGAATTCGAGCTGGGCGGGCATGGACAGCTCGGCCCGGGCCACCCCGTAGTCGATCGCGTAGCGTGCTTCGGCGGTTGCGTTTGCGAATCCCATGATCTCTGGTTTCTCCTTCAGTCAGTCAGCTGTGCGCCACGAGCCAGGCCCAGGCCACAGACGCGGCAGGGCAGTCAGCGGCGAGCGGACCACGGTGGTGAACCGGGCGAAAGTGCCGTCCCAGTTCGCCAGAATCCAGACTTTGGCGAGCTGAGCGGTGCGTGGCCGGGCCGATGAACCCGGAGCAGGTGGCCGGTGCTCCTGCGGTAAAAACAGATATAGGCAAAATCTGGCTGCTGCCAGGTGGCCCGCACGGCCTTGACGTTCACCTCAGCCGCCGCCGAACGAGTAGTCATTCAGGCAGTAGGTCTTGCCGGCCGGGTCGTCCTGGAAGGTGGTCAGACCATAATCGCATTGGCCGTTGGAGCCGTCCTGCACGGTCACGACCTTTTGCACCACCAGCGCCGTGCCCGGGTTTGAATTGCAGGCGACCTTCTTAATATCCCAGCCGGTCAGCACGTTCGGGTTGGTGACCACGCAGTCGCCCACCGCGATCGAAATGCCGCTGGAGATCGCGTGGCCGATGATCGCTGCCACGATGACAAGCACGACCACCACGCCGCCGAGGATCAGCTTTCGCGCGGGGATGGTGCCCCGGGGAGGTCTGCCAGCGGAATGCTGTTCGTGCTGTGCTGGCGGTTGCTGGGCACTTACTGCGCGGGTAGTCGCGAAGTGCCGCTCCTGTTTGAGTCTGTCGTACTCGGCTCGAACTTCTGGCCTGAGGCCTTCTCGGTCCAGGCCGTAGTCAAGGGCATACGCCGCTTCTTGCGTTTGTGTCATTGCCATTGTCGTTCGCCTCTCTGTTAGAAAACGAGTTGGTAACGGGCTTATGACCCGGCGGCGACGCGTTCAGAGCTCTCCTGGCTTGGCGCGGGCCACCGGCCAATGCCCGCAGCCGGATTGCCGGGGTTGGGTTACCAGATGATGAAGAAGATGAGGCGCTTGGCCTGCCAGGTCCAGATCCGGTAGGCGTACCGGCCGGTGATGATGGCGAGCGCGAATGCGAGCAGCCCGGAGAAGATTGTCGAGCCGTGAGGCAGCAGGCTGAATCCGGCAATCGCCAGCAGCAGGGTCCACCCGGACCACAACAGGCCGTAGAAGAGCCGTTTGCCCTCGCTGTACGGGCGTGCCGTCGGCCGGCCCGCGGTGGTGGCGCGCGCGCCGGGGGAAGGGCTGCCGAGCAGGTTCGGCGGTTTCACCTCGGATCGCAGCCGGGCCAGTTCCTCGTCAGTGCCGACGTTGTAGGTGAGCCGGTAGGCCTCGTCCGGCGTGGGTTCTCTGCGCGCAGCCCACTGCTGCTCGTGAACTGAATCGGTCATATCAAGCCTCCGTGCATCGGTGCTGGCGCCGTTGTCGGTGCCGGGCAGAACGGGACCCCGGGTGCGGCCGCCGCCCCCGCAGGTGGCAGAGGCCCGGATCGGGTCGGTTTCCTCACTCTCAGGATTGGCGCGGAGAACCCTCCTTTGAACCGGGAATTCCCGGTACTTTGAGACCCGGGAGATTTGGGGGGGTGGCAGTGGGTACAAGCGCGACTGCTGTTAGGGCGCGGTCGGCCGCGACCAGGCCAGGCGTGGAGCTGGCGATGGTGCGGGCTTTCCTGGGAATCCGCGTGTTTGTCCTTGGTCAGGCAGCAGTCGCGGTGGCGGCGGGAAGCCTCAGCAGATCGGACAACCCGCTGCTCGACGCGGTGCTGCTAGGCGCTGTGGCCGTTGAGTCTTTACTGCTGGGCCGGTGGCTGACCCGGCGCAAGTCGATGCTGCCGTTCAAGTGGCCGACGGCGGTGGATATCGGCCTGTCTGTGCTAATTCTGGCGCTGGCGCCGGCGTACATCGCGCCCGTGGCCCGGGTCGACACCTGGACCATCTGGGCCTATCCGGTGGCTTTGTCCACCACCCTGCTGGTGGGTACGGCGCTCACCAGCCTGGGGCAGGTTCTGATGGTGTCCAGCGCCTTGTCAATCGCCTACACGGCCTCGGTTGTCGTTCCCCTGTTCGGCGACACGGCCCTGCGGATGACCACGGTAGTGAACGGGACGACGTTTCCGGGGTTCGCCGCCGTGGCGTTCTTGGTCACACGGTTCATCCGGGACCTGGCCAGCGGTGCCGACGACGCGAGGAGGCGCGTCGCGGAACTGGAACAAGACCGCAGCCGGGCGCTCGTCCACGATCTGCTGGTGTACCTGCGGCTGGACCGGTTCGCCCAGGCAGATGATCATACGCGGGCGGTGATGATCGCCCAAGCGCAAGCGAAGCATGAGCAGATGCGCTCCTATGTTGACGGCACCGGTGGCGGGCCCGCAGTGCGGGCACGGATCGAGGGGGTCCTGCGGCTGCACCCTGGTCTTTCCGTACGCAGCCAGGTTGAGGTCAGCCCGGACACCGAGCTGCCGGCCGAGATCCTGGATCATCTGGAACGTGCCCTGGACACTGCGCTGGCCAACGCCGAGCAGCACGCCCCGGACGCGAACGTGGTGCTCTCGGTCCGGTCGGAAACCGATCTCCTGTCGGTGACGGTCCGCGATGACGGCCCTGGGTTCGATCCGGCCAGCAGCCCGCCGGGCTTCGGGATCAGCGAGATCCTCGGCCGGCAGCTGGCCGCGGTCGGCGGCACCAGCGTGGTCGAGTCCTGTCCGGGCGCGGGCACTGTGGTGCGGATCACGGTCCCGGCAGGCCAGCCGTGACAAACGGCCCGCCCGCGCTCCCGCTGGCTGCGGCCGGCGAACCGGTGCGCTACGTGCTCATCGACGACGAGCCCAGATACCGGCAGGCCCTCGACGTGCCCGATGGCCTGGACCTAGCGCTGGCCGGCAGCTACGGAACCGTGGAGGCGTTCATCGCGATCCAGCGCCAGCCCTGCCACGTGGTCATCCTCGATCTATGCCTGAACCGGCAGACCGGCGACACCGCCGTCCTCCAGGGCGTCCGCGCCATCCGCCAGCTGACCGGCCAGCTCGGCCGCCGGGTCGTGGTCTACACCGCCGACGAAAGACCCGAGCCAGTAGCACGCTGCGTCGCCGCTGGCGCCGCCGCATATATCAGCAAGTACGCCGACTCCCCCTCCCTCGCGTGCGCGGTTAGCCAGGTCGGTCAGCACGGGAGCATCGTCAGCGACTCACTCCATCAGGCGCTGCGGAAGCTCGCCGCCAGCTCCAGTGACATCCGGCTGTCCTTCACCTTGGAGGAAACCCTCGCGCTGCTCGGAACCGGCTTCAGCGATCTTCAGATCGCCAGGAAACGGCACCTTTCGCCGCGCACGATCGAAGACCACAAGCGCAAGATCCTGGCAATCTTCGGCACCACCATGGAGGCCCGCCACCAGGGCTTCGCCGGGCTGTCCCGCGACCTGGGCATCCGGCCAGGTGACCTCGTCAATGATCGCGCGGGACACCGGCCAGCACGAGGACTCATCGCCCGCGCAATGCCCTGGGCAAAGACTCCTGGCAAGAATTTCGGCCGTCGCGATTCGTGATGGCATTCGGGCACTACAGCGCAGCGGCCGAAAGGGCGCGGCGACGCCGGCACTGTCCGGGACGATGGCGGCAGGGTACGTTCAGGCAGTGGCTGGGGCCGTGGCGAAGTCACCATCGGCAAGCCGGACACCGCCGCGGAGTACCGCAAAAGGTACGCGCTAGATGCGACTCCAGTTGCGCCGGGCTGGCAACTTCACCGGCTACGTCCCGGTCCACGCCCTGTTTGTACTCGCGGTCATTGGCGCAGAGCAAGATCCAGCACTCAAGAGCCCCCTGGTAACTGTGCTACATGAAACCGGGGAATACTCCCAGCCGTGGCTTGGTTTTGGGGGGTCAGTCGGAGAATGGTCGCCATGACGGCGGCGGGTGTCCTTCTTGTGCTCGTCGCGCTGGGGTATCTGCTCCTCCGCGTGCAGGCGGCTGGTCACGACCACGCGGCGAATCGCCGGCTCGAGCACGAGGAGCAGGCATACGAGAAGTGGGTCAACGGGTTCGCGGCCGGCCTCGGTGACCGGCCCGCAGTGGTGATCCTGGAGCCGGACGCGCTCGCTCAGCTGAACGGCTGCCTGGACAGCGCCCAGCGGCAGGCCCGGCTGCAGATGCTGTCGTACGCCGTCAAGACCCTCCAGACCAAGAGCGACCAGGTGTACCTGGATGCGGGCCACTCGAACTGGGTGCCAGCTGGCCAGATGGCGGCCCGCCTGCGAGCCGCCGATGTCGCTCAGGCCTACGGGTTCGCGGTGAACGTGTCCAACTTCGATGCAACCGGTCGGGAGATCGGCTATGCGACCGAGTTGGATCGGGATCTGGGAATGGCCAGGCGCTTCGTGGTCGACACCAGCCGCAACGGGAAGGGCAGCGCTGGTGGACGGGGTTATCCGGCCGCCGGCTCGATCTCGCGGGCTCTGCCGGGCGCCGGCGGGGGTGCACTGGCGAGTCAGCTCTTCATTGACCCTCACACGCAGGCGGCCAACTGGGTTCGGGCCCATCCCGGCGACCCCCGGGTGCAGGGGATCGGACAGCGCATTGCGAACCAGCCGACAGCAAAGTGGTTCGGCGCATGGAGCGGTGACATCACTGCTGCCGTGTCGGGCTACACTACCGCCGCGTCCACAGAGCACAAGGTGCCGGTCCTGGTCGCGTACGACATCCCCCATCGCAACTGCGGCGGCAGCAGCGCCGGCGGAGCCAGACAGTGGTGCAACCCCCGCGGCCGGCAGCTTGGTTCGGTCCCGCAAGTGCTCGATGACCGCGGCGACATGGGCCTTTGGATCAAGGCACCCGGTGAGTCCGATGGCGGCTGCGGCGTCGGTGCAGGGACCCGGGCGGGCGCGTTCTCACCCGTCATCGCTACGGACCTGATCACCGGGAGATCGCATGTAGCCGGAAATCGTTGTGGGTGGGCGGCCTGGGGCGCGTGCTGGCTGGGGATACGACACGCCGGGCGTGATGCTGTTTGCTGTGCTTGGTGACGGTCAAGGCTGGCGTGCTCGCGGAGGCGGATGCTGATGCCTGGCTGAAGGGATGCCCTGGCCCGGGCGCTGGAGGCGAAGGACCGCTGGGGGCAGATGGCCGCGGAGCTGCGGAAAGAGAAGGAGCCGCTGCGGGCTGAGAACGGGCGGCGGGGGAGGAAACGTCAGGCTGCGTGAGCGTGACGCGCAGCGGGAAGCTGAGCTTGAGCGGGTGAACGCCGGGCTGGCGGCTTGCAGCTGGTCACGTTGCCGCTGACCGATGTTGTCTACCGTGGGCGGTATGGGCGGAAGGTTTGGCGATCTCGGCGACGAACCGGTGCGGGTCCTCTGAGGCGAGGAAGTGGCCGCCGCGTTCCAGTACGACGAAGCGTTCCATCGCCGGGTAGGCGCGGCGCAGCCAGCTCTCTGGGGGCACTGGCAGGTGCGGTTCATGCGGGATGAGCACCGACGCCGGTGCGGTGATCGCTTCGCCGGGACCCAGCGGAGCGGCCGTCGCCGGCACGTAGTACCGCATGGAGCTGCCGATAGTCTCGGTCAGCCAATAGATCATCACGTTGGTGAGCAGCTCGTCTGGGCTGAGCCGGTCGCGGGTGGCCGGGTCGCTCCAGGTCAGCCACTTCTCAAGGATCCACGCGGCCAGCCCGACCGGGGAGTCGTTGAGCGCGAGCGACAGGGTCCGCGGCCGGGTCGCCTGGACGTGGTCGTACCCGCCGGCGTCCCGGTCCCACCGCTCCGATGCTTGTACGAAGGACTGTTCCGCCGCGGTGAGCGTGTCCGCGCGACTGAGGTACGGCGCGATGGGGCTGGCGGTCTGCACAGCGAGCAGCCCCGGCGGGTTGCGCAGCCCGAGCCGGTTGATCACCCCGCCGCCGACGTCGTCGCCGTGCGCGACATAGCGCTCGTATCCCAGCTGTTCGACCATCAGCAGGTGGAACAGGTCGGCGATCCACAGCCGGGTCGGCCGCCGGTCCAGGCACCGGTCGGAGAACCCGTAGCCAGGCAACGCACGCGCGACCACGGTGAAGCTATCCGCCGGGTCGTCGCCGTGCGCGGCCGGATCGGCCAGCAGGGGCAGGACCCCGAGGTATTCCACCATGGAGCTGGGCCAGCCGTTGCATAGCAGCAACGGCATCGGGTCGGGCCCGGCTCCCGGAACGTGCAGGAAGTGCAGGCCGACCCCGTCCACCGTGGCCCGGAACGGCGGCACCGCATTCATCCGGCGCTCCTGAGCCCGCCAGTCGTAGCCGTCGCGCCAGTAGGCCACCAGCCCGGCGATGCGCTCGATCACCTCATCGTCTTCGCCGGCCGGGTCGCCGGGCTCACCGTCCGGCACGCTCTGCGGCGGCGGCAGCCGGGCAACAGCCAGGCGCCGGGACAGATCATCGAGGACGTGGTCGGGAATCACGATCTGGAACGGCCCGGGCTCGGTCACGAACGACACTCTAATCTGGTCAGTTCACCCGAATCGGCTATTATCCCCGTCCCGCCGCCCAATGACTTGTAGACCCCTCGACCGTCTGTCCGCTGCTCCGGCTCTCAGGTTTCGCGCCTCCCGCACTTGCCGCTGCAGGGCGGGCCGCCAACAAGGCCGGAAGCTGGATCCGGCACCGGCCAGAAAACGGCGTCGGCGCCGGCGAAGGCTTCGTCGACGACGTAAATCCATTCAGCTGGCCGATTTCGCCGGAGAGTATGACGCGGGAGACCGGGCAGTTCGAGCGCGATCTGGCCGAGGCCGCGGCCGACCCAGACCTAGATAGCCGTACGGTGATCGCGGCCCGGACCCGGCTCGGCCGGGCCTATCGCTTCGTCGACCGCTATCTGGAAGCGATCGCGCTTCACGAGATAAACGTGAAGGAATGCTCGCGGATACTCGGCCCGGATGACCCGGACACGTTGTCCGCCCGCTGCGCTTTGGCCCGGTCCTGGCTGGCAGCGGGACGGCTGGCCGAGGGCGTGGCGGAGCTCGAGCGGTGTTCGGCCGACCTTGTCAGGGTGCTTGGCGCCGATCATCCAGATGCCATCCTGGCTCGGTTTGAGCTCGGCCTGACGCAGGTAGAGACCGGCGAGACCGCCGCGCTTGCCAGGGCGCGACCGCTCCTGGAGCAAGTGCTTGCCGACAGTAGTCGCGTGTTCGGCCCGGATCATTCGATCACGCTGGAGTGCCGCATCTGCCTCGCCCTGGTGCATGGGCTCGCTGGACGAGCCGGCCTAGCGCTCAAGTTGCTCAAGCGGGTGATGGTGGCTTGCCAACGGGCCCTGCCGCCCGGTCATCTGGTCGAAATCGAGTGCCGGTCAGCCTTGGGCGGGATGTACCTCGGTACCGGGCGCTTCACCGAGGGCATCGCGGAGGTTAAGCGGGCATGCGCCGACTACGAGCAGGTTCTCGGCCCATCGCACTCACTCGCCGTCGCTGAGCGTGCCATGCTCGGTAGCTCGTACTCGCAAGCCGGGCAGCACGACGCCGCTATCGCCTTGCTCAGGCAGGCCTGCACCGACACTGACCGGCTGCTTGGCGCAGGTCACCCGGCGGCTCTGAGCACCCGTGCTTCCCTGGGCGCCGCCTATCTTCGTGCCAATCGGGCAGCCGATGCCATAGCCGTTCTCAAGCCAGTCAGCGCCGACTGCGAGCGAATGTTCGGCCGCGATGACCGCCGCACGCTTAGGGCGCGTGCCGACCTGGCCCGGGCATACGGCATCGCCGGGCGGCGGCGCAAGGGGATGGCTATGTACCGGCAAGTTCTAGCAGGCTATGAGCGAACTCTCGGCCATGACCATCCCGTAACGCGGCGGTACCGCGGCGACAGGTCGGCCAAGTTACGGCGAGCACGGCGCGGCGCTGCTGGGGCGTCGCGCCACCTCTCTGGCCCTCACATCCCCGCTGTAGACCCGTTCTGGATCTGCCCACCTCCCGGCGCAGCGGCCAGCCAGGGCCCTCGACTCCGTACACGGCCGTGTCGGCGAAGCCGGCCTGGTCGATCTCGCCAGCCAGGCCGTCTGGTGTGTGGAAATACGCGGTGGTGAAGAACTCCGGCCTTCCCACGGGATCGGGATTGCGGTGCTGCCCGTCCACCAGATCCCGCTGCACATCGGGGAAATGCGGATCATCAAGCCAGCCCTCATAAAGCTCATCCGGCAGCGAGGCGAACCGGCAAACCGCCTTGGCCAGCAGGCGGCCACCCGGCCGCAGTACCCGCCGGGCCTCGCCCAGGGCCTGCCGCCGGTCCGCGGCGTCGGTCAGGTGATACAGCGGCCCGAACAACACCACCGCGTCCTGCGACCCACCGGGCTCAGCGAGTTCTCGCGCGTCGCCCACTGTGGCGGTAAAGGCAGCGGTTGTGGCCGCTGCCCGCCGCCTGGCGTGCCTGCTCCACATGCAGCGGCAGCGGATCCACCAGATGCACCCGGTACCCGCTGCTGATGGCACTGAAGGCTTTTGTCGATCACGGAGTCGACCTGCGTAACCATGACGACGGGCGTAACCGTGATCAGCCCTGCTGCGACTGCTGAGGGAGCTGTTGATTTCGTGGCACGACCAGTCGGCGGCCTGTCTTCACCGTCCGGTGATGATGCTGATGTCGCCGGAGTCGGTGGTCGCCGTGATCACGAACGGCGACGACGGGCTGGTGGGAACGGTGATGTGGGTCGATCCGGAGGCGGTCTGCGCGGTGACTCGGTAGGCGGTTGGACCCGGCGGGAGCACGATGGTGATGCTGCCCGATGAGTCGGTGACCTCCACCAGCCTCGGGACGCTCACGAAACTCAGGGACACATCGCCGGACGAGGTCGTGGCAGTCACCGGCGTGGCCGCCAGGCCGGTGGCCGTCACGTCGCCTGAACTGGTCGTGAGATCAATCTTCCCGGCGAGGTTCGAGCCCATCACATCGCCCGACGAGGTCGACAAGGTCACGCCGCGCCGCTGTCCGCGGGCGGTCACGTCACCCGAGCCGTTGCTTGCGCTGACCGCTTGACCGGCCGGGACGGCCACCTGGTAATCGAGCGAGCACTGCCCGGCTGGGACCGGGCAGCGGGAGGTAATGTTCACGCCCGATGCCGAGGATTGTGACGTGACGGATTCGCGAATGATGGAGTAGTGGGCGATTCCGGTCAGCACGATCAGGTGTCCGGCCCCGGGAACGAGGCTGACTTTGCCGGACTGGATGTCGACGCTGAGGTGGCCGCCTCGGGTCTGGACGGCCAGGTGGACGCGCTCGCTGCCTTTGGCCGCCCAGGCTACGGCGTTGAACGCGGTCCAGCCGATCAGGGCCACTGCGACCGGAGCGCCGATGGCAAGCGTCAGCCGACGGGCTCGGGTCAGCGGCAACGATGCTGCCATATCGATCACGTTCCCAGGTAGCGCAGGACGGCGAGGACGCGCCTGTGATCTTGGTCGGCGGGCGGCAGGCCGAGCTTGGCAAAGATGTTGTTGATGTGCTTTTCCACCGCTCCATCGCTGACGACGAGGGCCCTGGCGATCGCTGAATTGGACCGGCCCTCTGCCATCAGGCCAAGGACGTCACGCTCTCGCGCGGTCAGGCTCGCGAGCGGGTGGCGGCTGCGTGCCAGCAACTGCGCCACGACCTCGGGATCAAGCACGCTGCCGCCCGCCGCGATCCGGTTCAGCGCTTCGAGGAACTCGGTTAGGTCGGCAACGCGGTCCTTCAGCAAGTAGCCGACGCCGTGCGGTCGGTCGGACAGCAACTCGGTCGCGTACCGCTCTTCGACGTACTGCGACAGGACCAGCACGCCGACGTCCGGCCAGCGGCGCCGCACCACCAGTGCTGCGCGCAGGCCCTCATCGGTAAAGGTTGGCGGCATCCGGACATCGACCACGACGGCATCGGGCAGCTTGGTATCCACGGCTCGCAGGAAGTCCTCGGCCTGCCCGGTAGCGGCGACGACGTCATGGCCGGCGTCCGCGAGCAGTCGCACCAGTCCCTCGCGCAGCAGCACGGAATCCTCCGCGATCACGACCCGCATAGCTCCGCCTCGATGCTCGTGGGGCCCCCGGACGGGCTCGTGACCGTCAGCCGCCCGTCCACGCCCGCAAGTCGGCTGGCCAGCCCGGACAGACCCTGCCCAGCCGGGTCGGCGCCGCCGATCCCGTCGTCGGTGATCGCGACATGTAGCATGTCGCCGACCTGGTCGATCGAGACCTCGACCCGTGTGGCCGCCGCATGCTTGGCCACATTGGTGAGCGCCTCGGCGACGACGAAGTATGCGATCGCCTCAACTGTGGCCGGAGGCCTGGTGGGCAGGTCGACCCTGAGCGCGACCGGAACCGGGCACAGGGCGGCGAGCCCGGACAGCGCGGCGTCCAGGCCCCGGTCGGACAGCACCGGCGGATGCACCCCCCTGACCAGGTTGCGCAGATCGGCCAGGGCCTGCTTGGCCTGCTGGTGCGCCTCGCCGATCAGGACCTCTGCCGCCTTGGGATCGTCGGCAAGCTTGGCCTTCGCCCGGCCGAGTTCCATGGCCAGCGCAACCAGTCGCTGCTGCGCGCCATCGTGAAGGTCGCGCTCGATCCGGCTGCGCTCCAACGCCGCGGCGTCGACCACGCCAGCTCGGCTGCGCTCAAGCTCCCCGATCCTGGCGGTGAGGTCGGCCCGGCCAGGCTGGCCAAGCAGACGGCTGGCCACCGCGACGTCGGCTGCCGCCATCCCCGTGGTCAGCCAGGGACTGGCCGCCAGCAACAGCAGGCCAGCGATGGCCGAGACGACCGCGACTACGGGGCCGCGCAGCACCGTTCCGGCAATTTCAACACCACCCTGCGGCAGTTCCGCGTTGTAGGCAGGCAGCGCGATCATGGCGACCGCGATCGACCATGCAGCCGTCACGGTCGCCCCCTGCACCAGGCTGAGGGGGAACCGCAGCACAGCGTATCCGAGTTGGCGCCAGGCGCCCGGGACGCGCAGCCGCCGCCAGATACCCACAGCCGACACGCCTGCAGCGGCCGATCTTGCCGGCGGCGGTGCGAGGTGCACGTCGAGCAGCAGGGCGAACCTGGCTCGCTCAACGCGGCCAAACCAGGCGCAGAACCACACCGTTGCCCACAGAATCGCGATACCGAGCAGGAACAAGGGCAGCAGGCCGATCCCCGTGCCGACGCCGACGACGATTCCGGCGAACGCCGTAAGGCCGGTTACCGTGCCGGCCAGCAGGTGAATCATGGACAGCCAGGTCTTAGCGGAGACAACCGGCCGAGCGCCTGCGACCAGCGCGGCGCGGAGCGCGCTCCGCGTGCGGACGGATTCGGGCTGCGCGGCACGACTGGCACCGGCGGAGCCGTCAGGCCCGGCTCCGGCAGAGTCGGCACCGCTCGCTGTCATCGCCGCCTCCTTGGCCGCATCGGTCTGCCAACTGACGATATGGCCGCCGAGGCGCCCTGCCTATCCAGCAGCCATCCGCGATCGGCGGGGGGCTCTCCTCACCATGGATCCGGCGGCCTGCTGTATGTCCCGGCCGACCGCCGTCGCAGAGGCTGTCATGCGCGAGAACTATCAGTCGACCAGCGCAAGCGACGCGAACCGCGCGCTCGTCTCCGAGTGAGGTCATCATGCAACGACAGCCAGCTTTCCTGCCAGCTCCCTACGATCTCAGCGCGGCTAGTTCCGGCTCGGCCAAGGCGGCCGCTGGACCGGTAGTGGAGCGTGTCGCCAGCTGGAGCACCCGGCATCGCAAGACGGCCATTTTCGGCTGGCTGCTCCTGGTGGCGTGCGCCGTTGTCCTTGGCCAGCTGCTTGGCACGAAGAACCTGCGTAGCTACGACCCGGGGCAGGCTGGCCGGGCCGAGCGGGTGCTGAACCAGCCGGGCGTGGTGCAGCGGCCGTCAGAAGGTGTACTGATCCAGGCCGGATCGGTGTCGGCGACCCTCGCGAACGACGCCCAGCTTCGGCGGGCAACCGAGGCGGTCGTGACGACGCTAGCCAGCTCGCCGGGAGTTGCCCGGGATGTGCGTTCCCCGCTCGGCCCCGGCGGCCGCAGCCTGGTCTCAGCCGACGGACGGTCGGCGCTGGTCACCTTCACGGTTGCCGGTGACCCAAGCAACGCGGACAAGACGGTCCTCGCGGCTGAGCACGCCGTCGCCGCGGTAAAGGCGAAGTACCCGGGGCTGCGGATCGCCGAGGCTGGCCCGGCCAGTCTAGGCGCGGCGACCAACAGCGTCGTTGGCCAGGACTTCCGCCGCGCTGAGGTCACCTCCGTACCAATCACCCTCGTGCTGCTCTGCGGTCGGCATCGACTACTCGCTGTTCTACCTGCGCAGGGCGCGGGAGGAACGGGCCAGGGGCCGCAGTCCCGTCCAGGCGGTCCGGCTGGCGGCCGCCACTTCAGGGCGCGCGATCGTGGTGTCAGGGCTGACGGTGATGATCTCGCTGGGCGGGCTGTTCCTGACCGGCATTGACGTGTTCTCAGGAATCGCGACGGGCGCGATCACCGTGGTCGGCGTCGCGGTCATCGGCTCGGTGACGGTGCTGCCAGCCCTGCTCTCCTGGCTTGGCTACCGGGTGGACCGCGGCCGGATCCCGTTCCTCGGTCGCAGGCAGGTGGCCGCGAGCCAGTCCGGGCTCTGGGCCGGGTTGGTTCGGCGCGTGGTAGCCAGGCCGGTCGCCTGGGGAGGCGCGGCGACGATCGCGCTGCTCGCGCTCGCGGCACCCGCGCTCGGCATGCGGCTCAGCGATCCCGGCGTGCATGACCTGCCCACCAACATCGGAGTGGTTCGCAACCTGCTGGCCATCCAGCGGGCATTTCCTGGCGGCCCAGAGCCTGCCGAGGTCGTGGTGACCGGGCACGGGCTAACTAGCCCGTCGGTCCAGCATGCCCTCACCGCTCTGCACGCGGTTGCGGCACGCGGCGGCGCGGTGCGGGAGCCGATCTCCACGGCCCTGCTCGACCACGGCCGGGTCCTGCTGGTATCGGTTCCGATCGCGGGCGGCGGCACGGATGCCAGGTCGAACGCTGCCCTGGCGGCGCTCCGCGACCGCGTGCTCCCCGCGACCTTTGGCCGGGTCAGCGGCGTCAGCTACGCGGTGACCGGGCTTACCGCCGGCAATCACGACTTCTCCGCGCAGCTACGCGCGCGAGCGCCGGCTGTCTTCGCGTTCGTGCTCGGGCTCGCGTTCATCCTGCTGCTGATCGCGTTCCAGTCGGTGGTGCTGCCGCTGCTGTCGATCGCGCTGAACCTGCTCTCGGTCGGCGCGGCCTACGGGCTGCTCACCCTGATCTTCCAGGATGGTCACCTGTCCGGTCTGCTTGGGTTCAGCTCGTTCGGCGGGATCGTCCCGTGGCTGCCGCTGTTCCTGTTCGTGCTCCTGTTCGGGCTCAGCATGGATTACCACGTGTTCATCCTCAGCCGCATCCGCGAGCAGCGCGCTGACGGCGGGACAACACGGGACGCGATTGTCGGAGGAATCAGCCAGAGCGCCGGCGTCGTCACCAGCGCAGCGGTGATCATGGTGGCGGTACTCTCCGTATTCGCTACCCTGTCGATCATCGAGTTCAAGATGTTCGGTATCGGGACGGCCTCGGCCATTCTCATCGACGCGACGCTGGTACGCGGGATCCTGCTGCCTGCGGGCATGGCGCTGCTCGGCGACCGCACCTGGTATCTGCCCAGATGGCTGCGGCTTGGTCCGGGTCTCGGTGAAGCTGGGCGCGGCCATCGCGACGCGAGTGTCCGCTGACGTTTAGGTTGACGAACTGCTGCGGAAACGCGCCAGCGGACCCGAGGCGAAGGTGACGCGACGGCCCATCCAGAGCCGGTTCCCGCCCTGGTTCCCCATTTCCCGGGCCAGCAAGGACTACATCGTGTCCTGCGCGCAGCGCGTGGCGCCGCGGCAGCTCTGCGTGGAGTTCCGCAACCAGACCTGGATGAGGTCGGACAACCACGAAGAAACCCTGAACTTCCTGTCCGCCCAGCCATTGGTGCAGCTCGACGAGCTGGGGGGACCTGTCCTGCTCGCCCGTGGACACTCGCGCGCAGATGCGCACAGCCGCTGCCAAAGAATCATGCGAGGACGGGCAGACAGAACCGGCGCCGAAACGCAGGCAAGCGGCACAATGGTGGGCTTCGCGGCGGGCCAACGACGCGATGTTCTCTGGTGACCCCGAACCGTACTTGGATATGTGGTCCAAGAAGGATCCGGCCAGCCTGTTTGGAGCCTGGGGACCGCGCAAGACCTGCCATGTCGACGAGCAAATGCCGGCCATCCGAATTAACCCTGCGTGAATCCGCGCTTCGCGCCGGTTACTCAGCCTTCCGTCGGCCGCTTCTTTCGCTTCTTGCGGGAATGCTCGATGACCGCGTCCGGGCCCGGGAATACCAGGCTCGTGTGGCCGTCATCGAAACGCACCAGGTATGGCGGCTCCCCGCCCGCTCCGCGGACTTCGACGATCTCGCCGATCCGCTCTGACTGGCCCACGATGTGACCACGCACGCGCAACCGATCTCCGGCGGCTGCCTGCATCCGCCCACCTCCTCACTCGCGTTCCCGTGCGGCCGCACAACTGAGGACAGGCTCAGGTGTGCGCACTGCCGCGACAAGTATCCATCTCGATGCCGGTACCTCGCTCCGTAAGTCGGGCGTGTCGTCTTCCTGCGTGTTGAGTTCGTGGCCCGCATAAGGTAGTTGCGCTTGTAGACGATGGGAGTGGGCGCCATGCTGCAGATCAGCCACGCCAGCGCTTCGCGGGCATGACCGGTGGGTGCCAGGCTGTACCAGCGGGACGCTGGGACACGCGCTGACGGATGACCAGGCCCGCCAGCGGACCGCATCCAGCGGTGACTGCGCACGCTACTGGGTGGAATCAGGGCGCCGACACGCAAAGGCCCCCGTTATCCCGGGGGCAACGCCTACGCACATGACGGAGCGGGCGGGCGCGCATTCGCTGCAATTTGGGACTTACGCCTTATGGGCTGCCGGGCTGCTGGCCGCGCTTGCCGTTCGGCCCGTTCCGTCATGCGTTGCCAGTCTAACACGCGGCGTACATGACCAACCACCGAGCGACGTGTGCTCAGGTCAGGCGGGTTGTTGATCGCTCCGGTCGGCGATGACGTGAGGCCAGCTCACAATTACCCGGCCGGCTGCGAGATGCCTGGAATCCCCCCCGCCCGACTGGCGGCGCCGCATTTGATTGAGGACATGTCCCGGGCCGGTCCGACCGCTCGCGGAAGGCAAGCATGAGGGCTGTGAAGTGGCGTGCTCTGTGCGCTGCCGTTTCGGCCAATACGGCGGCCCGACTCGACCAGGACAGCGGTGAGAAGGCGCTGCTTTCAAGGCCGTGGTGCGCTTGGCCCTCCGGATCTGGCCGGGCTGGCGAGCAGCTGGTGGTAGGCGCCGGCGTAGACCGCGGCGGCGGCGCTGGGGGTGAACTGCCGGGCGTAGGTGCGGCCCGGGGCAGGGTCGGGGTGCTCGCCGCCCAGGACGCGAGATAGCGCCTCGGCTAGTGCGTGCGGGTCCTCGGGCGGGACGAGGACGCCGCGGCCCTCGCCCAGCGTCCGCGCCAGGCCGTCGACCGCGGTGCCGACGACGGGGACGCCGAGTCCCAGGCCCAGTACGGCGCTCTGCGACCACGACTCCTCCCGTGAGGGCACGACGTGCACGCTCGCGCCGGCGATGTAGCGGGCCGGCTCGTAGGACCATCCCGGAAGGTGCACGACGGCTTCCAGGCCGCGGGCCCGGATCAGCCGGGTCAGCGCGCCGCGCAGCGGGCCGTCACCGACGAGGTACGCGGCCGGCGGGGCGGGCAGGAGGGCGAGCGCCTCCAAGAGCACATCGGGTGCCTTGTCGCCGCGCAGTCGGCCGGCGAAGGTCAGCCGCGGCCAGGGGAGTCCTGGCCATGGCGCGGCGGACTGGCCTTCCACCGATGAGCGGCCGTCGCGCAGCCGACCGTCGTCCAGGCCAATCCCCGCTGCCCACGCGCGCGCGGCCGGCCCGTGAGCGAAGAACATGTCGACCCGCCGTGCCGCCTCCCTGGCCTGCTGCGTGTGGTCGCCGCGTGGCCAGGACATCTGGTTGTGCTCGCTGGCCACCAGCGGTACCCGCGGCGGCACGGCCCGGGCCGCAGCCCACCAGGCGCCCACCATGTGGGCGTGCACCAGGCGGGCGCGGGCGATCCTGGGCCGAAGCCAGCCCGCGAACCCGGGCGCGGGCGTCCACTGCAGGCTGTCTGAGGGCAGGACCGCGCTTACCCGGCACGCGTCCGCGGCCAGGCCGAAGCGGGCGGCAAGCTCCAGCCCCGCCGGGGTGGCGTCACCGGCGAGCAGGGTCGTTGCAACGCCATGCCGGCGCAGCGCCACCGACAACCACAACGCGGACAGCTGCGCCCCGCCAGGTTCCAGCGTGCCCAGAATCCGGATGACCCTCACCCGACCTCCCTTCCGGCGTATCCCGGCGGCGCTGCCTGCGCCTGCCTCGCGGCGGCACACGAAAGATCGGGGCTGCTGCCCCCAGCCTGCTGCCCCCGCTCAACCGGGCTACGCCGACCTTGTGACAATCCCCTCCAGAACGGGCATCGGGCGGGGCTCCACGCGCTGGCCGGAGGCTGGGTTGCCACCTGGCTGTTCCACCTCCACCACCCTGTGCAGCGGTTCTTCAACGCCTCTACCTGGCTCACCGCCATCGCCGGGGCCGCTGTCCTCCTGCTCGCCTACCACCTCGTCACCGGCCAGACAGGCCGCCGGACCCGGACCGCGCTCCGCTGACAGACCCGCCTTCCGCCCGGCCAGCCCCGGGCCAGGCGGCAGGCGCGCGAATGGACACCGGCACAGCCATCCTCGCCAATTACGGCCGTGCGAACGGCGGGAAACTACCCACTGCGGTGACGCGAAAGATGTGGTCGCAGCCCCGGTGTCGGCTTGGTGCAGGCATCACCCGGTATGGGCCGTTCCGTAACCGGCTTTGCTCAGCATTCGGCGCAGGTCGATAACTGCCTGAGTGTCAATGTCCTTGTGTCGGGGAGAGTCGAAGAATTCGGTCTCAGACCCGATAGTCACGGAAACCTTGCCGCCGTGCTGCTCCACGGCCGAGCCGACTGCCTCCAGCAGCGACAGCACCGCATCCCATTCGATGTTGTGGCTCACGGGGTGCCCGAAGAGCTGGCGCAGCGTATTGCGGTGATGATTGCTCAGGTGCTGCGGCTCCGACACGGATGACATTCACGCTCCTGTGTGTCCCGCCCACCCTAGCCGACGCTGAAGTTCTCCCGGCTGGCCAGGGCGCCCATCGGCCACACGCGTCCCGGCCTGGCGGGGCCTGGGCTCGTTCCCCGGGCGGGCTCTGCTGTCGTCAGAGCTTCCTGGGCCAGTTCGGAGGCGCAATGAGCGCAAGTGGCGTAATTCGGATGACTGGCATGGCGCTGCTGTCGGCTTCGGCCGGATGCGGGGACGCACCGCAGTTTCGGCGCCAGCGTGTCAGCCAGCGGCACCTCAGCGATGGCTATCACCGCACCTCAACGCCCGGGAAGCCGGCCCCAGCCGGGTACTTTCACGGCGGCCAGCCACCGTGGGCGTCGTCACCGGCGGCCATGTGAGAACTCCTCTAGGCCTCGACGTTCAGGCTAGCCGCGATTCCGTTGGACCGAGGTCTTCGACTTGCAGTGGTCCCATGACAGGGCCACGACCAGTCCATCCGTCGAGTGGGCCGACAATCGGGGGCCCAGGACGACGCCGCGTTCACGAGGTAGTGCCGGGGGGCCTGGCCGGGCCCGGAGGCAACGGTTCAGATGGTGATGACGATCTTGCCCCGGGCGCGGCCTTCTTGGACGTGCCGGATGGCCGCCGGGGTCTGGCTGAGCGGGTAGGTCTGGTCGATGGCGGGTGTGATCTTCCCGGACTCGATGAGATCCCGGAGGACCCTCAGGTCGGCGGAGTTCTCCGACGTGATGAACCCGCCGAGCTTCTGGCTCACCAGCGGGGACAGCAGGTAGGCCCGGAGCAGGCGGTCGGTGCCGTCGAGCCACCGGCCGCCGGTTTCGCCTCCGACGATGACGAGCCTGCCGCGTGGGGTGAGGGCCCGGCGCAGGTGCGACAGCGGGCGGTTGCCGCCGATGTCGAGGATCACGTCGTAGGGGTGCTGCCCGTCAGCGAGGTCCTCTCGCGTGTAGTCGATCACGTGGTCGGCGCCGAGGGAGCGGACCAGGTCCGTCTTCGCGGTGCTGCACACGCCGGTGACCTTGGCGCCGAAAGCCCTGGCGATCTGCACGGCGAACGTGCCGACTCCTCCCGACGCGCCGATGATCAGCACGTTCTGCCCGGCCTGCACCTTCCCCTGATCGCGCACGCCCTGCAGGGCGGTGAGCGCGGAAACGGGGACGGACGCCGCCTGCTCGAAGGACAGGTTCGCCGGCTTGGGCGCGAGCTTGCTGGCCCGGGCGCGGGCGTACTGGGCGAAGGCGCCATCGCAGATGCCGTAGACCTCATCGCCCGGAGCGAACTCGGTCACGTCCTTGCCTGCGGACTCGACCGTTCCCGCCACGCTGCGGCCCGGATTGGGGCCCTTGGGCCGGCGGAGCCCGAAACCGGCGAGGCGTATCGGGTAGGCCAGGCCGGCCATCACATGCCAGGTGCCCCGATCCACGCTGGCGGCGGCCACCCGGACCAGGATCTCGTCGTCTGCGATCACGGGCCAGGGAATCTCGGCTAGCCGGAGGACCTCCTCGGGCGCTGTGCCGTATTCGTCCTGGACGATCGACTGCATCATCTCCACGGCGGCGCTCGCGGGCATCGGCTCGGCCGGTCGGCCGGGCGCTGCTGTCGTCATGGTCTCTCCTAGTGTTTGGCGCGCTCCGGCGCCAGGTGAGGCGGGATTCCACGCGACATACGATGTACGCTTACAATGTAAGGTACACGTACAATGTAAGCACGTCAAGCGGTGTGGCCGGCGCGCGCCGCCTGTCCAGGCGCAAGATGGGAGACCTGCAGATGCCCGGTATGCACGATGCCATGCCAGCGCCCCGCAATCCGCTGAACCGTCAGCGGGTGCTGCGGGCCGCGATGGCCCTCGCCGACGAGAACGGGATCGAGTCGCTCACGATGCGCAGGCTCGGCAAGGCGGTCGGGATCGAGGCAATGTCGGTCTACAACTACGTGGCCAGCAAGGAGGACCTTCTCGACGGCATGATCGACGTGGTGTTCAGCGAGATCGAGCTGCCGTCCGCCGGGGACGGCTGGCAGACGGCCATGCGTAAGCGGGCGATGTCGGTTCGCGCTGTCCTGTCGCGACACCGCTGGGCCATCGGCCTGATGGAGTCGCGGACCTTCCCCGGTCCCGCGACGCTGCGGCACCACGACGCCGTCATCGGGTGCCTTCGGGACGCTGGCTTCCCGGTCGAGTTGGCCGCGCACGCCTACTCGGTACTCGACAGCTACATCTACGGGTTCGCGCTGCAGGAGCGGGGCCTGCCGTTCAACACTCCAGCGGAATCCTCGGCACTGGCCCTGGCCATGCTGGCGCGGTTCTCCGCTGACCAGTACCCGCACCTCGCCGAGTTCACGCTCAAGCACGTCCTCACGCCCGGCTACGACTACGGCAACGAGTACGGGTTCGGGCTCGACCTGATCCTCGATGGCCTCGAAAGTGCCTGCAAG
>WNFI01146472.1_pt2 | contig 20632 bp, 20 predicted proteins | sample 5400471 | NCBI WGS metagenome assembly WNFI01 (sample SAMN13153348, study PRJNA577476) | soil metagenome | isolation source: 100 cm saprolite on Douglas fir-dominated hillslope | place: USA:California | collected 2013-09-17
CGTACCTATCGAGAAGCTTGGTGTAGGCGTTCGAGCGTCCATTGACCTTGAGTCCTGGGACACGTTGGAGGCCGCCGAAGCAATTGAAGATGCCCGAAACCGTGATGGCACAATCGGACTAATATTCAGTGCTTGCGCCGATGGGATTGCAGGGGATGGGCGCGGGGGAAGCGAATGAGCCGGTAACGAAGGGGAGTTACCGGTTCCAGCGTTAGCAGGAATGTACGCTAGTCTTCGTGGTGGACCGGTCTGCAAAAAAAGAATCAATCATGTTGTGGGTGGCATAATACGGCGAAAGTGCGACCAACCCCCTTTACGAGTGGAGGTAGTGGTGCTTGGGCTGATGGGATTGGTTCTAGGAAACGATCGCGATCAGAGACATCGCGGCTGAAGAGAGTGGTGCATCCGTACTCTGTGCTGTCGTCTTCTGCTTTTTCGGGCTTGTGGATTTAGCCTTTGATTCTGCAGCCTAAAGAAGACGTGAGTCCATAGATCCTCACAGCCCGTATTATTGTACCATATATTCACCCGCTTCTTGCCTTTGTTCATCGACTTGTCACCCACCGCCGCTTTCCCCTTTCCTTTGACGCCAGGTTTGGAGTCACCACCCTCACTACTAGATTCCTGACATTGCAATCCTGTCTCCGGGTGATGTCTACGAGCCATAAGGTTAATTCGCAATCAGAAAATACTAAAATTTCCCCTCATACGACATCTTCGCGTTGTTACCTCGGGCCCCTCGACGCGAGTTCCCGATATTCATACAGGTGGACAAGTGCTGGGCGTATCGCGAAGAGGACATCTATTAAGCACAAAATACAAGAGTTAGCAAGGTATGACGAAGGCAGATCCGACAAACGTTCGGGGGCGATGTGAGACGCATACCCGGGATCTACAATTCGGACACATGATATCGGTCGACTTAGACGAAGATGCAGTGGAGCCCATAGAAGGCATCCTCATCGCTGTTAGCGGCTGCGAAATCCCCTTATAAGCTACGGCATTTCGAAAGCCTCAACTAAGCGCCAACCACTCGACTCACTGTGTGTGGCAGACACTACATAATTCACGCGTCCGAACCACCGTTCTGTGCGCATCGAAGAGTACATCGATCAAATCATCATCCAACATCGCCGCGTACAGCGACTTAGTGAGCGCGTTGACGACCTCAACTCGGACAGCGTCCCCCATGGGTCAGATCCAGAGCGCTGGAATTGAAATTGAACGAACTGGAGCTTTCCGACCTGAATGAATGAATTCGCTCGTCTGATCCCGAAATAGGCACATGTGCTATATATTTCAAGTAAAAACGCCAGCAAGCGAAGTGAATGTTATGTAGGAGAGGAATAATATGGTATTGTGGTCAGGAGAAGGAAATGTAAGCAAAGCATCATTATGAAGAGAGTCTAGTAGTCGCGCGACATGCGGGAGGCGATGAAGACACCCATGATGACAACTCCGAGAAAACCCAAGCTAGCAGGCAAGATTAAATCACGAGGAACGCCGTAAATATCACCTCCAGTACCGAACCCAGGGACTTGAGCAGGTGGTGGGACGCCTGCTCCTCCATCAGGGAAAGTAAAGCCGCTAGCTTCGGCTTTACTGACCTCGGTTTCGATGGCGGCAGCAGCAAGAGCAGCATCCCTAGCCTTTTTCTCGCTCTCTCCGGCCCCAGCCTCATCCCAAACCTTACCACCCTGCAGGAAGAGCACCACACGATCGGAACCAGCAGCCCGAGCAATGCGGACGGCGTCAGCGATATCATTGTCTGATGTGATAACCACAGTGTCACCATCGCTATCAATATAAGATATCGAGAAGTCTGATGGTTCAGGAGCGGGTCCCTCGGTGGACAGTGTGGCAAAGAATGGGTCGGCCGCAAGCTTTCCTGACACTATGTCAACGATATTTTCGTAATTGTCGTTCCGAGCTTGGAAACGATGGGTCCGACCACTAGGTGTACGGAATTTGAAGACGTATGCTCCGTCATCCACCGGCGGCGGCGCGACATTCACTGACCCACCTCTGGTGGATGGAGGTACGACAGAGTGTTCAAATGTAGACTGGATTGCGACTGCAGACGCGGAATCATTTGGATGGACTTCCTCAGACTGATTGAGTCCCCTGGACGGTGAAGCCGGGAACTGGGGCATATCCGAATGAACATGAGAATCAGACACAACAGACTCATTGTCATCGGGGGCACCGAAGGAATCGAAGAAACGGCTCCACATGGGACCTCCCTCAGCATCTTGGGTATTTTCTCCGGCAATGGAGTTCATCTTGAAGGGGGACATCAGCTTCTTATAATGTTGGAGACGAAATGACATCCACCTGCTCCAAAGTTGCGTAAGTCAGCTTTAATACATCGACAATGGCCACCAGTCGCCCATCAGATTCAACAACAGGAAGATTGAGGTAATGTCCGACTACACAATCATTTAACGACAGGTTAAATGGTCGATCTGCGCAATGCAGCAAAAGCACCCACTGAGCATCTTCTTTAGTGCATCCTGCACAGTCATGGTCGGAGGCGCAATGTCAGGATGAGGCGTCATGACCCGCACAACGCTGCACCGCGAGGGGTCCAGTCCTGCAGCAATGACCCGAAGGACAACATCCTTACTAGTGAAAATCCCTGCTATTTTCACCGGCGCACCCCCGATACCAGGCTCCATAATGCACACAGCTGTCGTTCTCCTCTCCTTCATCAACTTGGCTACATCTTTTACAGTCGTTTTAGGAGATACGGTAGCGGGTTGCGTACGCGAGTCCATGACCGTAGTCAAATCTGGCAAAGCTGTCTTTTCGCGAAGCGCCTCAACATAGGCAAGCATCGCGGCAGCTTGAGGGTTGGACGCAAGACCGGGTCCCAGTTCGGACTGGACGCCCGCTAGAGCGCTATAAAGCTTCTGGGAAGCGGAAGAGCCCCGTTCGACCTTGTCGAGTGCTTCGTGGAAGACCTTAGTGATATCGAGGAGACCCATCACATTCCCATCTTCGTTGCAAACCGGCTGGACAGTAGAAACATTCGGCTACCAACCAAGCAAAGTTTAAGCGGGATCCGCGCACCAAATGACGAAAGCCCCTTTGCACCATAAGTTCCAATGCCTCAGTGGCACTCGTGGTATCTCGAGTAACCATTGGCGAACGTGTCATAATTTGGCTAACAGGAGTATTTCGAGGATCCAAACCCTCAGCAGTAACCTATATTACAATCAACCTTAAAAGTTAGAGGTATTAACCCTCACAAAGACGTATGGAATAATATACCCTGTACGCCAAATCCTTTGCGGTAAAGATCCCACTCAGGCTCTCCTCGTCATCAATAACAAGAACACAATCTGTTCTCTTCGCTGCACAAAGCTGACTGGCATCAGATACAGTCATCGTTTCAGGGACAGTCAAAGCATAGAGCGGCTTCAGAGCAGCAACGGTGCCCTTAGGAGGGGCGGCTTTGCCTCTCCGGTGACTTCGATGTGGATTATGCGAGGACAGTGTACGCTTTCTCGCAAGCTCCGATTCTATTTTCTTCCGAATCGCCTAGGCCCGAGACAGTTCAATGGTAAAGAGATAGGTACGAGGCATCAGAAAGAAAGAAAAAATTGTCCCAAGTGGTGTCGTGGAAAGGGTAGATAAGCTTACAACTCAAATCTGTCGGCGTGAAGAGCAGAAACATACCTCATCGCGCTTGCTCTGCTTTCTCCGTGTATCAGGACCGGAGTTTACAGAAGCAGACGACATGGATACGGAAGGAATGCGCGGCGGAGGATGCAAGATAGGAGAGTCACGACCGCCAGAAGGATAAACCGAAGGCTGCTGGACGCCTGGTCTAGGGGAATGAGAGGATGGAATTGGAATTCTTGAAGCCATCCCACCCTGAGCATGACTTGCTTCCGATATTTCTTCCCACGCTCTTTCTCCTCGTCGAGAGGCCCGATGGGGTTCACCAATGAGAATCCTGGTCTCCCGCTAGGCTCACACAGTATACCTGAGAGGATACCCCATGATTCTCGTATTACTCAGTTATTCTGGGATCCACGCTCGGAGGCGAGGCCTTCAAAGTTTGCCCGCGCGTTCCTCGGATCCCCCGGGGCCACAGCAGCAATTGCCAAGGATCCCGATGGTTCGAGATGTGCGGTCGCAGGAAGGGAATGTACGTGGGTGGCACTGTGTATGCTGTTCTGAGTATTGACGAAACTCAATATATCATTATTGGAACCACTTAGCTTTGAAGATTATCCGGATTCGAGACCTTCACGACTCACAATCAGAACAACTGGTGCAAGCACAGACATCGAGGAGGGCGGCCCGAGTGCTGGGGATGGGCCCCGGTGGGGCTCAACTTCTAGAGGAGCTGAACTTGTGGGCACACTCCCGCTTACCACCCACAAGCTCGGCTATGACAGATGTCATTTGGGGTACAGGACGTGAGTAAACTAGCTAAGACTCCATGAATTCTGACGGAACTCATCATTTCAGCTTCTTCAAATAAGATCGCTACCTCCTGTTCGAATGGGGACATCATTTTATGGGATATCAGCAAGGGTGGCTCTAAGCTTGGTACGTTTTCTCGCCTTTGATTCAGCACCCTGTTCATAGTTTTGAAGAGAAGGTTTGGCGTGAGGAACATCAAAGAGCCGTAAACTGCATATTGTTTGGGCCCACCCTTCCACACTTACTCTTGACGGGAAGTCAGGATACAATCGTTAAGATATGGGTCCGTGCAACTTACCATCAATTCAATTCACTTTACACATCTCTAAAATAAGGATATCCGCGTACCTCATGGTGCTCGTCTCTCCCTACCACATAGCACCGCTGTTCGCGCCCTCGCCATGTCGCCAAATCCCCTATCTGCCTCAGTACAACATCAATGTGTAGTGGCTTTGGAGGGTGGCGATATTGTACGCTGGGATATCCGGGCCGTTGGGCGTGCCGGTGCAGCGTCGTCCGACGGAAACTTATCCGCATCAGGAGGATCTGGTGGAAAGATGCCCTTGGACAAGGTCCCCGTAGCTCATCAAGGTGCCGTCCTCGGGATGGATTGGGCCGCGAACGATGGGAAGGGTTGGCTTTGCACTGGCGGACAGGACAAGACTGTTAAGGTTCGTTGACATAATCTCGATTCCTGAGTTAGATCCTAAATAGGACTCGGCTCCGAAGATTTGGGATGTCTCTCTCCCAACCTTCAGTTCCACTCCCGTACATACACTCCATGCACCTCATCCTATCAAAAGAGTCAAATGGCGACCGAAAAATCCCACTGAAATTGCGGTCGTCCCTCGCACAGTTGGGATTTCACCCTTGGGCATGATCCCATCGAACCCGAGCCTCCCCGGACAGGAGGCAGCCAAGATTGCAGCGAGATTCGCACCAGGGACGAGGGTGGACCAGGTCGAAGACCCGGACCGAGTAGAGATATGGGATATACGAAGGCACCATATCTCCAAGTACGTCCTCCTGGGAAGTGAGGGGGCATGTGGTGGTACGTTGGATCTTAGTAACATCCAGGGTTGTAGTTAATGATCGAGCGCCATAACTTAGCGGCTATCTGGACGGACTCTGATTCCTTTTGTGCAGTATACAGGAATGGGGCCCTCACTCGACATGATGTCCAGCATTCGTACACACCTATTGATCGTATTCCACGTCATTCTATCACTTGGGATGCCATGGGCGGAATGTCATTTATCACTGGCAAGAGGGATATGGGGGAAATTCCTTTCGATGACACGTAAGCGTACGCTCTTATGATCCATAGATTTGGTGTCCGACTGGCATCGGCCTCTGTTCTTAGCGTACCCGCACTTAATTTTCCGCCGAAAACGGCTGCAGAGGCACCATTCGAGTCTTCTCAAATATCAGCTTACATAGCAGGACCAATTGGATCTTCATTCAACAAGCAGGCTTTCCGTATCTTGGCACGGAGTTACATGCTGGAAGGCGCCTCACCGATAATCATGTGCGAGCATAACTCCACGGTACAATTGATACTTTATTCCACTTCATCAGACTCATCCCAGCGTTTATGAAGGTTGCAGCAGAAGTCGGTGACTGGAATGCAGTCCAAGTATGGGACAAGCTTCGTGGACTTCTCAGCGAAGTACCCCCACTTACGCCGCAAGCAAGTCAGAACTTTCCTAGATCTCGCAGTTCATCGAGGAACTCGATCAAATCATTCGCAGACAACACCGAAGGCCACAGTAACTCCTTTTTCCCACGCCGTATCCGCATGAACTCGCGCAGTCCCAGTGTAGAGCTAGCATCGAGGCATGCATCAAGAGATAAGCATCACAGAAGACATCGCCGTAGAGTGTCGTCTCTGAGTAAGAGCTCCACCCGGTCGTCTGTTACGCAGTCATTATCTCGGTCTGGGTCTCGCAACATTTCTAGGCACCCAGATCGTTACAGGTCATCCCTATCGCCAAATAATGTTCTTAGTAGGAGAAACGGGCCCATGACTTCTAACCATATCCCCGTTACGAACCCAACCCACCAGAAATCTTCTAGCATGACCTCCTTACAAAGCCAGCACTCTTCCTCTTCGCGCAGATCCGGAGTATCCCCTTCGCTATCGAGGGTATCAGGTTCGCGAGCAAGACCCATCGGTTCATCCAATCGTGAGCGTCGTAAGCCATTATCTGAGACCCGAGGTAATGACCTGGGGCGCGTGGTACCTGACACAAGAAACCGCTCGCATAGTTTTGGAAGCACCGCTGCACTGCTTGCCCTTGGTGAATCTGATGACACTGGGTCTGGTGAAAGAAGTGATGATGAGGACGATGACTTGGATGACAGTGATGTCAGTCTTGATGGACCGTCCCCTCGACGCGTTCTCCCCGTTCATCTGGCATCCCTCCGAGAAGCTTATGGCGGTAATGCAAATGTGCCCAGCCCGCAGATGTTTTCCATGAACATCAAGAACTCGCTCTCCCAACGTGCACCAGATCCACTGGACACAGGGGCGCTCGCCGATGATAACTACGATTCCTCATCGCCAATCGATGAACCGCATTACCCACCATCGAGATCATTTCTCAACAAGAGTGTCCCTCCTTCGAGTCTAAATCCTCACGGGGGGAAGATTATCCTACCGGTTCGCGCGATCGATCACTATCTGAACACAAGGAAAGCGGACGAAGAGAAACAAGGAATCCCTAGGGTATTCTCTGAACAAAGTGTCCAGACTGCCGTACCAAGCAGACAACCTCATCCCTACTCTTCATTCATGTTCTCCCAGAAGCAGGAGGCAGGAAGTGAGGCCCTTCTATTCACCAATGGCATGGAACGCCCCGATTTAAACAAGTTTCAGGGCGGTCTCACAGTCAAGGTACATGTCTCTGATGACGATAAGGTTTTCCAGGGGCGTGGTCGAGGTCGTTCTCGATCATTTCGGTGGGGAAACAAAATATCAGATATACAACGTGAAGAAATCAGGGCAGCACATCAACGAATTTGGGAGATAGGATGGCAATCTCTACGTGATCGTATTGAACGAGAGATTGAATCCGGCAACATTCAGCTCGCTGCTGCTGTTTGCATTGTGGGGGATGAGAATGTTTTCATGGATCGACAGCGGATAGAAGATCTGTGCGCTACATACGTTGGTAAGCGTGGTTCGTTATGCTCACCTGAGGTTTACATATTCACGATGACCTTGGTTAAGAGATGCTTACAAGACTGAGACTTTTTACTTCTGCCGCTCGAGTTCGCAAATTCTCCAAGTTTGAAGGCATTCATATGACATCCATGGTATGTTATCGAGGGAACGCTGAGAACTGGATCTTTACTTCTTCTTTTGACAGCTCGACACTGACATCTACATGGCGTGCGCGAAATGTCGTAAAGCATTCCTTGTTCCCGCACATTTACCACGTAATCGCGAGAACTCTGGGTTGTTCCAGTATTGCAAGAGTTGTAGGGAGGGTAAGGCTCGATGTTCAATCTGGTATGTTACATCTATCAGCCAATAAAGGCCAATGTTTCATTTTCTTTTTTTAGCCATCTGCCAGTCAAAGGTCTCTTATTCTTCTGCCAATCTTGTTCACATGGCGGTCATCAAGAATGTTATCGTGGATATGTAGCTACACGACCTCTTATCCGTGGACCTTGTCCTCGCCCTTCGTCATTTGACTTTCGAGGACGTCCAATCAAGTCTAGGGTCGATCGTACTTGGGCCATCTCACAGCTACCCCTCGAGCAGAGCACTCAACCAGTCGAGTCAAGCTCGATTGCTTCAACTGAACCTGATGGTCAGTCCGATGTCGATGAGGGTAGTTTCAATCTTCAGCGCACCAACGTATCAAGTTTTGCAAGTCATGATAGGGTGCAATTACGATTCCATGTGTGCCCAGCCGGATGCGGTCATTCTTGCTGGGGAAACAATGACGCAACGCAACTTGAATGACTCAACAGGGTCTCTTCACTGCATTATCGATCTGCTATTGCCTGCTGTAGCTTATCAGGTGGCACCTCTGATGTCATTTTATTAAACCGAGTCGACACAATCCCCCAGGGCGGAATGCTTCTCGCACTGCAAGACGTACCACGTTTACAATGCCATACTTTCCATTGATACTATCATCTCCACCTCTTCTGAGACTTTTTAACAAATGGGAAAAAAAGGACATGTAGATCGGGATTGTACGGGTTCAAAAGGACACAGAGAGAGCAACAAGAGAGAAGACTATAAAACAGAGTTCGTTTCCAAAACTCGAGTTCGTGCTACTTCCACCCAAAAGGCGAAAATGAACACTCAAAATAAAATCCCCCTCTCTACAAACACCCCATCAAAACTCTTTTTTCACCTCCTTTCTGCACCAACAGGAGCAGCAGGATGAGGTTCAATTCGAGTAGCAGCCCACTTCATAACGAATTCCTTCCCAGATGCATATACCCTCTTCACAGCGGGAGGAGTTTGTTCCTTATTCACATACGATTGGATGAGAGTATCGGCAGAGTGAACAGCGCCTCGAGTGAATGCGGAGTAGTAGTAACGTGAACGAAGGAAATGAACATAGGCGATGGGAATGAGGAGTGAATTCTGGAAGGTGATCACACCTAAAATGGCACGGAGTAGAATGAGGAGTTCGATACGAGCTACGATGGCCATTGCGGGGTCATAGTTATCTGCGATGAGGAAAAAAAATGAATGAATGAACTGAATAAAAAAGGAAGAAAAATCAAAAAAGAGGCTTACTCTTGACCCATGTTTGGATCGTCCTGGCAATTGGTGATTGAGTGGGTGCAGGAGAGGGACTACCATTTGTGGTAGGAGTAGCAGGTTGTCGAGGAGGGAAAGCAAGGGGTAGGAGATTTGTTCGCACAAAAGTCAAAGTGTGGAAGAGTGAAAAGACGACGTATGGAACGAGGGCAACTAGATACAATGTGATCAGCGGGGAAAACCAAAAAAAAAGTATGTTCCCGAAAGGAAGGACGGTATGAAGGGAAAAAAAAAACTTACGTGGCAATGGTCTAGAGAACCACCACAAGAGGGCCATTGCGAAATATTGAACGTTCTAAAAACCGAAGAGAAAAGAAAATGGATAAGTCATACATAAAAAAAAAACGGGCGATCAATATCGGATACCATGGATCAAACGTACCTCGTCTGCAAGTGCACGTTGCACGTAAAGTATAGTGGGTTGGGGGGCCTACAGAGAAACAAAACAAGATGAACAGGTTTCACCATGAATAAAGAAAGCTTTTTTAAGGCCGTACTCCTAGCGATTTACTATTTCCAGAGAATCCCCAGTATCAGTAACCCAAGTCAAATTCGAAGGGGGGCGGGGGTGACTTACTAGCAAACGATGGCATAACTTGTGATGGCACCAAAAAACGAGGCTGTATGAAAAAAAAATAAAGGAAGGAAGGAAGAGGAGGCACGAACAACACGAGGGTGAGTAAAAGAGTCCCCAAAAATATATGAATATGTCAACTGGCTTCAAGGGGGATAATCCACAAACCTTTATAGTACCACACGTAAGAGGCAGACTTAAATGTTATATACGCCTTGAAGTACCAAAATGCAGCTAGAAGGACAGTAACGTGTCCAAAAGCCCTATTTTTTTAAAAAATAAAAATAAAAAACAAGGCCTCAGCACCATAAGTGTGTGTTTGTCCATGCGCTATTTTTCCATGAGATTCCTCTCTCCTTGGATACGTACCAGGCATAATGAGGATACGGAGAAGGTGCCATCTTTCCAAAACAACTTTCAAGATGAATGGTCACTGTTAAGGGATTAGAATGAGGGGGGTCCCGCAGTCGATGAGGGTAAAAGGCAAGGCCGCAAGGGTGACGAACGTGAGGTCGGATTATACAATCACTCACGTGTTCCTTACTTAAGCTTAGACTCCCTTGTATCTGGCGCTGTACCCCATATAACTATGCCTCCTCGGAAAGCAAGGAAAGGCGGGGATTCAGCGCCAAGACGATCAACTAGAAGGTCCAAGGTGACTAAAGAGCAGAATCTTGTTACCGAAGAGTCAACCATCGAAGAGACGCAACTAAATGAAGCACTCAAATCTGAACCACACCCCGTTACATCTGATGTTACTACTGAGGCTATCCCGAATGATCCAAGCTTACCACCTGCAGAGCCAGAGGAGGTAGAAAGAACTATTTCTTCTCCAGTTGCTGGAACGTCATCATCTGGGATTCTTACTAAAGCTCAAGAAAACCAGCAAGATGATGTTGAGATGGACTCTACGGAATCGGTCATAGCTTCCAAGTCCAAGGAACTACCACGGATCCCAGCACCACCAGCTATGACGATGGAAGAACGACAAGCCAAGCTCGAAGCATTACGTTCAAAGATGGTAAAGCATACCATTCGTAGGGTCCATATACAACTTATATATAGATCTCCAATTTTTATACATAGCGTTTAACAGCACAAGCGAACCGAACTGAACTTGTTGAGGAACATAATAGGCAGAAGATATCTGCGCGCGAACAAATTCGACTGGAAAGACAGCGCAAATTGGCGGAGATATTGCGCGAAAAGGCTGATGCAGAGGAAGCTGGTGATGATCTTGAGCGGAGACGGAATTGGGATTATAGTATTGAGGAGAACGATGAATGGGAGAAGCGATTGAAACGAAAGGCAGGAAGGGCAGACTTTCAGTTCCATGGTACGTTCATGCCTTCTTTATTTGTCCTTCTGACATGACTTCTAAAAAAACGTATTTCGGGCCTTTGGTAGACGCTAATGATGCTGCACGGAGGAAATACAAAAAGGACCTTGATCTCCTTAAACCCGACCTTGCGGCGTACAACCGTCAAAAGGAAGCAGCTCTGGGACTCGTACCTGGTGCACTTTCGAAACTGTCAAAGGAAGAGCAAAGCAGAGCTCTGGCACAAGTTGCTTCATCATCCACGTCGGTTTCTGCTGCACTGGCAGCGGAGGATCTGTACCGAGACGCGAATACTCTACAGTATGGAGATAACAAGCCTAGTGAAGAAGCGATAGACCGAGTGGTTGCTAAACTGAATATAGAGTACGTGGTCATCCTATCAGCGCGCTGGATTCCGTTATTCCGTGACTCATCTCTTTTTGTACCTACTAGCCTCGATAAACGTGGCAAGTTCTCCCGGAAGAGACTTAACGAGGATGAGGGTGACATTACGTACATCAACGAGCACAATAGGGTCTTCAACAAGAAGGTAGGTATACCAAGCCTTTCATTCGATTCCTCTAACGAGCTTTGTGTTCAGATTGCACGGTATTACGACAAGTATACGAAGGAAATTAGAGACAGCTTTGAGCGGGGAACGGCGCTGTAGGATTAGTTGGACTTTTGTTACCTTATTCGAGACGTATCTTATCTCTTGGTACAAATGTTGTCTAAAGCTCACTTGATTACAGTAATTTTGTACGATCCCTGAGCGAGACTTCAGCTATATGATATATGGAGCTCGGTGATCAATTTGCCGAAGAACGTCAGGGACCTGGTCAGGTTTACATGTCACTGGGACAGGCGATAGCATCGCTTGGTCAATGCGGGGGTCACGCTGGGAGTGTTATCGTGGTTACCGTAGATTCATAGTTACCGAGTTGTTGTGGTGATCAGGGTTGAGAATGTTGTTGAGCAAGTTGTTGTCCCCAGTTGTTTGTGGTTCAACTGACTGATGCAGTAGGCCCAAGTGACCCCCTGTTGGTAAGGTGTTCCAGGGAAAGGAAGATGGGATGGCCGATGTATGAGCGACGGGTGGAACCGGAAGGGGAAATAGAAGGCCGAATGAAGCCGATATGAAGACAGAGAAGATGAAGATGGAGGATGCAAGTGTGGGGTACTAGACTTTGTGCCTGAAGCTGGAAGCGACCTACATTGGTCATGTGGGTACTCACTCGCGGGTATGATCCTCGATGTGGCTTTGGTTCTCCGAGTCAGGCGGGCCCACGGCTGATAGTAGCTGATAGTCCAGGGTAAAATCTATGGGCCATAGATGTCCTGATAGGGGACACCTACTTGGCAAGGGTATTTGAATGAAATGCCAGTATCGTGCATGGATGAAAGATTTTGATCGGCGGCTAAAACCACTCAATGCATACATACTCTGACTGGGCTCCTGTTGACTCCTGTTGCAGTCCGGGACAGGTCCGGCCGTTCCCGAAGAGCGGTGCGCTTCCCAACGTTGTCATCCGACGACGTACCCTGACATTGTCGAAATGCCTGCGGGGTATCGGACCCGAGGGTGTCTACAGACCAACAAATATACTCAAGTATACTGAACCGAACCATGATGAATTACATAGGATGAATTGCGCTCTTTTTGCCACTCCGTCCTTACAAAAATAGTTGTTGTATACGATCAGCTCAGACAATTCAAATTATGAAGAGGATATATTATCCACTTGGCGTCAGAAACTTTGCTTTTTTCCCTGGTACATCTACTCCTTGTCTCTTTTTCGATCGTCAACGACAACAACAGCAACACAGATCATGGCAACAGATGACGCAGAGAACACCACAACTATCAGTCCGGATGTCGCTCCCCTCGAGATTTTCGATGCGACCAGACGCGTTGAGTTCGGAGTGGATTTACCTGAAATCGAGGAGAAGCCTTTAAACCCTCGTTCTGGGTCCAAGGCTCTCGAGATCAGACGCGAGCTCACCCAAGAAGATAAGGAACTCTCACGGTGGGCATCCTCCCATAGCAACTCTCATTTATTTGTTTTCACTAACGCTCGCCATACGTCCAAAATCATTCAGTGCCAATTACGAACATCTTGAAGATCTCAAGCTCAAGAATAAGAACAAGTCTGAGGCAGATATCAATGCGCAGGGAGATGGAAAATTCAGTAGCACCGTCGATATCTCAGAACACATGTTGTCATTCCAAGAGCTTACGACTAGACTTGACACGAGCTTTTACGTGAAGGACCCTTCAAAGTCCCTAGGACTCACGCCTACCGTCGCTGAACAACGTTTGGCTCAGAACGGACCTAATGTCTTGACTCCACCCAAGAAGAGGAGTGCTTTCGAGAAGGTTGACGTCCATCTTTCTCTCTCGGAATATCGACTGACCCCATTTATTTTCCCAGTTTCTTGATTGCTTGAGAACCCTCTTTAACATTCTTCTCATTGTTGCCGGTATACTCGAATACATCCTCCTCGGTATAGACTACAAGGTACGTACGCTATTTTTATCCTCCACCCCCTATCATGATCTTGCTTTCCATTGAACTCACACACATTCATTCTTTCCCACAGAACAACAAATCGAACGAATACCTCGGTGGAATCCTCATAGGAGTCGCTTTCTTGAATGCCTTCATCGAATGGTACCAACTCCAAAAATCCGAAGCGATCTTAGCCGGATTCCTAGCCATGATCCCACCAAGCTGTACCGTCCTCCGTTCCCAAACTCTTACCACCATCCCAGCCGCTTCGCTCGTTCTAGGAGATATGGTATTGCTCAGAAATGGAGATAAGACACCTGCGGATTGTGTGTTGATTGCATCGACGGATTTGAAGGTGGATAATAGTTCGTTGACGGGAGAAGCGGAGCCTCAGGAACGAATGCCGAATCCGAAGGGAGAGAAAGGGGCGAGGCCTGTTGAAGCGACGAATTTGGTGTTTAATTCGACTAACGTCGTTAGTGGAGAGGGATGGGGCGGTAAGCGGAGGTTCTCTCTTTTCTTTTCCTTATTTTTTTTTCGAGAGTAGATCCTGATGGGCTTACTGAATTTTTTTTTAAACATTTCCAGTGGTTGTTCGAACTGGAGATAATACCCTTATCGGTGAGCCGAGCCTTTTTTTCCTTCTCTCCATCTTTTTTTTTTCAATGGGATCTCACTTCTATTATTCAGGTCAAATTGCGCATCTCGCGGGAGGCGAGAGTGGCAATCGAAGTCCTCTTGCAGTCGAGATGTGCGTTTTTTCGTAGTTCACCCATTTCAAACTGATTGCATGTCTCCTTACCTTGTCAACCTCCCCAGTGACCACTTCGTTCATATCATATCCTCTGTTGCAATCCTCACAGCCAGTGAGTTTTCTTCGATGTCCTTACTTTCCCTCTCTCTCTGAGATGAAAAATGTGATATGTGTTATTAGTCATCTTCTTCATCGTTGGGATTACGACTTCGTACAAGGGGAAAGCTGCTCAGACAGTCACGTTTGCCGTTTCCGTTCTCGTTGCATGGGTATGTGTGTGTGTGGCTTTCTTAAAAAAAAAAACAAAAAAAAAGGTCACGCTACTCTTGTCGATTGCAGCTCAGCGAATGGCGAAGGAAAAGGCAAGTCTTTTTGATTGTCTTCCATCTTGGCTTTTGTGTGTGTCAGTCGTTTAAACATTCTTTTTTTTTGGCACTAGGTTCTGGTTAAAAACTTGCAAGGAGTCGAAACTCTCGGTGCACTTACCTGTTTGGCGACTGATAAGACTGGGACTTTAACTCGGAATGAGATGACCGTAAGTGTTCAATTTTCTCTAGGCCAAAATCAGGTGATTCAGCCGAGGGAATGGTGTTGTTGTTGGTGTTAGGTCACCAATATCTGGAGTGGCAATAGGATGGTTACAGCTTTCCAGGTATGTTCACTCAGGCTTTTTAACACACCAAGAACCACCCTCATTTTATTCATTCATTTCCACTCTTCTTACTTTTACACCCTTTTTTTAAAAAACAAAAAAGTCCAACAATGACGCGCTAGACATCGAATCGTTCCACCCTTCTCAAAGCGGCATGCGCGAAATGATCGATGTTGCAGCTCTCAACTCTCGTGTCAAGTTTAATCGGACTGATGTACCCTTTGAGCAACGGGAGATCTTGGGTGATGCTACCGAAACGGGTTTGGCCAAGTTTGCTGCGAGGTGGCTCGTGACGTTATCATCATCCAGGGGTGATGAGAGTGAGGGTAGTGAGAAGGCTGAGATTGAGAAGGTTGACGAGGATAGTCTGGCGCCATTGGATCAGGGTTATGATCTGTTTGTGAAGGGGCACCAGAAGGTATTTGAGATACCGTTCAATTCTGTGAATAAATGGGCTTTGGTCGTGGTGAGTTTCTTTTCTTCTTTTTTCGTCTGGTTGTTGCTTTTTGGTAGATGACATGACGATGATTTTTTTTTGTTCAGGTCAGGAAATCTCATGATAAGGGTGCACTTCGCTCGTATATCAAGGGTGCTCCTGAACGAGTTCTTTCCAAATGCACCACGTTCCTGCAAGATGGTATTCAATACCCAATCACGGATTTTTTCAAACAAAGCTACGATGAAGCGTATACGGTAAGAGAAACATCCAGTATACGGATTTGCCGTGTTGCTCATATGTTTGACTTTTTGTATTTTTTGGATCCATCTACTTGTAGTATATGGCTTCTCGAGGACACCGTGTTATTGCGTGTGCACAGATGCTCATGGATGGTAAGGAGTTCCCGACAGACTTTGCGTTCTCGAAGACATCCGAGAATTGTCCCACTGAGGGATATTGTTTCGTTGGTCTGATTTCCCTGGAGGATCCACCGAAGCATGGTGTGAGTAGTATTTCCCTTAACCTTAAAAAGATGGGTCCCCCCTTAATTTTGATATCCTCCTCTCATTAGGTTCGCCAGGCTATTGGTGCTCTTCGTCAGGCAGGCATTAAAGTGATGTGAGTACTTATGATATGCTGACTTGATTGGCCGGGACGAGTACTAATATTATCCCTTTCTAGGATGGTCACCGGAGATGTAGGTCTCCTTTGACTACGGCTTAGGAGAATGCTCACGCAACCAATTGTTTTTTTTTCTTCTCTAAGCACCCTAAAACGGTAGGTATATGTACGACTTCGATCGGGGAGACGGAACTCAATCAATCAATTTTCGTCCATAAGGCTGAGGCTATCGCTCGGAAGATCAATCTCATCACAGGTGACACTCGGGAACGACTCAGCGAAAGGACCGGCAGGTGTGTATCATTGGCAATGCAGTAGTTTTTTTCTTTTTGCATCCGTTTTTCAACTGGAAGTGTTTTAGGCCTATGGATGATATCTACGAAGATGAAGCTCTGGCCATAATCATCCACGGAGATAGAATTGACGCGCTTCAGGTGAGATTTTTTGTTTGTCGCCCTCCCTGAATACATCATCGAATGATTGATTCTGGTAGCCTTATGAGTGGGACATGAGTAAGTAGTGAGATATGAGAACCGTTGGAGCTTGTCTAATTTGGCCGAATCCAGTTCTCAACAAGAGCGAGATCGTCTTTGCTCGCACGTCTCCTAAGCACAAGCTCGAAATTGGTATGATTTCCGACGTATTTTCCAAATGTTTTTCCGTTCGAACATTCCCTTTTCCCCTAGTTCGTCGCGCTCAAGCGCTTGGCCACATCGTGGGAGTGTGCGTCGTATCCAATCTACTTGATATTGCCTCATTCACTCTTCATGTGTTTGTTATAGTACTGGCGATGGTGTTAATGACTCACCTGGTAAGTCACTGTCAAAGTCGGCTCATTTTTACTTGCTGATTTGGTGCCCAGCTCTCAAGAAGGCCGATCTCGGGATCGCCATGAACATCTCTGGCAGCGACGTCTCTAAGGAGGCGGCAAACATGATTTTGCTTGATGACAACTTTGCAAGCATTGTAATGGGTGTCAAGGAAGGGCGATTGATCTTTGTCAACCTCAAACGCAGCATCAAGTGCGCAAGGGATCTGCTTGCCTCTTTGGATATCATCTCATTTGTTTTTTTTTTTTTCCCTGCAGGTACACTGTTACGCACATTATGCCCGAAGGTATTTAAAACATTTATTCGGGAATGCTTCCAAAAACACTAAATTTGTGTATAGTCATCCCCCAGCTGCTTTATGTCTGTGGTGCGTAGAGATCACGGCAAGTCAAAGATGGGTCATTACTTAGACGTGCTTCTAGTGCCTCTTCCCCTGCCGCTTCCCGCCATCATGTGAGCCGCAATTTCTCATCCAGTACTGTTTTGCTAATATGTACGTCTAGGATTCTCGTCATTGGTAAGCGGTCAAGGCTGTCCACTGTACTTCACTCATCCATTCGCATTCAGATCTTGGGTTCGAAATCTTTGCCGCCGTTAGTCCTTCCTCATGACCGTTATACTTTTACCAACTCACGTTGATACTTCTAGCTTTCTTTCGCCTGGGATCTTCCAGAGTCATCCGAGAGTCTTATGCGGCTTCAACCGCGCAAGCCCGTCACTAATCGATCGATATTGGCGAGAAAACAAAAGGCACTAAGGCGTACAAAGACCCTTCGTCGGGATCCCGAAACTCTGGAAGTTGTTCAGCCCACGAAGTGGGACATGTTCAAGAGCAAGCTAAAGAAGCCTTTCACTCGCATGTTCTGGGAAGATGTCTGGGAGCAAAATGAAGATGAGACGCTTGTTGACACGTAGGTTCGAGGACCAAGCAACACCAATAGTTTACTCACCTCTCACCTCTCAAGCAATCTCTTGAGTTACTCCTATTTGGAGGCTGGTGTAATTGAATCGATCGCTGTGTGAGTCCCGATATGCCACAAGGCGAACAAGTTGCCAATGCATTACTTCTTTCTAGTTTAACGAGCTATTTTGTGATTTTCTGGAAACGTGGCTTTACTCCAAATGAGCTTCGTATTGCTCAACAGGCCGGAAGTAAGTCCCAGACAACCTGAACTATATCCTCGTTATACATCTGTCTTTTTCCGATTATAGATTACTTCACAAAATCGAGTCCAGACTTCCATAACTCGCGTGGATGGACTATCACTGGCCCCCAGCAGGAGGATGCGGCATCTCAAGCGAAGTCTATTGGTAATGGATGCTTATTTTCAGTAAACATACAGGCTCACTGCGATCTCTAGTATATCTGTCTATTTTTATCTGCCAGTGCTTCAACGTAGGCTGGTTCTCCCTGTTTAATACCTCTTTTTCTGAACCTCTATCCTTCCATAGATGTTTGCTGTGAAAGCCAAGTTTAGAGTGGGTGACTCGCTCTTGCCCTCTTCGATATGGTCTCTTACACCTCATTCCATTAGCCGCCGTTTGGAAAGCATGTTGTCGCGAACCCATACAATTTTGCTGGTATATTTGCCGGCGCGTGCCTAGCGATGTTCATCATATACACTCCTCCCCTACATTCCGCGTTCAGTGAGTATTTCGAGCCCACCCTGGACTCCCATCGTGACGGCTGACATCTTCTCATCTAAAGACGGAAGCTACCACACAAGCCCGTTGTATTGGTTGATCCCTGTCGGCTTTGGGGTCGCGCTTCTTGCCTGGGCATCGATACGAGTGGTTATTTCTAAGCGTGCTCTCACCAACTCACTCGTAAAGGACATTCAAGGACTTCAAATGTGTAAGTTGTCTGTCTTTTATCCTTTAGACTTCCGCTCACGTTTGGCTGGCTTAGTCCCTACAATGCGCACGATGAGTATGCGACGATAGCGCACTATGTATCTCAGTTTGGTATCTTCTCACTGTATCCATTCTTTTCTGGCATGTGCCCCATGATGTCAATATATAGGGAGGAATATGATTCAAATTGATAACGATCTGGTTCCTCTTCATTAGTGGTATGACACTTTTCCAGACAAAGCCATGAATATGACGAGAGCGGACCATTGTCACTTGACTCATCAGTGAGGTCGACTTCAAACATACCCACTCAATGTAAGCCCTTTGTATTCCTATCATCATTCTGAAAGTCGAATGCTTGTTGTGTGTTAATGCGCTGAATCATACCGCACCCTTCCACACTCACCTGTTTGCACTGACTCAATGAGCAGTCATCACACAGCAACGGGAAGCGTAGCTGCCCTTTCGTGAGTTCAAGTCCTGGTCAGCAGTCAACTGCAAGCATGCTGTAGTGTGTGCGCCCTGCTCAAGCACTTACAGTTACCCACTCAATGCATCAATGCCGAAGGGTCGCTCTCGAACCCTCAGCGGCGAGGTTTGCCCCAATTCGGCTTCGAGTCAGGGGCCAATTCGCTAGTAAGCAATCGTCATCCTGCTGCCAAACCCATGATTCCCGTTATAATCTGAGTCGCAGTCAATGAATAGCAACATCTTCAACTATGTGTGATAGGTGATGATGGTTGAGCACAAGGTGTTAGAGCGGTGAGGGCGGAACGTGTTTAAAAGTGAGCCGGAACCGGACCCTGTCCGGTTTGCTTATCCCAAAGAGGCTGGGAGCGAGCTCAAACGCCTTCAAACGCTTGCAGACTAGATATGTTACCTCGCGGTCCGGATTGCCTAGGGCTAAAATAACTCCGCTCTTGGCATTGCATATCCTGTTATAGTGCTCGTTCTTCAACATGATCCCTACTGACAGTCCAAATCTGACAAATCAAGAATCCACCAAAATTATAAAAGAGATAAAGCTCCCCGCTACACGAGTTGAAAATAATTGGAGTCCTTGAGTATCCGTGACTCAGTTGCAATCTATCCACTAATAGTAATTGTCCAGTGTCCAGGGACATGGATGGCCAGCACCGGGTCCACTCTGAGGAAGGGTTCCATTCCGCCCCGCCGGCTCGCCATTAAAGAAAAAATCAGATCCAATCTGGTCATGGAACCTCCTTGCCTGCGCCACTTGGTCATTGGCATTGTGCACAGCAGGCCAATGCTGCTGCATACTTGGCGCGCGGGGCATAACGGAAGGACCGGCGATTGGAACCGGGACAGGGGAGTAGGCATGGTAAGGGACACTCGGCTGTGCCACAAGATTCCTACCATTGAAGTTAGGGGACATCCCTAAGGGTGGATGCTGGGCAGTGAACCAAGTTGTTCCGGCACCGTGGGAATAGGCACGGACATTATGAGGACCAGCGATTGGACCCGGAACAGGGGAGGGATGGTGAGGGACACTCGGTTGTGCCACAAGACCATGGAGGTTGGGGGACATCCCTGGGGAAAGATTTATCGGCTGACGCTGAACGGCGAAATTATTAGGGGTGGGTAGTACGGGAGTCTGAAACAACGATAGACCCGGGCCGGGTCCAAGGCCAGTAGAACTGTAAGGGGCCCCGTAAGACACGAATCTGTAACGTTATCAGTTTCAGTGATCTCCATTAGATGTGAGGGCTCGTACTGTTGTGGCGGCGACGGAGATGGTGGCGGTGGCGGTGGCGGTGGCAGATATGATAACGGCGCCAAGAGGGCGACCTGATCTGAAGGTACACCGCCTATCTCCAATCCGGGGTTGGTATC
>WNFI01176988.1_pt1 | contig 20632 bp, 17 predicted proteins | sample 5400471 | NCBI WGS metagenome assembly WNFI01 (sample SAMN13153348, study PRJNA577476) | soil metagenome | isolation source: 100 cm saprolite on Douglas fir-dominated hillslope | place: USA:California | collected 2013-09-17
CCGAGTAATAAATGCGACGTCGCTGTTTCATGGCCCACACTCCATCTTTGCTAAAAGATTAGTGTGTTGCGCTGATCGGTTGAACCCGCCGCGCAAAGCGGACATTGGACAGTCGTGGTGCGATCGATGCAATTTGAAGGAAGATTGTACCGTTTCCACGCCGCCGAAGAACCTCCGGCTGCCGCCGTTGTCTCGATTCTGCCGTACTTTGGCTCCCATGATGCTTCCCATCGAATCCTTGCGGAGTACGAGAGTTCTCCAAAGCGTCGAACCCGGGGGGTAGATGACGTCCGTCACAGCTGATGGGTTTCCGTCACGTCGCACCATTTCATCATCTGCTACGATAGCACTGGTTCTTGTTGCATTCGCGCTTGCATCAGGAGCGGCAGCTTGGCTTGCCGATCTCGATCCGGTTGCTTTGCTGTCTCATCCCGCAGTTCTGGAGGATAACCCTACGCCATCGGAGGATACCCCTACGTCATCGTTTGATGACCGATTCTCGGTGGATTCGGCACCCGATTCGATTTCCACGGACATCCGACTGCGTCCCCTTGCTCAATTTGTGTCTCGGGAACTCGATATCAAACTTCAAGAAGCCAGGGGCCAGCTTGCCCAGAAACTGCAGTCGCAAGATTGGCGGGCGGCCCCGATCGACAAACCACCGCCTGCGGTCGTCGCTGCCGTTCCCCTTCCCAGGTCTCGTCCGGATGAGGCGAACCTCGAATTACGGGGTAGCCCTCCCACCGCTCAATCCGACAATCGCACGCTGCTGCAGAAACTTTCTGACCTGCTCCCGGCGCGTATCACGCTTGCGTCGCTGGCTCCCGATGGCGGGCTCATTGGCGACAGGCCAGATCTCACGTCTCTTGGCTACGACAATCTTACCGCCGTCTATGACATCTCGGCGCATGCTGTTTACCTGCCAAACGGCTTGAAACTCGAGGCGCATTCAGGATTTGGTAATCTGATGGACGATCCGGGACACGTGGGCGAGCGAAATGTTGGAGCGACGCCCCCAAATACCTATGATTTGAAGCCTCGGGAACGACTGTTTCACGGCGTCCAAGCGCTCCGCATGATTCCCGTGGGAGGTAATGATATGCTCGGGCGGTCCGGATTGCTCGCGCACAGCTACATGCTCGGCCCCAACGGCGATTCCAACGGCTGCGTGTCGATCAAGAATTATGAAAAATTTTTGAAGGCGTTTGAGAATGGTGAGATTAAGCGCCTTATCGTGGTGGCAAGCCTTAGCAACAGCGTATCAGCGTCGCGACGGTCAGCCTCACAGTCATGAAAGCATCGATTCATTTGCTGACGCGATTGCACAGCTATCCGGCTGAAAAATGAGCCGCTCGGCCCGCTACCTCGCCAGATAGTTCCGCAATATCTCGGTCAGGCGATCGGGATTGGTCTGGCGGGGGCCCTTGAGGACAGGCGATCCCGTTGAGCCTGTCGACGTAAGCGCCTATGCTGCAGAGCCGGCAAGAGACGCCGATGGGCGCACGGGAGGATATCATGCGTGAGCCGCTGTTCGCTGTGACCGTCGCATGCGCTGCAATGCTTGGATCTTGTGTGCCGGGCATCGCGCAGGAAAATGCCGACCAGAGGCTGGGCACGGTTCACTTCGCGACCTCGTGCAACGAGACCGCGCAACGGCGGTTTGACCGCGCCATGCGATATCAGCATTCGTTCTGGTATGCGGCGTCGAAGGAAATCTACCAGGAGACACTCAAGGCCGATCCGGAATGCGCGATTGCCTATTGGGGCATTGCGCTGTCGCTTCTCAACAATCCTCACGGTGCAGTGCCGGAGCCCAACCTGCCGCCGGGCCTTGCGGCGATCGAAAAGGCGAAAGCGGTCGGCGCCAAGACCCGGCGCGAGCGCGATTACATCGACGCTCTGGCGGCAATGTATGTCGATTATGACAAGACCACGCATCAAGCGCGCGTCCAGTCATACCTCAAGGCCATGGAAGCGCTGGCCGCAAAATATCCCGATGACGACGAGGCCCAGATCTTCTACGCGATTACGCTGAATGTCGCGGCGTCGCCGGCCGACAAGACCTATGCCAACCAGCTTAAAGGGGCAGCCATCCTCGAGCCGATCTTTGCGCGTCAGCCGCAGCATCCGGGCGTCGCTCACTATCTGATTCATCTGTACGATTATCCGGCGATCGCCGCCAAAGGCCTGCCGGCGGCGCTCCGCTACGCGAAGATCGCACCGAATGCGCCGCATGCGCAGCACATGCCGTCGCACATCTTTACGCGTGTCGGCTACTGGAAGGAATCGATTGCGGCGAACCGGGCTTCCGTTCAGGCAGCGAAGGCCGATAAGGAATTCGGCGATCAACTGCATGGGCAGGACTATCTTGTCTACGCCTATCTGCAACTCGGCCAGGACAAGGAGGCGCGCAGCGTCGTCGATGAAATCGAAACGGCGCAATTCGGCCCCGATGCCTTCGGCGCCGCCTATGCGCGGGCCGCCTCGCCTGCGCGCTATGCAATCGAGCGCGGCGACTGGAAGGGCGCGGCCGGTCTAGAGGTCAAGCCAAGCAAGTTTCCGCATGTCATGGCGGTCAGCTATTTTGCCCGCGCGGTCGGTGCCGCTCGCTCCGGCGATCCGGGCGCGGCCAAAGCCGACGCCGCCAAGCTTGCTGAAATCCGCGACAAGTTGCGTGAGGTGAAGAACGATTACTGGGCCGGCCAGGTCGATATCCAGGAGCGAACGGCGACGGCCTGGGTGCTTCATGCCGAAGGCAAATACGACGACGCGCTCAAGGCGATGCGCGCCGCCGCCGATGCCGAGGATATGACCGAAAAGGCTCCGGTCACACCCGGACCGCTGGCACCGGCGCGCGAATTGTACGGCTTCATGCTGCTCGATCGCGGCATGGCCAAGGAGGCGGTCGCGGCGTTCGAGGCCACCATGGCAAAGGAGCCAAACCGCTACAACGGCTATGTCGGAGCGGCGCAGGCTGCGCAGGCGCAGGGCGATACGGTGAAAGCCAAGGCCAATTATGGGAAGTTGGTCGCGCTCGCGGCCACTGCGGATTCCGAACGGCCCACGCTTGCCGCCGCCCGGGCATACGTCGCAAGCAACTAGAGCGTTTTCAAGCGAAGTGGATTCCAGCCCAACCAATCACAGCCAGCCGCATGATGAAAAGAACGACCGTCATCGCCACGCTCGCCGGCCTCGGATTGGGCGGATTGGTGGCGGCGTTTGCGACCTTCCTCTGGCCGCAACTGGGGGGCGGCGGGACGGTGACTGCTCCGCGTCATCCAGTTTGGGCCGAGGTAGAGTGGCCGTTCCCGATGGATGAGTGGGGCGTGGGCAAGGCGTTCCGCTGCGAGGCGGCCGCCTGCGGCGCCGAGGTCAAGCTTTATGTTCGCGCCAAGATCGGCTTCTGCAATTGCACGACCGGTGTATCCGACGATGCCGAACTCGATCGCCTGAGCGACTTCCGGCTGATGGGCGAAAAGCCTTCAGTTTTAGGTCCCGGCCGTCCGATCAATGTGGCCTGGATGAAAGGCCGCAGCCGATCCTACGCGCTCGCCGATTCCTTTCGCGCGCGAAATTCAGCGCTCGCGGCCGCCTTCAATGATCACTGCGACGCGGTCGTCGCCACGGTCGTCGTCGCCCATGATCGTCCGGCGCTCATCGAGCCCGGCGTCATCGCGTTTCTCAACAGCCCGACGATCATCCGCTGGGCCGAAGTGACGCTTGGCCTGTAGAGCATGATCCGGAAAAGTGGACACCGGTTTTCCGAAGGGATCATGCTTAATCAAAAATCGAGAGCGCAATCGTGATTCAATCCAGAACGATCGCGCTCTTCTAGAGCGCAATCCCATCGAATTTGAAACGCGATTGCGTTCTAGGTTTTTGTTTTGTCGCGTTTTCTTCACGCGAACCGGAATCCACTTCGCTTGAAAACGCTCCAGGGTCGGTGCTCGTCACGGCGCAGCGGCGGCCCGCTACCTCGTCAGATAGTTCCGCAATATCTCGGTCAGGCGATCGGGATTGGTCTGCGGCGGCATGAAGCCGAGATATTCGCCATTGCGGCCCATGAGATAGATGACGCCGGCATGATCGATCGAGTAATCCCCGCTTCGCTCGTCTGCCACCTTGACGTAGAACGCCTTATACGACGTCGCCACGCTGCGGATTTGCTCCGGTGAGCCAGTCAGGCCGACGAGGCGCGGGTGAAAGGCGGAAACGTACTCCCCGAGCACCTTCGTATCCCGCTCCGGATCGACGGTGATGAAGATCGGCTGCACGCCGTCGCCCAAAGCGCCCAGCTCGTCGATCGCCTGCGAGATCGCCATCAGGTCCGCGGGACAAACGTCGGGACAGGTCGTGTAGCCAAAGTAGACCACCATAAGCTTGCCGCGGAAATCGGTGTCGCTCCGCAACTTGCCGGTCTGATCGGTCAGCGTGAACGGGCCTCCGACCGTGCCGCGGCCGTACATCAGGTCGTCCATCATCTGGGCGGCCGTCGACTGTTCGTCCGCTCCCGCTCCGCTGCAGCCAAGCAGCAGGGCTGCAACAAGCAGCATGGCCGCCCTTGAGCGCGGCATTGCATGCACCGATCAAATGCCAAACGTGATGCGGGTGCCGGTGGTCGTGGTCAGAACCTTGCCGGGCATTTGCCGCTGCGCTTCCTGGGTGAAGTTGAGCCCGCTGCAATGCATCGGAATCAGGACGTCCGGATTCAGCTTGCCGATCTCGCTTACAACCTGAGTGAGGTAATCCGCCGGGGCCGGCCCGAGGTGGAAGCCGCCCATGATCGCGTGGATCTTCTCGACGCCCGATACTTCCATCGCCTGCCTGACGGAATTGACGATGCCGACGTGGCCGCACGAACTGATAACGATGAGACCCTTATCCTTCAGATTGAAGCAGGTGGCGTGCTCATGGATGTGCTCATCGGGCACGATCTTGCCTTCCATTTCGGCCGGCAAATAGTGCGACTCGCAGAGAACGACCTTGACGTTCCGCTTGGCGATCTCGCGGCGATCCAGCATGCCGTAGTCACTGAGTTCGCCCTGTCCGACGCGCGCATAGCGCTGGCAGAAATTGTCCTCGCCGCCGACATACATGGTGAGGTCGTCCGGCAAATCCTTGCGGTGCTTGTCGAGAAATCCGAACAGACCGCCCCAATGATCGAAATGCCCGTGGCTCATGATGAGCGTGTCGATCTTCGATGGGTCGACCTTCAGCAGGTCCATGTTGCCGTTGATGGTTTGGGGTGTCCAACCGTAATCCAGCAGGAACGTCCGCTTGTCGTCGCCGCGCTGCGGCTCCAGCAGCAGCGACAATCCCCATTCGCTGTGCAGGGGGCGCGTGGAATCCGCTGAGCGTCCCGGCTCTGTCTTGACCCCGTATGCTTCCTGTGGACGAAAGAAGATGTCGGTGGCGCTGTCGACCAGAACCCGAATGCTCATTCTGTCGATGGTCGGCACCTCCAACGGTCCGGCCTTAGCCATCTCGACGCAGGAAAACCCGCCGGCTGCCGCGGTCATCGCAAACGACGTGGAGGTCTTCAAGACGTCGCGTCGCGTCACTCGTCGGACCATGATCGTTCCTCCAGATTGCCAGACGGCTGTTGAGCCGCGCCTTACCGCGCCGCGCGGGCCGATCGGCGCGGGACATTCATGAAATACAACTCCATAGCATTTTAAAGTCAACGCGAATGATGCTTCTTGGACCAAGCATTGTCGGTCGTGATATCCACCATCATGCGAGACGGACACGCGACCGAACAGCGCAAGTGCGCTGCCGGGAGGGCGCGTTCCTCAGGATGAGGACTCTCACAGCGCGTAGCCCGGCAGGATGGGCCGAATCGCGTCAGGGACGCTCCTTGCTACCGGCTCGGCGCGATGAAGCGCCAGCGCGACGACGCGACAAACATTGTGTTGATTTCCCTCAAGCCAGCCAGCGCCACTGATACAGCGGCGAATCCGGCGGCGGGTTTAGATCAGGGGTCCAGCCGGTCAGCTTTTTCAGAACATAGCTGCTCATCACCAAACCGCGCCAGCTTCGATCGACGCGGCCGACCGGTTCCAGCACGGCTGATGTCGATGCCCAGAGCGAATTGGCGTCATCCGGGTCGCGTGCGACGTAGAGGCCGGTATGGCCGCTGACCAGACCCATGCCGGGATCGCGAAAACCAAGGAAGCGCGCGCGTTCGTTGATCTGAATCACCGGCACGCGGTCCCGCAGATGCCAGCGCAGCATCGCGTAGGTGCGGTAGTCGGTGGTCGCAATCCAGGTGGCGCCGGTTTGTTTCATGGCGGCTTCGGCCCGGCTCGCGATCTCTGCGTAGCCGGCCTCGCCTCCGATCGGATCGGTCCGGCCGATCAAATTCCACGGACTGGCGACACTGTAGAGAAAAACCAGAATGACGAGGACCAGGCCGGATGCGATTCCGGCCCTGGCCCACGACACCGTCGATTTGACCAACCATGCCGGCCAGCCTTCCCGAGGCAGCATGGCGATGTTGATGGCAGCGGCGGCAAAGCCGGCCGGCCAGATGAACATCGGCCAGGTGTCCCCGATCCGCAGCATCAACGATTTCCAGAAGAAATAGCAGAACGGAACCAGCACGCAGGTCGAGAGCAGAATGGCGATGGCGTCGCGCTTGCGATATCCGCGCCATGCCGTCAGCGCCGCGCCGGACAGAACCACCGGCAACAGGATCGGCCCCACCTGACCGAACTGCAATCCGAAGAAATCTCCCACCGTGCGAAGCGATAGTTCGTGGGTCGCGGACGCCCGCACGAACTGGAATTTGAACGACGCCCAGTCGTGCTGTGCGTTCCAGATCAGTACCGGCGAAAACAGTACAACCGCGATCAGCGCGGCGAGCCAGGGATACGGGCTCAGCAGCCAGCGCCGGCGCCAGTCGGGCACCAGCATGAATGCCGCGACGGCAGGAAGCAGCATCGCGACGGTGAATTTCGATAGCAATGCGCATCCGGCGAATACTCCGGCGGCCAGCCACCAGCGCCCATCATCGCTCTCGACCAGGCGGACCAGCGCCCAGATCATCGCCAGTGCAAAAGGGATCAACGCGACGTCGGGCGCGACCTTCGCCATCAGGAGCCCGTAATAGAGCGCGGCCTCGGGCATCAGCACCGCAAGGATCACCGCGCGGATATCATGGGTCACGCGCCGGACGATATCCGCAAGCAGCAGCTGGCTGACGAGCATGGCCATCAGGCCGGCAAACCGCACGCCGAAATTGGTGTCGCCGAAGATCGCGGTGCCGGCGCGAATGAACCATGCGATCATCGGCGGGTGATCGAGGAAGCAAAGAACGCTTTCCTTCGAAAACGTCCAGTAATAAGCCTCGTCGGTGCGCAGATCGATCAAGCTCGCATAGACCACCCGCATGCAGGTCAGGACCGCGATCAGCGCCACGGCGGCCAACAGCGTTCGGCGGGCCGCGTCGGATTTCGGAGCATGGCTGGGGGGCGGAACGATCAGCATCGGTGAGCCTTTTGAGCGGACTCGACTATGCTGTCAACTCGACGAACCTGTCGCTTATGGTGGGTTAAGCCAACGGGTCCCATTCGTTGCTACCTGAAATCCGTTCGCCGGCCGGAGGGTATCGCTGCGGGGCTGCCACGCAGTTATCGATTAACGCGGTTTTAAGCGCAGTAATATTTCATAAACGATGCTGGCACGCGCTCGGCGGGTCATTGTTCGTCCGAGTTATCGCCACGCACGTGCAATTTTGCGACGCACTTCGAATCTCTGCGGGTGCGATGGAGGCTATGCCATGCTCAATCGCCTGACCTTAACCGCGCTACTCACCTCCGTCGTCGCTATCATGGCTAGCTGTGTCGTGGCTTTCCTTGCCATCAACGCCTGGGATTCGCTGGGCACGCTGCAGACCGCAAATCGAACCTCGCTGATTACGGAGGTCTCCGACAGTGTTTTCAAGGCCATGGATAACCTCCGTACAGACCGGTCGAACACCGGCCGCGGCCTGAACGGCGAATTGCCCATTAGTGAATCGGATTTCGCACATCTCAAGAGCTTCCGCGACGCCGAGATGCCGGCGTTGCGGATGGTTTTGGCGATCCTGCCGTCGATCGATTTCCCTGAGCAAAAGACGCTCCTGCCCGAGCTTACCAGGCAGGTCGGGATCCTCACCGCACTGGATACCGAGACCCGTGAGGCGATCGCCAAGCCCAAGGCTTCCCGGCGCCCGGGGCTGGGCAAGGAATTTGCGGACGCGGCGGGCGCTCTGATCGATACGCTCGACAGGGCCTCGATCAGCCTTGCCGCCGCCATCAAACATAGCGATCCCATCGTCGATCAACTGCTGGAGATCAAGCAGATGGCGTGGCTGGTCCGGCAGAGGGGCGGCGAGGCCTCGCTGCAGGTCTCGAACGGCCTGGGCGGGATCGTCCTGCCCCCCAATGTCTTCAAGACCTACACCAAACTGGTCGGCGGAATTGAAGCCGCCTGGGAGGCGCTTGAATCGGCCGCATCAGGGATGCAACTGCCGCCGAAGCTGATGGAGGCCATGAAGGAAGCGCATACAGCCACTTTCGAGCCCCGGTACACGGCTCTGCGCGACCGCCTGCTCGATGCCATCGTGAATGGCGAGAAGCGGGAACTGACGGCAAGTCAATGGAGTTCGCTCTCCGTCCCCCATCAGGTCACCGCTGTGGTGATCGCCGAGCGCGCTCTCGACGCGGCCAAGAATCATGCCCAGGAACAGCGGTCGATCGCGCAACACGCATTGGTCGTGCAAATCGTTCTGCTGGCCGGAGCGCTCATGCTGGCAGCCGGCAGCATGGTTGCGGTGCGCAATCGCGCCATCAAACCGCTCAAGGCGATCCGCGATGCCATGCTGAAAGTTGCGGGAGGCGATCTGAGCGTCGAAGTGCCGTTCGCGGAGCGGCGGGATGAGATCGGCGCACTGGCCGGGGCGCTGGCAACATTCAAGCGGAATGCGATGGAAAAGAGCCGGATCGAGGATCAGCAGCGCGAGCAGGCTTCACGGATCACGCAACGACAACAGGCCGTCGAAGCTCACATCGGCACCTTCGAAACGCAGATGCGCGAGGCGCTTGGCGCATTGCGCAGCGCTTCCGAGCAGATGCGAACAACCTCGGATGGGTTGTCCTCGGTTTCCAGCCAGACCAATACGCAGGTGCGCATGGCCGCCAAGGCGTCGGACGACGCCTCGGACAACGTGAACAGCGTCGCTGCGGCATCAGAAGAGTTGAGCGCCTCGATCGCCGACATCAGCCGGCAGGTTACGCACGCAGCCAACATCGCCAGCCGCGCAGTCGATCAAGCGCGGCAGACCGATACCACGGTTCAGGGCTTGGTCACAACGGCCAGCCGGATCGGCGAAGTGGTCGGCCTGATCAACGACGTTGCCGGACAGACCAACCTTCTGGCCTTGAATGCGACCATCGAGGCCGCGCGCGCCGGCGAAGCCGGCAGGGGCTTTGCGGTGGTTGCGTCCGAGGTCAAATCGCTCGCGACCCAAACCGCCAAGGCGACCGAAGAGATATCACAGCAGATCGCCGCCGTTCAGAAAGTCGCCAACGACGCCACCGATGCGATCAAGGGCATCGGCGGCATCATCGGTGAAGTGAGCGAGGTTGCCACCGCGATCGCCGCGGCAGTCGAGCAGCAGGGCGCGGCCACCCAGGAAATCACCCGCAGCACGCAGCAGGCGGCGCAAGGCACGAACGCGGTGTCCGATAACATTGCAGGCGTCATCGCCGGCGCGGACGCCACCGGGGCAGCCGCCCAGAATGTGAAATCTGCCTCGGAAGCGCTTGACGCTCAAACCCGGCAGTTGGGCGATCAGGTCAATGCATTCCTGAACAACATCCGCGCGGCCTGATCGAAATCGGCGCGGCGCAGCATTTCATCAGACCCGCCGCCTTGCCGACCGATCCTACCGAGAGTCGCCAAAATCCCCACCGTGCTTCGAGACATCGCCTGCCCGATCCAGCATACATGGTGACGCGATCGGTATCGCGGAGTTTATCATCGGGCCGGCCGAAGTCAGGACCCGTTGGCTCAACCCATCCTTGCCACGGGCTGCGAGAGTCCTCATCCTGAGGAGGCGCCAAGCGTTGTCTCGAAGGACGGCCGCGAGTCCATGCGTTACATGCATCCTTCGAGACGCTTGCTTCGCAAGCTCGTCAGGATGAGGTCAGTATTTCCTGCCGGGCTCTGAGGAGCGCTCTCCCGACAGCGCACTTGCGCTGTCCGGTCGCGCGTCTCGAAGGATGTGGCTATGCGCACACCTCATGGTTCGAGACTGCGCTGAAGAAGCGCCTCCTCACCGTGGGGACTCTATGAGGTGCGGTTTAATGGTTGCGAGATGGTATAATGGGGCTCTCGCTCGTTGAGCGAGTCCTCCCGGCAAGCGAGCAAGGCGAGCGCAAGCCGGAACCCAAAGGAGTGCGCGATTGCGCTCATCGCGGCGCCGAGGAGTTTTGTTTTGGCACTGGACCTGAGGCCTTTTCTCACCATTGATGCCAGGGAGTATGGGTCCCGGCTATCGCCGGGACGACTCATTGGACGGCTGTGCCAACTTGCGATCCGGGTGCCAATATGACCGAAACCTTTCAAGCCCGGTTCGGAAAATTGCTCCGCGGCATCAGCGTCCGGCAGGTTCGACTGGTGTGCGGGCTGGTGCTGTTCAGCTATCTGGTCAGCCATTTCGTCAACCACGCGCTTGGCAATGTCTCGCTCGATGCCCTGGCCATCGGCGTCAACGTTCATGCCGGCTTCTGGCAATTTCCGCCGATCGCGGTCGCATTCTACACCGCGGTGGCGGTGCATTCGGGGCTAGGGATCTGGGCGCTCTATGAACGCCGGCAGTTTCACTGGAAGGCGATCGAGCCGCTGCAGCTGGTGCTGGGCCTGAGCATCCCGGCGCTGATCGTCGCCCATATCGTCGGGGTGCGGCTCGGGCAAACCCTGTTCGGGCAGGAGAAGCTCTATCCGCAGGTGTTCTACGCCTACTGGGTGGTGTGGCCGTACAAGATGTGGCAGATGTTCATCGTCCTGATCGTCGCCTGGGTTCATGGCTGCATCGGGCTTTACTTCTGGCTGCGCATGAAGGTGTTCTTCAAACGCGCGGCGCCGTTTCTGCTTGCAGCCGCGGTGCTTATTCCGACGCTGGCGATGCTCGGCCTCTACCAGGGCGGGCGAGCCGTCGTGGCGCAAAGCGCCCATCCTGACTGGGCAAGGGAAAACCTGACGCACCAGCAGGTCGGGACCGCGGCCCAGCAGGACGTGCTCGAGGACATCGCTGAATATTTTCTGATCGGATACATCGGGCTGCTCGGACTGGTGCTGGCGGCACGCGGCCTGCGCGCGCTGATGGAACGCCGGGTCGGCATGATCAATCTGTCCTACGGCAACGGCAGAACGGTGCGCGTACCGAAGGGCCTGAGCGTGCTCGAGGCAAGCCTGCGCTACAATGTGCCGCACGCCAGCGTCTGCGGCGGCCGCGCCCGATGCTCGACCTGCCGCATTCGCGTGATCGGCGATTGCAGCGCGTTGCCGGCGCCCTCCAATCGCGAGGCCTTCGTGCTCAACCGGGTGGGCGCAGGCGCCGATCCATCGATCCGTCTCGCCTGCCAGTTGCGGCCGGAGGCCGATCTTTCGTTCTTCCAGATTTTTCTGCCGCAGACCGCGACCGCGCATGCAACACCAACAAGTCCGCACCGCATCGGCCAGGAGCGCTATCTCGTCAGCATCTTCGTGGACATGCGCGGCTCGACCAAGCTCGCGGAAAAGCGGCTGCCGTTCGACACGGTATTCATCGTCAACCGATTCCTGGGCGCGGTCTCCAAAGCGGTGATCGAATGCGGCGGTCAGCCCAACCAGTTCGTCGGCGATGGAGAACTGGCGCTGTTCGGACTGAGCTGCACCCCGCAAACCGCCTGCCGTCAAGCGCTCAGGGCGGCGGCCATGATCGCCGTTCAAATCGATGAGCTCAATCAGTTTCTAAGCCATGACCTGCGCGAGCCGATCCGTTTCGGCATCGGCATCCACGGCGGCGAAGTCATCATCGGCGACATCGGCTATCGCGACCACATGGTGTTCACCGCACTCGGCGACGCCGTCAATGTCGCATCACGGCTGCAGGACATGACGAAGAATCTCGGCTGCGAGGTGGTGCTGTCGGACGAAGTCCGTAACACCGCGGGGGTTGCGGCCGATGCGTTGCCCGAGCAGGAAGTCACCATTCGCGGCCGCGCCGAACCGATGCTGGTGCGGATTGTCGTCGATGCGCGGGTGCTGGCTGCGATCGTCGAAAACGAGAGCGTCGCGGCGGCGTAGCGGCGCCGGCATTTCAACGAGTTGTGCACTGACCTCATCCTGAGGAGCCTGCGAAGCAAGCGTCTCGAAGGATGGCCCCGCAACGCATGGACTCGCGGCCATCCTTCGAGACGCGGCCAAGAGGCCGCTCCTTAAGGATGAGGGGCGGCGAGAAGCGCGACGCGCCAGACGCGCACAACGTGATCCAGCGCACACCTGAATATCCATTCAGAAAATTGTCCCAGAACTGAAGGCCATTCCCTCGAACCCCTCATCTTGGCGAGGCGACGAACCTGCGATGGGTAAGACCAGAACTGCAACGATCAACCCGCGCCAAGGCGCATCATTGAAGGATAACGACCATGCTTCGTAAAATTACTCTTGGACTTGTTGCCGCAGCCACGCTCAGCGCCATGGCGCTGGCTCCCTCCGCAGCTTCGGCGAAGCCGTGGGGCGGTGGCGGTGGATGGGGCGGTGGCTTCCATCACTATCACCACGGCTTCGGCATCGGCTATGTCGGTGGCGGCTATGGCGACGACGGATGCTATGTGACCCGCCGCGTCCCGACTCCGTTCGGCTATCGCCTGCGCACCATCAACGTCTGCGAATATTGATCGCAAATTCGGTTCTCTCGCTTGAAAAGCCCCGGTCGCCTGGCGCGGCCGGGGTTTTTTGTTGTTTTTTTCCTGCACTTTTTCGGGCACGCCGGTTTGACGGGACGGGCCAATAGCCGCGGCGCGCGTACGTAACAGCCGTCATTCCGGGGCGCGCTCTTGCGCGAGCCCGATCCATAACCGCCACCGGAAATCCAGCGGTGATGGATCGCGAGGCTCTGCAATACTGGTTCGCCCGCTTTCGCGGGCAACAACGGTCAATTATGGAGGGGCGGAGTGCACCCAGAATGCGGGAATGGCGACGCTGCGCCGGTGCTCCGTATTTAAAGAGAATCGGGCCGGCGCGGCTTTGCGACCTTCCGGCACGGCCAAATACCCGCAAAAGGGGCCAAAACCACGTTTGGAACTCGATCAGGGCCGCTTTCGGCGATTTTCGACACACCGTTTAAGCTATCAAGCGCCGCATATAGAGCGTATCGTGCGCCCGTCGGACAAGCCGGTTTCCGGGGACCGACCGTTTATTATCTTTTTAATCCTGCGGAGACTACGTGATGGCTAAAGGTACTGTGAAGTGGTTTAACGCGACCAAGGGCTTTGGATTTATCCAGCCCAGCAATGGTGGCAAGGACGTGTTCGTTCATATTTCGGCGGTCGAGAAAGCTGGTCTTTCATCGCTCAACGAAGGACAGACCGTAGAATACGAGGAAGTTGCCAACCGCGGCAAGACCTCGGCTGAGAACCTCAAGGTTTGATGCGAAAGCACGATCCGGAGACATGCCCTCGGATCAGATCCGAGGGCTAAGCCGACCTTTCCGGAAAGATCAAAAAGATTATCTTCAAAAAATTGAAGCCAAGCAGCACAGACTGTCATCGCCCGGCTTGACCGGGCGACCCAGTATTCCAGAGCGTTGATGACTAATCGCGAGGCTCTGGAATACTGGATACTCCGCTTTCGCGAAGTATGACGGTCAACTCTGAAGAAGCGCAACACTCTCAATCATTCAGCGTTCGCTTGACGTAAAGTTCGCGCTCGCTCAGTTTTCCTTCACCCATTTCTCGACAGGCATGACGTCGGGCATTTGCGCATAGCCCCGCGGCCACATATCGACCACCCATTCGGCACGCGTCGCCCGATCGACCAGCACCGCGGTGTTGTGCGGGGTCTGCAGGACCAGCGCGTTGCCGCGGTAGTGCGGGTCGCCCACCCCATGAAATTTCAGCAGGCCCCAATCCTGCAGGACCAGCAGCAGGCTGGTGGTGTTGCGCGTGGTGTCCCAGCAATCGAAATTATGCTTGTCGTCGAAATAGCGGAAATCGGCATTGGCGATGCGCTTGTCGGTTCCGATCACCGAGCCGACCCGACGGTCGAACCAGACCACCGCCTTCTGAACCGCCACGCGTTCCGCCGCGGCCGATGACCGGCCGGCGCCAAGAATCTGCGTCAGCGCATGTTTGTCGCCCGACGTAAAATCGAGGACCTCGCGGCGCCTGCAGACAAAGCCGTAGCAAACGGTCATGGATTTCGCCGAGGGCGGCATGATCGACACCGAAGAATATAATTGCGCGATCGGCTCCCTGAGTTCGAGCGCGACCGCGGGCCGGGCACCAAGCAGGGCGGCACCGGCAACCGCCGCGACGGCCAGCGCAAACAACGACCACCCTGCCCCGGCGCTGCCACGATGTTTCAACTGATCCGCCAGCCGCATGAACCGCCGCCCCTGCCCGAAAATCAGGCGGGAAACTATCTCAGGCTTTTTGTGATGCCAAGACGTGTGGACGAATTTGTCCATCGAGCTCCGGCGACTGTCGCGATAGGCTCATGAGCCCCAGGACATATGCCATGACATCCAGCCCCTCCCCTGTTTCACCGTTCGAGCCACCTTACGCCGCCGACGATCGCGTCATCGCCACCCGGCTTCTCGCAGCCGCGCGGCTCCGCACGGATCAGGACCTCAGGATCGACCGCACCGCCACACGACTGATCGAAGCCATCCGCGCCGAGGGCGACCGATTCGGCGGCGTCAAGGAGATGCTGCGCGAATTCGCGCTCTCCACCAAAGAAGGCCTGGCATTGATGGTGCTGGCCGAGGCGCTGCTGCGGGTGCCCGATGCCCGTACCGCCGATCAGTTCATCGAGGACCGGCTCGGCCAGGGCGACTTCGTCCACCATGAAACAAAATCCAGCGCCTTCCTCGTCAACGCCTCGGCATGGGCGCTTGGCATGTCGGCGCGCGTGATTTCGCCCGGCGAGACCCCGGAGGGCACGATCGGACGGCTGGCGAAACGCTTGGGCGTGCCGGCGGTGCGCGCGGCGACCCGGCAGGCGATGCGGCTGATGGGAAGCCACTTCGTGCTCGGCGAGACCATCGAAGCCGCGCTCGACCGGGCGCATTCCGCCCGCGGGCCGCGCTATTCCTTCGACATGCTCGGCGAAGGCGCGCGCACCGCCGCCGATGCACAGCGCTATTTCAATTCCTACGCCACCGCGATCGACGCCATCGGCCACACCACCGATGATCGTCCCCTGCCCGACCGGCCCGGGATTTCGGTGAAATTGTCGGCGCTGCATCCGCGTTTCGAAGCGGTCAGCCGTTTCCGGGTGATGACGGAGCTGGTTCCGCGCCTGATCGCGCTTGCGCGCAAGGCAAAAGCCTATGATCTCAATTTCACCATCGATGCCGAGGAAGCCGACCGGCTGGAACTGTCCGTTGAGGTGATCGCGGCGGCGTTCGGCGATGCCTCGCTGGCAGGCTGGGATGGATTCGGCCTCGCAATCCAAGCCTACCAGAAACGCGCCGCGGCCGTGATCGAATACGTGGATCAGCTCGCGCAAAACCTCAACCGCCGCATGATGGTGCGCCTGGTGAAGGGCGCCTATTGGGACACCGAGATCAAGCGCGCGCAGGAGCGCGGCCTCGACGACTATCCGGTCTTCACCCGCAAGGCGATGACCGACCTCAACTACATCAGCTGCGCACGCAGGCTGCTGGACTTGCGGCCGCGCCTCTTCCCGCAATTCGCCACCCACAATGCGCTCACCGTCGCAACCATTCTCGAACTTGCCGATGGCAACGGCGGATTCGAGTTTCAGCGCCTGCACGGAATGGGTGACGCGCTGTATGCGCAACTGGGCCAGGATGATCCGGCGATTGCAACTCGGACCTACGCCCCGGTCGGCAGCCATCGCGATCTGCTGGCCTATCTGGTGCGCCGCCTGCTGGAGAATGGCGCCAACTCGTCATTCGTGGCGATCGCCGCCGATGACGCCGTGCCGGTTGCAACGCTGCTGCGGCGACCGGTCGATATCGTGGGCTCCCCCGACCATGCCAGGCATCCCAAAATCCGCACGCCCCCCGATCTGTATCAGCCGCAGCGCGTCAATTCGCGCGGCATCGAATTCGGCGAACGCGCGGCATTGAACCAACTGCTCGCCGCGGTCGCGGCGGAAACCGCCGATGTCGCGGCGGCCCCTCTGATCGACGGCACCGCCGTGAACGGCGTGACACGCGCCATCGTCAGCCCGATCGACGTGACAAGCGTTGTCGGCCAGGCGAGGGATGCCACCGCTGACGACGCTGCACAGGCCATCGCCGCGGCAGTCCAGGGATTCCGAGCCTGGAGCCAGACGCCGGCGGACACGCGCGCGAGCATTCTCGACCGCGCGGCATCGTTGCTGGAACAACGGCGGGCTCGTTTCATCGCGCTGTTGCAGCGCGAGGGCGGCAAGACGCTGGATGATTCCGTGTCGGAAATTCGCGAGGCGATCGATTTTTGCCGCTATTACGCCGCTGAAGGCCGCAAATTGTTCGGTGACGAACCAATGATGCCGGGACCGACCGGCGAGAGCAATCGTTTGCGGCTGCGCGGCCGCGGCGTGTTCGTCGCGATATCGCCGTGGAATTTTCCGCTGGCGATTTTTACGGGCCAGATCACCGCCGCGCTGATGGCCGGCAATTGCGTGGTCGCCAAGCCCGCGGAGCAGACGTGGCGGGCGTGGTGTTCACCGGCTCGACTGAGGTCGCGCGCTCGATCAACCGGGCGCTCGCCGCCAAAGACGGACCGATCGCGCCGCTGATCGCCGAAACCGGCGGCATCAATGCGATGATCGTCGATGCCACGGCGCTGCCGGAGCAGGTCGCCGACGACGTCGTGACGTCGGCGTTCCGCTCCGCCGGCCAGCGCTGTTCGGCGCTACGGCTGCTGTTCGTGCAGGACGACGTGGCCGATCGCATGATCGAGATGATCGCCGGCGCCGCGCGCGAATTGAAGGTCGGCGATCCCAGCGATCCCGCGACCCACATAGGCCCCGTGATCGATGCCGAAGCAAGGCAAAAGCTTGATGCCCATGTCGCGCGGATGACGACGCAGGCGCGCGTCCATCTCGCAGGCACGGCCCCGGAGCAGGGCAACTACGTGGCGCCGCACATTTTCGAATTGTCGGGCGCAGAACAGCTCACCGAGGAAGTGTTCGGGCCCATCCTGCATGTGGTGCGTTTTCGCGCCGACGATCTCGACGGCGTCGTGCAATCGATCCAACGCAGCGGCTACGGGCTGACGCTCGGCATTCACTCCCGTATCGACGATATGATCGAGGGCGTGATCGAGCGGCTTCCGGTCGGCAATATCTATGTCAACCGCAACATGATCGGCGCCGTCGTCGGCGTGCAGCCGTTCGGCGGACATGGGCTGTCCGGCACCGGGCCCAAGGCCGGCGGCCCGCATTACCTGCCGCGCTTCGCCACCGAGCAGACCGTGACCATCAACACCGCGGCCGCCGGCGGCAACGCCGCGCTGATATCGGAGGCGGAGTAGTCTGCGCCTTTCTTACCCTCCCCCTCCAATAAGAATGTCCCCCGTTGCATCGGGTCGCCAACCTCGATCAAATGCGGTTCGGAATCGGCGCGTCGCGACGAGCGAGCGATTCCATGACGCGGAATAAGACAACAACAGTTACGGGAGCGACCATGGAGAACGGCATCTTCGCAGGCCTCAAGGTCCTGGACTGCGCGAGTTTTATCGCGGCGCCCGCGGCCGCGACGGTGCTGTCGGATTTCGGCGCCGAGGTGATCAAGATCGAGCCGCCTGGATCGGGCGATCCCTATCGCAACCTGCCGAATTTGCCGGGCTATCCCCACAGCCCGCACAATTATGCGTGGATGCTGGAGGCGCGCAACAAGCGCAGCCTGGCGCTCGATCTCGGCAAGCTGGAAGCCCGCGCGGTGCTGCATCGCCTGGTCGCCGAGAGCGACGTCTTCATCACCAATTTCCCGCCGGCGGTGCGGCAGCGGCTGGGCGTGTCCTACGCCGAACTGGCGCCGCTGAACGAGCGGCTGATCTATGCCTCGTTCACCGGCTACGGCGAGAAAGGCGACGAAGCCAACAAGCCCGGCTTCGACAGCAACGCGTATTGGGCGCGTTCGGGATTGATGGACCTGGTCCGCGCCGACGCCGAGACCACGCCGGCGCGCTCGGTGGCCGGCATGGGCGATCATCCCTGCGCGATGGCGCTGTTTGGCGCCATCGTCACCGCGCTCTACAAGCGCGAGCGTACCGGCAAGGGCTCGCAGGTACGATCGAACCTGATGGCCAACGGCATCTGGGCCAGCGGCGTGCTCGCCCAGGCCAAATTATGCGGCGCCAGTTTCGAGGAGCGGCGGCCGCGCGAACGGGCGCTGAACGCCGTCACCAATCACTACAAGTGCCGCGACGGCCGCTGGATCATCCTGTCGCTGCTCAACGAGGAGCGGCAATGGCCGGTGCTGGCCAAATGCCTCGGGCGTGAGGACCTCATCGCAGATCCGCGCTTTGCCACCAAGCCCAACCGCCACGCCCGGTCGATCGAGCTGATCGGGATTTTCGACGCGATTTTTGCGACTAAGGATCTTGCGCAGTGGCGCGGGATTCTCGACGGCAACGGGCTGGTGTTCGGCGTCGTCGGCATCCTCGACGACATCCCCAGCGACCAGCAGATGCTCGAGAACGACGTGCTGGTGCCGTTCGAGGGCGACACCATGCTGACCATCAACAGCCCGATCTGGATCGACGGCAGCAACAAGCAGCAGCCGCGTCATCCGCCGAAGATCGGCGAGCACAGCGATGAGGTGCTTCGCGAGGCCGGTTTTGACGATGCGGAGATCCAGCGCCTACACACATCGGGCGCGGTTGCGTGAGAGTTCATCGGGCCAAGTAGACCACGGCCGTCGTCGCCCGGCTTGACCGGGCGATCCAGTACTCCAGAGCGTTGAAGATGAATCGCGAGGCTCTTCAATACTGGATACTCCGCTTTCGTGGAGTATGACAGTCAACCACCGAGTCGCGCACTGCTCCCCAATAGGGCATGACGATTCAACCCTGGGCGAAATAACGTTAGCGCAGCATGACCCAGCCGAACACGGCCAGGCCGATCAGCACCGCGATCGCCACCGCCCATGTGCTGACGCGGATGGCGCTGATGGTTTGCCGCTCGCTCTCGTTCTCGGCAATTTTCCGGTTGCGTTGCTTGATCTCGCTTTCCGCCTCGTTCATCGCCTGGTTCCCCGCTTGCGCGTTTGCCTGACACGATTCATATCCCGCCGCGGCGAGATCAGCCAGACAATCGTCCGGCGCATCGGCTGTCATCGCCCGGCTCGACCACGAGATTCAACCAGGCTGGAAAATACTGCTACCGGCTTCCAACAAAACACATTCCCATGCGCGATGATTTGTCGGCATCGCCCATCGTCTGGCAGGCGAGACCGGCAGCGCAGTTCCAGGCGCGAAAACTGCGGTCATTGTCGGCGGCATTGGCGTGCTGCTGATAGCAATGTGCGCCCCAGCCGTCGTCATATTCGGTGCCGGCAAGTTCCTTGCTGCCGCGCAATTGCGGGCGGTCGGAAAATCCGCGGGAAAAATCCGGACGCCTGCCGTCGCGGAACGCCGTCACAATATCGCGGCGGCGGACCTGGTCGCCGAAGAAATGCGGCGATCCGGGAACGATGGTTGAATTGGACGGTTTCGCCGCCATCCAGTCGACACCGGGGAAATGGAAGCCACCGATGCCGCGGGTCTGGTGACAGCCCGCGCAGGTCATGTCGTTGAGCCGCCGCTCGAAGCCCGCGGGGGAGCGGATATTTTCGAACCCGATCCCGCGCTCCGCCGCCTTCTTCAATGCGGCGACGATATCGTTTTGCTTGAAGACCGGCTCGCCGGCGTCATCGCCCTCGACCAGACCAAACGCCGGCTGAAGGCTTGAGCGCACAAACCCGACCGGGGTCGGCGCAACCGCGCTCGATTTAAGAAATTTGTCGGGGATCAGGACGGTGCCGCGATCGAGTTCACTCAGATGTTTCGGATCGAGCAGCCAGGTCTTGAATTCCTGCCCAAGCGTCTGGTCTGTCAGAATTCGTTCGCGATCGATCTGGTTTTCCAGCGGCGCCTCCACGGTGATCCGTGATTGCGGATCATAGTGAAACACCTTCAGCAGATAGTCGGTCCGAAAATCGTGCAGCTCCGATTTCGGCACATGGGCAATCTGCAGATTGGTCTCGATGCGGTCGATATTCTCAGGCCTGATCAATTCAAGCGGGCCACCCTCCGACATCAGCTTGATCGCGAGATCCGCGCCATCAAGCGGCAACTCGGCCATCGCCAGCCAACGCCGCGCGATCTCCGCACATGAAATTGCCGCCGCGTCACCTTTGGCCTTCAGCACGATGTTCAACGTCATC
>WNFI01279662.1_pt1 | contig 20626 bp, 24 predicted proteins | sample 5400471 | NCBI WGS metagenome assembly WNFI01 (sample SAMN13153348, study PRJNA577476) | soil metagenome | isolation source: 100 cm saprolite on Douglas fir-dominated hillslope | place: USA:California | collected 2013-09-17
TTCTCGAGAACAAGGAGCCATTCAAAAGTGTTTTGGGGTACGCTAGTTTACTTGCTGAAGACGGACGGCCAATGCATAAAAGTTGGGGAAACTCGATTGAGTTTAATGAAGGAGCTGACAAAATTGGATCTGATGTTATGAGATGGATGTTTGTAAGGCAAAATCCAACAGAGAATAGTTTGTTTGGTTATAAAATTGCTGACGAAGTTCGAAGAAGGTTTCATTTAAAGATTTGGAATGTTTATAACTATTTTACAACTTATGCAAATTTGGATGAATGGAAACCATCAAAGAAGATACTAGACACTAGTATCTTGGATAAATGGATACTTATACGTTTAAATGGCGTGGTGAGTGTCGTTACAGACGCTTTGGAGAAATATGATTCTTGCGGACCTGCGATTGCTATTGAGGAATTTGTTGAAGATTTGTCGAATTGGTATGTACGAAGATCAAGGGTTAGAGAAGACAAAGATAATTTCTATGGCGTGATGTATGAAGTTTTAGTGACGTTAATGAAAATATTAGCTCCTTTTATACCTTTCATGTCAGACGATATATATAAAAACCTTACTAAAGAAGAATCCGTCCACTTATCTGATTGGCCAAAAGTAAAATCATATGTAGCAAGTGAGCGAAAAGATATTTTGCAACAAATGAATTTTGTACGTGAAATTGCTGAGAAGACGCATGCTTTGAGAAAAGAAAATGGAATTAGTTTGAAACAACCGTTGAGTTCTATATCAACGAAGTATAAATTTTCGGATGATTTTAAAAGTGTTTTGATGGATGAAGTGAATGTAAAACGAGTTAAATTAGGCAAAAAAGAAGTGGAACTTGATACAACCATAACACCAGAACTTAAAGCGGAAGGGGAGATGCGGGATCTTGTTCGCAAAATCCAAGAAGCAAGAAAAGAACTTGGGACGAAACTTGATGAAATGGTAAGTGTTACTTTAGAAGATTGGCCAAAAGAATTCGAGGATGAAATAAAAAAGAGAGCACTAGTTTTTAGAATATCTAAAGGCGAATTCAAGGTTGAAAGATGAATGTTGCTACAAGCGGATACAAGAAAGACATTGGAATAACAATTGCTTTTTTTATCTTAGTTATTTTTAGTGTAGTAATTTTGCGTGGTATTGCTCCATTTGTTTTCCCAACTTATTTTATTTATTTGATTGTTGCTGCAATTTCTTTTTTAATTTTTTCGCAAATTGGATTTGATATATTAAGTGAGTTTTCTACACATTTTTATATTGGCAGTATTATTTTTCTTATTTTACCCCTCATTATTGGGCAAGTTACACGAGGAGTTGTTCGATGGATTCCGCTTGGACCTGTTGCCATTTTGCCGTCTGAGTTAGTACGTCCTTTTCTTTTTGTTTTTTTTGCAAACAAATTGACTCGTCAACATATTAAAATTTCAGAATTTATAAGGATAACTGTGTTATTTTTGGTGGCTGCTTTTTTGATTTTAATTCAACCATCGCTTGGAGTAACAATTCTTACAACTGTTGGATATTTGGGAATAGTATTGGCGACAACTTTTAATAAAAAATATTTAATTCTTCTTTTTGTATTTGGAGTTTTAACTATCCCTGTTTTATGGCATTTTTTAGCTCCTTATCAACGGGCTAGAATACTAACGTTAGATAATTATAATAGTGTCCAGGCGACGATTTCTGTTGGGTCGGGACGGATTACTGGAGAGGGATTAGGGAAGGGAACTGAAACACAGCTTGCGTTTTTACCAGAAAAACAGACGGATTTTATATTTGCGTCTATTTCTCATGAAATGGGATTTGTGGGAGCAGGATTAATTCTTTCAGTTTTATTTTTCTTGTTGTATAGAGTGATGGACAGTGTTTCGCATGCATATAATCCGGCGGCTCGTAGTTTTATTTCAGGAATATTCCTTGCACTTTTGGTTCAAACATTGGTTCATGTAGGAATGAACATGGGAATGCTTCCTATTACTGGGGTAACTTTGCCACTTGTTTCTGCAGGAGGATCTTCGCTTGTGGCAACAGCTATTGCTCTTGGGATGGTAATTGGAGCTAAGAAGAGTTAACGCCAACGACTTTTATTATGTTTTGAGGTTTTTCTTTGTCTATGTTTTTTGATTTTCAAGGGTACGAATTCATGTTCATCGTCTTCTGGTAATAATTCTGTTGCTGCTTGATCAACTTCACGCATGACTGATCTGATTTCACTAACTGTTGCGATTGGAGCAATATCTGTTCTAAATCCAGGTTTAAACAAATCTCTTCTGTGTGAACCGTCATCTATGTTGTATGCTCGTATTATTCTTTCCTGGATTGAGAGTTCTTCTAGTGGAATATCTTCTGAGTTTTTATTTCTATCTTTATTCATTGGTATTAAAGTCTTTTGTATTTTGCCTTGAATTTCTGATAATTTCAAGTTGAGTTTTTCTGGTCAAGATATATGGTACGTTTTGTGCATCGCAAGTTAGTTCATCTAATAATGATATTGTTATACTTCTCAGTGAATTAACAAAGTCGTCTTTATCAACTGAATTAATTGCTCCCATACATACGTCAGTAAAATCCACTCTATTTTTAATAGCATATCTAAGAAGGTTGAGATCGTTTAGCTCGTTTTCTTGAAAAAAAAGGCGTGCGCCTTCATACGCGCGCATTTGCTTGATAGAATTTACAAAATAATTTTTATCTTTTTCTCTCTTTCTCTCTTTTTCAGGAGGCATTCTGTAATAATTGTAGCACTTGAGACTGTTGCGGGGTTTAAAAAAAGTGATATTATATTTTAATAATTTATGTCAACAGAAACCCTCAGCAAATATGCGACAGAAAAAAATGACAGAGAAGCCCGGAAATATCAGAAACAAAAAGCTCTTGAAAAATTGGATGGGATTTTTGAGTTTGATAATATAGCGGGCTTATTTAAAAAACATGTGCTATCTAGGAACATAGATAGCATTAATAATGACTTTTGTGTGGAAGAAAAGATTTCAGGTGGGGTGATTATTTCAAAAGATGCTGTAAGTCAATTGTTAATTGGGAAAGGCTATAGAAGATGGTGGAAGAGAGAAAAAGAAGAGAAAAATGTTCCTATGTACTTTCTTGCCTCTGATGGAATTCAATTGCCCTCTTGTTTGATAAAAGTAAATAAAAACGTGAAAGAAAATATTTTTCTTTTTACTATTTTTCCTGCGATAGAAATAGTTAAAGCTGTCGAATGGGCTCTAGCAATGGAAATTTATATGAAATAATGATATTATACAGTCATGTCTAAATATGCAGTTATAAAAATTCAAGGGCATCAGTATCAGGTTTCTGAGAAAGATGAAATTTTGGTTGATTATCTTGGTGAGACAAAACCAGAGGCTGAAGTTTTGATGGTTGTTGATGGCGAAAAAGTAACAATAGGAAAACCAACTGTAAAGGCTGCTAAAGTGACTTTCAAAGTTGTTGAAGAATTAGTAAAAGGCACTAAAATTTATATTCAAAAATTCAAGGCAAAATCAAGATATCGAAGAAAGACAGGATTTCGTCCAAAGTACACTAAACTTCTAGTACAAACTATTAAATAGTGATCTCTTGACAAGCGTGAAAAGTCCCTATAAACTATTTTAAGATTACTTAAATATGGCACATCATAAAGCTGCAGGAAAAACAAAACAACATACAAGTCCAGCTGGTAAAAGGCTTGGGGTAAAAGTTGCCCATGGACAAAAAGTCACAACTGGATCGATATTGGTTCGTCAACGAGGATCAACGTTTCATGCAGGTAAAGGATCAAAATTGGCAAAGGATTACAGTGTTTTTGCAGTGACTGATGGGGTAGTTAATTACGGAGTGAAACTAGGTAAAAAATTTATTGGTGTAATTAAAAATGGCTGATCAAATAATACAGATAGATGTACATGAGCTTCAATCAAATCCTTTACAGCCTCGTGGGGTAATAACACCTGAATCCCTTGTTGATTTAGTTGATTCTATAAAAGAACACGGTGTACTTGAGCCGCTTGTTATAGCAAAGACTCCTGCTGGATTTCAGATTATTGCTGGAGAGCGCAGATGGAGGGCTTCAAAACTTGCGGGCCTCACACATGTTCCAGCTGTAGTTCGTGAGACAACTCCAAAAGGAATGCTTGAGATGGCGATAGTTGAAAATGTGCAAAGAGTTGATCTTAATCCACTTGACCGTGCTAAGGGATTTGAGAGACTTATGAGTGAGTTTGCTCTTACAACGTCTGAGGTAGCTGTACGAATTGGGAAGTCGGTTGCTTATGTATCAAACTCAATGAGGCTTCTTGTTCTTCCAGATGCGCTTAAAGATGGGCTTTTGTCGGGGCTTATTTCTGAAGGACATGCAAGGGCGTTATCTGCAATTGATGATCAGTCTCTTGTTATTGAAGCTTATAAAATAATTTTGCGTGAATCTGGAAGCGTAAGACGAGCGGAAGAATTAGCACGTCGTATGAAGTCCCAATCAAATCAACAGCCAAAACCAAAGGCGAGAGTTGCTGATATGCGAATTATTAATGAAGAAACTGACAAGATGGAAAGTGATATGAAAAAAGTGCTCGCAAATGGGGATGATACAAAGTCAACTACTGTTAAATTGATTCGTTCAAGAAGCCAGACGAAATTAACATTCATGCTTAAAGGGACAATGGAAGAGACAGAAGAGAGACTTCAGAAAATCTACAAAGCTTTAAAAAATTAATACGTTGCGTGTTTGACGACTCCGGCATTGCCTAATGGCCAATAGATTACCCAAGCGCGACCTGTGAATTTATCTTTGTTTATAAAGCCAAAATATCTTCCGTCGAGTGAGTGTGGGCGGTTATCTCCCAATAAAAAGTAATTATTCGCAGGTACAGTTAGGGTTAAGCCTTCTGTTGCGAAAGTTCCTGGATTTGTACAAACAGAATCTGCAAGATATGATGTTTCGTTTAGTTTTTGACCATTTACGTAAACTTTGCAATTATTTACCATTACAGTATCTCCCGGAAGGCCGATAATTCTTTTTATATATTCATCATGGCCATCTGGAGGAGCTTTGAAAACGATTACATCACCTTGTTTTGGTTTATTAAAATCGTATGTAATTTTCTCAGTCAAAATATATTCGTTATTGTGGAAGTTTGTTTCCATTGATTCACCGTTAATTTTATGCGGCTGCATAATAAGAAGATAAACAAAGAGAAAAATAGAAACTGCAAATATTACTATTTGGATAATATCGAGGAAAAATGTACTAAGACGCTTAAACATAATTTAATTATGATGGGTTGACTTATTAAGTGCAAGAAGAAGATCGTGAAGAGTTTAGAATTTAATCTTTTTTATTTTATTTCCGATACTGATAGGATATTTTCCGGTGAAGCAGGAGGTACAAAGGTTTTTTTCTGGAATTCCAATTGCTTTTAGCATTCCATTGTAAGAGAGATAGTGGAGTGAATTTGCTCCAATATATTTTGTTAATTTAGGTAATGACATATTTGCTGCTATCAAATCTTTTTGATTTGGGGTATCTATACCATAAAAGTCTGGATATTTTACAGGGGGAGAGGAAACTAATAAATGAATTTCTTTGGGCTGCGCTTTTTTAACTAATTCTATAAGCATTTTTGAAGTAGTTCCTCTTACAATTGAATCGTCAATCAAAATAACACGTTTGCCTTTTATGACTTCTTTAATTAGATTGAGCTTCATTTTTACTCCCGTTGAGCGCTGATTTTTGGCTGGAGTTATGAAAGTTCTGTGAATATACCTATTTTTTGTGAGAGCCATTTCAAGGGGGATTTTTGAAGCATTTGAGAAACCAATGGCCGCTGGAATTGCGGAATCTGGAACTGGAACAACAATATCACCTCTTAATTTAACTTCTTTGGCAAGCTCAATGCCGAATCGTTTCCTGACTTCGTAGACACTTTTTCCTAAAAGATTGGAATCTGGTCTTGCAAAGTATATATATTCGAAAATGTCTAGATTTTGCTTGTCAGATGCTAGTTGGTAACTTTTTGGACCATTTTTGTCAATTACCACCATTTCACCTGGCATTACTTCTCGAATAAATGTTGCTCCAATAGCGTCGAGAGCGCAGGTTTCAGAGGCAAAAACAAATGATCCGTTAATTTTACCAAATGCCAATGGTCTGATTCCAAATTCATCACGAACTGCTACTAATTTATTTTTTGTCATGACGAGAAGACTAAACGCGCCTTTAAAAAGCGAAAAATTTAATTTTATTGCCTCTTCTATGGATTTACCTTTCACAAACCAGTATTCAATTGCCTTATGCATCATTTGTGAATCGTTTAATCCGTTTGTGGGAATGCCGTTACTTTTCAAGAATTTCTGAAGTTTGGTGACAGTGGGGAGGTTTCCATTGTGGGCTAGGGCAATTGTATTTTGGTTCAAACAAACTGGTTGGGCATGATCAACATCATTTTTGCCAAATGTTGAATATCTGTTGTGGCCAATTGCTATATTTCCTTTTAGTTTTTTAAGGTCGTTTTCGTCATAGACGTGGGCTACTAGCCCTTTACCTTTGTGAGAAAATATTTGTCTGCCGTTTGTTGAAGCAATTCCAGAAGCCTCTTGACCTCTATGTTGAAGCGCCCATAAGCCATAATAAACTAGTCTTGCTGCATCGGGCTCGCTGCTATAAATTCCAAATATGCCACATTTTTCATTGATTTCCACAAATCAGTTTACATCAATTTTGGTATAAGCACAGCTTGTAAACTTCGTTTATAATATGGTATTGGTCGTGTGGCTCAGTGGTAGAGCGTCCCGTTCACATCGGGAAGGTCGATGGTCCAATTCCATCCACGACCACTCTAATTTTTTCTGTGAAGATTTTGTTGTGTTTTACTTTCTAATTTTATTTTATTTGCTTTCAAATTTATTGCTTCATTTACTTTATTTCGTAATTCTTCATTTTCTTGTAAGAAAGTTTGTAAAGCAGAAGTTGTTATCTGGTCAATTTTTGGAATTGATTGATAATAAGAAGTAAGGTCTTTTCTTGTAATTAGAATTTGGTGTCGACCGGTTATTATTTCTCTTTCTAGTTCTTCAGGAACATGTATATCAAGCTTAATAGCGGCCTTTCGTGTTTCATCTCTCAAATATGTTAAACCTTTTCTGGCGAAATTTAGAACAAAGCTTTCTGCTTTTACAGGTGTTACTTTGGTTGGTATTCCAAATTGTTGGTGAATTTGATTTATTTTTTTTGCGCACCAATTTACATCTGGTTTTATTTCTGCGAGCTCTTTAATACTAACTGTTCGTGGGGTGCGTAATTCTGGATTGAAATAATTCATTAACTTATTAGCAATAAGAACAGGTGCCCCTTCGTCATCTTGAGGAAATTTTGCTATTGATTCTATTACTAGAAGACAAGCATTAGAGTTGATATTCAAGCTTTCGTTGTCAATTTTTCTATCCATTTTTTTCTTTCTTGAAGTTTAGGGCGGCTGAGTTGATGCAATAACGAAGACCTGTTTTATCTTTTGGTCCATCTTCGAAAACGTGTCCCAAGTGGGCTCCACATTTTTTACAAATTACTTCAGTTCTTGTTATTCCTAAAGATTTATCAACTTTTAATTCTACACTCCCACTTTTTTCTGCTGTATCCCAGAAACTTGGCCAACCAGTTCCTGAATCAAATTTAGTTGTTGATTCAAATAGTGGATTGTCACAACGGACACAGTTATACATCCCTGTATCGTGATTGTATAAATATTCACCAGTAAATGGAGGTTCAGTTGAGCCTTCACATGTTACTGCATATTGTTCTGGTGTAAGTTTATTTTTCCAGTCTTTATTGGAGTTTGGCATTATACTGTTTGAATACCAAGTTTATTTTGGACTTCTTCAATTTGTGTTTCATGCCTATTAACTTTTTCGTGAAGGCCATTCAAAGTTGCCATTTCTTCTCTCACTGTTTTTAATTCTTTCAATACTTCATCTTCTTTGGTGTAAAATTCTTCTTTGGTTGGCAAGTGACCGATTTTTTCATCTAATTTATCGTCAAGTGTTTGACCAGGTTCAAGATTGAGAATTTGATTGAGGATTGTTTTAAATAATTCTTCTATGTTCTTAAAATCTATTTTTGTTAGAGACATGTTTTAATCTAATACTTCACAAAGAATTAATCAAGGTTTGAATTTCAGATTGGATTATATTTGAAACTGTTGGGTCAATTTGGGACGGCGTAAATATTTTTATTATTTGAATTGTTGCTTTGAGAATTGCACTGGACGCAATAGTAAGATGTTTTTCATTTAATTTTTTTACTATTTCGAGAAGGAAACTAATTTGGTTATAAAGATTAGATTTTATCTTTCCGGCAGTTTTTGCATTGTCCCAATCTTTGATTATTGAATCAATTGTTAGATTTTGATTTGTGGTATTGGTCTGACCAATTGTAATTGTAAATTTATCTGCATTATTTGGGTCGGCTAAGCCTTTAGACTTGGTTAGGTTTACGTTACCATTAACATCGTAAATATAAGAATCAAGTTCGTAGATTCCATTTCCAGTTACTTCAGCTTTGTAATTTCCATCTGTAGGTTTTGGGAACATAAAAACTTTAACAGAGTCCCCACTCATATTTGAATTGTTTATGTCATCTATCAAAGGATTTTGAATGAAAGTATCGCCAGTAATTTCTTGGTTATTGGTATCAAATACTTTTAGATTAAACTGTGGATCAATTGTTAACATGATATAGGAAAGATTTGTATGACTTGGAGTATACGAAAATATTGAATTAAATGAATTGCCATAAGAATCAAGAGTTGGGTGATTTGAAAATGCCGGATCGTTTATGCCGAAACTTGTTTGAGTGAGTGACTTTGCAACTACGAAATGATTTGGTTCTTCAAGAATTGCTGGTCGATTATTGTTGATTTCGTTAGTTAGATTTTGATTAGTGTTATTGAGACGCAAAAATTCAAGTGAGGGTTGGTTACTGGTTACATGGGTTTTTGAGTAACGAGAAATTGCCAACCAATTCAGAAGTCCACTTCCGAGATATCCATCTGACTGATTATTAAGCCAATTATTTAGGCCATCGGGGTTAATTGGAAAACCGTAATATTGCAAAATCATGTCAGCAGAAGTTAGAGCGCACCCCCATCTATTGATTGTTGGATTATTGCTCCATAAAGAAGCGTGGTCGTAAATTTGTGATCCCCCTGATACAACGACATTATCAAACCAGACCTCTGTAGGATGTACGGCTCCCGTACCTGCCCTTAAACCAACTTTCCAGTTTGTAATTAAAGGAGAATTTTCTGTAACATCAAAAAGTAAATTTCCGTTTAGAAAAATTTTTATTTTATCATTGTTAATTTCTGATCTGAAGTGATATGTTACTCCGTTCTGTAGTATTGTTGGTACAAAACCTAAATTACCGCCCCCTTGCGAAGCTGCTTTGTCTAAATAAATTCCGCCGCCGTTTGCATGTATTTCTATGAAATTACTGGTGTCATGAAATTTTAAAAGTATATTTTTGTCCACTCCAGCGTTGCCAATCAAATCTACGTCATATGCTATATTTGTCCAGTTGTAGTTCCAAACAGAGTCATTTGGAATTGTATTGCTTAGGCCTGGGTCTAGATGGATACCATATTGACCGTTTTGGACGTTCCAACCTGTATCACCAACTACAACCCAATTGTTTGCATTTCCACTGTCGAAATTGTTCTGGAAAAGTATTGTTGATGCTTTAGCAATTTGGGGATGATAAAATAACACCAATGTTACTATGAGGATTGTTATATAAATAACAAGTTTTCTAGTTTTTTCTAACATGATTAATAACGACATAATATAGAACCTTTGTCAATATGCAAAATAAAAAAATAAATGGATTTAGAATTGAAGAAAAAAGAGATTTGTATGCACAAAAGGGTAATCTTAGAGAATTCAAAAAACTTTATTCTAAAAAGAATCCTTCAATTAGTAACAAAAACTCCGATATTTTGTGGGACGATATAAACTTCTCAAGATCTGGAGAATTAAAAAAAAGTCGAATATATATTGATAAATTGTCTCAAATTTTGAATTTTTTGAAGGGTAAAAAGGGAAATTTATTAGATGTGGGTTTTGGTAAAGGGGCCATGGAGAGTAGATTGAAAAATTCTGATTTTAATTTATTTGGAATCGATATTTCTAATAGGTCTGTAAATAATGTTAGAAAATATGTGGAGGGTGATTTTAAAAAAGGAAATGTTTTAAAGATTCCTTTTGATTCTAATTGTTTTAATTATGTTTTATGTCTTGATGTTATGGAACATATTTCACCATTTAACACATTTAAGGCATTAAAAGAAATTAATCGAGTGTTAAAAACAGATTTCTTTTTAGTTATCTCTGTTCCGTTAAATGAGGGACTAGAAGAGATGGTTAAAAATGGAGTTAACCCAAATGCGCACGTAAGAGCTTACACACCACATATTTTAAGAAGGGAACTTGAATTATCAGGTTTTGTGATAGAAAAAGAAATTTATCTATCTGCTTTTAGTAAACATTATTTTTTTAAGAAATTTTTAAATCAGATTTTTAGAATGAGAGAACCAAATTTATTAATTCTTATGGCTAAGAAAAAATGAAAATTGTTTTTCTTTCTCCATTGTTTTTCCCTCATATAGGTGGTGTGGAAAAGCATGTTTACTTACTCTCTCGAGAACTAATTAAAAAAGGTCATGAGGTTACTGTTATAACTTATAGATTTGACTCCGAATTAAAATCTCGTGAGGCTGTTGATGGAATTAAAGTTGTTCGATTTGATTATCCAAAAAAGAAATTTATAGGGTTATTTTATATCTGGCACTTTCTTTGGCTAAAGCGCAGTTTACTTATGGAAAGTGATGTTATTCATATTCATGATGTTTTTATTTGGTATTTGCCTTTTAGATTTGTGTATCCTTATATTAAAGTTTATACAACAATTCACGGATATGAACCAAACAATCCTTTTTCTGCTATTAGCGTTTTCCAAAAAAAACTTGCTGTGAAATTTTCCAATGGAACTATTGGAGTTGGAAAGTTTTTAGAAAAGTATATTGGGATAAGATTTGATTTAATTATTTACGGTGCGACCAATACTTTTGGGGTGAATAAAAAGCATAAAAACACGATTGTTTTTATAGGCAGATTAAGTAAAGATACTGGGGTATTAAAATTTCTAAAAAAGAATAAGCAAAGCTTGTCACTTCGTGATAAAGAAAAATATAGAGTTGATTTTGTAGGGGACGGAGAATATCGATATGAATGTGAGAAGTTTGGGGCGGTTCATGGGTTTACAAATCCAGAGAAGTTTTTGAAGAAATCTCAATATGCAGTGCCTGGTGGATATCTGGCATGCTTGGAAAGCTTTGCAGCAAAATGCAAAGTGAAAGTTTTTTGGAGTGACAACTTGAAGAAAGATTACTGGCAAATGAGCCCGATGTATAAGTTTATTAAAAATGGAGACGTGGATGGAGCATATGAATGGGTAAAAGAACAGAGCTGGAAAAAACTAGCTGAGGAGTATGTTAAATTGTGGAATTTGGTGTAGAATAAATTATGTCTAAGACTTTGATTAGTGTTTTGAGTGGATTAGGTGGAATGTTTGGTTGGGGAACTTCAGATTTTTTTGCGAGCCAATCTTCTGAAAAAACTGGGCATTTTAAAACTTTTTTGTGGTCTCAGATAGCCGGGATTGTTTTGATCGGCATAGTCTTTTTGTTATTTATTCCAGTTATTTCTTTGAATCCGTTTTTGATTTTTTGGATAATTGTTGCAGGAATTGCTTATGCTTTAGGATATTTGCTTTTTTATACTGATTTTGAGATTGGAAATGTTTCTATTATTTCTTCTGTGGTAAATGTACAAAATGTTTTTGTGGTGTTGATTGGATATTTTGTCTTCAGAGAGAGAGAGTAACTTATTTGCAAATTATAGGGATTCTAATTTTACTTTTTGGAGCAGTACTTGTTTCTGTAAATTTTAAAGATTTGAAGGACGGAACAAATAAACTTGCAAAAGGTGTTAAAGAAACTTTATTTGCTGCTTTTATGTTTGGGGTTGTTTTTTGGCCAGTAAATAAATATGTTGGAGAACATTCTAATTGGTTACTTACTAGTTTACTTATAAAATTTGTTGCAATTTCAACAGTTTTAATAATTGCTTTCGTTAGAAAACAAAACATAACAATTCATAAAGCGGATATGAAAACTAAAATTGTAATTGGTTTGGTTGGGGTTTTGGAAGCACTTGCGGTTTTAAGTATTTCTTTTGGTTCGTCAATTGGACAAGTGATAATAGTTGCGCCGATTGCTGCATGTTTGACAGTAGTAACTGTAACTTTGTCTGTTGTTTTTCTTGGTGAAAAAGTAAGTAAGACTCAAGTTTTTGCGATATTAATGATTATTTCAGGAGTTGTAATTACTGCTATTTGATATACTTCACTTGTGAAAGTTTCTGTGTGTATAACTGTTTTGAATGAAGAGAGGAGTATAAAGAAACTTCTTGAGTCTTTGCTTGGGCAAACTAAAAAACCTGATGAAATTGTAATAGTAGATGGCGGAAGCACTGACAATACCACAAATATAATTTTAAAATACTTTCCTGAAGTAAAGTTGATAAAGAGGAAAAATTTAAGCAGGTCGAAGGGTAGAAATTTGGCTGTTAAAAATGCTAAATACTCAATCATTGCTATGACTGATGCTGATTGTATTTGTGATAAACATTGGTTGGAAAGGATTCTGTCACCTTTTGAAGGCTCCAGAGTGACTGATATCTCGGCGGGATTTTACAAAATGGTTGCGAATACGGATTTTCAAAAGGCATTAGCACCTTTTTTAGGTGTGGCTGGGGAAAAATTTTCTAAGGATTTTTTGCCTTCTACTCGCTCAATTGCGTTTCGTAAATCTTTGTGGAAGAAAATTGGAGGGTTTCCTGAGGATGAGAATAAAAATACCTCTGAAGATACAATTTTTAATTATAAAGCAGTTTTGAATAAGGCTAAAATAGTTCGTGTTAAAACGGCCATTGTTTATTGGGAAGTTCCTGGTAATTTATCATCCGCAATAAAAAAGTTTTTTAATTATGCAATGTGGGATGCAAAAAGCGGAATTTGGTGGCATCCAGTGCAAAGATTTAAAACACATAATATTAAAGTTATGACAATTTTTTTGCGATATATTCTGTTTTTATTTTTTTGGCCGCTATTTATAGTGTATTTAGTATATGCATACTGGAAAGCGGGGCGTTGGGGAACTATAATTCAAATATGCAGTGATTTTGCAGTGATGGCAGGATTCCTAACAGGAATATGGGGTACACTAAACAAATAATTAAGGGATTTTCTTGGAGCTTTGTCTTGAATGCAACTGGGATGGTAATGAGTTTGGCGAAAATTATTATTCTTTCTCATTTTGTTTTTGGACCAGCTGAATTTGGAGTTTTTGGAGTTGGGGTACTGGTCTTGGGAATTTTGGAGTTAATTACAGAAACTGGGATAAATGTATTTTTGGTTCAAGAAACTGGACCTTTAGATAAATACCTCGACACTGCCTGGGTGATTTCGATTGCTCGAGGAGTTATTATTTCTTTTTCTGTAGCAATACTTGCCTATCCTATCGCGGTATTTTTCAAAGTGCCGGGTAGCTGGCACTTTATTTTAGCTTTTGCTAGTTTGCCTTTGATACGCGGGTTTATTAATCCAGCAATAGCTAATTTACAAAAAAAGCTTCGTTTTAAACAAGATGCTATTTACAGATTTACAATTTCTACTGTTGAGGATATTACAATTTTAGCTTTTGCAATAATTACTCATAGTATTTTTAGTTTCGTTGCCGGAATGCTTTTGGGAAGTATTATTGAAGTGTTTCTTACTTTTGCAATTGTGAAAGAAAAACCAAGATTTAGTTTTTCAAAAATTCATTTCAAAAGTATTCTAGATCGCGGCAAATGGGTGACTTTAGCCCAGGTTTTTGAATATCTTTTTGAACACACGGACGATGTCATTGTTGGTAAACTTCTTAACGTTTTTTCACTTGGAATTTATCAGAATTCATATACTTTGGCATCTTTACCTGAAAACGCAATTGCTCAACAGCTTGGTAAGGTGACATTTCCAATTTTTGTAAATATTCAGGAAGACAAAGAGCGGATGAAACGAGCCTTCTGGAGGACTTTTTGGATAACCTTAGTTGTTATTGCTCCATTTGGAGTTGGTTTGTTTGTTTTTTCAGACATGGCTGTAAGAGTAATACTTGGATCCAAATGGTTGCCAGCCATTCCAGTTTTGCGCGTTTTGGCACTCTTTAGTATGGCGCGGGCCATGACAAATTTGTTTTATCCAATATTTTTGGCGTTCAAAAAACAAAATTATATAACGCTTACTACTTTGGTAAGTTGGATTACTTTGGGTATTTGTGTTTTTCCGCTAACTAAAACATTTGGAATAACTGGAGCTGCAACTGCGGCGCTAATTGGTTCGATTGCAGGTTTTCCAGTAGCATTATTTTTATTTAACAAAATCTCCAAGGCATGATATCGGCTGTAGTTTTGACCAAAAATGAAGAAAAAAATATCAAAAGATGTTTAAGTTCTTTAACTTGGGCTGATGAGATTATTATAATTGATGATTATTCAACCGATTTTACTATTCGTAAAATCGAAAAAACAAACAAAAAAGCAAAAATATACAGGAGACATTTAAATAACGACTTTGCGGCCCAGAGAAATTATGGACTTTCTAAAGCGAAAGGTGATTGGATTTTATTTCTTGATGCAGATGAAATAATACCAGAAGCTCTCGCTTCTGAAATTTACAATTTACAATTTACAATTTACAAAAATTATGATGGATTTTATGTGAAGAGACGGGATTTTTTTATGGGACGCGAGATGAAACATGGAGAAGTAGGAAATGTAAAAATTTTAAGATTTGGAAAACGACCCGCCTCGCAAACGAGTCGAGGTAAATGGAAAAGGAAAGTGCATGAGTATTGGGATATTGATGGGAAAATTGGCGAGTTAGAAAATCCAATTTTGCATCATCATACTCGAAATCTTTCAGATTTTGTTAATGCCATAAATAATTATTCAACAATTCATGCCGGTGAAAATGAGCGCGAAGGAAAACGTAGTAATATTTGGAAAATAATTTTTTATCCAGTTGGAAAATTTATATATAATTATTTTTTTAGACTGGGATTTTTGGATGGAACGGAAGGGTTTATAATGGCCGTTATGATGAGTTTTCACTCGTTTTTGGCTTGGACAAAAATATGGTTAATGGATTAATTATATTATATTTAATTTTGTTTCCATTTGGAAAATTATTGGGAGTAATTCCTGACGTAATAATATTTTTATTTTTTTTATTAAATTTAATAAGAAGAAGAAATTTTATCCCGAAGGGACAAGCTTCGCTTATTATTGCCTGCGCTTTTTCTTTGCTTTTTTCGCTCTCTTTTTTTAAACTTCCACAAATTTTTGTTGGGATTTTATATCTAATTAGATTGGTCGCTTATTTTAGCTTGACACGAATTAAATTTAAAAACAAAAAATTTATTTTTAATGGTTTAATTATTGTTGGAGTATTTATTGCAATTTTTGGATGGATTCAGTATTTTTTCTTTCCAGATTTACGTGCGTTAAAAATGCTTGGTTGGGATGATCATTATTTTAGACTTGTATCAACATATCTTGATCCAGCTTTCACTGGGATTTTACTGGTTTTAGTTGAGATTTTAGTTATAACAAAAACAATACAGAAAAAATCGAGATTTATTTTTTTACTGAATATATTTCTAATTATTACAATATTGTTTACTTATTCTCGGGCTAGTTATTTGGCATTGTTTTTCGCTTTTCTATTTTTGTTTATTAAACTTAAAAAAAAGTTTGTACTAATTTTATTAATCTTATTTATATTATTAATTCCGATATTACCAAAGCGGTCAGGAGGAGAAGGAGTGAATTTATCAAGAACTTATTCGATTGTTGATAAATTTATAAATTACAAAGATAGTTTAAATTTGATCAAAAAATCGCCTATTTTTGGAATTGGGTTTGATAATGTTTGTGTTGCAAAACAACAATTGTTACAAGAAAAAAATGTAGGAGTACATTCGTGCAATGGACTTGATAATAGTATCTTGTTTATCGTTGCTACAACTGGAGTTATTGGATTGATGCTTTTTCTGCAGATGATTTATAAAATTATTTTGAATACAAAATTTGATGTTTACGGTTGGGGATTAATGGCCAGTTTTATTGCAATTTTTGTACACGGAATGTTCACTAATACTTTCTTTTATAATTTTGTTTTGGGATGGATAGCGATTTTGATTGGAATTACAAGAAAAGTTAGGGATTAAAAGTAACTTTCAGATCTATTTCTTTCTTGTTTCCAGCAGGGTCAGTTGAAATTATTTTTAGATTATTGTCGCCCTGCGCTAGATTGAATGGATAACTAAACCTTCCGGAGTTATCAAGAACTGCAATGTGGTCGTTTATTGTTACAGTGTTATTTTGATCAGTTACTCCTTGAATTGTTAGATTTTGTTGAGATGGACCATAAAAATCTTGATTGTTCTGTGGAACATTTATAGTAAGATTTGGGATTTGATCAGTGAAGTTTACTGTATAGACAGAGGATTTTGCGCTTTGATTTCCATTTTTATCTAGAGTTTGGGCATATATTGTATTTGCTCCTTTTGATAAACTAATGTTTGCAGCAAAGTTTCCATTTCCATCTGTAGTTACCTCATCAGATGAATTACCAAAAGATATTTTTATTATTGAGTTTGGATTTGCTGTCCCTTTTACAACTATAGTTTTTTGATTTGTATTTTGAGGAAGGACTGAAAAATTTGGTGGAAGTAAGTTTGAATTTTGGGTAATCGTGGTTGTGACTGAATTTTTACTAAATAAATTTATAAATTTTGAGAAAAGGGGAATGCCAAAAATCAAGCTTAAGATTATTATTAATATAGTTAGTCCACCAAAAACTAAAGCACTTTTTATACTTTTTTGTTCTTCCACATCTCTCAATCGTGATTTATATTCTCTCATAACGTAATCGTTTCAAGCTATGCTTATATAATTTGTGAGCCAAGATTGGGATTTGAACCCAAAACCTGCTGTTTACGATACAGCTGCTCTACCGTTGAGCTATCTTGGCAAAGCCGAGACAAGCTACGCTTACATCGGCAACCTATTTTAACATGCTTTCAAAATCTGTTACTTCTTTTTCAATTAAGTCAATTCCTTTTTGCCAAAAATCTTTTTGATTTAAATCAATATCCATAATTCTAACCAGTTCATATGGACTTAATGACCCCCCCATTGATAATGCTTTAATATATTTTTCTACAAAATTCTGACCTTTACTTTTGTATTTTGCGTAAACAGATAGGGCAAGAAGTTCTCCGAAAACATATGTAAATACATAGAAGTTATAGTGATAAAAATGAGAAATAGGCATCCAGAAATTTTTATGAAGATGAGTCAGCGTTAGACCACTGCCAAAAGTTTTTTGAAGAGTTTCTTGGTATAAATTTGATATTTCATCTTTGGTTAATTCTCCTTTTATTCTTCTTAATTCATGAAGTTTTGTTTCAAAAAGGTAGAAATCGTTTTGACGAAATACTGTAGCGAAGTTATTTTGAATTTTATTAACCAGTAAATTAATTTTTTCTTTTTTATCTGAAGTTTTCTTGTATAGTTTTTCAAAAACAAGACTTTCTGCAAAAGTGCTTGCCATTTCTGCTACTGCTGTTGAAGGATGAACTTCTAAAAGATTATTCTTGCGTGAAAGATATGCGTGAATAGCGTGACCTAATTCGTGAGCGAGGGTTGATATGTCTTCCACTTTTCCTGAAAAATTCATTAGTATCATGGGGTGACTTGATGGGACGCCGTAACTGCAATATGCACCTGAAGTCTTTCCGTCCTTGACTTTTGCATCAATCCAATTATTGTCAAAAAATAATTTCGCAGTGTCGTGAAAGATGGGTGAAAAGTTGGCAAAACAATCTAAAATTATTTCTTTGGACATTTCCCATGAATATATTTTTTCTTTTGTATTAAAAATGGTTGAATATCTGTCCCATTCGTATAATTTGCTTAGTTTAAGGAACTTTTTCTTTGCTTGATAAAATCTTTCGACTAAATTAGTATTTTTGGAAACAGTATTTGTCATATTTTCTACGGTGGTTTTTTCTATTTCGTAGCCTAAAAGTGTCGCCTCCTGAGGGAAATTGAATTTTCTTATTTCGTCATTTATTTTTTTATCGAGCAAAAGTGTATTCAGGATGTAAGTGTATAAATTTGAGTTTTGTCCATATGTTTTTGAATAAGCTTCTATAGCTTTTTTACGGACACTTCTGTCTGGATGACTCTTCATAATAGAACCAATAGCTGAACTATTTACAATTTGTTTTTTGCCTTTTATTGTAATTTCAAACTTTTCTGTCGACTCTGTTTGATCATAAAGTCTTACAAAAGCAGCCCTTGAAGTTTGCCATTTCATATTCATTATTTTTTCTTCTTTCTCGGAAAGAGTGAATGGTTTAAGTATCTTTTCTTGAGACAAAAAATGTTTATATGAAGCTAATTTAAGGTTTTTTATTAAAGGGTTTGCAATTTTATCATCAAGGTTTATCCACTCTAAGCTCAACCAAAGAATTTGAGTAGTGATCTCACTTCCGAATTCTTCAGTTTTTTGATATAGATTCTTTATTTTTTCGTTTTTTGTATTTGTGGTGAAAAGATATGATGCATAGTTATCTAAGATATAGACTTTTTCAAGAATTGTTTCGTAATCAACGAGGGCTTTTAGAAGAAAATCTGCAGTTAATTTTTTAGAGTTAATTTTTGTTTTGTAGGTTTTTGTAAATTTTGAAGTCAGATTTTGAATTTCTTTTTTGTCTTTTTTGATTTTTGGATCATCTATACTTGCATATAAATCTTTAAGATCCCAATTTGGTGGTGTATTTTTTGACATATTTTGATCCAATTTGAGCGGGTAGCGAAAATCGAATTCGCAATTATTCCTTGGGAAGGAATCGTGATACCACTTCACCATACCCGCGATAAGGGTATTATATCAAAATTAGCGTGGGATGATAAAAGCGTTTCCGGAGTGAATTATACTTGGGTTTTTAAGATGATTTGCTTCGGCTATTTGTACCCATTTATATCCGTCCCCATAAGCGCGAACTGCAATTTGCCAAAGATTATCGCCTTTTACAACTGTATAATTTGCGCCAATAATTGAACTTGTTGTAGAAGCTGCTTCAGGACTGATTTGAGGTTTGGGTGATGGTGATGGAGTGGTAGTCTTGACTTCAGTTTCCGGAATGGTTAGTTTTGTACCAACTTCTAGTTTTGTGGGGTTTGTAACTTTGTTTGCATCTGCAATTTTTTTCCAATCTGATCCTTTTTTGTAATAATCAAGAGCTATACTCCAGAGAGTCTCTCCTTTTGTAACTGTATGAATTTGGTTTAGGTTTTGAGTTGAAGCTGATTCTTCCGTGACTTTCTGGTTTTTGAGATTTTTTACATATTGAATTACGAATATGCTTGCAATAATTAAAATTAAACTGCCAAAAAACATGCTAATTTGTTCCTGGTGAAGTTTTATATACTTTAATGTTTTTTTAAGATTCATATACCCACGGGCGGGATCGAAGGGAGTCGAACCCTCCTCTACTCCGTGACAGGGAGTTATTCTAACCGATGAACTACGACCCCAATATGTTGTATTATAATGTATCTAGATGAAAACTTCAAAAGAGATGACCAATCTGGAAATTGCTGAACTTTTGAGAGATATTGCTGCCTCGTATGAACTTCAGAACGCAGGAGCAAACAAATTTAAAATAATTGCTTACGAGAAAGCAGCGGACTCTGTTGAACACGCTACAAGTGAACTTAAAGATCTTTGGGAAGAGAGAAAACTTGCCGAAATAGCTGGGATCGGACCATCTATTCAACAGCATTTGGATGAAATATTTAAAACTGGAAAATCAAAACACTTCGAGGAATTGACAAAAGACATTCCTGTTATTGTTTTTGAGCTTATGAAAATTCCAGGCATTGGTGTGAAAACTGCTATGAAGTTGACTTCTTCATTTAAACTTAAAAGCTTAAATGATCTGAAAGACGCAGCAGAAAAAAATCAGATAGCGCAATTGGAGGGATTTGGGGAAGAATCGCAAACACGAATATTAAAGTCTTTGGAAGAATTCCAGAAGAAAGCGCCGAGCAGGATGTTACTTCCATATGCCATGGAAATAGCAAATGAAATTATGGACTGGATAAAACAAGACAAAAATGTTGAAAGAATTGAAACACTTGGAAGTTTGCGCCGACAAGTATCTACAATAGGCGATATTGATTTTGCTGTAGCAACAAATAAAACAAAGGAAGTGATTGAGCATTTTACTAAATATCCAAAAGCAACACGGGTAATAGAAAAGGGCGAAAGGACGGCTGGAATAGTCTTACCAGGGAATATAAGAGTAGATTTGATGGTTTGTGAACCGGAAGCTTATGGAGCTCTTTTGCAGCACTTTACAGGAGGGAAGAATCATAATGTTGCACTTCGTGAACTCGCTCTTAAA
>WNFI01681882.1_pt1 | contig 20626 bp, 30 predicted proteins | sample 5400471 | NCBI WGS metagenome assembly WNFI01 (sample SAMN13153348, study PRJNA577476) | soil metagenome | isolation source: 100 cm saprolite on Douglas fir-dominated hillslope | place: USA:California | collected 2013-09-17
ACGAAGGATGAACATTGCGGAATCTGCACCCACTTCGAAGTCGTTCATAGGAATGGTTGCGAAATAGTAAAGGGCTTCATCCGGGCGCCGGATTGGTGCAAGAAGTTTAACCGCGATCCGAAGCTGATCAAGAGCAAAAGAGGAGTCTGGAAAAATGATTGATACCTTTATGTACGGAGTAGCCCCGCTATTAGCCTTAGGGTTAGCATTCTGGCTCGGTTATGAGCTTTATCAGGTCTATAGAGCATGGAGAAGGTAATGGCTAGGCCGCTTAAGATCCACTACGATCGTCTCGCGCCAGATGCAAAGGGCGCCGCTATCTTCATCGGGATGGTAGATTTCGACGACGGAACCTCGCAAAAGATCGACAGCCTTGGCGACCTCGATCTTTCAGCCCTTCCGATAAAGCATGCGGTAGAGCTGCCGAAGGAGGCAGCTCAAGCCGCAACTCAGGCAATTCTGCGGGGGCCATTCTCCCGCTAGTCCTTATGCCCAATCCTATGCGCATGGGGGTGGCCCGAGTGCCTATGGTGCCCATGCCTCTGATGAACTGCGTGGCCGAAGCCATGAGTTCCCGGAGTATTATGCCCGTGGAACCTATGCGACTCTTGATGCGCTACCGAGGGATGGTGTTCGGCCTTTCCTGAATGCTCAGCATGATGCTGATGTTCTCCCCCTGCGATATGATGTTCGTGGGACTTATCAGACGGGTGTCCCAATTCTCCCTTCGGATATCCTTCGGGATGTTGGTAGGACTCAGTATATCTGCCGCCCTTAAATTCCTCCTTTGCCCTTCTCTCCCGATAAGCTGGACCATCCTTCGTCGCGATCGAATGCCCATCTCTCCTATCAGAATAGCCCCTCTCCTTCCCCTCAGGCTTCGCTTCCTGCCTTTTCTCTCCAGTCGGCCGACCTCTGGCCTGTCTCGCATCGCTATGGGGATTATCATGCGAGCGTAGCCTGCTCTCACCTTCCCCCGCGAGTTTATCCCCAGCAATGCTCTGCTTCAGATTATCATGTGCATGCTTCCCTTCCCCCCCGGCGATATGCGCCCCGTGATCAGTAGAACCATCATGGTGCTTCCCGAACCCATACCCATGTTCTACCGGATTGAAGTGTTCTCCACCATGCTCCTTTCCATCATGATGGCTTTTCGCAGCCTCAGAATGATGCGGCGAATGGTGTGCGAAACCTTCGTGGCTTACCGCGTGATGCTTATGCCCCTTTGGACCTTCCGCCTTAGGCCGCTCGTGATGCATAATATGATGCTCTGCGAAGCCCCTGTGCTCCGGCGAATGATGCTTAGAACCTCTGTGATGCATGGTATGTTCCTTCGACTGCCCCGTCTCACTAAGGGCGATTGCAATAGCCTGCTTCGGATTTGTCACAGGCTCCTTTTGGCGTTCCCCAGGAACGCCAGTTCCGCTATGCATTCCCCCTTCTTTGAAGGTATGCATTCTCTCTTTCACCTTAGCCTGCTTCTGCGCCTTCGTATGTAGCCCTGGATATGGCATTTGTTCCTCCTATAACGTTGCAGTAACGGTCGGAACTTGTGCCGCCGTCGCTACTCCCGCCTTAACTAAGTCTCCCCACGTCGGATGAATGCTAAGAGGATCAACCGGCGGAAGCGGGATAGCTATCGCGGCCGCGATCTCAGCATCCGTCAGCGGATTCCCGGGCAAATTCCAAGCGACCAGAAACGGACCACTCCCATCGCTGTTATCCTGCACAATGACATCGCGCCGGAAGCTGACGCCGGGATGGAGTCGCTGAACCGCAGTTATGAAATTAGGGTTCATGGCCCGACCCTCTGTGCCGTAAAGAATGTATCCGCCACTTGACCCGCAACCAAGTTCGCCGCCCCTCCACTATTGCTCATGAATACGAACATTTCAATAAAATCCGTCGTCCCATTCATCTGCACCAGAGCAGCAAACGGCGCGCTTAGACTTGCCATGTTCAGAGCTGTATTAAAGGCCATATCTAGGGAGATAAACAGAGATGACCCGTTCTTGAATATGTTCACCCCCATCTCGAACGTCGTCGAGCTTGGAACCATCGTCACGGCGCCGCAAATCAGAAATGTGCCGGCGACATTCGGCTGATATCTGAAATTCGTCACAGCATCGAAGACGCCATCAGGATCAGCATTCTTGTGGTTGAGTGCTAGCTTAGTGGATACGTTATTCGCGATTCCCGTCTGGTTGACATTATTACGGTCGACCCAGACAAAGTTTGTCTTTCCAGCTACACCTTCTGCCCTCTGCCACGTCCCATCTTCTCGTAGGAAATTTATTACTCCTGCAGACGAACCCGGATCAGGCACGAGTCCCGGAGCGTGGTTAGCCCCGCTCGGCCCGAAGACCTGCCCTTGCGTCTGCTGAAGATCGAGCGCCATCAGTTCGCCGCCATTATATTCCAGCTAATCCCATCGCAGGCCAGGAGTGCAAATTTCCCAGACGCGGAGAGCACAACCGTCCCCGCCGCGCCGCCCGCGAGCGGGACCACATTCGCGAGGTTATTGCTAACAGTAAAGTTTGCGATGGACTTTACAAGAACCGATCGTCCAGAAGCGACCGAAGGAATAGGGAGAGTCAATGCAAACGCAGCGGAAGGATTGATAATAGCCGCCGCCTGCGTCGAGATCGTCCCGACAGTCCCAGCTAAAACTGGAGGATTATATGGAAGAAGTGGCTGCGTCCCTTGCACCATCCCCGTTAGGGCATTAGAGATATCTCCATGAATTGAATTCCAGACCGCGGACTGAATAACCTGCCCAGTTACCGCATTAGTTGCGCCCGCCGGCGGAGTGAAGAGGCCAGTATTGATGTTAAAGGGCATCTTCTCTCTCCTGTGCTTTATAGAACGCTCTCGCTTCGTGGTGAAGCAACGCTGCTTCCAATTGACGTAGCTTTGGAATATCACTCGGATCAGCGATCCCACCATGATTTCGGCAATAGATCAGCATCGGCTCTCGGCCCATTGTGTAGGCCATCCTCGCCTCAAGAACATGGCGATTATATCGGATCTTCCCAATCGGCGAGAGTATATTCTCCGCGAGCCAGCCCCAAGGGAAATGGCCAGAATGCTCGATGCAAGACTCAAGGGTGACTTCCCAATCCCCTGAAGGAATCCTCTCCTTGAACCAGGGCTCAAACAATGTAATCTTCATAATCCCACCAGAGTTATCTGTGAGAACACCCGATCGGTATAGGTCAGGCGGATAAAGCCTTGGCGACCAGCGGCACTGCCAATACCAGCGCCCCCTTCTAGCCCACCACTACCGGCGCCATAGAAGCCAGGAGTTGTGCCACTATAAGCTATATGGCCACCGCCATTACCCCCTCCAGAACCATGCGTCGCATCAATTTCGGTGCCATTTCCTCCTGAAGTATCACGGGCACCTCCAACTCCCCCAAATCCATTATCGCCTGTTCCTCCTGTGGAGCCGCTCGCATTACCACCAGCACCATTTGGACCTGCGGCACCACCTCCACCTCCGCCATCTCCACCAGCACCACTCGAATTGCCTCCACTGCCACCGGAGAACTTTGTGGTTCCTACACCGCTAGCTGCCTGGCCTCCCTGTCCACCGACGCCGCCGCAATGGGAGACGGTGCCGCCGGCGCCACCTTTGGCCAAAGCTCCTTGACTAGTTAGAGTCGGCGCCGCATTAGAAACAACATTGAACCAACAATCTCCTGCTGCGTTGCCTTGACCGCCAACGGCAGAGCCAGAAGCACCTACGGGAATATTATACCAAGCCGTCCCACCGCCGATAACTGCCAACCCAGTATTATTAGCTGAATAAGCTCCACCTCCGCCGCCCGCGCCCGCGCTTGGAACACACCCACTGAAGGCCCCAGCACCACTGCCGCCTGCCGCCCAAACCTCCAATAACTCAATCCGGGCGCAATCACTCGGAATAGTGAAAGCATTATTCCCAGTTGGGCCGGTTATGATAACAGTTTTAACTGGCATCTTTAATCTCTGTTATAACTCGCTGATTTACATCGGCGCAATGGATGAATATCGTATTCGCCGCGATCGCCGTCAGCCTATGCCAGACATTCGCCGGCAGCTCTCTATTCTGATCCCCCGGAATCATTTCAACGCCCGGCTCTTCTCCGACCTCAACCAGAGTCCTCCCCGCGACCACAAAATGCCCATGTGAATAGGGATGCCGATGCCACGGGACGCCTTCTCCCACCTCGCATTCATAAATCGAAAGCATAGAATGCTCAGTTCGAACGGCATAGTTCCTCATGAGTTGCTGGTCCTCTGGCATGATAGGACTACAGTAACTCGCGTGACGCTCGATGGCGTCCCTGTGACGTTGAAATCTATCCAGTCATCTTTGACCAGTGTCGTCGCCGTCCATCCACTAGGAACCACCTCATTAAATCCCACCCCCGATAGCGTCGGCTTATTTCCACCTCCAACGATCGACACCGACGGTATCGCGTCATTCGCCCTTCTAACATCTATGACGATACTCCCCGCCTGATCTGCCATCACTCTCCATGCAGTAATGGTCAACGAGCACGGAATATGGTACTGCCCCTTACTACCAGCGAGGATTACCGTCCCACCACCATCAATAATGCAAGTGATATCTACAGTCGGCAAAAGCCCTGCCCAGAGCGCATTTGCCGCGCCGGCGCCAAAGGTGAATGATGTATTATTGAGCGTGACCGCTCCAGCTAGAGTAGTGGTGCCATTAACCGTAATGTTTCCTGCCCAGCTCGCTCCTCCGCCCCAAGTTACGCTCTTATCTGCATTGAAGGTTGCTGCTTGAACTCCCGAAGCCGTCCACCCAATCTGCCCGGCGCTGACGAGATAGAACCCAGTGGTCTTATCCCCTAAAAAGGTAACTCCCGGCGCCCCCGCGGTGCCATTTGGCATTAGCAGCGGGCCTGTAAGAGGCGTCTGCCCATCTGCTGAGAGTGATTGCGTCAGCGCCGACGCAATATCCGAGAGCTGCGAATTCATCACCGAAGATGAAATCTTCGTCTGGGCGACAAACGCAGGCTGGGGGAGGACATAGGTCCCAGTTCCATTACGGGCCATAAATCACCTTCCGTACTTCTCAACCCACTCAGGATGATCCCGCATGAACGCCTGCTTCTGCGGGTTTACCTTGATTATGTAGATCATTCCCGCGAGCCATATAATGCCCAGCGCCGCCGCGAATAAGAGAACTCTGCCAATCATCCTGGGATTGACCAGAAGCCAGAACCCTATGAGCACGATCAATACGCCTCCTGCCCATTCCATCATTTTCCGCCTCCCATCAGGTGCCGGATCAGTTCTTCGACACCATACAAGCCTGCCCCAAATGGTACACCTGTAGCTGCATGTTTAATGCCCGCTCCTATAATTGGTGCAACACCTGGAATCGCCATTGCACCTCCTGCGGCCATCGCGGCCGGAATGGCGGGACCAGCCAAACCAAATCCCTTGGTAGTCGTCGGGTGAGCCGCTGCCTGCCCAGGAGTAAATCCCAATTCTGGGTTGACCGCGCCCATATTGGTCGGCGCCGTGTTAGGATGCATGATGTCGATTCCCGACATGGGTCCTGGAGGAGCCGCAGGTGGCGTGCGAACCACAGATGCAGGTGAGGGCAATCCGCCCTCGGCCTTCTTTTCCCCAGCCTTCGGTATGACATCCTCGAACTTGGTCTCGGCGATTACCTTGCGCAACTCCTTCATAAATGATGGATCAAGACGACCGTGAGCGTTCACATAATCATCAGCCTTGTCTGCCCACCCGATCGCCTGCTTTCCAGCCTGCTCCAGCATATTGAGCTTGGCTTGCACACCCTCAAGACTATCCTCGTGCGTAATGTTGGCCTTCTCCTCAATATCCAACATTGCCTTGAAGATGCGCGAAGCAGGGGAGCCTTCCTCCGCCGCTAGGTTGCGCATCCCGGAGAATTGATCGGCCAACACGCGGGCCGCCAGAGTATTGAATAGCTCTCGAGGCGCTGCACCTTTGGGGTCAATTCCCATCTGGGCCGCCATACGGTTAAGCGCGAGCCCAGCGTTGGACCCTGTTCCGGTAAAGGCATCAGGTGCTATCTCCCGGAGAAGCTGGATATTCCGCGCCTGATGCGCGGCGTTGTCTCCAGCCCCCGTGATGCCTCCATAAATCCCATTAAACATTTTGGTCGAAGCTGTGGCCTGAGACTTGGCAGACTCCTCCTCCCCAGCAATCCGGATTTTGCGGCGCTCGCCATAGTCCGCAATATCGCTGATTGAACCGCCGGCCGGAAATGGCTCGCCAGCACCGGAGGCAGCCGCTCCAGCCCCTGTTAGTGCTCCCACTGCCGGAGGCGCTCCCGAAGGTGCAGCGCCCGAAGGCGCCCCCGGCATAGTATGTTGCCGCCCCTGGCTATCAATCCAGAAGTTCTGCTGCGTCTCGATATCACCAACCTTCACAGGCTTGACCTGCATCGTCGGTAGATAGGTCTGGTTCTCGGGATGGGCAGGATCGTAGTTAAGCTGACCTCCGCCAAAAGGTATTGATATCGGCTGCTGCGCTTCTGTAATGGCCTTATAGTGCGCCGTAGCATCAGCCTGAGACATTACCCCTGCGCGAACTGCCGCTTGTATCTGCGGCAATGTATAAGGCGCAGGAGGACGCTTGACTAAACTTTCTGGAGAAATAAACTGTCCTCTCTCAATCATAGAAGTCCCCCCGGAAGCCCCACCTGGACTCGACGCTCCTCCAGGCCCAACCGAAGGGGGAGTCACAGGTGGAGTTCCTCCAGGCATCACCGGACCTGAAGCCGAGGGAGGCTGAGTTCCAGGAGCGGTGACGGGAGAGGCAGAAGCTTGAGGCCCAGGTGCTCCAGGCCCCGCCATTCTTTCGGCGAATGGCTTGGCATTATCCTGATCGCCGAAGGCGGCGTGGTCCCCACCAATAGCCCGCTGCACTCGATTCGCCCACCCATTTAGAAACTGCTGCGAGGTATCCCCAATATGTCCACCATTCTTCGTAATCGCTAACTGCGCCCACTTCTCTCCCTTCTGCCTTCCTTCAGCAGTGCCGGCCATACTTTTCCACGCTAACTGATCGGGGTTACTGAGATGCGCAATATATCCCCCCGGACCTTGTTGATGCATCATATAGATATCAAACGGGTTCGCCTCCATTCCCATCTGCTTCTGATAGAATTGCTTATTCCTATTCGCAATCATCCCAGTCGCCATGAGATTATCTAGCGGATTACGCACATCTCCCTTTCCACCTGAGATCTCCGCCATCTCCTTCTCAGAAATCTGCCCGAGGCCGATATAGCTCCCAGTCTTTGCATTCGGATTACCTCTGGACTCAATATGCACAAGCCCCGCAAGAAATCCTGGGTCATTTCCGGTTAATTCCGCCGCCTTCTTAATGGCCTCAGAGACTTCCGGAGTATACTTTTCATGCTTCGAAGTGTAAGTCTTAACTCCCTCCTCCGGCGCAAGCGTCGCGCCCCCCGACGGTATCTGACCTTGGGGGATATTAACTGGAGGTGCTTGAGGAACTGCGGGCGCTTGAGGCGCTTGGGGCGCCGCGGCCGGAGGTGTAGCTCCTTGATCCATCCCCGGTGCCCCTAGAGCATTCAGCGCCTGGCTCTGTCCTGCATAATCTCCCATCTTTCTCTTTGCAGCGAGAGTCTGAGCCATCTGCCCCGCAACCTGCCACGGCGAGGTAAATTTCGTCCCCTCAGTATTCTGCCCCTGGTTCATCAGGAGACGGATCATATCCTCAGCCTGCCGCTGAGACTGGACAGTAAGGGCATTTCTCTGCGCATTTGCAGCAGCAGGATCAGACTGATTAAGCAGCTGCATATTCGCCTCCATCATCACCAGCCGTAGCACCGGACCAAGGGAGATTCGACTGGGGTTGGGCCTGCGGAGTAGCTTGCGGTGTAGCAGGTGGAGTTGCAGGCGCCGCTCCCTGTCCCGGAGCCTCCATCGTATTCAACGTCGAATATCCCTGATTAGCCTGCCCTTGCTTTAGCTTCCCCGCAAGAGCTTGCGCCAACTGCCCGCCAACCTGCCACGGGGAATAGAATGGCTGCTTCCCTTTCCCCTGGCCTTCGGTCTGTAGAAGCGTCGCAATCTCTTGCGCCTGCTTCTGCGATTGGGCAGACAGGTTCCCTGAAGCTTGGCCAGAGGCGCCATAAGCGCCTGGATTTAGAAGTGTGCCTAGAAGATCCATCTCTTCCTCACGCTAAGAAAGCCGAGCCGAGGCTCGCAATTCCGTTAAGCATCCCCGAATACTGCTGCTGCTGAAGCTGAGCATTAGCAATTGCAGCTTGATTCTGCGCCCCCGCCGCTGCCGCCGCATTGACCGTCTGAACACTCCCCTGCGGAGTATTGATCAAGTTCTGCGAAAGGTTCGCCGGGACGCCAACTCCGAAGAGCTTCGTCGCTGTATCCAAGGGAAGGTTGTACTCGGACATCGCTTGGCCAAATGCCTGCGGCTCCTGCTGCGCGAGGAATCCCGTAATGCTCTGGTTCTGGCTCTGCATTAAGTTATTCATCGCGACTTGATACGCAGGATCAGTCGGCGTTAGACCTTGGTTCGCTAATTGGGACTGGAGGCCTTCCAGCTGCTGAGAGAAGTAAGGATGAAGAGCCGAGGTCTCAGCACTCAATTGCTGCCCAATAAGGCCCGAAGTCATCGAGCCAATGTCCGGTGCAGATCCATAGTTTACTGCACCGAGGAGATTCGCACCCTGTGTAGCCGCTTCACCCTGCGTAACCTGCCCCGTAGAGAGGAGGTACTGCTCCTGTGGAGATAGCTGCGTCGTTGCATTATAAGTCGGCACTCCACCAGGACCAACGCCAGTTGGAGTATAAGTCAAGCTGCCGAATGGAGTAGTCTGCCCCGTCTGATTTAGCGCAGCCTGCTCTTCAGCCGAAAGGGTATTATACCCAAACTGGCTAGCATTGATGCTATTTGCATCAGGAACTGGAACGCTCGGTGCTGAGCCCATATTTCACCTAATGAAACTGTATACCGGGGATATTCACCGGCTGGATCGGCACCGCCGGCGGAATTGGCGGAGTCGGCGTAGTCCCCGCCATCATCTGCGCCATAAGATTAGCGTTGGCATTGCCTGGACTTCCATGAACCTGTGGCCCTCCAGCCATTCCCGTCATTGGCGGAGCGTTACCTTGGAATCCAAACGGGGTGGATGCCACCCCCGCCTTCGCAAGAACATCAGGATTAATCCCAAAACTCGGCGTAGCCGGCGGCGCCATCATGCCCTGCGCGAACTGGCCTGGATTTCTGCCAGAAAGATAAGGAACTTCAAAAGGCTTCGGCGCCGGAGTGGGAGCTGGCGTTGGAGCCGGAGTTGGCTGTGCTGGATGCGATGGAAGCTTGATACCCCAAGCTCCTAACATAGCATCCATCATATCCTGAACAAAAGGACTACTACCCATCACATGCCTCCCCCTAAAGCCGCAAGAAGGAACGCGGGATTGAATCCACCTTGAGGTCGAGCATTAGCCTGCGCGCCGGTGTTAAACTGGTTGATCGAAGGTGTCTGAGGAACCATAGACGAAGTCGGCCCCGGCGCAGAGCCTACGACCATATTCCCTTCGGTACCAGTAGAAGGCCCAATACCCGGGGGCGCTCCTGCCATCCCAGGGGGACCTATGCCTGCCGGTGGCCCGGCATCACCGATCATTCCCGGACCAGCATTTCCGAAGCCAATATTAGCCTCTCCCACTGGTGGCCCGGCGTCTCCAATCATCCCGGCATCCTCTTGCATTCCGAAGCCGGGGCTTCCTACCCCACGCGCATTCGTATTCGCGTCCGGAAACACCGATGTGATTCCGCCACTCGGAGTTGGTTGCCTTCCCGGAAAGGCTTGGGTGTTAGGACCCCCAAACATCTCCATTGGCACTGCGCTGCCCATATTATCCTCAATTCATCTTGCTGCGCCGAAAGGATATCCCCGCAATCTTCAATATCTGCTCCTTGAAGAGCACATACTGAACTGCGGAGTTCCGCGAAATATCCTCTCTTCCGAGATATTGATGAAGAACTCCCTCGACCCTAGCTCCCATCCGCAGCCAGAGCTTTCCCATCCTCTTCGCCGACCGAGAGAGGTGGAAGGTAACCCGCTCTACTTTGAGTTCATCAATCGCAATCCTTGCGATGAAAGCATACTCCCCACGAGTAAGGCCGACCTTGGAGTAGATTGAAATATCCACGTTAATGGAATTACAGTTGTGAAAGATCACACCTCCTACAAGTTCTCCATCTCGGATAACTCCAAAGGCACGGTTGACGAAGAAAGGATGCCGATTGAATTCCTTAAAGGTCCACGCTGCGACAGCAAGGTCCTGCCCTCCAAGGATTGCCCTCTTCGGTGCTTCTCCAGTCTGCGGATCTATAATCATCTGTTTTGACTTCCTCGAAGAGCCTGAATTAAGTTCTGAACATTCCCGGCGGAGAAGAGTCCGCCCTGGGCGAAGCTAGAAGGCGCCCCGCCTGAGCCACCAAACTTCGTCCACATATCCGGCTGCTCGGCGATCGAACTTGGCGGCGCCGTTCCCTGTGTTCCTTCTGCGAAGAATTCCTGCGACGGAGTAAATGCTGAACCTTGACCCTGGGAAACGCCCTCCTGAAGCCCTTGGGGACCAGGAGCTTGCAAAAATGGTGTATCTTGCCGCGCAGTTGGCCAAGGGGAGTATCCAGGAATAGGAGGTTGGGCGAAGGCGCTCATATGAAGCCTCCCAATTCCATAATCGCATTGAAAGCATTCACCTGGAGCGTGACAGGTAACGTCCCGACACCATCGAACACTGCGTTGTCGAATGTCGCTTTATCAAAGACTGAGAGCGCTCCAGGGCCAGTCGGGACGACGTTTACGGTCATCCGCACCGCGAGAGCCTTTCCTACTCCCATAGCTGAGAGCCAATTCGTAACTTGTACAAGTCCTCCACCCCACACATCTTGGTCCCAAATGGCATTATCCCACGTTGCCCCCTGTGAAATCGTCTGGGCCACCGCCGCCGGCGCTACATTCGCGAAATCGACATCAATCGCTATCGAAGGAGAGATTTGCCCATCTGAGGTCATCAGCGGCTGGATCATCGTGATCCGCTTATTCCTCCCTGGATCATCAAACCAATTGAAGGCGCATTGCATATCCGCCGGAATTGGACTTACAAGATCAGCGGAGCCTGAATAGGCAAGATTGACATTGCCAAAGTTGTCACCGAAATAAAGAGCCTGGTTAAGCAATTCGAAGCAATTTGCATTCCAATTCGTGAATTGCCCCCAGGCGCCAGTGAGCATATTCATAATGAACTGAGTCTGAGTAACGCCTTCGGTCGTCGGGACATTCAAAAACCCCAAAGTCTGCGCCGGATAAGTAATCCACTGCCAGCCAAAGTTGCCCTTGCTCTGCTGAACCGCTTGGTTCATCGCATTCTGAATACGCGCAGTTAGCGAAGCACTTCGGTCTGCTGAAGGATCATAGGGCAGGCTTTGGGAGACCGGAATCAACCCTTGATAGGTGATAATCGCAACATCAGAGCCAATCTTAGTCGCGCAGCGGAATCCAATTGGGGGCGAGAGATCGAAAGTGCCTACATAACTCCAAAGGCTTGTATTCGTCGGATCAACCCCCTGGTAGAGCGCCAGCTGTCCCTCAGAAGAGATAAATCCCGTATAAGAATTTGGCCCCTCACCTCCATCTATCGTCCAATCGAAGACCGCGACAACGAAACCGCCCTTATGGAACAGCGTTCCGAAATCCTGAAATCCAGCTATTGCCCCGGTTATATTGCCCACGGGCATAAATGCCACGATGGTTGAGTTCTTCATAACATACCAGAGGCGCTGCTTCGCGGCATAGATATTGATGATGTTCGCCGTTGTCCATGAATTTGGAAACCCAGTGATCGACGGCGCAGACCACGTCGTCCCATCGAACATCTGGAGATTATTCGCCCCATTTACGAGCTGAATTACTGTGGTCCCATTCGGCGGCGTGAAATTGGTATACTGCCATCGATTCGATGTGAAGCCCGAGGCTTTAACGTCCTGCTGCGCCGCATTTGTCACCTCATAAATCGCGCCGCTGGAAGCAGCAAACATCCTCTGACTTGCCGGCTGCCTCAGCACTGCTAAGGTCTCAACCGGCGCGCCTCCCGGAAGCCCTTGGACCCATGCAGAATAGCCCTGCCGAAGCTCGACCCACCCAGGCCTCGGAACCCAATTTTGCAGAATAGGTGCCCTCTTCGGGTCCATATCTGCCAGAGGACTGATTGCATCCCACCCATCTGTAGGCACAGGAATGCCCTTAGTAACCACATCTGGCTGTGGGAAGGGGGCCTTCTGTATGTTACCAATATGCCTCATGAATTATGAAACCTTATCCAGAGCGTCGTTCCATTATCTCGCAGCACCATCGACTCAATCTGAGCACCATCGAAGGAATAAGCCTCATAGCCACGAGAGGAAAGTTCCTCATCACTGTAGCCGGGGGCTTGAATTTCTCCATAGGCTTTCATTCCATCCTGCCTTTTACGATGCTCCTCAGCCTGTTCATCAGCGAGTTCAGGCATAGGCTATCTCCTTCTGCACCCTGATGCGCCAGGATAAATCTTTCCATTCTATCTTGCTCGCGATATGTGGCTCCGCATCACCAAGACTTAAACGTTCAGCGAGCGCTTCCGGGCTTAGCACTATGGGGAAATTAAATGAACCATGAAAGCCAAACACTTCATTTAGCGGGTAGATAGTCGTTCGCTCAAATGAGAAGCGCCAAGCTAGCGCTTCAGGTGCCCATTTGAATTGCGGTAGCCGCCTCTGATACTGCCGGCAGAGAACATCATCATAGGGGCGGCCAACTGGAAACTCCTTCTCGTGCGAGGCAAGGAACTCCATTAACCGCTTCGAGATGAGGCAGAACCCAGAGTTTCCAACGTTGTATTCATCATTATACCACCACGGGGCGCCGATGTAATCGTAGGAGAGGAACTCCTCTCGCCAAGCAGAAGGGTTGAGGATCCAGCTATCCCATTGAATAAGCAGAATATGGGAAGTTCTGATCTGCTTTGGCATCTCATAGTGGACAAATCGCTCATAATCTCCGCGCGCGAAGACCTTAATACCGCCGAAGACAGCACGCCTCATGCACTCAGAGGCAGCCAGCCAATGCAAGCGCTCGGCGACGTTATAGATACAGCAAAGCGTCACATGCGGGAGGCTAAGCATTTCACCTCCAGCTGATTAAGACAGAATTCAACCGCCGCCTCGACTTCGCCGGCGTAGGTCAAATCCTTATATCGAAAGGTTGACATCACGCCCGCATCGACGTATGGTTCGATAAATCTCTTATCCCTATGGTCATCCCGGTAATCTCCCACTAGAACTATAGTTGGAATACGCAGCATAGCACTCATCGTCTTAAATGCACTATCGCTGCCAATGAACACTGAGCACTCAGACACACGCCCCAAGCTCTTCGAAACATTCTCACTTCGCACGAAATGGACCGGCCCCTCTACCGAGTCCAGTTCATCAAGTTCCTTTGGGGAACCAAAGAGGAGGAAATTATACCCCTCACTCTTCGACACGAGCTGGTCTAACATAGTCCTTGGCAGGGCCTTCGATGGAAATCCAAACCTCTTCTCAGTGCTGAGTGAGTAGTCTGAGCCCCCTAAATGAATACCTATCACAAAATGGCTATCGGTAAAGATCGGAGGCTGAATGAAAAATGGATTGACGTCGAAAAATGATTGCCGTGGACAGTCTGGGAAACCGTTCATCAGGCCAAGTGGTAGCTCAATCACGTTGAGATCCAAGCGCTTGAAAAACAGCGTTACATCCCTGCAATGCGACGCGACATAGTACCTATTCCACGGATGGGTTAGCATGAATGGAAGACATTGGAGGAAATCCCCAATCCCACCCTTTATGGCGTAGTAGGTCTTCAAGCCGCTATGCATAGCGCTTGCCTTTCGCGTTCGCAAGGGATTGCATAGACCACCGCTGCTGATCCACACCAACAATGGTTGCGGAATAGGAAGCGATAGTCGGGCAGAAGGTTCATCAGGTAATCCGCCGTTTTCCACAGTCCATCAGAGTTGTGATCGACCCTCACCGCCACGATTGGCCGGCAACGAACCAAAGTCTTCTCGGCGCCGCGGAGCGCCGCAAGATCTCCACCTTCAAGGTGAAGTTTGATGAAGGTCGGCGAAATTCCAATGCTATCTATCCTATATGCCATCTTTTGCACATTGCCATCCGGCGTCAGCTTCGAGCAAAGGCCAAACCCCTCTGCAAACTTTGCGAAGTCATCCAGATCGGATAGCGCATAATCATGAACGCGCCAACTGTGATGCCGTGAAAATTTAGCCCTATTTCTATCATCTGGCTCGACCGCCACGATCCTAGCATTTGGAGCCAGCTTGGAAAACCGCTCCGAAATCTCACCATGATGCGCGCCGCCATCCAGGAACATCTCATGATCGTGCAGCACGTTAACGACTTCTGGAATAAAGAATAAGTTGTCCTTGGTAATATTGATGTCATCAAATATCCATTCCTCCCGCAGAATCCGCCATGCTAGGAAATTCAGATAATGGGCTAGAGAGACCAAACCCTCCCAACATCCCATAACTCTTCCTATCCCTTCAAAGTCGGCCCTGGTTGGCCGCGCTATCCAGCCGTTTTCCAATGGATGATTACCGCGGACGCTATCAGCAAGATCGTAAAAGGGCACGATGTCGCGAAACCCACGCTCAAATAACCGCCGCTCTATTGCCCCATAGGAAGAATCTCTCACGATGCAGACTGCAACCTGTGCATTCAATGGAGCTGGCTCATCTTGCTCAAACCATCCGGCGACTTCGACGCCAACATAGCGGAAGAACTCCCGAGCAAGCTGTCCCAATTCGCCCTTGCCGTAGAGCCAGAGTGGCTTACCGCTAAGCGCAACCGGATAAGGAACCCAGCGATTTTTAAGTAACTCTAGCGCAAAGAGATACCCCAACGGTGCCTTCATTGTTCTCGTCAAGGCACGAGCCCTTGGAGGATATGCCTTTGCAACATCGACCCGCTTCAAACCACGACAGTGCTGGCAAAGGTTCGAGATGCGGTGAAAGCTCTCTTCACTCTCATCAAGAGGAGAGAACATTACGAGGCAAAGCCTCGGCTCATGCATCTCATCGCCGCAATCGTCGCAATTGAACTTCATGCGGCCCTCTTGAACTTCGCCAATAGCGCTTCCCTGTGAGGCCCAAGGTCGTCTGCCATACAATGAGTCAGCTGCCCACAATTGCTGCAAGGCTTTCGTTCGCATCTCTTTCCCTCTAAGTGCAACAGGCGAAGGGAGTGCATCTCATCAGAGTTCCAAATGCTCTGCATAGATTGCTTTCTTACATCCCCAATGATCAGCTTCCTCTCCCAATCTTGGAAGCATGAACTCACAAGGCCATCAGCATTAACCGCAAAGCCATAGAAGATGTAAGGGCAAACCTCGACTCGCTTTACTTCCTGACCATAAAGCCCTATATCCGGGACTGGATTATCAAACTCAGGCCAGCAGGGCACGACATTCTCGACAGCAATTCGATCGCAGTAATTGCCGAAGGTATCATAGAATTGTTGATGCTTACTCGGCTCTAGACCGACAATCTTAACCATTACCTCGCAGTGGCCGCGGTTGGCGTAGAGCCACTTTATGTTCGCAAGAAGTTGGATGGGGTCGTAATCGACACCTGCAATCTTACGATAGGACGCTTCATCCAAGCCTTCAACTGAGATGTTGATTCGATCGATCCCTGCCGCGAGGACTGGACCTACGCGCTCAGGAGTCATTAACGAGCCATTAGTCGTGGTATCAATGTGCCCGACCTTATACTTTGCATAGGCGACGAAATCCGCTAGCCGCTTATTCAGAAATGGCTCTCCATCCTTATAGAGCCGAAGGACCTTAATCTTCTGATCAAATTCCGCAAGGTCATCGATGATCTTCCGAAAGAGATCGAACTTCATCGCACCTTGAAATCTTCCGGTCTCCTTAATCAGGTCTGGATGCCCAGTAGGGCAGAACACGCACCTAAAATTACATGCACTCGCCGGGTCGACGAAGACCACGAGCGGCGTCGCAAGCGGAATCAGCGTCTCAAGCCGAGGGCGATTATCGAGGTTGATCCTTGGCTTCAATTGTGCTTTCACATCATCCCTCAAAATGGGTTCACTGGCACTGTAGTTGTCGGTGATGCCGGCTCCGTTGTCAGTAGCTCTCCATCCTCAGTTTTCAGAACAGTGCCGTCCTCTGCCCGCACATAATCCGCGTCGATAACCGTGGCGATAGGCCCAACTCCGGTCGCTGTGTCAATGTACCATAGACTAAGGCCTCCGACAGGATTGATGCTTAACCCATTTAGCCTCATAGTTGGTGGAAACAGTTTGATAGTCATACTCAGGCCCCGAAACAGGTCCACGACATGGACGTTTGCGCCGTCGTGAAATTAGCCGTCAGCACACCTGTCGTTGTCGTTGCATCTACAGTCGATGGAGTGGCAGAGGTGCCCGGAGTCACAGTACAAAACGGCGCGTTGGCATAAGCAGTACCGAAGTTGATCGCGCAGCTCGTCGCGCTATTGAAAGTAACTCGGCCGGCTACATCAGTCGATCCGGTCGCAAGAGCAAATCCCGTACAGGCATTGTTGGTCGGAAGTACTCCTGCACTAAAACCGACGTGCTGAGCACTGTTAATGCTCATAGCCACCTGACTATTAGTCAGTACTTGAACAAGAGTTCCATTTAGGAAGAGCGGTTGAAACGATCCAACGCCGGTATTATCAACGCCTTCGATAAGAGTGCCGGACGAATTATTACCAATGCGAACGCCTTTTGTCGTCCCGGCAATAAGAGCATTCGCAGCCGAATCAGGTTTTGCCACACTAAGCCGGAAACCGCTTGATCCCGCACCAAGAATAATATTCCCACTACCGTCAATCGTCGCATTCACGCTTCCCAAATTGAGCGTGCCCGTCGCTGACGCGGAAAGCGTAGTTGACCCGCTAGTGGAACCATTCATAAGAAGGATACCACCGGAACCACCATTGACACCAGAGGTTATACCACCATTGTTGTTGATCTGGAATGTATTAGTCGAGCCGGGATTGAGGATCACAAAAGGAGCAGCATTCGCTCCCGTCATTCTCGCAATTAGGCCATTTTGCGCAGCAATGCTACTGGTCAGGCGCAACATTTCCGTGGCCGAACCATTCGCATCTAGTTCCAAAAGCGCAGCGCTGCCTGCGCTTGGGTTAATAGCCGTCTCTTGCCTTACGACCAGTCCTGTCTGCGAAGACAGCGTAGTTCCGATTACACCTCCCGTCGCATTCGTAGCAGCCTGGGTCAGAAGCGAGGCAAATCCAGTTGATCCAACCCCATCATTCTGAATATAAATACAATCACTGGCACCAATATTGCTACAAATAAACCCTCGACCTTTATCTACCGAGGCCCCATTCGCCGTTAAATGGAAACTGGAGAGAAAATTACGAGTCCATGCGGTCGGCGGCGCCGCGATCTCCAATGCTGCAAGTGGTGTCGTATCCCACGTCGCACTCGTATCATCCGGCGCAGTCAGCTGAAGCGGCGGAACCGCATTATTCTTCGGAATCGTGAGATTATTGATGGTCTGCAACGCCGTCCATGTATTTGGAACGGTCGTCACTCCAGCACTTACTAATGCGCTGATCTGCGCTAGAGTCAGCTTGCGAGTGGTGAAGCCGGTGAAAGACTGCGGGGTGACCTGAGACGCCGCTACAAGGTCAGTGGAATTAGCACCAGATGCTGCGGGAAGGACAGAGATCGAGCCCGACTGCTGCCCATGAGCAATGGACACTGAGGCCAGCAATGCGAGAATACTAAGCAGAGGCTTTCTCATACCATCACCCTAGAAGCTATTCGGCCCAACCGGCCCTGGGAAGAACCCATCCTGCACATTGGCTGGGCTGATAAAGATCGGATTGACCCTCTTAACCAAATTAAGGGTCGGCCTTGCGCCATCTCTCGCCCACTGCTGATCGACATAATCAATCCAATCATTCTTCTTACTCGCGTAGTTGAATCCCTTTGCTTCCCAGAACTTCCAAATCAACCCCTTTATCAGTAAATCGTCATCGAGGATTGGCTGATCGGTATCGGTGGAGAACTGCGAGGCGAAGTTCGCCGGTTGGTTGAACCCAGTCGCAGGCGGTGAGAAATTCCCTGCCACCGCGACGCAATTCTGCGAAGAGTACTCAAATACCAACTGGAGATTGGTCGCGATCTCGAACGGCGCTGGCCAAAGGCGGAAGCTTCCTTGGTTTGCGCCACTCAAGAATGGAGACATCTTTCGGAAATGCCTTCTCGGCCCTGTTGGAACCACTCCGCTTTGATGCCATTGGTCCATCTGCGCGCTATCGGGGCCGAGAAGCTCCCACCGATTCGTTCTATCCCACATCGTTCGATTCGTTAGGAAATCAAAGTCTGAAGGGATCGGATAGGTATCCTGCGCGGCGATGAATGCAACACTAGTCTGCGCGGTCGGAGACACAAGGGTTAGGGTCAAGTCGGTTGGCGACCCGATTGAGAGAACCCGCGCCGGCGTCGGAATCCCGGGGAATTGGCACTGGAACAGCCATTGGATCACCCCCGCCGTTCCAGGGGATATTGAGGTCACATGCCCCGAATTGGCGCCGACATTCCCAGTTAAGGTGACCGCCGGCGAGACCTCTATAATGTATTCCCACTCACAAGCCTTCCACCGATGCATCCGCCTAAGCTCTGTAATCAGCCCTTGTAAGAGGGTAAGGAGCTGCAAGGTCGTCGGATCGGCATTGCCAATCACCGACGCTGATTGCGGCTGCCCCATCTCTCCTTGGGCTTGCTGAACGATCTGGAGGAGTGTCTTGCTCACCGATTCTCACCCTACTTGGTGTCAACCTAACCCTAGTTAGGACGACACCTTGTTTTTGATCTCTACACCCCTAATTCTTGATCCCGAACCACTGCGTCGTGTTCGCGACCCATAGATTCGCCGTTTGGCCCGTAGTTAGGGTGAAGTTTCCAGTTAGCCCGACTGCGCCACCGAAATTGACCGTAGCGCCGGTTGGAATGCCAACAGTCACACTGGTCGCGAGGCCATTGTGGATAATGAAGTCGTCGGCCAGCTCCGGCGCGTTATCGCTTCCTCCAATAGCCGGAAGGGTAACCCACCCCGAGCCAGAGTTGACGAAGACAACGAACTGCGTCCCGCGGATCGTAGGCCCCGGATTCGCCGACGCTGCAAGTGAAACAGGCCCCGTCCCACCATTAGCGAGTCTCGTTGCAAGCCTCGGCGGCATTCCAAGACCCATCAGATTCTGATCAAGTGCCATAGCTTTGTTCTCCGTTACTTCTTGAAGGTCACGTCTTCCCTAATTATCCCGACCGGCGCCGCCTTTGGCTCTTCTTCGATAAACCCAGCCGGCGCCTCCTGCCACGGCTTAGTCTCCGGCGCCGCGCGCTGTGGCACCGCCTGAAGCTTCTCTAATGCTTGCAGCCGAGCGAATTCTGCATTCGCAAATCCAGGGCTTGCCGCCATCATTGAGCCCTTCATCTCTTGCATCTGCTGCGTCAGAGCAAGAATCTGCGAGTTTAGTGCACCAATCTCATGCGAGTGCTGCGCCTTCAGCTTATCAATGACGTGATAATCAACACCCTTCTGGGCAGTAGTGATGTAATTCTTCGCCTTATTAACCCATTCCTGCCCGCCCATGCCGATGTGCTCGACCGCCGTCGCAGTCAACTTAGAAAGCTGCTCGACGGTGTGGACGCCAATGCCGCGGAGCATGTCGGCGATCTGTGGCTCGACAGGAAAGAGCATTGCAATCGGCGTGCCTTCGGGAACATAAGCCCTCTCATTAACGAAGGCATTCCACTGCCGCGGCCAGCGATGCTTATCGCTATCCTGAACCTCCCTCTCCGTCGACTGAAGTCTCGCTTCGCCAGGCTGGTGGATCTCCACATAAGCCTTCTTATCATAAATCGGCCTTCCTGCAGCTCTAGACCTCTCATCATTCCTGATCGAGGCCCAATAGAACTTAACGATCTGCCCCTGATCCCCTTGACCAAAGGCTACCCAAGATGCGCCTCGGCCATCTGGTGAATGAAGTCCAGGATCGACTTGGCCGACCGTAGGTAGTATGAGATCGAGATCTTCTGCCATTTTCCTTACTCCAAAAGCCACTGCTTATTCCGCCGCAAGGGCCACTGAGGGTTCAAGAAGCTTCTTTAGCTCCACCGAGACTTCTTCGAAGAGACCATTCCAATCTCCATAATTCTTCTGCCGGAACTGCCTCAGCGTCGGATACCACGGACTATCTTTCCTATCTCCATGCCAGCGCCAGCAGCCATCGAACCGAGATAGCATCCATACCGGCCTCCCGCAGGCCGCGGCGACGTGGGGAACAGCGGTATCGACCGAGATAATAAGATCGAGACACTCCATCAACGCCGCCGTATCAGCAAAGTCGTCGAAGTTATCAGAGAAATCGGCGATTGTCATCCCAACGGGCGGGGTCTTTACCTGTGCCAGACCTGCGCCCGTTTGGAGGCTTAC
>WNFI01281440.1_pt2 | contig 20625 bp, 15 predicted proteins | sample 5400471 | NCBI WGS metagenome assembly WNFI01 (sample SAMN13153348, study PRJNA577476) | soil metagenome | isolation source: 100 cm saprolite on Douglas fir-dominated hillslope | place: USA:California | collected 2013-09-17
CCTCGTTTCGAAGGTCAGACCAAGACCAAGCTTTCGAACTCCGAAGTCGACGGCATGGTTCAAAAAATCGTCGGTGAAAAGTTGAAGTACGCTTTCGAAAAAGAGCCCAACATCGCCAAGCGCGTAATCGACAAGTGCCTCAACGCCGCCCGTGCCCGCGAGGCGGCCCGCAAGGCCCGTGAAACCGTGCGCAAAGGCGCGCTGTCGAGCGGTGGCCTTCCGGGCAAGCTGGCGGACTGTTCCGAACGCGATCCTGCGCTCACCGAGCTCTATATCGTAGAAGGTGACTCCGCCGGTGGTTCAGCCAAGCAAGGCCGTGACCGCCGCTATCAGGCGATTCTTCCGTTGCGCGGTAAGCTGATCAATTCCGAGAAGGCGCGTATCGACAAAGTGCTGGCCAACGAGGAAATTCGTACGCTCATCACCGCTTGCGGCACCGGTATCGGTAACCACGAGGGCGATGGCGCATTCGACGCGACCAAGGCCCGTTATCACAAGATCATCATCATGACGGACGCGGACGTCGACGGCTCGCACATCCGCACGCTGTTGCTGACCTTCCTTTATCGCCAGATGAAGGGACTGATCGAAAACGGCTATATCTACATCGCTCAGCCTCCCCTCTATAAGATCAAGCGCAAGAAGCGTGAGCAGTACGTCGACAACGACGATCAGCTCAACCGCATCCTCCTCGAACTCGGTTCGGAGGACGTGATTCTCACGCGTCTTCGCGACAAGAACGTCTTCGCTCCGGCCCAGATCGACAAGATCGTGGAAAACCTGGCGGCGTTGGAAAAGTTAGGCGGGGGCGTAACGCGTTATGGCGCGTCGCTCGCCGAGTACCTGGATCAGCACGACCAGGAATCGCACGAACTGCCGCGCTACATTGCGCGCATTCGCGAAGGCAACAAAGAGAACCACGAGTTCCTCAAGGACGAAGCCGCACGCGCTACGTTCGTCCAGAAGCGCGGTCTTGATGCCGACCTCTTCGAACAGCCCACTGTGGCGCCGAGCGAGACCAAATCCGAGAAATCGGACGCGCCTCCTGCCCGCATCACCATTCACGAAATCTTCGAGTCGACCGAGATGACGAAGTTGCTCAAAGCCATCGCGAAGATCGGCCTGGATATCACACAGTTCAGCGCTAACGAGACGCCTCGCTACACGCTAACCGAGAACTTGGGCCAGAAGACCGAGAACAAAACCGAACTGTTTTCGGCTCTCGATATCATGGCGCAGATCCGCGCCAACGGCCGTAAAGGTTTGAGCATCCAGCGCTATAAAGGTTTGGGTGAAATGAACCCAAAGCAGCTCTTCGAAACCACGATGGACCCGGAGAAACGCCGTCTCCTCAAAGTGTCAATTAACGACGCTGCGCAGGCCGACTCACTCTTCACTCTTCTGATGGGCGACGAAGTTCCGCCGCGCCGTCAGTTCATCGAAGACAATGCACTGAACGTGCAGTACTTGGATGTCTAATTAAGAATCGAGAATCGAGTAGCGAGCATCGGGAAGTACCCGGTCGCTGTACGCTTCATTCTCGCTTCTAACTTCTCGCTCCTTTCCAAATGTATACTGGTTCCGAAAAACTCTCCACGGCTAATATCACCGATATCATGCAGACGGCTTACATCGATTATTCGATGTCGGTCATTATCTCGCGTGCGCTCCCTGATGCGCGCGACGGATTAAAACCCGTACAGCGCCGCATCCTTTACGCGATGTTACGCGAAGGTCTGGTGCACAACCGCGCCTTCGACAAATGCGCGGGCGTCGTCGGTGAAGTGCTGAAAAACTACCACCCGCACGGCGACTCGTCCGTATACGACACCCTCGTGCGCATGGCGCAGCCTTGGGTCATGCGCTATCCGCTGATCGATCCACAAGGTAACTTCGGTTCCGTGGACGGCGATCCACCGGCCGCTTACCGTTATACAGAGGCCCGCCTCAACGAGATCGCCGAGGAACTCCTTCGCGACATCGAAGAGGACACGGTCGATTTCGTTCCCAATTACAAGGAATCCACGACCGAACCCTCCGTTCTGCCCTCCGCCCTGCCCAACCTGCTGATGAACGGCTCGACCGGTATTGCGGTCGGCATGGCAACCAATATCCCGCCGCACAACCTCGATGAAATCATCGATGCGGCGTGCTTATTGATCGACAGGCCTTCCGTCTCCGTCGACGAGATTTGCACGATCATCAAGGGACCGGATTTCCCGACCGGCGGTATTATCGCCGGCCGCGAAGGCATCGATTCTTATCTCCGCACCGGCAAGGGCATCGTGAGGATGCGCGGCAAAGCCCATACCGAAGAGGTGAAGGGTGGCATGGAGCAGATCGTCATTACGGAAATCCCGTACAACGTGAACCGCTCTACGCTGGTCACGCGTATCGCGGACCTCGTATCGGACAAGCTAATCGACGGCATTCGCGACCTGCGCGATGAGTCCGACGAGAACACTCGCATCGTCATCGAACTCAAGCGTGGCGAACAAGCGAAGGTCGTCATCAACCAACTCTTCCAGAAGACAGCCCTCGAATCCTCCTTCGGTGTGATCCTGCTCGCGCTCGATAACAAGCGTCCGAAGCAGATGAACATCAAGGAACTCCTTGAATGTTACGTCGAACACCGTCGCGACGTCATCACGCGCCGCACGAAGTTCCGTTTGAGACAGGCGGAAGATCGCGCCCACATCCTCGAAGGCTATAAGATCGCCCTCGATAACCTAGACGATTTCGTCCGCGTCATCCGCAGTTCTTCGAATCGCGAAGAAGCCAAGCAGAAGTTGATGGCGAAATATCCGCTGTCCGAGCGGCAGACGGTCGCGATTCTCGAATTACGTCTCTACCAACTCACCGGCCTCGAGCGCGACAAGATCGAAGCCGAGTACATGGAGCTGATGAAACTGATCGAGGAGCTGCGCGGTATCCTCGAGTCCGAACGCAAGCTGCTCAACCTGATCAAAAAGGAACTCGTCACGCTGAAGGAGAAATACTCCCAGCCGCGCCGCACCGAAATCACCGCCGCTCTTGGCGAATTCCGGATGGAAGATGTCATTCCGAACGAAGGCTGCGTCATCACCGTTTCGCATCAGGGCTTCATCAAGCGTACGCCGGTCGCGGCCTATCGGTCGCAAAAACGCGGGGGCAAGGGCGTGATCGGTACGGAGACGTACGAGGAAGACTTTGTGGAGCATCTCTTCACCGCTTCCACGCATGACTACATCATGTTCTTCATGCACAACGGTCGTGTGTACGTGGAGAAGGTCTATGAAATTCCGGAAGGCACTCGCGCTTCCAAAGGAAAATCCGTGGCCTCCGTCCTTGACATGCAGAAGGACGAAAAGATCGCCGCGATGCTTTGCGTGAAGGAATTCGCGGAAAAGCTTCACATCGTGATGGCGACGAAAAACGGGATCACGAAGAAGACGAACCTATCTGAATATTCCAATCCCCGCAAAGGTGGTGTGATTGGTATCAACTTGGAAGAGGGAGATGCATTGGTTGGCTGTGTGCTTACCAATGGCGAAAACGAGATTGTGCTCATCACCTTCAAAGGTATGTCGATCAAGTTCCCTGAAAGCGACATGCGCGACCAGGGCCGCAACACGATTGGTGTAACCGGCATGCGTTTCGGTGAAAAGGATGACTACGTGAAAGCCCTCGCTGTGGTCGATCCGAGCAGCACGCTCCTCGTCGCCAGCGAAGATGCGATCGGCAAGCGCACACCGTTCGACGACTACCGCCTGCAATCGCGCGGCGGTTCCGGAGTCATCGCCATTAAGGCGGATGCCGTGGCCGGAGCGCTGAGCGTTCGCGATGACGACGAGATCATGTTGCTCACCGCCAAAGGCCAAAGCGTTCGCACACGGGTGAAAGAAATCCGCCAGAGCGGACGCAACACCCAGGGCGTCAAACTGCTGTCCCTCGCCGAAGGAGATAGGCTCTTGAGCGTGGCCCGCATCGTCGAAAACGAAGTGGAAGACGTGGCCGCCGAATAAGCTCCACCAATTTCAAATCGCAAAGCGCGGACCCGAAAAGGTCCGCGTTTTTTTATGCGCTTGAGGCAAGGTGAGGTGGGCCGTCGCGTCCCGCGACGGCATTTAATGTCCGTCTTGCAAACAGCCGTCGCAGGGACGCGCCGGCCCGCCTTCGATCCGACAGTAGGAGGTTTCGGTGAGCTGCTTGGGCCTCAGATTTTTTTACCACAGAGGCACTGAGCTATGATTTAGTTTTCCTAAACTAGTTTGATATGATCAAAGTGCGAAATATCGGATGGGCATGATCACGGATAGATCATCAGTTTAGCTCTGTGTCTCCGTGCCTCTGTGGTAAAGCTGAAGCGCGAGCGGCTCACCAAGGACGGTCCGCCTTGGTTGCTGTCTACGGCCGCTCCTACTTCAACCGCCATTCAACAACTTCACGCGGACTTCAATGTTAACGCCTTCGACGCTGATCTTGAAGCCGCCGAACGAGGAAGGCCGGATCGTGACTTTCGGACTGTCGAGCGGGCGGACCGCCACATAGGTATCACCGGTGTTGGCCTGTTTCCAAATCTGACCGTTCTTCAGCTCGATGATGGTGTTGCCGTTCCATCCGTGAAATTTCCCTACGATCTGACTCTCGATGGGCTCGTACTCCACTTTGGTGCCGGTCTTGACCATAACCTTCGATAACCAGCCAGCCGAGGGTTTCTCCTTTTGGGGACTGGCCTGCTGTTGAGCAGCGACTTGCTTTTCGGCGGCTTCCTTTGCGACCACGGCTTCTTGCTTTGCTTTCTCTGCCGCTTGTTGGGCCATCAGCTGTTTTTGCACTTCCTGCTGTGCAATGGCGGCCTCTAGTTTGGCATTTTCCGCGATGGCCTGGGCTTCGGCGACGCGCGCATCGGCATCTGATGAGAAATACTTGGCGACGATCGCGTCGAGTTTTGCGCGCTCGGCTGGAGTAAGCTTGTCGAGACCCGCGTCCTTGAACTCATCCTTCGTGACTCGTTGAGTCAGCGGTTCAGCTCCACGCGAGATCGAGGTAAAGGCAAACAACCCTATCGTAAGCCAATGCCATTTCATGATTCGCTTGAAGCAGCGAAGCGGAATCACGGCAACGAGATTCCAAATTCGTAATGAGTTTCAGCACTCATGCCTTGCTAATCGCCCTAGAACGTTCTCATTTTATTTCGAACCCCTCGGTTACCCACATGAGTGCTAAGATTTCAGATCTTATCGACCCGGCCCGCGTCGCTTTGCATCTCCCTGCAACCGACGCACGATCGGCTATTGAACAAGCGGCAGCGCTGCTTGAATCCCATGCGGACGTGAAAAACTTCGCTGGTTTTCTCAGCGATCTGCATGAGCGCGCCGCGCTGGATACGGTTTGTCTGGGGAATGGTTTGGCGCTGCCGCATGCGCGCACGCCGCACGTGAGGAAGATCGTCCTCGCCATTGGCCGCACCGAACAGCCGGTCACATTTTCTGGGGGGACTGAGTCTGCCCGACTGCTTTTTGTCGTCGGAACGCCGAAGAGCAGCCCCGGCGACTACCTTCAAGTCGTGGGAGCGCTTTGCCGGTTAATGAAAAATCCGCACGACCGTGACGTGCTGATGGCGGCAAGAACTCCGCGCGAATTTCTGGACGCCGTCATCACCATTGAGGATCGTTCACTGGCTACGGCTTAGGGTAGGGCGAACCGTCCCCGATGAGCCGTTCGCGGGATCGATTTTATCACCGAAAAATACTGAGCTAAAACCTGCGACCATATGCTGGGATGCGTTTTCGAAATAAATGCCCGAGAAACGAAGGTGCGGAAGCGGAATGGCTCGCGCAAAGGCGCCAAGAAGGAAACGCTTTAAGGTAGGGCGGGCTCGCCTGCGGCCTGCGAAGCTTTAGCAAAACAGGTTGGGCCCGCCGTCACGCGGAAAACACAGACCTTGTTTTCGATGGACGCAATCTGCTTGCGCCAAATTTTAGTTCTTCTTCGTTTTAACCCTCGACGGCGGTCCCGCCCCACCAAGAAGACCTTCCGGAGAAGGCCCTCGTTTAAAGTGAAATAAAGCGACGATTATTTCTTCGCACCGAGCAATTCGTCGGCGAGTGCTTTTGCATCGTAGACTTTGCGCAATGCTTCGATAATTGCGCGAGAGTCGACCGAGAGCGCGCGAGCTTGAACATCGCTGTACGCGTAATCCAAGACCAGCGACTGAATATTTTCGTCGAAGATGATTCCGACGAATTCTCCGGCGCGATTGACTGTCGGACTGCCCGAGTTGCCACCGATGATATCGGCGGTGCTCACGAAGTTGAACGGTGTCGACAGGTTTAACTTGGCCTTACGTTCGATCCATCGAGGAGGGAGGTCGAAGGGCGGGTGATTTTGCTGAGCAGCCGACCGTTCATAGAGTCCTGCCATGTTGGTGAATGCGGGGACTTGCTTTCCATTTTCCTCGTAGCCCTTTATCTGGCCATAGGAGAGACGCAGGGTAAAAGTGGCATCGGGATAAATACTAGCGCCCAGAAGGGCATAACGGACTTTCGCGATCTTGGCCTGTGCCTGTTCCTTGATTTCGGTTTGCTCCTCCTGGAGCTTGCGGGCGGCTCGCGCTTCCTTGTCGATGCTGCGAGCGACTGCAATTATCGGATCAGATTCGGTCTCGAGCGCAACGGCATTGGCGGCCGACAGTTTTTTGCGGTAGGCAATATCTTTGACCTTCGTGCCGGCGACCAGCTCAGCGGCGCGAGCCGAAGGAGACTTGCCCGCGAGGATCGTCCTCACCACAGGGTCGTTGAAGCCCAGCTCCTGTACGATGTAGTTTAAAAATCCGGTGAGCTTGAGTTGCTCGTAGTCATCATAGATCGGTTCTTCTGAGAAGAGCTCGAGCTCGAGCGTTTCTTTGCTGGAGTCGCGGAACTCGGGCAATCGTTCACCGTTCGGCTTGGCCATTTCGGTCGATTGACGATACAGTGTGCGAGCGATGTGGAAGAGGGTACTTCGCATGTTGTAGTTCTCGAGCAACGTGGCGCGCATCGCATTCGCAGCGATGACCTTCTGCGCGGCGGCGATATCGTCCCATGCTTTCAGCGTATCGACGTACTCGGGATGAGTCGCGGCGTAACCCTTGAGCTGCGCTTCCTGCAATCGCTTCTTGCCCATCAACTCCGGATCAAGCAAGCCACCGAGCATGCCATCGTAGGCCTTGCGCGAGTTCTGAAAGCCGAAGAGGTCATCGCGTGCGCGGCGACCATTTTCCAGGCTGCGCTGGCTGTAGCTTTGCAGAAGTACCTCAAAGGTTTTCAAGAACTGCAAAGACTTCGGGACACGACGGTCGCGATTGTCCTCGAGCTCGGCAATGGTGAGAAGCCGTTCAGTGCGACCGGGATGACCGGTGACAAAAATCAGATCCCCGTCCTTCGAGCCGTTCGCGCTCCAGGCCAGATATTGTTCGGGATGGGCGAGCTTGCCGTTTTCGTAGGCGCGGAAGATACAAATATCCAAGTCATAGCGGGGATATTCGAAATTATCCGGATCGCCGCCGTAAAACGCCGCTTGCTGTTCCGGTGCGAATACGAGCCGGACGTCGGTGTAGCGCTTGAAGCGGTAAAGATGGTACTGGGCACCTTGATAAAGCGTGATGACGTTGCTCCGGAATCCCGTCTTCTCACGGGATTCATTTTCAATTTCCGCGGTGATTTTTCGGCGTGCGGCGAAGGCTTCTTCTGTCGTTGCAGTAGCGGGTATAGCCGCGTTTACACGCGCGGTGACATCTTCGATGCTCATCAAGACGTTGAGCTCCATATCGACGCACTTCTTCTCATCTGCACCCGTTTTCGCGTAAAAACCGTCCCGCAGATAATTATGAGTTTCGTCGCTGAGTTTCTGAAGAGCATCCGCGCCGACGTGGTGGTTCGTGATGATCAAACCATCCGGCGAAACGAAGGAGCCCGAACCGCCTTCATTGAAACGCACGGAAGCTTTTTGCACGTGTTGAAGCCAGGCGTCCGTAACGTCGAATCCGTATTTATCTTTAAGAGCCGCGCGAGGCGGCGCGTTGAGGAGCCACATGCCTTCGTCGGCGTTGACTGTCGAGCACAGGGCGAGGGCTGAAATAAGCAGGAGGATCGCAAAACCACGGAATTTCATGGCTCCACGCTGCCAATCGATTTTCAAGGGGGCAAGCTCCGGAAATACGAGGGAAAAATGTGACGTGTGATGTGCGACATGTGACGAGAAACAAAGCACCAACGGTGCTGGAAACGTCTGTGATAAGAGGAAGATGGGCCGGCGCGTCCCTGCACGGCATTTTGCGATTTCGATGTTAGTCCGAGTTTCGATGCCGTTGCAGGGACGCGCCGGCCCACCTTGTCAGATGTTCCGCGCCGCGATTATCGCTTCCAGTCGCGCCTTCACGTCGGGCCACTCTTTCGATATCACGGAATATATTACCGAGTCGCGGATGTAGCCGTCGGGCAACAAAAGGTGACTGCGCAGGATGCCTTCCTTTTTCCCACCGATGTGTTCAATGGCAGCTTGCGAGCGCACGTTCCGTGAATCCGTTTTCAACTGCACGCGCAGGCAGCCGAGCGTTTCGAAGGCGTGGCGCAACAACAAGTACTTGCATTCGGTATTGATAGCCGTTCGCCACGCAGGTTGACCCAGCCACGTGTGTCCGATTTCCAGATGCCGGTGCTGCGCAGAGATTTCGAAGTACCGCGTGCTTCCGACGGCGAGCCCCGAGCGCAGATCGATGATGGCAAAGACGACCGCTATTCCTTGCTTGGTATCGGCGATGGCTTTGTTGGCCCAAGCCTGAAGTTCATCGGGTTTTGAAATAACTCCTGAGCTGAAAAACCGCCACACCTCGGGATCGCAACCGACACGGCGCAAATCTTCCACGTGCATTTGGGTCAAAGGCTCGAGTCGAACGGCTCGAAGTGAGAGAGTGACAGGTTCAACCTTCATCGCGGCAGTAAGAATTCACAGTCCAAAAAATTCCAGATGAAACCGCCGCGTGGATCCTGTATGGTTTAAACAAACACCAACTGTGCTGGTCGCTCAGCAATTCGCTGCTTGAGTTGAACCGCGTCCGGCGAAAGCTTCGGTCATGCGCTCCTTGTATTTGTTCGCTGCCCTGACGGCCTCCGCGTCCACTGTGTTTGCGCAGTCCGCGCCTTCCGATGAGGAAGTGATTAAGCAAATTTTCGACGAGGCCCTTTCTCACGGAACGGCGTTTTCTAATCTCAGCGATTTGGTTGCACATTACCCGGGACGTCTCAGCGGTTCCAAGAATCTGGAGGGCGCGATTGTTTGGGGACAAGGTGCCTTGAAAACTGCGGGCGCCGATAAAGTTTTTACGCAGGAGACCATGGTCCCTCACTGGGAACGCGGTCCCGCGGAGTCCGTTAAAATTGTCGGCGGCGATGCACTGACGTGTCTCGCGCTCGGTGGTTCCGTGCCGACGCCCCCTGAAGGCATCAGCGCGCAAGTTGTCGAAGTGAAATCGCTTGCCGAAGTCGAGCAGCTCGGCCGCGAGAAACTTGCCGGCAAAATCGTTTTCTTCAATCGCCCGTTTGATCCTACGCTCGTGAGTACGTTCAACGCATATGCAGGTGCCGTGGATCAACGTGCCGGTGGCCCCAGCGCGTCGGCAAAAGTCGGCGCGGTTGCCGTGGTCGTGCGCTCGATGACCTTGTCGCATGATGATGTTCCGCACACCGGCGCGCTCAGCTACGCGCCCGACGTGACGAAGATACCGGCGGCCGCGATCAGTTGGCTGGCCGCCGACCGTCTCAGTGCGGCGCTGGCGAAGAACCCAACGCTCAAGGTTGAGGTGAAGATCAACAGTCACTGGTACGACGACGCTCCTTCCGCGAATGTGGTGGGCGAAATCCCGGGGAAAGATTTGCCAGAGATAATCACTGTGGGCGGTCATATCGATTCTTGGGATGTCGCTGCCGGCGCGCACGATGACGGCCCCGGTGTCACGCAGGCGATCGAAGTAATCCGCATTTTCAAAGCGCTCGGCCTCAAGCCCAAGCACCCCCTGCGTGCGGTGTTGTTTACCAATGAAGAGAACGGCACGCGTGGCGGTCTTAAATACGCCGAATTGGCGAAGACGAATCACGAAAAACATTTGGTGGCACTGGAGTCCGATAGCGGTGGCTTTGCCCCGCGCGGATTCGGCATCGGCTCGACACAGGGCAGCAACGTGATCGAGAAAATCGCAGCGTGGCGGCCCTTGCTCGAACCGTACGGCCTGCACTCCTTTGGAGAAGGGCACGGTGGCAGCGATATCGGACCTTTAAGCTACCAAGGCGTTACCGTCGTCGGCCTCGTGGTGGAATCGCAGCGGTACTTCGACTATCACCACACGCGCATCGACACGATCGATAAAGTAAACCCGCGCGAACTCGAACTCGGCGCCGCATCCGAAGCGGCCCTGATCTACCTGATCGATCAGCATGGATTGTGATCTAGTTACAGAAGTAGCGCGGAGCTTTAGCCCGCGTCTGTCGAAGGACGGAATGTGTGAATCTCTGTGGGTGCATTCCCCGATGCTTGCTTCGGTTTGATCGGGAATTGAGGTGAGGGCGGTTAAGGATAACCGCCCCCACCATCTACGCGAACGCGAAGCGCCGCGCTCCTTAGCGGATCTCGATTTTCCAGCGGGCCGTTTCGGCGGCAGGATCGCTGGGCTTGGCGTGGGTGCGCTTGTTCGGCGGCGCACCGAAGTGGATTAGCTCAGCCATATCGTAAAGTATCGGTTCTGCCTTTTGATCAAAACGATGACCTAGGGTAGTCAGCTCGATACCCGCCGTTTCGACAACATCGATGGCTGCCGCGACTGTGGCAGGAGCCAAGACGCTGACGGATCCGTCGCTTGCCGCCGCGTCGTCGCTTCCAGCCTGCGAGTAGAGCGTGGCGCGCTCGCAGATCAGAGAATATGAATCGGTCGATTGCTGGAGCTGTTCGGCATCCACATCCGGTGCGGTGAAGATGATGTGACCAAATTTCACGCGACGTTTTGAGCCTTTGAGGTGGTGGGTGACGCGTTCGACTGCTTTCAACAGAGCGCGGCAACCCAGGTCTTGGGCAACGATGTGGATCTTGCCGATTCCGGCGCTCGCTTCGTAAAGCGACAGGAGATCGAACAAAAATTCCGTGATCGCTTCGCCGGACTTTTCGATATTCTCCACATCGGTTGAGTAGCCGTCTGCGGTCCCCTGCGAAGGCCAGCTGAAAAAACTGGTGTGCGGAAGTTTGAGATCGAGTCCGAGCTGTGCGGCTTGAAGAGCGGCTTTATGAAATTCGGTTCTATGGCCATGTAGAAAAACCAACATGGAGTTTTCGATATCAAGATCTTTGGTCAGATCCGAGATGAGTTCTTCGTGGAAGGACTCATTCGTCATCTGATCAATGGTGCGCAGCGTCCTTCCGGTTCGTGGCGTACCACACTTGATATTTGCGCGCCTTTAATACCGGCGGAGGTGTGGGAGGAGGAAGCGGCGCGGTCGCGGCGGAAGTAGGGAAGGACGAGGAAGCTATAGTGTCCGTGACGGATTCCGCGGCAGACATCGCTGTGGCCGGAACAACGTTCGTCGACGAGAGTTTAGCTGACGCGGATTTGGCCACGCTGATCGGGGCTTTGAGAGGCACGCGGCGAATCCACGCAGCCTTCGCATCTTCGAATTTCGCGTAACCAATTTCGCACTCGTACTTCGCATTCGCGCGAATCGACTGATTGGCCATGGCGCCGTTGATCCATGCGTCGCAGAACTTGAGAACCAGGTCCACGTCGTCGGCATCGAGAGCGGATTGATCGATTTTGAGAAGCGCGGTGAACGCCTTCAGGCTGGCTTCGGTCGTGCCCATGATGGACGGCACACGGGCATTACCGGAATAGTCAAAGCCGGGTTGAATGAGAGGATTGAGGCGGATAAGCGTGCCGGTTTCGGTTGAGCCGCTTACGGGCTGCGTAGCGATCAGATGGGCGGTGTAGGTCGACACATCGGCCGCTGTCTCATCGGTTACGGCAAGAGACCCCGATTCTTGCGCGCGATAAAGCGGAGGTTTTTGGTCTGCCATGAGACTGACCGGCAGGGCTAAACTGCCTGAACCGATGCTCAGAATTTCCATCGGTCGGATGATCTTAGAATCGCGATTGGCCAGGATCTCGGTGACCGCGGTCAAAATCGGATTGGTGACACTGGACAAATCGCTGCCCACAAAACGCCGTCCCGAAAATTCACGGGAAGCGGCCGCCGTGGGCTCATCAAAATAACTGAAAGGCGAAGTGGTCGATGCGTGTATGGCGTCGATCAAACGAATGGACACACTATAGCCGGCGGCAGCCGCCTTGCTCACGAGGTTGGAGCGGAAAATCACGAGTTCGCGACGGTCGCAGTCAGATGCCGTGAACAGAAAGTGGATCGGTTTACCGAGGGCGATCGAAACGCGGTCGGCGAGCTGATCGAGCGGCGTTGCCCAATCGACGCCGGAGAACGAAGCGAGTCCTTGGTATTTTTGCCGGGTGCTGTAACGCGCTCCTTGACGGATTACGTTAGTGAGCCGCGCCATGGAGGACAACTTAACGAAAAGCCTTGTGCGCGTCGGAGTGTCGAGAAAAACAGAGAGGATTTTAGCCAGAGGCCAGTTTGCCGCGAGCAAGGCTGTGACCAAGCTCCCGCCCGAATTCGCTGCGACCAGGTCGAAATATTGCAGGACGTCGTGGCCGGTTGCATCCTTACCGTAAATTTCCTGCAGGGCTCGCACTTGGACAAGTGTCCATGAGCCATTCCCATCCAACGAAAGGATACGGTAAGGAATATTGGACATATGAAGATTAAATGCAGCAGAACATCAGGCAGAGAGGCCTGCCTGAACGGAGGCTAATGAAGAACGGTATCCGAGGCTGGGTATGGCGTGGTGAGAGGTGAATTTGTATTTCGACAGCTCTATCTAATCGGCGCTTTTTAACGTCTCTCCATTAATTTTTAACAAGGAAAACACCTTATTCCGCTCTGCAGAAAACCTTGGAGGGGAGTGTATTGGCGCAAAAATTTGCAGGCTGAATTGGCCAACTCGGAAAATTAGGGTCGATGGATGAGGTAGCTTGCTCCGCGGCATCATTCCCTCGCCGCAGGATGGCCACTGCGGTTGCTGGTTGCCGATGACCACAGCGGGTCAATCAGATGCCTGAAATGGACGGCTACGAAGCGGCCCGTATCGTTTGACGAAAGTGGAACACTCATGAATCCGTGCGCCGCGCATGATTGCCATGATCGGTAATGCGATGCAGGGAGATCGTGACCGCTGTCTGGAAGCGGGGATGGACGACTATATTTCCAAGCCTGTTTGCGTGGATGAGTTGAGAGCTGTGCTTAAGCGATGGGGGTCGTTTGCGTCTGCCCAAGGTGAATAGAGCTGTGTTCAGCCGGTGCGGTCTTGCTATACTTATAGGCGTGACGGCCGAAGCGGTGACCGCTGAGACTCGTCGAAGTGATCATTGTCACCACACTAGCACCGGTTTTTCTCTTGGTCGCCCTCGGGGCCGTTCTTCAAAAGTACCGATTTTGGTCGCGAGATTTTATCGGCGATGCGAACGCGCTGGCCTATTGGATCGCACTTCCTGTTTTTCTTTTCCATAGTCTGGCGACGGCCTCGCGCAATTTCGACACAGCCCGTCCGATGTTCACGGCCTTTTTCATCACTACGGGCTTGGTGATTGCCCTCGCGTACTTGACTGCTCGGTTTCTCCATTTGCCTACGGAGTCCATCGGCACTTTCGTGCAGGGAGCTTTTCGTGGCAATTTAGCCTACGCCGGACTGCCCATTTTGTTCGCGCTGCACGATTCGTCTCCTGCGGCTATCTCTGCGCGCACCGCGTCCCTCCTCGCGACGGGTCCGATGATGATCATCTACAATCTCGTTTCCGTGACCGCGTTGGTGGCAAGTCAGCATAAACTAGGATCTGCGATGTTTAAGTCTGCTTTGCGCGAGATCGTCATCAATCCATTGATCCTAGCCATTGTCGCCGGCGGTCTTTGGAATTGGGCGGGTTGGACCTTGCCTGTCTGGGCGAATCAAACCCTGGAGCCCCTCGGGGCGATGGCTTCACCGCTCGCCTTGCTGTGCATCGGCGCCGGCTTGGTCGCCATTCCACTTGCGGGAGCCTGGAGAGCTATCGCAAGTGCGGCTGCTCTGAAAGCGTTGATCTGTCCGCTACTTGGACTTTTCGTCGGGCACCTTTTGGGTTTCGGAGCAGCCGAACTGCGAGCGCTCGTGGTAATGCTCGCGACCCCGACCGCAGCCGCCTCTTATACGATGACCGTTAAGTTAGGTGGCGATGCCGCCATCGCTTCAGGAACTATCGCGCTGAGCGTCCTAATGAGTGTGATTTCATTGGCGCTCACCGTAGGATTTCTTTGAGCCGGTTTACTGATTAAGAGTAATAAAACCCGCGAGTCGTGAGGTGGATCGTCGCGTCCCTGCGACGACCGGTTAGGAGGCGAATAACCGTACTACGCTTCACCGTCGTTAAAGGGACAGGTCAAAAAAACTGCCCTCGAAATCAGGTCAGGGACGCTGAAAAGCTCGCGCAAAGGCGCTAAGCCGCAAAGCGCACGACTTTTCTGAAGATGGGGGGCCGCTGGGCCCGCCGTCGGGGATATGGCAATGAAGAACTAAGATTTTACGCAAGCGATTGCAGCCATCGATCACTGGTCCGTTCGCTCGCGTGAGGGCGGTCCAAGCGATCTCCCACCTTCAGAGTTTAGCGGTGCCTTTGGGCAAGTCCTCCGCCAGCTCCACATTAGGCGACGGAGCGGTCGTTTTGCACCCCTTCGCGGCCAATTTACTCGAAATGCCTCACGGAGCGTGTGGGGTATTTTGATCGGTTGTAACCTGAAATTAAAGCCATTTTTCAAGTTTTGTCCATTCGGATAAAGCGTAGGCAAGTATCTCTCGCTGGTATCGAACCGACTCGCTCCTACCGACCCGGCATTTATTTCAAAACACGCCCTAGCACGAGTCCGTTAAACCGTTTCTGGGAAATGCTTTTGAACCACAGGGGCACGGAGTTCACAGAGAAGACAAAACCGGAAAGCACTCTTTGATCCGACCAATTCAATTGGGTTTATTTTTGTACATTCTGTCCAAAAGTCTGCCTCTGTGGTTCAACTACGGCTTTTGAGTTCATTGCAGCTTAACGGAGTAGTGGCTAACGCGTGTGGTATCCGCGAAAAGCCGTCGCAGGGACGCGCCAGCCCACCTGTCTGTCATGCCCTGCGACAGTTCACCGTCATAACCGAAGGTTTCGTCGCTTTTCGCTGTAAACTTGGCACTCGGACGGCTTTAGTGGCCGTTCTTATGCGTACCTCCTCCTTCTTCCCCGGTTTAGCCCTTGTCATCGGTTTGGCGTCCGCTACAGGCCTCTTCGCCCAAGCGCCCAAAGTCGAACTTCCCGCGGCCAGTCCCGCTAGCACGTTGAAACAGCGAGTCGGTCTCACCGATATCGAAATCGTTTATTCCCGCCCGGGTGTGAAAGGCCGCAAAGTGGGCGTCGATATCGCTCCTTACGGCGAGGTTTGGCGGACCGGAGCGAACTCGGCGACGCGCATCACGTTCAGCACGCCGGTCAAGCTCAACGGTACCGATGTACCAGCGGGTACGTATGGATTTTATACGATTCCTGGTGAGAAAGAGTGGACCGTTATCATGTCCAAGAAGTCCGATCAGTGGGGCGCCTACAGTTACAATCCCCAAGACGACCTCGCTCGCTTCAAAGCGACTCCGGTGAAACTGTCCGATTTGGTCGAGACATTTACGATCGGTTTCAGCGACGTGCATGATGAATCCGCAATGCTTAATCTCTCCTGGGCCAAGATGAATGTGCCGGTGAAGGTTGAGGTCGAAGTCGTCAAGCCGGTTGTTGCGCAGATCGAATCTACGATGGCTTCCGCCGATAAGAAAGCGCCGGGATTTTATTTCCAGTCAGCCCTATTTTACTATGACCACGGTCAAGATTTGAAGAAGGCGCTCAGCTGGGTTGATACCGCAATCGCGGAAAGTCCGAAGCCGTCGCTGGGCCATTATCATTTGAAGGCCAAGATCCTCGCCAAGCTGGGCGATAAGGACGGCGCGATCGCCGCGGCCAATCAATCGATCAAGCTCGCGACGGAATCGGGTGGTCCAGTGAAAGATGAATATACGCGTCTTAACGAAAAACTCATCTCGAGCCTTAAGTAATAACGACCGTGTCGCTATCCCGCTTGGCAGTATCGCATCGTAACGACCGAAATTTTTTAGAGGGGAGCGAACGCAGAGGAACGATCCGAACTGCGAGGTTCGGATCGCGCCGTCTACGCTCCGCGATCGGTCTGTGCTTGGGCATCGTAAGCTTGGCTGGTTCGGTTCATGCGGCCGAGCCGATGAATTCAGCTGCGATTCTCCAAGAGCTTCGGAGCTTTCGCGAGATGGGCACGGTGCTTTACGTCGCAGCTCATCCGGACGACGAAAACACGCGCTTGATCGCCTACCTGGCGCGCGGTCGTGGTTATCGCACCGGATATCTCTCGCTGACACGCGGTGATGGCGGACAGGATTTGATCGGACCTGAATTGCGCGAACAGCTCGGAGTGATTCGCACGCAGGAATTGCTGGCCGCGCGCCGCATCGATGGTGGACGTCAATTTTTCACGCGAGCAAATGATTTTGGTTTTTCCAAGGACTACAAAGAAACGCTTAGCATCTGGGACCGCCAACAGGTTCTCAGCGACATGGTGCGAGTTATCCGCACGTTTCGTCCGGACATACTCATCACACGTTTTTCCACCGAACCGGGCGGCACGCATGGGCATCACACCACGTCCGCGATTTTAGCGCTGGAGGCGTTTAAGCTGGCGGGCGATCCCAAGGCATTCCCCGAACAACTTGGTGAACTCACACCCTGGCAGCCCAAGCGGATTTTATGGAACGCTTTTTTTGGGCGTGCGAGTGCAACCACCGAGAATTCCCCGGGTGCGATTCGCTTGGATATCGGCGGTTACCAGCCTTTGCTCGGCGAATCATTTGGTGAGCTCGCGGCGCGCAGCAGCTCAATGCACAAGAGTCAAGGTATGGGGAATGTCGCTACGCGCGGCTCCATGTCCGATGCCTTTCAAGTCCTCGCAGGCGATCCGGCGAAAAACGATATCATGGAAGGTATCGATACGACTTGGTCTCGCATTCCCGGCGGTGTCGAGATCGCGAAGGCGATGGACGACATCGTTTCGCATTACAATTCACAGAATCCGGCGGCGAGCGTGCCTGCTCTCCTCAAAGTTCGCACTCAAGTTAATGCTTTGCCGGTGGATCGTCTCTTGACGGATAAGCGCACACAACTCGATCGGATCATTCAGGAGTGTTTGGGCCTGTACGTTGAAACGCTGGTTCCTCAAGCGGAAGTGGTGCCGGGAGAAGCGCTGAAATTGCGACACTCGGTTATTCTCCGCGCTGATTTTCCTGTGCGCTGGATCGGCGTGCGCTACCCCTCCACGAATGGCGAAGTAAAAGAGCCGTCCGATTTGATTGCGAACCAACCGGCGGTGCGCGATGTGTCACAGCCATTGCCGAAAACGACACCGTTGAGCCAGCCGTATTGGTTGCGAGAAGAAGGAACCGTTGGCATGTATCGCGTCGATGATCCGTCGTTGATTGGACTTCCCGAAAATCCTCCCGCATTTCCTGTAGAGTACCTTTTTGAAATCGGTGGCCAAACCGTTGTGGTGTCCGACCAGCCGGTGTACGTGAGCGCAGATCCGGTAAAAGGTGAAATCCGCCGCAAGCTCGATGTGATCCCGCCGGTTTCGATGGAATTCTCCGATGACCTCGCCCTCTTCGCGCCCGGTGCGACGCGCGCCGTGACCGTAGATGTGACCGCTGCACGTCCTTCCACGAGGGGCACGTTGCTTCCACAATCGTCGCATCGAAATTCGCTACGATCACATTCCCTTTCAATTGCTCCAACCGCCGGCCCGCCTCAAAGCCGTCAGCCTCGAACTTGCCACACGAGGGAAGAAGATTGGCTACATCCCAGGTGCAGGCGACACCGTTGCGCAGAGCCTCGAACACATGGGATATAACGTCACCGTGCTTGCCGCGTCCGATCTAACCTTAGAACGCTTACATGATTTCGACGCAGTGGTGATTGGAGTACGCGCATTCAATACGCGCCCCGATCTCGTTCCTCAACTCAATGCACTTTTCGGTTACGTCGAAGCGGGTGGTACCGTGGTCGCGCAATACAATACCCCCAATGGACTGCAGACACCTCGTCTCGCGCCGTACAGTCTCAAACTTTCAGGCGATCGCGTGACTGACGAAACGTCGCCGATGACGCTGCTTGCACCCAACCATCCGGCGCTTACTACGCCAAACAAAATCACGTCGGCCGATTTCGAAGGCTGGGTGCAGGAGCGTGGTCTCTATTTTCCGAATCAGTGGGACGAACATTTTACGCCGCTGCTCGCTTGCAACGATCCGGGTGAATCACCGATGTCGGGGAGTCTGCTGGTGGCGCGTTACGGCAAGGGCTATTACGTCTACACGGGTCTGTCGTGGTTCCGCGAATTGCCTGAAGGTGTGCCCGGCGCTTATCGCTTATTCGCTAATCTGGTCTCGCTCGGAAAATGATTTCAGGAATGCCGTTTAAGTCCGCGTGCATGAGGCCGGCCGGCGCATCCCTGCTACGGCATTTCGCGATTTTAACGACCGCCTTCCAAACAGCCGCCGCAGGGACGCGACGGCCCACCCTCGTCGCTCTGGTTTGGAGATCATGAACTCTCCCGATTTTAAAGACCCCTTGTCAAAGTCCGCGCCTGCCACCGAGTCCGCAGAAACCGGCCTGCCATGGTTTAAAACATGGAACGGCGTTTATATTTTTGTGATCGCGAGCTTTGTGATCTGGGTCGGGCTGCTCACGGTTTTGACGGGGATTTTTTCATGAGCTGGCTCGATTATTTGGTTCTTATCGGCACCATGTTGGGAATTGCCGCTTATGGCATTTGGCGGACGCGCGGTAAGAAGAACCTGAGTTCATATTTGAAGGGCGCGCATACACTTGGCTGGGGCACGATCGGTTTGTCCGTCATGGCGACGCAGGCGAGTGCGATCACATTTCTTTCAACGCCCGGGCAGGGCTACGAAAACGGGTTGGGCTTTGTGCAGAACTATTTCGGAATGCCGCTTGCGCTCATCTTCATCGCGATCGTGTTTCTGCCGATCTATCGGCGACTCAATGTCTACACGGCCTATGAATATCTCGGCACGCGCTTCGATACGAAAACGCGTTTGTTGGGTGCTGCGCTTTTTCTCCTTCAGCGCGGACTGGCAGCGGGGATTACCATCTACGCGCCTGCGATTATTCTCTCCACGGTTTTTGGTTGGAGGCTCGATCTTACCATTCTTTTCAGCGGACTGCTCGTGATTGTGTACACGGTGACGGGCGGAAGTGAGGCCGTCAGTCTCACGCAGAAATATCAAATGGCGGTGATCTTTGCCGGCATGATCGCCGCGTTCGTTGTGTTGCTGGTGAAACTTCCGGCCGACGTTTCATTTGGTATACATTTTGGTCGGGCCTGCTTGGCGGATTTTTTCTATCTCTTTCGTACTTCGGGACCGATCAATCGCAGGTCCAACGCTACATCACAGGTTCCTCGCTTCGCGAAAGCCGGCTCGGCCTCATGTTCAATGCGGTTTTCAAAATACCGATGCAGTTTTTCATTCTGCTGCTGGGAGCCTTTGTTTTCGTTTTTTATCAGTTCGAACGTCCTCCGGTTTTTTTTAATGAATCGGCATGGCGTTACCAGGCAAGTCAGCCAGCGAACGAAAAACTGCGTTCGATCGAGCAAAAATTCGACGCGGTGCACACGGGAAAGCAGCAAGTCCTTCAAGCGTGGATCGATGCCAAACACCGGGGCGATTCGGCAATCGAATCAGCCATGCGCGTCAAGACCATCGCAGCGCAGGGACAAATGGAGACTTTGCGTGCCGATGCGAAAGCGGCTTTACATGCGGCGGATCCCGGTGCGAGCACCACCGATTCCGACTACATTTTCATGGGCTTCGTGCTTCGTTATTTACCGCACGGCATGATCGGTTTGTTGGTTGCGGTGATTTTCGCGGCGGCTCTCTCTTCCAAAGCCTCAGAGCTTAATGCGCTCGGTTCGACGACCACGGTCGATTTCTATCGGCACGTGATCAAACGCGAGGCGAGCGATGCGCATTATGTGAAAGCCTCCAAATGGTTTACCGCGCTGTGGGGTATAGTAGCGCTCGCCTTCGCCCTGTTTGCCAACTTGGTGGAAAACCTCATCCAGGCGGTGAATATCCTCGGGTCGATTTTTTACGGCGTGGTCCTTGGGCTTTTCGTTGTCGCTTTCTTCTTCAAGAAAGTCAGCGGAACGGCGGTGTTTTGGGCCGCAGTGGCGGCGCAGATTCTTGTCTTCGTGCTCTATTTTACGCTCACGATTAGCTATCTGTGGTATAACTTTATCGGATGCGCGGCCTGTGTGGTGTTCAGTCTGGGGCTGCGGGGAATCCTAGGTGCTGACAAAAATGAATCCCGTGGGGTAACTGTCTCGTAATTTCAATTCGATG
>WNFI01682244.1_pt1 | contig 20624 bp, 19 predicted proteins | sample 5400471 | NCBI WGS metagenome assembly WNFI01 (sample SAMN13153348, study PRJNA577476) | soil metagenome | isolation source: 100 cm saprolite on Douglas fir-dominated hillslope | place: USA:California | collected 2013-09-17
GAGCTTGCGCATTCTGCTGAGGGTTTCCCCGCGCCAGTCCCCGAGTTCGGCGATTCTTTTCGAGATGAGCTCCGATGCCGACTGGCCTTGGCTCGCGCCTGACTTTTTCATGTACTCATCCTAGAAGTTCCAGATATATTTCATTAGATGCTTAATTTCGCGGCGAGACTCGAAAGGCAGGAACCTGGCCGCCACCGCTGGTCACATTGGCGAGGCCTGTAGCGCTGAGGCGCGTGAGAAAGCCACAGACTTTTCCGCGGAACAGGTACGGAGCGAAATCCACCAGCATGTCGCGGTAATCGACCTTGCCGACGCCCGCGATGTAAGGAAAGACTTCACGGCGGATGGGGATGCGCTCCTGGACGATCCACGCGCCGTTCTTTGCCGAGAGCGCATTCTCGATCGCCGCGTCCCAGGCGGCTTCGTTGGTTTCCCAACCCAGGGTCACGCCGGAGCCGCCATACTCATCGCTGGGCTTGAGGACCAGGTTTTCGCGTTCTTTACGGATAAACGCTAGTAATTCGATGGGCTGGCCGTAGTGTGCCGTATTGACATCGCCGACCACTCGCGTCCAGGGAATATGCTTTCGGATCAGTTCGCGCTCGCCGTGCGAGAAGAGCGCGCCGTTTTGCTCGTCGGTCAGCACAGCGAAAAACGCCTTCACATGCGGAATCTTGCAGCGGAAATTATTCGCCACACACACGGCGTTCGCCGAGTAGGCTTTGACCAGCGCCGAACACTCGGCCGGCTTGGCCACGATGTCGTTGATAAGCACGCGGCGGTAAACCAGATCGATCTTCTTGCCTTGCGCCGCTAGCGATTTGCGGTCCCACTCAAGCTCGCGGGGATCAGCGATCAGCGTCGGGATGCCCATTCTCTCGAATCGTTCCTTGAGAATTTCGAACTCGCTTACGGTCGGCACGTCTTCCCAATCCACGATCGCAATCTGCGGCTTTGTGGACGATCCTCCCCAGTCCAGATAACTCATCACCAGAGCATCGAGAAGCTTGGCGCTGAGAGGGTAACTGTGAACCTCATACCGCTGTGCGAATTTGCCCATCACCGGGAGTTCGCGGAAGATCTCTGCAAGCGTTTCCGCGTATCCCGAACCGGCTGGCGATTCTCCGTTGTATTCCGCAAATTTCAGCGAATCCGGAAGCAAAAACGCATCCAGCCGCGAGGCCGTGCTTGCCCGTCCATAGCCCGTTGGAATCCGGGCGAGACGCTCCTCTTGCTCCCGCAGATGAAACTGGGCAAAGAGGTGTTTGTCGTCGAGCGCTGCCGTTGCAGTGCGCTCGCCGAGATCCGCGATCGTTTCCGCCACGGTTCTCACGCGCGTTTCGTCGTCGGGAGAAAGAAAAAACGGGCGCAGAAAAGGGCAGTGAACGCGGTCCCCAAAGGTGAGCCGGGCTCCGCGCATGCGCTTGAACAGATCCTCCGGGAGCGCGGGCACACGCAGAAGCATGGCTTTCAGAATAGCGTGCCATTCCTCCGCGGGGGACGGTGGCAAAACGGAAGGGCTTGGAGCGCTGGTCATTTCATCACGATCCCTGCGCGGACCCGGCAGCTGGAGCGGCCGCAGTCTTCTGTCTGGCAGAGGCGCCCTTTGGCGCTCCCGAAAATCCGGCCGCCACACCGATGCCGAGCATCTCTTCCCAGCGCGGCCATGGATTCGAAGCCTTGCCGTTCAGCGCCCGGTCAATCACCAGCCGCGCCATTTTCTCTACCACCTGTTCGAAATAGAATTCCGTGATGCGGTCGCGCTCGAAATCCGGCGCTGGATTCAGAAAGTCGATGGCGTAGGGCACCCCGTCTTCGACGGCGAACTCGATAGTATTCATTTCGTAGCCCAGAGCCTGGTTGATGGTCTGTGCATCTTTCACGACGCGCGCACCGAGCTCCGTCGTCAGGTATTCGTGGTTGACAAGGTATCTGCGCTCCTTTGGATCATATTGGACGGGAATAATGTCGGTCTTGCCGAATGTAAAGCAGCGCACGTATTGATTGAAATCGATGAATTCCTGAAGTGTCATGCAATAAGGCGAAGTCTTGTCATACGCCGCGAGAAGTTCCTCTTTATTATGCACTTTGTAGACGTGCTTCCAGCCGCCGCCGGAAAAAGGCTTCAGGATGGCGGGTCGGCCCACGTAATCCAGCAACCCGTCCCAGTCCATTGGATACTCCAGGTTGCGCAGCGACTCGCTGGTGAGGTCCACATCGCTGGGGTAACCCTTCTGGGGAAGGAGCACGGTCTTGGGGATGGCGATCCCCAGCTTTGCGGCCACGGAATAGTTAAAGTACTTGTCATCGGCAGTCCACCAGAACGGATTGTTGATGACGTACGTTCCTTGAAGAACGGCGTGCTTCAGATAGCCGCGGTAATACTCGACCTCATGGGAGATGCGGTCGACGATAACGCTATACCGTGCCGGCTCTCCCATTCGCGTGCCGCCCAGCTTTACAAATTCAGCGGTCACGCCATCCCTTGCGCCGAGCGCCTTGACGCGCTCGATAAAAGCCGGAGGAAAGCTGTATTCCCGCCCGCAGAGAAGGCCAACCGTTTTCATGTTCGTGCTCCTGTTAGCGTCCTGTGGAACTGCCTCGCTTGCGATCGCTGTCAATTCACGGCGTGTGCTGAAGAAGTGCGCGGCTCGGTGACACCGCCTCGCGTTTCGGCAACAAGGTGCCTGACCACCGCTTTCAAATCGCCCGTCTCGTGGTACACGCGTAACTGCCGGTCCGCGCTTGTGCCTTCGTTCATGATCGTGTGCACGTATTCCACGGCGCTGCGGCTGCCGAGGTCATCGACCACATCATCCACAAACTCCAGAAACTCCAGAATCAACTGGCGCATGGGCACTTCAATTTCCTTGCCGAAGTCGATGAGCTTTCCCTCGATCCCGTATCGCGCCGCTCGCCACTTGTTTTCTTCGATGAGCGCGCGGCGGTAGAGCCGCCAGCCCATATTCGATTGGTAGAGGCGGTGCAGCTTCACAACGATTGCCTGCGTGAGCGCCGCGATGGCCACCGCTTCCTCGACCCGCGTCGAGACGTCGAACATGCGGAATTCGAGTGTCCCGAACGTGGGGTGCGGGCGCACGTCCCACCAGATCTTTTTGCCGTTGTCGATGCAATTCAGCTTCACGAGCAGATTCACAAAGTTTTCGTACGCGCTCCAGGATTCGAATTGTTCCGGCACACCGGTCCGCGGGAACCGGCGAAACACTGTGGTTCGGAAAGACTTCAAACCGGTATTTCTGCCCATCCAGAACGGCGAACTGGTGGAAAGCGCCAGCAAGTGAGGCAGAAAGTAGCGCACGCCGTTCATCATGTCGATGGTTGTTTGTTTGTCCGGCATGGCCACATGCACGTGCATGCCGAAGATGAGCAGCGACCGCGCCAGCTGCCCCATCTCTTCGATGATGTGCTGGTAGCGTTCCCCTGGAGAGATAACCTGGTCGATCCAGCTTGAGAAGGGATGCGTGCCTGCCGCGGCCACTTGAAGACCAGCGCGTTCGGCCGCAGCGACGAGCTCGCCCCGCGTGCGGTGCATTTCGATGCGCAGCTCGCTGACGTTTTCGCAGATGCGTGTGCCGGTTTCGACGATGGACTGGTGCAGCTCGTGCTTCACCTGCTCTGCGATGTCCGGCGACGCTGCCGATACAAGCTGGCTGACGTGTGAACGCAACTCGCACGTTGCGGGATCGATGATTTGGAATTCTTCTTCGACACCGATGGTGAAACGGTGAGCCATGGGGTGGCCCTCCGGGTCGCTTCGTCTTGTTGGCGACTTCGAGGTATTTATCATACCCCGCGGGCTTGAGAATTACACTCCCACGGTATACCTCCGCGCACGCCGTTCGTTTATTTAAGAAAGTACAGATAGGAATGTCTCTCCCACCGGAGACATGTTGGGATGGGCCTTTCCTTACTTCATTTCTGAGCGGAAAATATCTTGTGTTCTATGCCGCGCCCATCGCTCTGCGCTGCTGGAAGCATTCCCGGCAGAACACCGGCCGCCCTTGTGTGGGACGAAAGGGGACCGTGGTTTCCTTCCCGCACTGCGAGCAATTGGTCTTTGTTTCCGAGCGCATTGGGGAGGCATGACCGCCGCCACCACTGCCCTCCGCACGTTTGGCCTTGCAACCTTTACAACGCTTGGGTTCGTTCTTAAAGCCCTTGTCCGCGAAAAACATCTGTTCGCCGGCGGTAAAAACAAATTCAGCACCGCACTCCGAACATTTCAGCACCTTGTCGTGGTATTCCATGAGCCGCTCTCCCCTAGTCCCTTGCCGGGCAGATGATTGGGCCGACTTTGTACCTGAGAGCCTTGATGCTTGAGGAGACCAGTATCCGGGGACGCCGGGCGCGGATCCCTTGGGCTTACGGGCACGAAGCTGAAACACGAACCCAAAACTTCCCTGCCTACGGGGGCCTGATTCTCGGAAGTGCGGCGCCGAGCTGCGACGAAAAGCGAAGGGCGACCCCGGTGAGACCGGGGCCGCCCCAATTCTTAATCCGCTTCCCGCCGTTGCTTCTTGCGCAGTCGCTTCCGCGAAAGCGCTTCTTTGGCCCGGCGCTTCTCGCCGGGTTTCATGTAGAAGCTATGCTTCTTGATTTCCTTGATGATGTCTTCCTGTTGCACCTTACGCTTAAAACGCCGCAGGGCGTTCTCCAGGGATTCACTCTCTTGGATGATGACTTCAGCCACTGTATTAGTTCACCCCCAATCCGGTTTGGATTGGTATCTTGCGGCACCTCTCGCCGGCCAAGCTCCTGCCGGCTGTGTCCTGCTGAGGGCACCGCCCCTGGTACTAATTATCGCATGTATTGTCCGCTTCGCGGGTGCACCCGGAAAGGTCGCTGGCATCTTCTAATCAATTCCGGCCTTCCAAGTCAAGGAATCTTTGCACTTTCTGACCCCCTCTCCTGGTACTGAAACCACCTCATAACCATTCGGGTACTCTATTAACGTAAGGATAATCAAGCTGCGTTCCTGCGAAATTGCATGGCGATGCTCCCTCACGAGCCCTGTTCCATCGTCGTTCGCCCATCCCCGGCTTCGAAGCCACCTCGCTTGTCCTTTTCCCTGCTTCTATTGCTAGAATGGGCCCCTCGTTCGTCCGCGCCGCGGGGGCGACCAATGTCCGATATGCGGGATGCCATCGTTGTACTCCTTGCCGGAGGCCAGGGCGAACGCCTGTGGCCGCTCACTCGCGACCGCGCCAAACCTGCTGTTCCTTTCGGCGCTCTCTACCGCATCATCGACATCACCCTTTCGAATTGCATCAATTCCAATCTCCGCCGCATTTTCATCCTCACCCAGTACAAGGCCCTCAGCCTGAACCGCCACATCCGCGCCGGCTGGTCGCCCCTCGCCGGCCTCGGCGACTACATCGAAGTCCTCCCGCCGCAGATGCGCGTTTCGCAGCAGTGGTATCAAGGCACGGCCGACGCCGTCTACCAGAACATTTACTCCATCGGCAGTGAGCGCTCGAAGTTCGTCTTCATCCTCTCCGGCGATCACATCTACAAAATGGATTACAGCCGCATGCTCCAGCAGCATTGCGACTCTGGCGCCGACGTCACCGTCGCCACCATCGAAATACCCGCCGCTCAAGCCGCCAAGCAGTTCGGCGTGATTGAAACCGACAACGATTGGCGCATCATCGGCTTCGAGGAAAAACCTTCCGCTCCGAAGGAGTCGCCGCATCACACGGGGTATTGCAATGCCTCGATGGGCATCTACATTTTCAATACCCAACTGCTGATCCCCATCCTCCTCGCGGACTCCGAGGATCCCAAATCCAGCCACGACTTCGGCAAGGACATTCTTCCGCGTATCATTTCCAAGCACCGCGTGTTTGCCTACAACTTCATCGATGAAAACGCCAAGGACGCTCTCTACTGGCGCGATGTCGGCACACTCGACGCCTATTACGAAGCAAATATGGATCTCGTCAGCGTGTCGCCGGTCTTCAACCTGTACGATACCTCGTGGCCGCTCCGCACCTGGCAGCATCAGTATCCGCCGGCCAAATTTGTCTTTGCCGATCCAGAGCGCATGGGCGTCGCCTTCGATTCCATCGTCGCCGCGGGCTCGATCATCTCCGGCGGACGCGTGCAGCACTCCATTCTCGGCAACAACGTCCGCGTCAACAGTTATTCGGAAGTCTCTGAATCCATCATCTACAACCACGTGAATATCGGCCGCTATTCGCGCATTCGCCGGGCCATCATTGATCGTCACGTCAGCCTCCCCGAGCGCACAGAGATCGGCTACGACCTCGAAGCCGACCGCCGCCGCTTCCACGTCACTGATTCCGGCATCGTCGTCGTCGTCCGCCAGGAATCGCTCATCGAAGAGCCCGAATCGGCCTAGATCGAGCTGTCATCCATGTCTCTCGGAAACTGTTTCATTTCTCCGTGCCTCTGTGACTCTGTGGCATTCTTCTGTAAAATCATCGCTTCGCGCCCATTCGGGAGAAGAGACCGCCATGTCCACTAAGATCGCCCGGGTACATGCTCGCCAGGTCATCGATTCGCGCGGTAATCCCACCGTCGAAGCCGACGTGCTGCTCGCTGGCGGAGCACTGGGCCGCGCCGCCGTTCCTTCCGGCGCTTCCACCGGCGAACACGAAGCTCTCGAACTTCGCGATGGCGACAAATCGAAATATCTGGGAAAGGGCGTGCTCAAGGCGGTTGCCAACGCCAACACCGAAATCGCCAAATCCATCGCTGGCCTCGACGCCGCCGACCAGCGCGCCCTCGATCACAAAATGATCTCGCTCGACGGCACGCCCACCAAGTCCCGTCTCGGTGCCAACGCCATTCTCGCCGTCTCCATGGCCGCTGCGCGCGCCGCCGCCATTGCCCTCAAGCAGCCGCTCTACAGATATCTTTCCCGCTATTCCACGGAGAAGTCCGCAAATCTTCTCCCTTGCCCCATGATGAACATCCTCAACGGCGGCGCGCATGCCGACAGTTCGGTGGACTTTCAAGAATTCATGGTTATGCCCGTCGGCGCCCCAAGCTTTTCGGAAGCGCTGCGCTGGGGAGTGGAAATCTTCCATGCGCTGAAGACCGCTCTCAAGAAGCACGGTTACTCCACTGCCGTCGGCGATGAAGGCGGCTTTGCGCCCAGCTGCAAATCCAACGAAGAGGCCATCCAGATCGTGCTGGAAGCCATCGCCGTCGCCGGTTACAAACCCGGTGTGCAGGTCAGCATAGCGCTCGATCCCGCCTCCAGCGAGTTCTACGATAAAACCAGCGGCAATTACGTTTTCAAGAAGTCGGACAAATCCACACACACTTCCGCGCAAATGGCCTCGTACTGGACCACCTGGGCCGAAAAATATCCCATTGTTTCCATTGAGGACGGCATGGCCGAAGACGACTGGGTCGGCTGGAAATCCCTGACGCAAAGCATCGGCAGCAAATCATCCAAGAAAAAAATCCAACTCGTCGGCGACGACCTTTTCGTTACCAACACCGCTCGCCTTTCCCGCGGCATCAACGAAGGCATCGCCAACGCCATTCTCATCAAGCTCAATCAAATCGGCACTGTCACCGAAACCATCGACGCTATCGAGCTGGCCCGCAAAGCCGGCTATAACTCCATCATCTCTCATCGCTCCGGCGAAACCGAAGACACCTTCATCGCCGATCTCGCCGTCGCCACCGCCGCCGGCCAGATTAAAACCGGCTCGGCCAGCCGCACCGACCGCATCGCCAAGTACAATCAACTCCTCCGGATCGAAGAACAGCTCGGCTCCTCGGCCCGCTTCAACGGCAAAGCCGCGCTCGGCTAGGTTTTGATCTTTCATTATCAGCGGCGCAGCGCCGCTGCGCCCGCTTTTGCACGGGAGGCAAATCAGATGAAAACCGCTACTACCTTCCTGGGAGCCGCACTCCTACTGCTCGGCTGCGCTTCGATTTCATCCCCGCAAGCCGAAAAGTCCGCAAGCCCCGCCACCGAGCCCCCAAAAGTGCTGCTTCTCGTCCACCAGGAATTTAGGTTCGGCAAGGAGGTCGAACGTCAAAAGCTGGAGGTTGCCATTTCGCGCGCTTGCGAGCATCTGAACGTTCCCAACGACTGGATCGATCTGGAATCGATTTCCGGTCCGCCGGAAGCTCTTTTCTTCGATCCTTTCGATTCCTTCGAGCACTTGGACGCCGCCTTTGCGGACTGGGGGAGGATTTTTGCCACACATCCGGAACTCGCTCGCATGCAGGAGGAAAGCAAGGCGCTTCTCACCAGTGAACGGACCATCATTGCCGTGCGACGCGACGACCTCGGCTACCGCCCGCAGTCCATCGACCTTTCCAAAGCCCGCTTCCTGCGCGTTCTCGAAGTGCGCCTGATTCCCGGCCACGAAAGTGATTTTGCCGAGGCTTTTAAAATTCTCAGCGCAGCCTACGAGAAAATCAGTGCCGATACCCCCTGGGTCGTGTATCAGGTAAACCTCGGCATGCCCTCGCCAGCCTTCCTGGTTTTTGTTCCCATGCGCGCGCTCAAGCAAGATGACGACTTGCTTTATTGGAGGAAGAGCATTCGGGAAGCGGAAGGGGAAGAGGCGGCTCACCAAATGGAACAAATCGCCCGGGAAGCTTACGCCAGCACCGAAAGCAACCTCTACGCCATAAGTCCAGAGACGTCTCACGTCTCCAGGGACTTTGCCGAGGGCGATCCCGAATTCTGGTCACCCAGGAAACCAGCGGCCCCCAGGCCATCGGCTCGGAAAGACGCGGATTCGAACCCGAAACCATAGTTAAACGCGATTTCTGGATCGCCCGGCGCTCCAGGCGCGGGGATACTTGAAATTCCAGCTCTCGTACACTGGATTTTGCGCGACCGCGAATTTGTCCGAGTACTATTGACACGCGTCGTGGGCCTGCCTAGCATCCTTCGTAGCTCCCAGCCGAAATCCCATGCTGTGCCTCATTAGGAGGTGCTCTATGGCAAAAGTCCTTTACTGCAACGACCTCGTTCCCGGGTGCAAGTTCGAGGCCCGCGGCGACTCCGAAGAGGAGGTCATGGCCGAAGTCGCGGATCACATCGCGACAGCCCACGGCATGACTGAAATTTCTGATGGGATATTGGAGATGGTGTGCAAGACGATTCATGAGGAGGTTCGAGTCCGCTCGCGCGCCGCAGGCGCATAGCCTTTCCTCGTAATCGGTGAGATGTCGCTTTCTCGAACCCTCAACAGACCCATCGCCTCCGCGTAGCTGCACAATACTGCTCTCCCTCTGACAAAAGCGGACCATCGCATTCGCGCCCGGTCCCGGAATCCTCTGAAAGAAATGAGCGTTAGAATGCAGAAACGCGCATGAGCGAAGCTGCCAAATCATTCCTTCCATCCGGCGCCTTGCGTTTCCGCCCCGCGGATCCCGGCGATGTTGACGCCCTCGTTTGCTTGATCAATTCCGCCTTCCGCGTTGAGTTGCCCTACATCGAAGGCGATCGCATCGACGCAAAAGGCGTTCGCTCCTACATGGAAAAAGGCAAATTCCTCGTTGCTGAAGATTCTGCCAGCCTCGCAGGATGTGTCTATGTCGAGCTTCGCGGCGACCGAGGGTACCTCGGCCTTCTCGGTGTGGACCCATCCCGCCAGGGCACTGGCTTGGGTCGCAAATTAATGGATGCCGCGGAAAATTTTTTCCGCCAGGCCGCTTGTGTTGCCGTTGACCTCCGCGTCATTAGCGCGCGCACTCCCCTTTCTTCTTTCTATCGCCACCTCGGCTACCTCGAAACCGGCGCCGCTCCCTTCGCTCCGGACGTCCCCGTCAAGGTTACGTGCCACTATATTCTAATGTCGAAGGACCTCCTCTGAGCCGGTGCGCTCCTCGGGATTTCGTGTCGTCGCTGAGGCGGACACTGCTTCCACGAGCCGTCAGTCTCTGTCGGGACGCGTCACGTGGGCACCACCCCAAGCTGCCTCAGGACCCCCAGGCGGTCGTATTCTGTCCATTCCGTCTTGATTTTCCCGTTGACGATCTGAAAGATCGTGATGCCCCGGACCGTAATCGTTTTGCCGGTTGGAGGAATTTCGAAGTACGGGCCCGTCTGTGTGCCGTGCGCCGTGTATCGGAGGACCACTTTGTCGCCAGCGGCGAAAACATCTTCAAACTCAATCCGCAGGTCGGGCATCGCCCTATGGAAACCGGCAACCGCCTCTTTGATCAGTTCGCGCCCTTTTCCCCCGCCGGGCGAGTCATCCACAAAGTCGTCCGCGTAGAGTTGGTCGACCAGCTCCACCTTTCCGTTGCCATAAATCTCCGCGAAGACTTTCCGTCCCAGAGCCACGTTGGCATCGCCTTGGTCCGCTGTTTTTGAACGGCTCAGCACCACGCCTCCCATCAGGAAGCACGCTGCCTGTGTTATTACCATCCTCCGATTCATCCTTTACCTCCTAATCCGTACTTGTTCGATCGGTACGGTAAACTGTGGGCTGCACCTCTGCGCCATCGGGCAATCGCCCGTCGCGCTTCGTTTCAGGCAGGCCGCCCGCGCCTTCTTCAGCTCCCGCCGCGCGGCTTGCAGTTGATGGATTTTTTCTCCGATCAGCCCGATCTTGTCCTGATAGGCTCTTTGCACGGAAGCGCAAAAAGACTTTCCGCCGCCCAGGCTGCCCATCACCTTTCTGATCTCCGCCAGCGTGAAACCAAGCTGCCGGGCTAGCTTGATGTAGTGGATCACCCAGACTGCGCTGTCTTCATACACCCGCCAGCCGGTAGCGGGCGCCTTCGGCTGCCGCAGCAGGCCGCGCCGCTCATAGAACCGGATAGTCTCCACGTTCACCTTGGCCTCTTTTGCCAGCTTCCCGATCGTCCGTGGCCTGGGGCTGGCCTCGCTTGCGCCGCGCATCGTTTTCATCGGTCACCGCAATTCCTAACCTGAGGATAAGTTCCGTACCTGGATACGGAGTCAAGCTCAAAAAATTAATACGGAGAAAGCCGGTCTTTCGTTTCCAGGAAAGCAGCCTCTATTGAAGGTCGTTGATCTGGGGACACGTTCTTTGCCCTAACCACAGGAGAACAGAAAGCCGTCTTTCGGGGTACATTGGATCGGAAAGTTATGAGCTTCACCGAACCGGTACCAACACCCTCCTTCAATCGCCGCATTCTCCAACTCCAGAGATTCACGATCGCTTGGATGGTGGTTGAGGCAGCGGTCTCACTCCTCGCGGCGTGGAGCGCACGCAGCCCGGCCCTTCTCGGATTCGGAGGCGACAGCGCAATTGAACTGCTCTCTGCCACGGTGGTTTTCTGGCGCTTCCGTTCAAACTCCAATCCCGAACTCGCTGAAAGGTACGCCGCGCGCATTGGCGGCGTCCTGCTCATTGTTCTGGCTGTCTTCGTTGCCAGCGCTTCGTTTATCAGTTTCTTGGGTTATCGCCAGCCTCAGCCGAGCCGCCTCGGAATCGCAGTGCTGCTGCTCGCCGCAGTCATCATGCCTTGGCTTGCCCGTGAGAAACGGAAGTTCGCCGCCGCCACTTCAAGCGCGGCTCTTAGGGCAGACGCCGCAGAATCGGCGCTCTGCGGTTATCTGGCCTGGATCGCATTGGCGGGCGTATTGCTCAACGCCGTTTGGGAAAAGCCTTGGGCCGATCCGCTTGCCGCCCTTTTGCTCATCCCTCTCATCCTTCGCGAAGGCTGGGAAGCCCTGCATGCTTCGGGATCGTCATGCTCTGGTTCGCAATAAGCTGAGTCCAGTCTTTTGAACAAGCAAACTATTAGCCAAGGGCTGGTTTCGAAGCTGCGGCAGTAAAGTCAGTCATGATTCACCGCTTGTACTGCGCTGCATAGGACGGTGTGGGAATCGAGGCATCACACTTCTCGTCGCGGATCGGCGCGCCCGGTGTGAGGGAAACTGGAATCACGCCGGCCCAGACCGGCAGCGCGTAGTCCGGAGCGTCGTCCTCCGGGGGACCGACGCGTATCTTTGCGGATACTTCCGTGAGCGGCAGGCGAAGGATGCTCGTGGCTTTCAGCTCTTTTTCGTTGGGCTGGCGCGCATCGTTCCAGCGGCCGGGAAGAATTTTTTCGGTGAAGGCGTGTAGCGCTTCGAGTTTTTCTTCCGGCGCTTCGACGAGGCTGGCATTGCCGAGCGCGACGACGGAGCGGTAATTCATGGAGTGATTAAAGACGGAACGGGCCAGCACGAAGCCATCTATGAGAGTTACTGTGACGCAGACGGGTATCCCATCGCTTACATTGCGCAACATGCGGCTGGCGGCGGAGCCGTGGAAATAAATCGCGTCCCCAATGCGCGCAAACAGTGTGGGAATCACATACGGCTGGCTATCGACGGCGAATCCGACGTGGCACACGTAACCTTCATCAAGGATCTTGTAAATAGTTTCGTGGTCGTAGGCGCCGCGATGCGACTCGCGCACGACGCGCGTACGCTCGCTTGGCGGGATAGCTTCGGGCACAAGGCACCTCATGGAGAAACATGGCGCGGAGCCGGCCGCGTTGCGGCCGCCCATTTGATTTGTAGCCGGCGCCAAAGCGGCATGAGTGAGGGACAACTTCAAATATGCTATCACGCCCTGCGGAACCATCGCGTATCGCCCGCTGCCGGTTCAACAAGAAAATGGTTCCAATTTGGATGCTGTGCGCGTCTTGACAAAAAGTGCTGCGATACCGTCCGAATCACACCGGTAGGGGTGCCCCTACAACGCGAGCGTCACGTGTGAGAAACTATCGGACCTGAGATAGGAATCCTTCACAGTTGAGAAAGAAACGATGAGCACGCCAGTGATGCAGAGCGCGGAGACAAAAGAGTTTGATATTGCATGGGTGAGGGAACAATTTCCTTCGCTGAAATTGCAAGTGAATGGCCAGACCGCGGCGTTTTTGGACGGGCCGGCGGGGACGCAGGTGCCCCAGCAGGTGATGGATGCGGTGCAGAATTATTTTCTAACCGCGAACGCGAATACCTATGGCGCGTTTCTGACCAGCCGGCGCACCAACGAAATGATCCTCTCGGCGCGCGCGGCCATGGCGGATTTTTTCAATTGCGATTCGAATGAAGTAGTTTTCGGGCAGAACATGACCACCATCACGTTCGCGCTGGCGCGAGGGATCGGGCGCGAACTGAAGGCCGGCGACGAGATTGTGGTGACCACGCTGGACCACGACGCCAACGTCGCGCCGTGGCGCGCGCTGGAAGAAAAAGGCGTCGTGATCAAGCAGGCGGATATCCGCGAAGCGGATTGCACGCTGGATTTGGAAGATTTGAAACGAACAATTTCGGCAAAGACGAAACTCGTTGCTGTTGGCTATGCCTCGAATCTGGTGGGCACGATCAATCCCGTCGCCGAAATCGTCAAGCTCGTTCATGCGGCAGGCGCGCTGATATTTGTCGATGCCGTGCACTACGCTCCGCATGGACTGATCGACGTGAAAGCTCTGGATTGTGATTTTCTGGCGTGCTCGCCCTACAAGTTTTTCGGACCGCACATGGGAACGCTGTACGGCAAGCGCGAACACTTGCAGCGTTTTAAGCCCTACAAGGTGCGTCCGGCCACGGATGTTTCTCCCGAATGTTGGGAAACAGGAACGCAGGTACAGGAATTGATCGCCGGCATCACGGCGGCGGTTGATTACATCGCCGAGCTTGGAAGGCATTGCGATCCGGTGGTGAAGAGCCGCCGGGAGTCGCTGCAGGCAGCGTACCGTGCAACGCACCGGTACGAAACCGGCCTGCTCACCAGGCTGATCGCCGGATTGCAGGAAATTCCTGGAATCCAAATGTTCGGGATCACCGATCCACAGCGCTTCGCAGAGCGCTGTTCCACACTCTCTCTTCGGTTGGGGAACCACAATCCAACCAACATTGCCGGGTTTCTCGGCGGGCGCGGCATCTTCACCTGGGACGGAAATTTCTACGCGCTAAATCTCTCCGAGCGCCTGGGCGTAGAGCAACACGGCGGCGTCTTGCGAGTTGGCCTGGTACATTACAACACCGCTGAAGAAGTGGATCGGCTGCTGGCGGCGCTGCGTGAATTTGCTGCGCGGTAATAAGCGTCCTGACGCGCTCTCAGGAAGAGCTAAATCACATTCGTAAACGAAAGACTATGAGCAAACGACCGAAACCAATTGTGTTGACCGTGCTGGATGGCTGGGGATACCGCGCGGAGACGAAGGGGAACGCAATCGCGCTGGCGCGGAAGCCGGCGTATGACGAACTGCTCAAGAAATTTTCCAACACCTTGATTCATACCTCCGGGCCATTTGTCGGATTGCCCGAAGGCCAGATGGGCAACAGCGAAGTGGGCCACATGAACATGGGCGCGGGGCGCATCGTGCACATGGACATTACGCGCATCGACCTGCTCATCGCGAACAAACAATTGCAGAACGTGCCGCTGTTTCAGCAAGCGATGGAGCGCGGGCGGGCCCGGCAACTGCATTTCCTCGGATTGCTTAGTGATGGCGGCGTGCACTCGCACATCCAGCATCTGTTTGCGCTGCTGGAGATGGCCAAACAGCAAAAAGTGGAAAACGTGTTTGTCCACTGTTTTATGGACGGACGCGACACGCCGCCGAACAGCGGGCGCGACTACGTGCGCCAGTTGCAGCAGAAGATGCGCGAACTGGGCGCGGGAGAGATCGCCACGCTGGTGGGCCGCTACTATGCGATGGACCGAGACAACCGCTGGGAGCGCATCGAGCTGGCCTATCGTGCGCTGGTTCACGGCGAAGCGGAAACGCGGACGGATGATCCGGTTGTCGCGCTGCGGCAGAGTTATGAAGCCGACGTAACAGATGAATTTATCAAGCCAATTGTAGTCACCAAGGGAAACGGCGCCTCCGCCGCGCCTGTCGGGCTGGTCCGCGACGATGACGCTGTGATCTTCTTCAACTTCCGCGCGGATCGCGCGCGACAAATGACATACGCTTTGGCAGCGCCGGATTTCGATAAATTAGCCGACGCCAAGCGGCCGAAGAATCTGTTTTACGTGGGGATGACGCAGTACGAAAAGAACTGGCCGTGGCTAAAATTCGTGATTGCGCCGGAAAAACTGGAACACATCCTGGCGCAGGTGTTTGCGGAGCTGCAGTACAAGAATTTGCGGACGGCGGAGACGGAAAAATACGCGCACGTGACTTATTTTTTCAACGGCGGCGTGGAAAAACCGTTCGCGGGAGAAGAGCGAATTCTGGTGCCGTCGCAGAAAGTGGCCACTTACGATTTGAAGCCGGAAATGTCCGCTGCGGGAATTACGGACACGGTCGTGAGAGCGATCGAAAAAGGCGAGTTCGACGCCATCATCATGAATTATGCGAATGCTGACATGGTGGGGCATTCGGGGAAACTGGAAGCGGCGATCAAAGCCGTGGAAGCGGTGGATGCGGGACTGGCGAGGATATATCAGGCGCTGAAGCCGCGCGGTGCAGTGTGGATTATCACCGCGGACCACGGGAACGCGGAGACGATGATCGATCCGGTGACCGGAGGGCCGCACACGTACCACACCACGAATCCGGTGCCGCTTATTTTCGTGAGCGACAGTGACAAGCTGCGCTTGAAGCCGGGCGGATCGCTGCGGGACATTGCGCCGACGATGCTCGGCGTGCTGGGCCAGCCACAGCCCGCGGATATGACGGGCACGGATTTGCGCATCATTTCATAGTCCGGCCATGATCCGAACAATACCTGCAGAAACAAAACTTGTGATTTGTGTGTGGCACCCGTTTACGGAATGGCGGCCGAAGCCGGCGATGGCGGAGGCCATTCGAACGCGGTGGCCGGAGATGCGCGTGCTGCACTTGCCGAATTACGATCGCTTGCCGGAGGAATTGCCGGACACAGACATTTTTGTGGGCTACTCGCTGCGCGCGGAACAGTTGAAGGACGCGAAGAAGCTGAAATGGATTCACTCGACGGCAGCGGGCGTAAAGCAGCTGATGTATCCGGAGCTGCGGGATTCCGGAATTTTGGTGACCAATCCGCGCGGCGTATTTTCCGTGCCCATGGCGGAACACACCATGGGTCTGCTGTTCGCACTGGCGCGGAATTTTCCTGATTCCGTGAGGGAGCAGGACCGGGCGCGCTGGTCGCAGCAGGAGATTTGGGACAAGCCGCAGCATTTGACAGAGCTGAATGGGAAAGTGCTGCTGATTGTGGGATTCGGATCCATCGGGCGGGAAGTGGCTAAGCGGGCGAAGGCGTTTGATATGCGCGTGTGGGGAGTTACGAGATCAGGAGAGGGCGACGGCACACATGTGGAAAGGATCGTCCCCGCGACGAGGTTGCCCGATGTCTTGCCCGATGCGGATTACGTGCTGATCTCCGCGCCGGAGACGGCCGAGACTGGACATCTGATCGGAGCGGCGCAGATCGCAAGAATGAAGCGTGGAGCGAGACTGATAAATGTCTCGCGCGGCTCATTGCTGGACGAAGCGGCGCTGCTTCGCGCGCTGGAGAGCGGAGCGCTGGGCGGTGCGGCTCTGGATGTCGCCCACATGGAGCCATTGCCTGCGGAGAGTGCGCTCTGGAAAGCGCCGAACCTGATGATCACGCCGCACACCAGCGCGGTGAGCGACAAGCTGTGGGAACGGGAAACGGCCCTGTTGGTGGATTTGCTCGAGAGATGGTTCGACGGGCGGGAGATGTTCAATCGTGTGGATTTCGCGCGGGGCTACTGAATTGAAAATGGAAAATAGAAATTTGAAAATGGAGAGTCGCGGCTGGTGGTGTACCTAAAGTCCTGCTATTTTCAAATTTCCACTCTCAAATTTCTGGTTTTCTCAGTCGCCGACACCACCTTGGGCCGCCTGATAACCTTCGCGGGCATAGACCTGATATTTCTGTTTCTTGCCTTTTTGGTCCAGCACGGTGAGCGGCCCGCCGTCGGGGGCCACCAGCTCCACCTTAACCTTGTGAAACTTGCCGTCTTTTGCTCCGGCGCTTGGCGAGTAGGAGAGGCTGTACTGGTGACGAAGGAATGCGGCCACCTCATGGAAAATTCCCGGAACTTCGCCATCGAACTGAGGAAACCACGCGTTGCCGCCGGTCTCTTGAGCAAAAGTGCGGAGCTGATTTTCGGCTTGAAGATAGTTTAGATTTGAGCCGCGATAGCCCCGCGTCTCCAGGAAGTTCGTCCAGGTCTTGCCCAGGCCGACACAGAAGATGGCGACGTCGCTGCCGCGCAGCTGCTTTATGGTTTGATCGAGGGTGTGCCTGGAAAAGGTGTCCACACCGCTGGCGAGGAGCAGAATGGATTTCTTGCCCTTTACATCCTTGAGCCGCTCGTTGGTTTCGAGGATGGCGTCGAATACGTTGGATTCGCTAAAACCCGGGAAATAGAGATGGTAAATGGCATTGCGCACTTCGTCTTTGTTTTGCGTGAAGTCCACTTCGAGGCGAGTTTTTAAGTCAAAGGTTTCGAGCGCCACCCAATCTTTCGGCTGAAGATTGGGGAATAGCGCGTCGGCCCAATACTTGGCGTATTGGGCGAACCAGCCATAGGCGTTGCCGCTGAATTGCATGAGTACGACCATGGTGATCGGGGCCTCGGTAGGGGCGAAGTTGGTGATGGTCTGCGGCACGCCAGCATCGAGGATGCGAAAGTTCTCTTTCTTAAGGCCGGTGATAATGTCGCCGTGCTGCGTGGTGGCGACAACGTCGAGGGTGACGATGGGAACGTCGACGGCGATGGTCACGCCGGCCTGCGAAGGCGGCTGCGCCGCAGTGGGCGCTTGAGACTGGGTGGGATTCTGCTGCTGTTGCGGAGGAGGAGGTGCGCCACCCTGCGGGCCGGTGGGGGCCTGGGCAAATACGGAATTCTCAGCCAGCGGCAAGACCAGCGCGGCTGCCAAAACTGCGAGCAGAACTGCGAAAAGAACGGCCTTCATCATGCACCCCTCAATGGCAATCGAATGACTTCAATCTGGCGATGACACCCGCCCGCGGGACAACCTGGCGGCCACGCAGCGGTTGAATTTACGCAACGCCACGGCAATGCCCAGGCCAAGCGCCTACACCTGCATGTTAGTATGAAGCACATTTGAAGCAAAGCGTTGCTGAGGCGGCCGGGTTGCGGCCGACCGTACCAAGGAGGATGGATTCGTGAACTGGAATCGAATGATCCAGGTTTTGGCGGGAGCAGCGGCGTTGGTGATAGCCGCAACTTTTACGCTTGAGGCGCAGGTGCAGCCAGCGGGGGCGCCGGGAATCCCGGGGAATCCTCCGCAGATCGCAGCTAGGCCGGCAATTGCGAAGGAAGCGCAAAGCTGGCTGGCGGACCTCATTAAGATCAATACGGCGAATCCGCCCGGAAACGAGCAGATCGCAGCGCTGTACATCGCCGGGATCCTGCAGAAGGATGGGATCAAGGCGGAAATTCTCGATTTGACGCCAGGGCGCAGCGCGGTGGTGGCGCGGCTGCGCAGTTCGGTGGTCGCGCAGCCTTCGCGGGCGCTTTTGCTGGTGGCGCACATGGACACCGTGCCGGTGGAGAAGTCGCGGTGGAGCGTCGATCCGTTCGGCGCGGCGATTAAGGACGGATATATGTATGGGCGCGGGGCGATTGATGACAAGGGCATGCTGGCGGCGAACCTGGCGGCGTTCATTTCGCTGAAACGTTCGATGGCGCGTCTGAACCGCGACGTGATTTTTCTGGCGACGGCTGACGAGGAAAGCGGCGGCGACGCAAGCATCCGGATGCTGATTGCGAAGCACTGGGATAAGTTCGCAGCTGGTTACGCGCTCAACGAAGGCGGAAACGTCTTCTTGAAGAACGGAAAAGTGCAGTACGTGGGCGTGCAGGCCAGCGAGAAAGTGGCGGCGAATATTGTGGTGATCGCGCGCGGCACGTCCGGCCACGCCTCGCAGCCGACGAAAGACAATCCGGTGGTACACCTGGCGGCGGCCGTGGCGAAAATCGGGAATTATTCGGCGCCGGTGCACTTTACGGCGATTGTGCGGAGATACTTCGAGGGGCTGGCGCCGCTGGAGGATGACGAAATTGGAAAGTGGATCCGGTCGATGGATACGGCGGACCGCGGTGAACACGCGCAACACGTGGTTTCCGAGGCGAGTCCGCTGTGGAACGCGATGTTGCGAGACACGATTGCCCCAACGATACTGACCGCAGGCGTGGCGAACAACGTGATTCCCGCAGAGGCGCGGGCCAACTTGAACGTGCGGCTTCTGCCGGGAGACAGCATTGATGGCGTGATGAACGAATTGAATAAGCTGGTGAATGATCCGCAGGTGAGGCTGGAGGTGCAGCCGAATGCGGGACTAGCAGCGCCGCCATCGTCGCTGGAATCAGATTTTTACGGCGTAATCACGAAAGTGATTTCGCAGGAATTCGGAGAGGCCCCGGCGCTGCCGTTTCAATCGACGTGGCTGACGGATTCGGCGCAGCTGCGGCTGCACAATGTGCAAGCCTACGGGCTGGTTCCGTTTCCGCTGACGCAGGATGATCTGAAGCGCATGCACGGAGACGACGAGCGAATACCGCTTTCGGCGTTCGACAAGGGGGTGGACGTGCTACTGAAGATCGTCACGGAATTTGCGGTGACGCACTAGCACCGTTCCAATTATTTGGGCCAAATGACGGTCCAGAGATCGGACCCGGCCATTAAAAAACATTCTTGAAGAGATTTACCGGAACCAGTTGGAACGGCATTAGCAGAGAAGACGATCGAATCGCGAGCAAAAAAACAATCACGATTGCATACCTTTTCCGTAAAAAATAAAAGCAGTCTACAATCAATGTTGTCAAAGGGCGCATGAGTTTCCGTCATTCCAAAATTGTCTGCACCATCGGGCCGGCGAGCCGTTCGCCGCGGATGATCGACCGTTTGCTGAGAGCGGGGATGGACGTGGCGCGCCTGAATTTTTCGCATGGAACGCACGAGGAGCACGCGAAGAGCATCTCCATGCTGCGGGTGGCCGCCATGCAGCACGAAAAGCCGATCGCGATTCTTGCTGACCTGCAGGGACCGAAAATCCGGACCGGACCTCTGGCGGGCGGCGGGCCGGTGCTGCTGCGCACGGGGCAACATTTCGTAATCACGACCGCGAAAGTGCTGGGCGATTCAACGCGCGTGAACACCACGTTCACACCGCTGCCCAGGGAGGTTCACCGCGGCGACCGCATCCTGATTTCGGACGGGTTGATCGAACTGCGGGTCAAACAGGTTCGCGGCGCGCAGGTGATTTGCGAAGTCATGAACGGCGGGGCGCTCGGCGAGCATAAAGGGATCAACCTGCCCGGAGTGAAACTGCGCGTGCCGGCGATGACGCCGAAAGACCGCACGGACCTGGCGTTTGCGCTCAAACATGGGGCGGATTACATTGCCGTCAGCTTCGTCCGGCGCCCGGAAGACGTGCTGCTGGCGAAACAGCTGATTCGCCGCGCGGGGAAAGACGTTCCGGTGATCGCGAAGCTAGAGAAGCCCGAGGCCATCGAAAATTTGGACGCCATTCTGCGCGCCGCCGACGGCGTGATGGTGGCGCGGGGCGACCTCGGCGTGGAGATGAATCCGGAGTGCGTGCCGGTGGTTCAGAAAACAATTATTACGCGAGCCAGGGAATTCCGGCGTCCGGTAATCACGGCCACGCAGATGCTGGAATCGATGACGGAGAATCCGCGGCC
>WNFI01432413.1_pt1 | contig 20617 bp, 22 predicted proteins | sample 5400471 | NCBI WGS metagenome assembly WNFI01 (sample SAMN13153348, study PRJNA577476) | soil metagenome | isolation source: 100 cm saprolite on Douglas fir-dominated hillslope | place: USA:California | collected 2013-09-17
CTACAAGGTGTCCGGCGGACTGCACGGCGTCGGCGTCTCCGTCGTCAACGCGCTGTCGAGCAAGCTGCAGCTGCGGGTCTGGCGCGACGGCAAGGAGCACTTTATCGAGTTCGCCCATGGCGACGCGGTGGCGCCGCTCAAGGTCGTCGGCGATGCCCACGGCAAGCGCGGTACCGAGGTGACCTTCCTCGCCTCCACCGAAACCTTCACCATGATCGAATACGACTTCGCCACGCTGGAGCACCGGCTGCGCGAGCTCGCGTTCCTGAATTCCGGCGTCAACATCGTGCTCTCCGACATGCGCCACGCGGTCGAGAAGCGCGAGGAGATGATGTACAAGGGCGGCGTCGAGGAATTCGTCAAATACCTCGACCGCAACAAGAAGGCGATGGTGCCCGCCCCGATCATGATCGCCGCCGAGATGAACGGCATCGGCGTCGAGGCGGCGTTATGGTGGAACGACAGCTATCATGAGAACGTGCTGTGCTTCACCAACAACATTCCGCAGCGCGACGGCGGCACCCATCTCGCCGGCTTCCGCGGCGCGCTGACGCGCCAGGTCAACGGCTATGCCGACGTCATCGCCAAGAAGGAAAAGATCGCGCTGACCGGCGACGACTGCCGCGAGGGCTTGACCGCGGTGCTATCGGTGAAAGTGCCGGATCCGAAATTCTCGTCGCAGACCAAGGACAAGCTGGTGTCCTCGGAAGTGCGTCCGGTGGTCGAGAACGTGCTCAACGAGGCCTTAGCGGCGTGGTTCGAGGAGCATCCCTCCGAAGCCAAGCTCATCGTCAACAAGGTGATCGAGGCCGGTGCGGCGCGCGAAGCCGCGCGCAAGGCACGCGAACTGACGCGGCGCAAGGGCGCGCTCGATATCGCTTCATTGCCCGGCAAGCTCGCCGATTGCCAGGAGCGCGATCCGGCCAAATCCGAACTGTTCATCGTCGAGGGCGACTCCGCCGGCGGCTCAGCCAAACAGGGCCGCAACCGCGAATTCCAGGCGGTGCTGCCGTTGCGCGGAAAAATCCTCAACGTCGAGCGCGCCCGGTTCGACAAGATGCTGAGCTCGGAGCAGATCGGCACGCTGATCACCGCACTCGGCACCGGCATCGGCCGCGATGATTTCGATCTGGCCAAGCTGCGCTATCACAAGATCATCCTGATGACCGACGCCGACGTCGACGGCGCGCATATCCGCACCCTGCTCTTGACTTTCTTCTTCCGGCAGATGCCGGCGCTGATCGAGGGCGGCTTCCTCTATATCGCGCAGCCGCCGCTCTACAAGGTGACGCGGGGCAAGTCCGAGCAATATCTGAAGGACGAGCGCGCGCTGGAAGACTACCTGATCGAAACCGGCCTCGACGATTGTGTGTTCAAGCTGGCCTCGGGCGAGGACCGCAGCGGCCGCGACCTGCTGGCGCTGGTGGAGGATGCCCGGGTGATCCGCGGTACCCTGCACAATCTGCACAGCCGCTATAATCGCAAGGTAGTCGAGCAGGCGGCTATCGCCGGCGTGCTCAACTCGAGAATAACCGGCGATGTCGAGACCGCCAATGCCGCTGCCGGCTACATCGCAAGGCGGCTCGACGCCCTGGCGGAAGAGGTCGAGCGCGGCTGGAATGGCCGTTTCGCCGAAGGCGAAGGTTTCTTCTTCGAGCGCACCGTGCGCGGCGTCAAGGACGTCGCGACCATCGACGCCGCGCTGCTCGGCTCCGCCGACGCGCGCAAGCTCGACGAATACGCGGTCGCGCTGCAGGAAGCCTATCCGCGCCCCGGCCTGCTGCGCCGCAAGGATACCGAAACCCCGATCCACGGCCCGGTCAGCCTGTTCGAGGCGGTGACCGACGCCGGCCGCAAGGGCGTGGCGCTGCAGCGCTACAAAGGCCTCGGCGAGATGAACCCGGGCCAGCTCTGGGAAACCACCCTCGACACCAACGAACGCTCGCTGCTGCAGGTGAAGATCAAGGAGGTCGACGAGGCCGACGACATTTTCACCAAGCTGATGGGCGATGTGGTCGAACCGCGCCGCGAATTCATCCAGGACAATTCGCTCAGCGCCAATGTGGATGTGTGATCTTGCGGGCCGATGTTGGCGAACACATAACCCTGACTCGATTTACGCGAAACCCTGACTCAAAATCTTGCACCTTCTGGGAGCGAATGAAAGGCCGTTTGGGCTTGCAGGCGACGTGTAGATTCCAAGGGAGTCTCCTCTAATCCTAGTCAAGCCATGAAAGCCGAAGACCTCTCCGATTACTTCTCCCGTAAACTTGCCAAGCCCATCAGCTTCGATATCGAAATGCTCGATTTCGAAAGCGATCACAGCGTACGGCGCGTCTACACAATTGAGCGTACGGGTCTTCGCTACGGCGCGGCTCGCGCGCGCCTGGTTCGAACGCCGCCTGACGCAGGCGGCGGCGCGACCGTCGCCTGACCGGCCCGCGTGAAAAGGCGCCGGTATTGACGGTGGTCATATCGGCTGACCAAGGCGACCTGACATGATCGCGACGAGATCCCTCCAGTTTCGATGGAGTGCGAGCAATGGCAGATGTCAAGGCCCGCGAAACGCCGGTCAAGGCACGTGAAAATCCGCTGCTCGAACGCGGCGACATCTACTTCCTATATCGCCCGCGCGTCGGGCACGACGAGGCGCATGGGCTCAAGGATGTCGAGCGTTTCTACATCTTGATGAAGCCCTGGCGCCGGCAGCTCTATCGCCTGATCGTTCTCGGCCGCAAGAGGCTCCCGGATCCGGAGGAACACGATCGGTTTTGGGCGTTCGTCTGGCGCGTGTTCAAGGATCGGGAGGAGCTCAACGAAGAGCTGGGCGAGCAGGAGTACGCCACCAGGACGCGCGGCATTCGCAATGTCGCCCCGGCACGGCCGGCGGCCGAGGGCATCTATGCCATCGCGCGGCACGGCGGTCATACGCACCTTGCTTACGTGATCGAGCTGCCGCGGCGTCGCGGACCGGCCGAACGCGAGCTCAACATCAAGCGGGAGGCGAGCTATGTCATCGCGGTGAAGAACCCCGAAACCCCGCGCCCGCCGAATGCCGGGCTCGACCCGCACGCGGAAGCGCGCTTCCCAAAATCATTGCAGGACAAGTTCCAGGGGCGGCGATTCCTGCCGCTCGATCCGCCGGACTTTCTCGACTACGACGGCGCCGAGCTGATGCTGATCGGCGCGAGCGAGAACCCGGAAAAGGAGCTCGGCATCGAATTCAAGCCCGACCGCGAGGACGAACACAGGGCCGACATTTTCAGGATCCTGAAGCTGCCGCGCGAGCTGGTCCGCGAGCCGCTGTTCGAGGGCAAATGGAAGTGATGACAGCGCGCGCGTGGCGCGACCGCGATCGATTCAGCCGGCCAAAAGAAAACATCGATCTCGATGCAGCCGAAAAAGATATGATGAAGAAGAACATGTCGTCTGAGCCGCCATCGCCTGTTTCGTGATACCGCTCAGTCGTTCCTTGCCGCCACCAGAATTTTGACGCGGCACCAATCCACATGGCGGATGCCGGCCGTCAACGCATGGCTATAGACGACCCGAGCCATTCGGATATTGTCGAGCTCGTCTTCGAACCGGGAAAGCTGCGGTGGTCGCGCGCTATAGACGTCACTCTCGCCGGAAGGCGACGTAGGCGCAATGAACGACAACGTCGATTTGAAGAAACAGCTGTTCGAGCTCCTCCTTAGAGGTACGAAGAAGATTGGCCTGCCGGAACGTTGCGCCTGATGGCAGATGATGCGGTTCATTCAGGTCCGTGAGCCGCAGTGCGTGACGAGTCTGCAGCATCGCCAGGACGAGGGTGGCGACATGGCCGGCAGCACCGGTAACCAGAACCTTCATGACCATTTCGCCCCGTCGCCTGTTCCGGATGAGGTAATATTTCGCGCCGCCGATAAGGCGGCGGAGATCCAATCCAGACGATCCAGAGGCATCATCGCATAGTGGTAGAAATCGACCCGGGTTGCTCCCGCCCGTGCGGCGGCTTCCACTTTCGCGACGAGCACCGATGGATCCTCGCAGTCCGGCAGAAGGGGTCGCAGCGCCACCGAAAGATTCGCTTCGGCGCCGAGAACTTCACGGTAGCGGCCGAGCAAGGACCGAAGCCGTTCGGGAGTGTCGACGTAACCCAGGACCGTAATTTCATCGCTGGCCCTTGCGACTCGTAAAAGGTCCACCCCCAGCTTTCGCGAGGAGTCGGTCACCGGCTGATCGGCATCTACGCCCAGCATGACATGCGGCATCGCACCGGCATGGTCGATAAAGCAGAGTTCCACGTCGGTCGGCTTGAGCACTTCATGCACCTCCGCGACCAGTCCGGAGACGATGCTCTCACGCACTCCGATGTAGGACTCGATCATCGCGTTGGTATCATCGTCAAACAGCGCTGGCTCGGCGACATCGTTGGACCTGGGCCTGCCCGCCCAGACCGGCGACAGCGCCGATTGCACCGCCTGCGCGAGGAATTCCATATCCAGTCCGGCCGACCTCCCGGCTGCGCGGCAATGTGGGCAAAAGCATAGCGACAGGAGCCTGCGCTCGGCCGGAGGAAAGTGAATCAGGTAGCGCTCGTGGTGATCGCCATGCTCGAACGGGCGATAGTGCAGGCTCTCGGCCAGCAGCCGCCGAACAGGGTAGCGCGTCAGGTCCCTCGCCAATTCGCGCGCGTAATCACGAACCCTGGGATTGGCCCGCGGCAAGGCGGGGCACGAGGCCACTGCGGTACGATTGAGCTTCCGGTCTAAACCAGGCGATGTCCCCCTGATGGCGGTAGACCTTGTGCCGTGGATTGTGGGGGAAGACATCGCGAGCATGATGGTAGGTGGCCGAAAGGGAAATGGCATCGGCCCCCGCGCGGCGCTGGAGGTTGTCCAGCACCGTGTCGTAGCCCTCGTGAAGGAGATCGGTTCCAAATACGAAAATTGAGGAGATCACGATAGGGCCTGACTTGCTCTAGAACCAAAGGGACTTTTCTACGACGTCGAGCAGGGGCCGGTTCGTCGTGAACCGCGGCGCATTCTCACGGAAGACGCCGCACCGCCTATCGTCGATGTACGGGCCGACAACAGCAATGTGCGGGTTCTGCCGACGGAAATAGCGAGGCAATCCCCGGGTCAGGGCAAGAAGCAGTGCAACGGCGTGGGTTGCGACGTGATCGTTGTAGATGCCCCGGAAGTTCGTGACCTGGACCGGATGATGAATGAGTTCGGGAAAGTAGAAGCCGGCCGGCGACGCCGCCATCTGCGCCTGAAGTCACCGAAGATGAGGCGCCGCGGCGAGCAGCTCCGGATCAAGCGTTCCGTATGCGGCCTCGGCCACAGGCAGCAATGCCAGGGTTTCCCGCGATTGCCGGCGATCAGCACGTCGAGGTCCAGCGCTTCGGCCGCTATGACCGCGGTGATTCCGCTACGCGGCGGTAGGATGACCAGTCGGCGACTCACGGCAGCGCTCCTGTCGATGATGGGACGCGGTTGCGCCACTCAGCTTTTCCGGCAAAGGCCTGAAAGTTATCGCGGAACAGGCTCGCCCATCGGATGCCAAAGTTCGGGCTGTTGCCGGCGTTGTGCGCAGACAAGATGACGTTGGGAAGGCCCCACAGCGGAGAATCCGGATCAAGGGGTTCGTTCGCCGTCACATCCAATCCCGCGCCGCGGAGTTCGCCGATTGTAAGGGCGCGCACCAGAGCTTTCTCGTCGATGAGACTGCCCCGCCCGACATTGACAAGCCAGCCGTCGCCCAGGAGTTCGAGTTCCTCGGCTCCGATCAGGTTCCGCGTCTCGGGCGTCGCGGGGGCTGTCACCATGACAATATCCGCCCACTCGCACAGGGTCCGTATCTCATTCGGTCCCCCGACGTCGGTCAGGCAACCGGTATAGTTCGTCGGGTTGCGCTTGACGCCCGCAACCGAGAGGTCCCAGGCGCGCGCCCGCCGCGCAATCTCTTCGCCAATCCGCCCCATACCGACGATCAGGAGCCTCTTACCCCCCACTTCGTCTCCGACGAGGGGGAGCCATCGCCGGTCCGTCATGTTGCGGACAGATTCTCCCAAACGCCTCGTGCATGCGAGCATGAGGGCGAAGGCATGTTCGGCCACGCAAGCGGCGTGCACACCGGCTGCAGTCGTCAGCACGACGCCGCGCTTGCTCAATTGATCAAGCGGATACTGCTCGACGCCTGCACCGGTTCCGGCGATCCAGCGCAGAGACGGCGTCAGGAACTTGTCGGACCACGTATGCGTGACGAGCACCTGGCCGCGGTCTGACAATGCATCGACGACCGCTGCGGTATCTGTCGGGCGCAGCAGTTCAACGTCCTGCATGTTCGCGAGAACGGCATCGACCCCCGGAGGGTGAACAGGATGAAGGACGACGCGAAGAGGTTCCATGGGCTTCATAGTGCTGCCTGAGTCCGTCCGTTCTTCTCGCTTCTGGGGTCAAGGAGGTCGCGGATCGCATCGCCGAGCACGTTGAAGGCGAGCATCAGAAGCACCAGGGCCACGGTCGGCCAAATCACAAGCCACGGTGCGAACGTGACGAAATCGCGAGCTTTCGACAACATGCTGCCCCAGTCCGCCTCTGGCGGGCTCGCACCAAGCCCAAGAAAGCTGAGAGAGGCGTAGGCAAGTTGCGCCGTCGATGTGCTCAGGGCCGCCAGCACGATCGCCGAAGGAAACACGTTAGGGAACATGTGCCGGATCAGGATGATCACAGGATGAACGCCTGCCAGACGAGCGGCGTCAATGAACTCGCTTGAGCGGACCGAGAGAGCGGCCGCCCGTGTCACGCGGGCAAAACGCGGGACGTATACGATCGCAATGGCGAGGACCGCATTGAATAACCCGGGTCCCAGAACGGCGACGATGATGATCGCGAGGAGCAATGTGGGAAAGGCGAAGAGGACATCCTGACTGCGGATCAGAACAGTATCGACCCATCCTCCGCAATAGCCCGCGATGATGCCGATGATCACGCCAACGCTGAGCGCCATGGCAACCGAAAGCAATGCGACGACAACGGCGATGCGGGAGCCGTCGATCACCCGGCTGAGCGTGTCCCGGCCGAGTTCATCCGTCCCAAAGGGATGCGCCATCGAGGGGGGCGAGAGGGTATCGGTTAGGATTCCCACATTGGGATCGTAGGGCGTGATCCACGGGCCGATTGCCGCAAGGATCAAGAAGAGCCCGACGACAGTCACGCCGAACATGCCGCCGGGATGCCGCGTGAGGTCCCGCCAAAAGCCGCCGCGCCGCTCAGGTTTCGGTCCGGGAGCCGCATCGGCCTCGGTTGTCTGGTTGGGAGAGAGCTCCCTATAGGATGTCATCAGGACCTCTGACGCGGGTCGAGAATGGGATAAAGCAGATCAATGATTGCGTTGACGATGACGAATGCGGCGGCGAAGACGAGCGTCGTCGCGGTAACCATTGGATAGTCGCGGGTCGAGATTGCATCGAGCATCCCCCGGCCAAGCCCGGGAATGCTGAAAATCTGCTCGATGACGATTAGGCCGCCCAGCAGAATGCCGAACTGAAAGCCGATGAAGGTGATGATGGGTGGCAGGGCAATGCGCAGGGCGTGGATGTAGTAAATGCGGCGCGCTTGCACGCCATTGGCACGTGCGGTCACGATGAACGGCTCTGAGAGCACTTCCAGCATGGCGCCCCGCGTCATCTGCATGGTCTGGGCCGTAATCGGCAGTGTTATCGTCAGTAACGGCATCACCAGACCGAGCAGGTGTCGGCCCGGATCCTCCGACCAGGGCGTGTAGGCAACCTGGAAAAGGTCCGGGGCGAACTGCGAACTCGCCAGCAGGACCAGAACGCCGACGACAAAGACGGGGACAGAGAACATGACCAGAAGGAATGACCGGATCATCACATCCAGACGCTTGTTGGCGTGGACCGCGGCGATCACTCCGGCGGGCATCCCGATCAATGTCGACAAGAGGAGGCAGAGGGCGGTCAGCTCGAGCGAGACCGGAACCTGACGGGCAAGGTCCGAAGAGACGTTCCGGCCGGTGATCGGCGACGTTCCGAAATCGCCCTGCACCGCGTGGCCCAGCCAGTGTAGGTACTGGATGAACAACGGTTGATCCAGGCCCAGTCTTTTGCTGACCTCTGCGTATTGTTCGGGCGTTGCCCCCTCCTGGCCGACGATCACGCTGGTGAGGTCTCCGGGAATAAGCGTCCCAAGGACGAAGACCAGGAGAGACACCGCGAACAGCACGGCGATCAAGGCTGCGAGACGTGTGAGTATCAGTCTGATCACGGCGCGCTCCCAACTCTGACGCGATCGCCCCCTTGCAGAACCTTTCTTGCAAGGCCCTCGCTTTCCCCGGGAAAATGGCATGCCACCATATGGCCGCAGCCGAGATCCCGCAGCGCCGGCTTTTCCTCGGAGCACCGCGGCGCGGCCAGCGGGCACCGCGTACGGAATCGACATCCCGACGGAGGGCGCAGGGGGCTGGGGACGTCGCCCTTGAGAACGAGATCCGGGCGGTTTCGCTCGATGACCGGATCGGGGACCAGCGCCGCGCGCCGAAGCGCCACGGAGTAGGGATGGAGCGGCCTGTCGGCAAACTCCTCGGCGGAGGCTGCCTCAACGACCTCGCCGAGATACATGACAACCACCCGATGGCTGATCGCCTGAACGGCCGCGAGGTCGTGGCTGATGAAGAGGTAGGACGTTCTGAGCCGCTCCTGAAGGTCGACGAGCAGGTTGAGAATCTGGGCCTGCAGGGAGATGTCGAGGGACGCGATGGACTCGTCGTGCACGACCAGCGCAGGTTCGGCAATCAACGCTCTCGCGATCGATGCGCGCTGCTGCTGCCCGCCGGACATCTGGTGAGGCATGCGCTCCGCCATGTTCGGGTTAAGGCCGACCAGACTCAACATGTGATCGACCTGGTCCCGTGTTTTGCGAATGCCCTTGGCCCACAGCGGTTCGGCAACGCTTGCGCCGACGGTACGCCGCGGGTTCATCGATCCCGACGGGTTCTGAAACACCATCTGAAGACAGCGCCGCCGCTCCCGGCCCTCCGGACCACGTTCCCAGATGTCGCCCCCGCGGACCCGGACCGATCCCGCGGTCGGCTGAAGAAGACCCACGATTAGACGTGCAAGCGTGGATTTCCCGCATCCGGACTCACCGACGATGCCGAGCGTTTTTCCCGCGCCCACGCTGAGCGAAACGCCATCGACTGCGCGGAGGAGGCCACCCTCTTCGCCGCGAGATGCGGGAACACGAAAATGCTTGAAGACTCCGTCGACCTCTAGCAGCGGCGGTGCAAGTTCACCCTCGCCGTGTCGCGTTCCTTTCATGGCGAGACCATGCGCGGGGCGCCGCCCTCCTGAGTGACCCAGCAGCGGGCAACATGGCCCGGGGCCACCGGCAGGAGAGCGGGGTGGGTCGTGCAGCGATCCTCCGCAAGCGGGCATCGTGCGCGAAAACGGCACCCGACTGGTGGATTGCTCATGTCCGGCGGTGAACCGGCGAGAGTAGGCAATCGGCCTCGCTTCCCGTCGGCCCGCGGGATCGATTGGAGCAGCCCCCACGTATATGGATGGCGCGTGTCGCCGAAGAGTTGCTCGACTGGCGCTTCCTCGACAATCTCGCCTGCATACATCACCGCCACGCGGTCGCACATCTTGGCGATCACTCCCAGATTGTGCGTTATGAGAAGCAGCGCCGTTCCATGTTCGCGCGTCAACCTCTTCATGAGATCCAGCACCTGCGCCTGAATGGTCACGTCCAGGGCAGTGGTTGGTTCATCGGCAATGAGCAGCTCAGGCTCATTCACCATGCCCATGGCGATGACGACCCGCTGGCGCATTCCGCCCGACATCTGGTGCGGGAAAGACCCCGCCTGGCGGCGCGGATCGGGCATGCCTACGTCACGGAGGGCACCATGGACGATGTCCTCGTTGTTGCCGTTGGCACGTCCGTGGGCGTGCAATGCTTCCCGCATCTGCCAGCCTACCGTGAACGCCGGATTGAGAGCCGTCATCGGGTTCTGGAACACCATGCCGACCTTGGAGCCGCGCACGGTACGCATCTGCTCCTCGGAAAACGAAAGGAGCGGCAGTCCATCTAGTTCGACGCTGCCGGACTCGATCCGACCCGGCGCAGGAACCAGCCGGAGGATCGACATCGCGGTGACGCTCTTCCCCGAGCCGGACTCTCCCACCAGACCGAGGGTCTGGCCCCGACTTACCGTGAAAGAGACGCCGTCGACGGCCGTGACAGTCCCGTAGCCTGTTCGGAACCTGGTGGTCAGCTCGTTGACGCGCAGGAGAGGAGGTTTAACCGAAGCCTCTCCTGTCGCGCCTGCGACCCTCCCCGACCGAGGTTGCGACCTCATTTAACGGTCACGCCGGACAGGAAGCTGCGTGAGAGCGTAGGGTCCGGATTCGCCGCCAGCACTTTGGCGGTGTAGGAAACCCAACCCTTCCGGGCGGCCACCGAGATATCGGGGTACACCAGGTCATCCTGCATCCTCTGCAGCGCCTGCAGCTGCTTGGTGTAGGAACCTGTGTCCGAGGCCGTGGCCGTGGAGATCAGCGACGCCATTTCGGGAGGCGTTGGTCCCTGGCGTCCCGGACGAGGCATGAGATAGAACAACGGATCCGCCTGGAAGGCGTATTCATTATCCATTATCTCGTAATTCGCCTTGTTCTGCTTATCCAGCCAAACGGCGTTCTGGTTTGCCTCGATGGTGACCCGAATTCCGACTTGCGCAAGCTGACTCTTCAAAAGTTCGCTGAAGCGGTCGATGTAGGTGGCATAACCGGCCAGATGGTTGAGCCTGATGTCCAATCCGTTCGGGAATCCAGCTTTGGCGAGCAGCTGTTTGGCTTGAGCCGGGTCGAATTTCTGATACTTGAGATCGCCGGGCTTGAGCGCCCAGGAGTATGACGGTGGCACTTGCGCGCTTGTAGTCGCCTCGCCAAGGAACGCACCTTTCACGATTTCGTCGCGATTAAGCGCCAGTGAGATCGCACGGCGCACATCGACATTGTCGAACGGCGCCTGATTGGTATTGATGTTGAGCCGCACGGTATTGGTTGAAGTGACCGCCGCCGTCTTGACCAATGGATCTCGCTTAAGCTGAAGGTAGCTCTCCGCGCTAGGGAACATCAGGTCGACCTGACCTGCTTTCATCCCGGCGATCTGGGCCGACTGCTCGGGCATATAGCGGATCGTCAGCTTCGCCACCTTGGCGATGCCATCCTTGTCCCAGTATTTGTTATTGCGCTCGAGAAGCAACTGGGCGTTTGGCGAATACGAGATTATCATGAACGGCCCCGTGCCCATCGTCTCGAGCTTGGGGTTGTGGCTCTCCGCCCATTTCTTGCTCAGGATGCCTGATCCGACCAGGAAAGGGCTACCCAGATTCAACAGGAAGCCGGCGTCAGGCTGACTCAGTTCGAAGCTGACCTTCCGGTCGCCGAGCTTCGTAACCGTCTTCAGGGATTTGAAGCGGTCTTTGGCATAAGGCAGGCCACTCGCCATCAATCGCTCGAACGAGAAGACGACATCGTCGGCGGTCAGCGGAGAGCCGTCCGAGAAGGTGACGGCCTCTCGCAGATCGAAGTCATAGCGAAGGTTATCCGGCGAAACAGTCCAGCTCGTGGCAAGAACCGGCTTGATCTTGCCTTCCACATCCGCGAGCACCAATCCTTCGTAGACGAGCTGCCATGCATACCAAGTCTTGATCTGGGACGATTGGGTAGGGTCGAACGTCTGGGGCGGGACGTCTTCGGCAACCACCAGAGTGCCGTTCGGATTTGCGTTCTGGCGGGAGGTTTGGGCGACGACGCCCGTCCCACTCTGAACGACGAACAGGGCGACAAACCCGAGCGCAGCAGTATTCCAACGGACCTTGAATCTCATTGTTCCCCTCTGTGTGATGACGCAATGCGATTGCTGGTGAGTGCACCCCCGGAAACACGGCGATTGGTCTTCAGGCGGCGGGGGCCCGGGCTGCGACCGACGCAGGAGGAGCGCTTGCCGCGTTCAGGTTTCTGAAGGTCTGGGAGTGCTTAGGATGCCACCAGCGCCCGCCGAGGACGACTGCCTCCGAGCTGATCTTGCGATCGCCGACCAGGCGCTCTCCAGTCACGTCGAAATAATCGAACTGGCCCTCTCGCACGGACAGGATCGTCGCGTCGCCCACCGATCCGGGTTTCAGGCTCCCGAGTTCAGGCCGCCGGAGCGCCTTCGCAGCATTGACGGTCGTGGCCTTGATCACCTCGGGGAGTTCCATGCCGAGGCACAGGAATTTCGATAGGGTCGTCACCTGGTCGAACGCCGGACCTTCGATGCAAAGGGCATGAATGTCGGATGAAATCGTATCCGGGTAGAAGCCGTTCGCCAGCATCTTGCGGGTGATGTCGAAAGATAACGCTCCCTTGCCGTGCCCGATGTCGAAGAGAACGCCACGGCCGCGGGCTTCCAGCACTGCCTTCTTCACCTCCCCCTCCGGCGTACAGGGCATGTTCGGAGGCGGACGGAAGGCGTGAGTCAGAATGTCGCCGGGACGCAGCATTTCGATCACCTCCTCGTAGGACGGTGGCGGGTGATCGATATGCGCCATCAATGGCAGGTCCAGCGCGTTGGCGACATCGAGCGCGACCTTGAGAGGTGCCGTTCCCTGGTCGCCGGACGCGCGCTTGCCGACGCGGACCTTGATCCCGACGATGAGATCACGGTTCGCATTGGCGACACGGATGGCTTCGTCGGGAGCCATAAGCCGCATCTCCTCGCTTTCGCCAACCATGATGGTTTTCGAGAAGGCATAGATGCCAGCGAAAGATACATGGAGAAAGGCAAGGATGCGCGCCTCGGAGCGCTCGATGACGTGCTTGCGAAAGCCACTGAAATTTCCAGGTCCCGCGCTTCCGGTATCCACCGAGGTGGTCACGCCGCTCTCCCGACAAAACTCATCCGCGTCGACGCCAAGCGATGTTCCGCCCCAATAGACGTGGGTATGCAAGTCGATGAGACCGGGCGAGACGATGAGGCCCGAGACGTCGCGCAAGTCAGCGCTGCTGTCCATTAGCCCTGCTCCGACCGCCGCGACCCGCCCTCCGGAAAAGGCTACATCTGTGACCCGGTCGAGGTCCTGAGAGGGGTCGATCACGCGACCGCCTCGGAGGATCAAATCGTATGCCATAATCGAGACGCTCCAATTCTATTCAAGGATTCAATGAGCGTGGTCTGCCGGACTTGCATTCACCGTCGACGGTAACATAACCTGATCGCAAAGATATATGTCGATATATGTCGCATATATTTGTGTCAACGGCGCTAAAATACGGACGCTGCACAATTTCCTTGCATGGTCGACTGAAGAAAAGGCATCGGGCAGACCCAGCCGGAAATGGGCAAGGGATCAACGACTGAGCCAGACCCATGCGAATGTGAACGAAGATGCCGAAATGAAAACGAGTGAGCGTGGCATGAGCGTATCGCCATTTTTCAGGAGCTTGTTCGTTGCTTGTTTTGTTGAACCCGCGTCGCTCGAACACTTCCTTCTGCCGGCGGATGTCTGCTCAACCCAAGATTAGAGATGAGCCCTAAGCTGTTGCGCCTCAACACAGCACTTTCAAAATTCTGCGGAGAAAAATGCAATGACACCTTCAACTGCCGATGGCCGGCGGTCACTATTCGCATGAACTGCGCGCCAGCGACTTTGTCTATACGGCTGACCAGACCTGTCTCTACGTAAACTCCATACGCTCGCTACGGCTCACGGTGATACCAGGGCCATGGCAGCCAGCGACAACACCAACGCCGGCGGCATCACGATCATTCCGATCTTCAGAAATTGCAGCGCAAGGACGTTCTCGCCCTCACGCCGCAGCGCGATCAGCCACAGGATGGTCGCGAGCGAGCCGGTCACCGACAGGTTGGGCCCCAGATCGACGCCGATCAGGATGGCGCTGGTCACATGCGCCGGAACCTGCGCAGCGTGGCTTGTGGTGGCGGCGATCAATCCCATCGGCAGGTTATTGATGAGATTGGAGCCGATCGCGACGGCCATTGTTGCGATCCACGACGTCGTCCGCGGCGCGTGCGATGCCGTCTCGTGCAACATGCCCGCAAGCGAACGGAGCACGCCGGTACGGTCCAGCCCTTCGACCAGAACGAACAGACCCGCGACCAGCGGCAACACGCTCCAGGAGATGTCCTTCAAGATCGGGATCGGCGATTGGCGGCCGATAATCAGCACCGCCGCCGTCACCGCTGCGCCGGCGATGAAGGTCGGCAGGCCCAACTGGCGATCCAGCGCGGATGCACCGAGCAGCACCACAGCCGTGAGCGCAATTCCAGCCGCGGCGAGCTTGCCGCCGAGGCGCAGCGACGGGGCGTGCACGATGGTGGCGACATCTGCTTCGAGCGAGCGCCGCTGGGTCCAGCGCAAGGCGGCGTAGGTCGCCAGAATTGCGGCGACCGACGCCAGGCCGAAGCTGCGCAGCCATTCCACCAACGGCGGCATCTGCGTGCCGAACACGACGAGATTGGCGGGATTTGAGATCGGCAGCACGAAACTCGCGGCATTGGAAATGAATGCGCAAATGAAGAGGTATGGCAGCGGTTCGACCTTTGCCGCCCGCGTCGCGGCATAGACCGCGGGCGTCAGCACCACCGCCGTGGCGTCATTGGACAGAAACACGGTCACCAGCGTTCCGACCGCATAGACGATCAGGAACAGCCGCTTGGCGGAGCCTTGCGCCTGCTGAACCGCCTGGGCCGCCAGCCAGTCAAACAGGCCTTCCTTGCGCGCGACCTCCGCAAGCAGCATCATTCCGATCAGGAAAAGATAGACGTCCATGCCCCGGGCGACGGCCGCCACCGCTTCCTGCCGTGGCAATAGCTGAAGCACCACCAGTAGAACGGCGCCCGCCGCCGCCCAGATGAACTCCGGAAGATTCCATGGCCGCGCGATGACACCAGAGGTGGCGACGGCCGCAATTCCCCAGGTCGCAACTTCGATTCCGGTCATCAATGCGCTCCGGCGAGAGCGGCAACCGGGTCCGTGCTTGCGCCATCACGGCGAACCCAGGCCGGCTTCAGCGTGGAGGCGAAGCCAAGCCGGAGCGCGATCAAGCCGGGCGCAAAACTTCCGGGAATGAGGAACATGGTGCTGTAGCCGATTTCCGGGGCGATCCATCCGCCACTGTGCGAGCCGCCGGGAGCGCGACCAACGAAATCAGCAGCACTAGCCAATGCCTTCCTTCTCCGCCATCCGCATCGCTATCAGGGACACGCCAATCATGACCGCCTGTGCGATGACGATCGTCATGGCCACAAAACCCCTGGGATCACCCTGCTTCGCCGCGATGACGGCAAGACCGTATATAGGCAGCATGGCGCCGTTGCTCAAGATGAAACAACCGCGAAAGCGCCGATCGAGCCTGCGAGCGGCGCCCACGACGGCATGGTTCCAATCCTTACCGTTGGCCGCGAACTTGGGTAATGCAAGGACGGTTGCGTCCGATGCCGTTCCGGTGCCAGATTCGCGCTTGTGCTGCTCTGGAGGCCATCATGAACATTCGCGCGGTCGAGCCCGATGTCGATGCAGCTGCGCTGCTGGCCGGCGCACAGTTCATCGACGCTTATAGCGTCTTGACCGACGACGCCGCGCTCGATGCACGGCATGCGGCCGAGAAAATGCTGGGGCGATCGTCGCGATGGATCCGGGCATTGATGGCGTTGCGCGACCTTTTCGTCGCGCCATTCGGGCTGAAGACAGCGGAAACCGCGCGGCGCGCCTCGGCCAGCCGCATCGGGATTTTTCCGGTGCTCAATGAAACCCCGCAGCGAATTGTCGCCGGCCTCAACGACAGCCACCTGGATTTTCGCGTGGTGGTGGACGTCGCGGGCGAGGGCGTTGGCCGACGCGTCACCGCCACGACCTTGGTTCTCACGCATAATCTGCTCGGCCGGGTCTATCTTGCGATCATCCTGCCGTTCCACCGGCTGATCGTCCGCTCGATGCTGCGGCAGGTTGCGCGTTGAGACGACTACCGGAACTTCAGGCCTGCCTGCGGGCTTCGCGTCTTCTAATCCTCGTCCTTGCTATCACCGACCACGGAAGTTTCGGTCCACTCCGCAATGCAGCGCTCCAGATCCTTTAAATTCTGCCGCATCTGTTCGAGCGAGAATCCCAGCGCGAAAAACCGCTCGGCCACGTCGGCCGGCAATCCGCGCGTCAGGCCCTCGCTGCGCAACGCCGCGACTTCGGCGGCGTAAGCGCGTAACGCGGCCTGGACCGGCCAGATCGCAGGCGCGCCGCTGCCGCTGCGCAGCGTCGCCGCGATGGCGCGCAGATACGCGACCATGGCCTCGCTGACTTTCGCCAGCGGCGCAGCCAACCGCGCCTGCAGATCGATCGGCAACGGTACCACCGTGGCGCGGCCGATCATGACGAGATCGTGGCGCAGCCGCAGCACCGTGCGCAGCAACGGCCCGGTGTCAGGTCCGGAAGACAGATGCGCGGCGCGCTCGCGCTCCGCCTCCGCGCCGGTCGCGTTCAACCCGACCAATGCCTGACCGATCCCATCCTGAAGCTGATGCAAGGCGTCATTGTCGCGCCCGCGAGTCAGGGCCGCCAGCAATTCACTGAGCGCCGATGCTATCAATTCGAGCACGTGCGAGCCATTGGTGCGAATCTGGCTGTGCGCCCGCGACGGCAGCACGAGAAAGGACACCAACAGCCCGGTGATGGCGCCGACCGCGACCTCGAGCACACGGTCGATCGCGGAGGCCAGCGGAGTGACATGGCTCATGGTCGGAACCAGCAGCACGATGATCGCGGTGACGGTCGCGACATTCAGACTGGGATTGATGGCGGCGATGAACGCCAGCGGCGCCACCGCCAGCACCAGCACCGCCAGCAGCGCGCCCTCGCCGGAATGCGGAATCAGCACCGCGACGGCACCGCCGTCAATCGCGCCGCCCACCGTGCCCACCAGATAATCGCGCGTCGCCTTCAGCGACCTGCCGACGCTCATCTGGGTCACGATGATCGAGGTCAGCACCGCCCAGAGCGGCAGCTTGAGACCCAGTGCTGTCGCAATCGCCAGGGCGCCGAACGCCGCGACGGTGACGCGCACGCCCAGGCCCAGTTCGACCTTTCGCGATCGCAACCGGGCTATCAGGCGCTTTGGGAATGTGAACATTGGCCTCGTTCCGGATTGCTGCAAATTGAGATTTTTCAAAGGCATTACGCCGCTCACCCCATCCGCAGGAAATCACGTCATCGTTCCCATTGAAACGGCATTCGGCGTGGGGTGTACGCATGGCACCCACGATTGAACCTGCGTCTCCACCGAGGCGACTGCAAACCAATGAAACGCAAAGCCGCCCGCCATCAGTCAAGCGGGCGATATCGTGTGTGCAGCGGCCATAGTGCGGCCAAACCTACGGAGTTCCCGATGTATCTGGCGAAATTCTTTCACCGCCCGCCGGGCAACGAGGACCGGGAGCTGCTTTTGATTCCGGGCGGCAATCCGATGCTGATCGGCATCCATATGCGCGAGAGCGGGGACGAGTTCCTGCGCGAGGAATTTTCCGACATCGGCGACGCGATCGCCGCCTTGCGGCGTCACGGGCGCGAACTGACCGCAGCGGGCTAAGCCGGCAAACTGCCGCATTATGCGTGGTCGATCGCCGAGAGCGACCTCGAAGCCCGTATTTTTGAAATTCTGAGCGACGCTTGTCTTCGCATGGACGATCCCATCGCTGCGCTCAACGCGATCGAGCAGGCTGACAAGATTGCGCCGAGCCAGGACCGCGGCGTGCAGCGCGCGACGATCCTGTGCGACCATTTCCCGGACCGGCAGGAGGAAGCGTTCGATGCCGCCTACAGCTACGCCCGGCATGGCGGCTACGAGGCCATCACCGCGCTTCCGGCCTATGCGAAATATGTCGCTCGCCGGGAGGGAAGGTCGAAGTCCGACAAGGGCTGGCGCTGGAGGGCAAAGAAACCTGCGAGCGAAGCGGATTTGCGCAAGGCCGAGACGCAGGTCGGAGCCGCGCTGCCGAAGGACTACCGCGACTTCCTCGCCAGATCAGGACCAGCCGAGCTAACGGTCCGATTGCCGAAGCTGTCGGGCGAACGTGCTTCCACGAGCCGGCGGAACTCGCGAAGCAGCGTGACAACTTGTTCAATTTCATCATGCTGACCGAAAAGGACCCGGCGGAGGTCTCCGGCTATTTTCGCAAACAATACGGCGTCTCGCTGCGCGATCTTGTGCCGGTCGCGGAGCCCGCGCAGGAAAGCCGTTGTATGGTGATTCATCTTGAGAAGGGCGATCGTTTCGGCTGGTGCTTTCAGTGGGATAATGATGGCGCGTGGGAGCTGGAACATGCCACACCGAGCTTCGACGCGGCGATGAAAGCGCTCACCGACGGCATCGAACAGCGCGACAAGGCGATACTGAGCTTTCTCGGCATTTATATCGACTAGCGGCAGTTGTAGAACCCGCGGCGGATGCCTAATGTTCGAGCGCGCTTCGCTTGGGCGGGACCGATGCTCAGCCCCGCAAAGCAAGGACACCGCTCAAGGACAACAGTATGTCTGACGAAACCGCGACGCTTGCCTCTTACGTTGCCAGTCTGAAATTCGATGATATCCCGCACCAGGTGCTGGAGCGCGCGAAGATTTTGACGCTGGATTTTCTCGGCAGCGCAATCAGGGCGCGGCGCGATGCCGAATCGACGCCCTCCCTGCTCAACATGCTGCAGGCGCTGGCGCTCGACGGGACGGGTGAATCCACCGTATTCGGTGACGACAGGAGCTGGACGCCGGCGGTGGCCGCGCTGCTCAATGGCGCGCTTGGCCATTCGCTGGATTTCGACGACACCCATGCGGATTCCTCTTTGCATCCGAGTGCGCCGGTGGTGCCGGCCGCGTTCGCCGTCGGCGAACTGGTTGGCGCGTCGGGCCGCGAGGTACTGACCGCGATCGTCGCCGGCTATGAGGTCTGCTGCCGGCTCGGCAACGCGCTCGATCCGACCTCGCATTATGCCCGCGGCTTTCATCCGACCGCGACGGCGGGCACTTTTGGCGCCGCCGCGGCGGCGGCGAAACTGTTCGGGCTGTCGACGGCGCAGATCATCGCCGCCTTCGGCGTCTCCGGCAGCCAGGCCGCAGGCTCGTTGCAGTTTCTCGTCAACGGGGCCTGGAACAAGCGCTACCAGGTCGGCGCCGCCGCGATGAACGGCGTAATCGCAGCGACCTTGGCGCGCAGCGATTTCATCGGTGCGACCGGATCGATCGAGGGCACCCATGGCCTGCTGGTCGGCTACAGCGACAACGCCCATCCCGAAAAGGCCGTCGCCGGACTTGGTGAGATCTACGAAACCATGAGGATCGGCGTAAAGCCCTATCCGAGCTGCCGCTATACCCATGCCGCGCTGGACGCGCTGATCGCGATGCGCCGCGAACACAACCTCACGCCGGATCAGATCAAACGCGTCGAGATCGGCCTGCACCGCAACGGCATCACGCTGACCGGCGACGCCGCCACCAAGCGGCATCCGAGCAGCATCGTCGGCGGACAGTTCTCGATGTTTTTCACCGGAGCCATAGCGCTCGACCAGGGCCGCTTCGGCTGGGACGACTACGCAAGGCTCGGCGACGCCGCCGTGAATGCCCTCGCGGATCGATTCGACGTGGTGCAGGACGATCGTCTCGAGATCGGTCGCAGCCATCCGTTCGGCGCCCGCGTCGCCATCACCACCGACGACGGCGTGCATGAACGGCTGACCGCCGATCCCTCCGGCGAGCCGTCGTCATTCCCGGATGCGCAGGCGATGCAGCAAAAATTTCTGCAGCTGGCGCGTCCGGTCCTGCACGGCCGCGCCGAGAAATTCGCCGACGCGATCTTGTCGCTCGAGACATTCGACCGCGTCGAGGCTGCGACCGAGCTCGGACGGCAGTAGCACGAGGCCTTTGAGCGTATCGCCGTTGTGCGCTGGATTGTGGTGCGCTGGATTGTGCGCTAGGCGGCGCCGTCGATGATGATCCCGGCGGCAATGCCGCATCAACTGCCGAGCGCCGCGATGACATCAGCGACAAGCCGCGAAACACCTTCAATGTCATGTTGATTTCCCGAGACGCCGAAGCGGGCGATAACGAGCCGCTGCGACGGAACGATGATGACGTATTGTCCGAGCACTCCGCTGGCATAGAAGGCATCGCGCGGCATGCCGAGGCCGGTACGGAACCTGGACCCCTTGCTGTCACCGAGATTGGTCCAGAATCCGGCGCCCATGCCCGCCCACGCGCCGGGGGTGAGCGACGCGGAGGCGCGCACCCATCCTTCGGGCAGGATACGGCACCCGCCGACCACTCCGTCGTTGAGATAGAGCAGGCCGAAACGTGCCCAGTCGCGGGCCGCGGCGAACATCTGGCTCGATCCTTCCGGCGTGCCGGTCGCGTCGAATTCGAGCGCGACGTTGCGCATGCCGAGCGGATCGAACAATTCACGGCGGGCGAATTGCATCACATCCGCGGCCCGGCCACCGACCGCATCGCGGATCACGCGCGACAAGATGAGATAATTGCCGTCATGGTAATTCCACGCGGTGCCCGGCACGGC